>JAABUH010001876.1_pt1 | contig 21717 bp, 20 predicted proteins | sample 5559121 | NCBI WGS metagenome assembly JAABUH01 (sample SAMN10711871, study PRJNA513364) | rock metagenome | isolation source: Antarctica rocks | place: Antarctica: Victoria Land, Battleship Promontory nord | collected 2015-12-28
GCCGGTAAGGAGTACGTCGCTAGTTCTCGGACTAGACTTAGGCCTAGTCTTCGGATTTAACCTCCTCCTCTTATTAGCACCTATATAGGCGTCATTAACGATTACTTTAGCCGCAGCGGCGTGCTTAGGGGTGGGCTTTCGGTGACGAGGTGGGCCTATAGCTAGTAGGCTAGCGACGGCGACGTTGCTAGCCTACGATTAGTCAGAAGACTCCGTAACGTATAAAACACCAAGAGAATCGAATGCGCAGCCTCACAATTGCCTATTCCGGCGACGAGATGGTATCATAAGGTTGTGTGGGTTCAAATATGTCAATTGGCAGTTGTAGCATACAAATTTGGTGGGGTTTGTGCGGAATGACAAAATTTTATCGGAGTTGCGCCGCTTTCGAACATAGGGGTAAGGCCCAAGCAGTTGGCGTGCAATGCGCTGAGAGTCTAGGCCCCTCGCTCCACGGATGCGTGTTCGTCCCAATATTAATGGCTCCCAGCCTCTACAAGTATCTTACATTGTCTGGAATCATGCCGCGAGATCTCTTTTCCTCCGATCCAAAGGACGAATCCTTAGTGGCAAGTCCCGAATCCCAAACCCCAAAACCTGAGGGGGCCGAAGTCGCAAGCGTGACCGGTCACGATGGCTCTCACGGATTTACAATACACAGAGATGAAATTCACGACGCCGGCATTCGGAGGCCTCTCGATAATAGAGCGAAGGCTAATGAGAATGACAACTTGCACCCCTACGTGCAGACATTGTCTATATCCAATCTTGAAAGTTGTGTAGCATTAGAGAATGCAATCTTTCCAGAGCACGAGAGATGTTCACGAGAAAAGGTAGATCTGCTTCTCGTACACACCATTGTTGAATCACTCGCGAATCTTCCGCAAATGCAGAGAGCTTCCATTTCGTCCTGCTTCTGACATCGTCTTAAAGATCCACAAACCAGCTTTCCCTCCTTAAAAAGAAATAGTAGCTCCGTTTCTTTAGAAGCTCATCCGAGAACCTTATGAAAGGAAGACTTGTAAAGCACTGAACTCTTTTTGTTATGTCTGTCTTCTAAGTCCGTAGATTTTCTTTCCAATTTGTCCACTTGAGCACCCTGCTAGTACATATCATGACGTGTAGAGTAGCTGATTATTTTGCAAAAACGACTCACATCATAGACAGTTCATCTACAGGCTGACCGTCTGCCCGGAGCTTTGTTTCGGCCTCTTCTCCACCGCAACCTCAGCATCCTCACCAATCACCATGCCCATATTTTCTGCCGCCAAGACTCCAGACTCCGCGTCCCCTGATAAGAGATCTGTTCTCATTGCCATGATAATAGCCACAAAGACTACCGCTATTTCCGTAACAGACGAATCCATGGAATTCCCTCCCGACTGTCACTCCGGTCGTGGTCCACAGCAGGAAATTCGCGGCCACCAAGAGCACGGTCGGACTATTGGCGTCCACTCGTTAGGTGTTTTGCCCGCTTACCAGAGGAGAGGACTGGTCAAGACGATCATGAAAAGCTATCAGCAACGGATGGAGACTAGTGGCATCGCAGATCGCATTGCCTTGTTAGCTCACGAACATCTGGTGAGAATGTATGAGGGATTGGGGTTCGAGGATAAAGGGAAGAGCACGGTTAAATTTGGGGGCGGTGGTTGGAATAATTTGGTAGGTCTTGGTGCTTTTTGACCCTTCACGGATCCACGACTGACAAATTTCAGATCTATGAGTTTTCAGAACACGCGCCAGGCATGGCCTTTGGATCTTGATTGGTTTGGAATAGTGTCCGTTACGGCTATACTCAATCTGTAATCACAATAGCACAGTGATAAGATCTGCCGATGAGCGACGAGAGATATAATTTTCCGTTTACGGTCGCCAACCAGGAGGATATTACCTCCATCATATCATGACTCCGAAAAGCATGGAAGTATCTTGTATACTACTAGCAGCTAGAATGCAATTGGATCACATGAATTTTCTAGAAAAGTGGGCTCTTACGATTCAAAAGCCTGCCATCCAATACCGAACAGGTTGTCGAAAAAATCACCACCTCGTTACTTTTCACCGATGGACTTGCTCTTTTAGGGAACATGATCCATCCAATGAGCCTCCTCGAGAACTATTCCGGCAGCATTTCTTGTCGTGCCTGCAACTCTCTCGGCGTCTGCTGATTATCCTCCGACATTGCCAAAATATGAATCCCGGCTAGTCGTTCTGCGCGGCCAAGACTTCATCATACCGCTTCTCTTTGTATTAGGGCAACCCGAAACAGATTCGAGGATATGCGGCCTAGTGTTTGGTTCAAGCAGTATATGATGACTTGAACCCAGGAGAAACCCTAATTCTCGAGGAGATGCCCATGATGAGCATGCTCAGTTTCAACCATGAAGATCACAGATTATGATATCCTTTTCGTACCAAATATCGTGTAAATTGGGTATTCGCAGAGTACTGAAACAAGCAATTCTAAGCCACTGTTCACGCTTCCTCGGCCCCCACCTTTCTTTTCTTCTTCTTTTTAACCTTGGACCCGTCCTCATCCTGTTTCCGCTTCTTGTCTTTTTTCGATGAGCTTGAGGTATTCTCATGCGGTGGTACGAACTCCTTCTGCCTCGCCATCTTCTTCTCCGCTTGCTTCTCCCTCTGCCTTTCCTCTCTTCTTTCTCGAGCAGCTCTCTCTTTCGCCTGCTTGCCCAAGAAGTATTCACCGCTCTCGATCTGCAAATCAATCTTGCTTTTCTCCTGCGGGGGCGGGAATGGCGTGTAGGGCTTTTTGCTCTTGTCGGTGATCTTTAGTGGTTTCTTCCTCTTGCTCAACGTCCTTTTCTTGAAGTGGGGGAGAAAACGCTCCCAGTTCTCATTCGCTCTGACACAACTTATTAGGAATTGCCAAGAGATGTAGGCTGTGGGAAGGGACAGTGGCATACAGCTCCGGATCTTTCATCAACTCGCGCTTGATCATTAGTTCTATACGAGGGGGATCTCAGCCTGCAACCTTGTAAAGTATAGCAAGGGGAAATTCCTAGCTAGTAGAGCCGAGATATGGGAAGGACAGGCACCCATTTACGTACCTTTGATATGATAGATAGGGTGTATGTTAGCCATGCAGTCTTCGACCACCCGTCGAACCTCTTTCAGTCCCTTGTATGGGCCCATTGCACTGACCGTGTTGCCTTGCACAAGAATATAGCATCCTGTCAGAAGCTCCAGCGCTTTTAGTGTCGATCCATTCGGTCCTAATATTCGCTGTCTTCGCTTTACAAAGCGATCCTTGTTCGAGACCTGATTCCTGATCTTGACTATGTCGGCTGCAACGCCATCCTCCAATATTTTGATTGCTTGCGGGGCCGGAACGCTGCGTGAGAGGAGCTTGATACAGTCTCGAGCATTGAGTATAGAGGCTGGATCGTAGGTTTTCCGGGTCGTTTTGACAGACATGCTACCTTCTATGAGATCGAGAGTGCATGCAACCTGGACGATAGTGAGTCTTCCCCGATCTTGTCTGTCGAATGAAGGGCACGATCTTGGAAGCGTACATGGTGGGCAGCGAGCGCGCGTGTGATGAGAGGCCATGCCTCCTTGAGGTAGACCTCTCTATATTTCGGAAACAGAGTTGCCTGGTTAGCGGGTTAGCATATAGCTTTATAGGTCGAGGGGGCATCGAGCGGTACGAATGAAGACTCTTCACTGAAAGTTCCAGCAAGGTTATCGCCGGGGGTGAAGGTCTCTTCCTTCCATTTGTCCAGCGTATCATCATTGTCCCATGGCTTATCTCTCTTGTGTGTCGAAGGCATGGCGGAGGTCGCGCAGGGAGGGGGAGGGAGAAAAGGAAACCTCGGAACACAGAAAACGCTGTGCTTGGGTCCGGCGGATCGATCGCTCAGAGGCTAAGGCTGCCCTACGCCACGACGCCACAGGCGTGATTCCCAGTGCATGTGGGGCCCGCCTCTAGGGCATTTTCGCGCGTCGAGGCTGCCGGCTAGCCAGCGATCTGTCAACGGGGAGGGTGTGCAGTAGTCGCCGTGGCGATAAGGTAGCTCATAATGTGTATGCAGACTGATCACACCAAAGCATGACCGATTGACCACTGACATGCACGGGCGCTTCTGCCGCTTGTATAAGTAAAGTATCAATGACACCGGGCACCTTCCTCCTCCAAGCCTGGTGACGGATGCGGATTGTAAATAAGCGTGCCCAACGATGAAATGGATGGGGCCACAGTCGACCATGCACGTGATGGGCCCTCTGCAGCATTATTGGTGGTGATGGATTCGCATTGGTGACTACCTGAGCATTCTGCATACACATTGAACCCTGACCTCGCCTCCCTCAAACTTCAAATGCCACCTCTCTGCCCAGGAACGAATGCCAGTGTCTCCACGAGGCCAATGCGCCTTCCGTCGATGGGTGAAGTTTGCTTTCCTCGCTACCAGACTGCTGGGTCTCTTATCTCCCCTATTTCTACGTCGAAGAACAATGCAATCTTACCCTACCTCCTTTCCTCAACCCTTCGCCCAAAGAGCCGAGACAGTTAAAACCTCGCCGTCTGCACATTGCACGGTCTGTGTTTGGTTGATAGAAACATCGACAAAGAGGATCGAGTCTCGTAGGCAAACGTCCCCACGGGATCCACCAATAACGAGCGCAAATGTCAGAGGAGCAGCATCCACGAGACAGCCACGAAACCTGCCCGCCTCCTTCACCGATTTCTGACATCAGTGAAGTGGTTTCTGCCCGATGCAAACGTATCTGCGTTGGCATTAGCTAATGGGCAGTGCCAGAAGGAGGATTCTCTAGCAGACAATGGAAAATAGGGCTTCAGTTCTGGATTGGCAGCGTCATCACGTGCACTTGCCACGAGTGCTCGGACGTCTTGGATGCTCATGCCCAGGCGCTGGGTAAATGGAAAGATGACTAGGTTACCGAGGGCTTGCTGGATATTGTCTCGATTTTCTTCCCCGATCCGCCGTTCTCTTGGATCTGTCGATGTCAAGCCGTCAATAACAGATCCACGTCAAAGTACCATCTGTAAAAGAAGCCTTAGACTCGGCACAAGACCTCGTACCGTTTGGCCACTCGCAAAGAGGCATTTGAATCATCCTATGCTCAATGTTGACGAATCCAGCCGCGGCAATGAAAGTTTGTAACCTCAAAGGTGCCCTTGGATCCTTTATACCTTCAAGTGACTGTACGTAACAGTGACTCCATCGCCGGAGAGGGTGGGAATCGGTTATTGAACCGTTGTTGGACTGACACATAAAATAGCATTCGATCATCTGGACCCAGCCTCCTGGTCTGAGGACCCTATGAAAAGGTTAGCCGGTACGTTACTTGCAATGCAGACCCATGGAAGCAGGGTATGAGAAAGCACCTCTTGATGTCTCTGAGATACGAAGACCACCTTGGCGCATTGATCCCTCCGCCGACCATCCTTGATTGGACGAGGTCGAAACTGTTGGGCTCGTATACGAGTGGCTTATTGATGTCGTCAAGCTATGAAAACCGGTCATCAGCCATTGAGCTTTACAAGCACTACTGTAATGTATTCCGCATGCAACTGTCCCCATGTGGGAGACCACGTCGATGACGATTTATGAGGCTGTCTGCTATATCCTCCGCAAGCATGTTGGAGGTCTCCATGTCCACGTGTAGGTCTACCCCAACAATGAGGATTTTCAAAACAGCGGCCGTCTCCCCCAGTAGTGGAAAAAGGTTGATGATGATGTGAAGACCACTCATTTCTTGGGGTTGCTTGGATCTCAGAACTAACATCCATCATGCCAACTATCTCGATGCCAATGTTGGGAGATTCGATTAAAGTTCGTCCTTCGCAAGTCTTGGTGCTCTTCGACGTACCTCGGGCCAGAAGTTATCAGGCGTGTCGTCTGGCTTCATGTGTGGGGATATGTCGACACCAATGACCTTACTCAATATTAGTATGGGATCTCACGGCTTGGTGGAGGAGAGCTTACCTCACATTCCGGGTAGCTTTCAGCTACGTCCACGGCCCATGAGGCTGCACCATACCCACAGTCTAGGACGTTCCTCAAGTTTGTCACCGGAGGAAAGATGAGCTTTCCATCAAAGATGAGATTAAAGACGCGGTTTTGATTCTCCAATCGCTCAGCCTCCTCCTGGCTACCTATAAGCCTTCATCCTCTCTGTCATACAAGGGTACAGCGCACATCATCGATAGGCACAAGATGTATGGAATGATCGATGGAATACTTTTGAAATTCTCGATCGAATAGGGTAACAGTTTCTTGGTACTGTGGTTCGACAGCCGTAGTGTTTGCTCGAGGGTCACTGTTTAAATTTCATTTGAGGAAAATATGTCTGTGACTGTCATATGGTATAACATACGCCATGTTCAGAAGTTCTCGGTGCTCTAGCCTCTGACCTTTTCTCGGAAAGATTTTTTTTGCAGCCTGCAGTAATTGCCACCGACGTGGAGTTTAGACAGCGAGTCGAGGCAGCGTGTGCAAGCAAAGGAATGCTTGCTTGAGACGCTTTTTGGTTTCGCAGACCCACAATCATCTTCGCTGGTTTGTTGCTGGACGTCATCACCGAATAAACTCCCCCTGGACAAGCGGCCAAATCTCCATGTTGAGATCTTCCAGAATGAGGACCCTAATAGCCCGCTACTGTAAGCTATGCTCACTGCCAGGCCATCTTAATCCGCAGAATTGCTGGTCATAGGTGGAAAAGAGCATTCAGAGTGGCCGTCAAAAGCATATGTGAGCGTAAACCTGCATGTGCATGTGCCTAGCTCGATGGCGGCAGCAATAAGCACCTCGATGCTAAATCTAATCCCCCAAATTCCTCCAGAATTTCAATTAGCCCCAGAAGATCGCGCTGCCCAGGGTCACTGCTACCGACATTCAGTGGTCCATTGTGCCAGACTCACATCAAGGTATGGTGCTTCCGTCTCTTAGGCCTTAGGAGATTGATACAGAGGTATGCAAACGCGGATTGGATGCTGCTGATCTATTCTACGTGTGCTCTCTTGGGCTTCCATACATTGCAATGTTACATCCCCGGAACTTTGATTGCATCCTCTTGCGTCAATTCCTGGATAGGCACCCTGTGACCCTTGCAGGCCTGCAGCCTCCTCGAGAGCTTACGGCTGCTGGGTTTGACGCTTGCCAGCGAACACATTCGATTTCCTTCTAGCCTCGAGATGGAAGCCCGTCCCAAAGCTTCACGGCTTCCATGCTCCTTATCGGCTATTATTACTGGCCAGTACATAACATATATATCCTAATTGTAACCATTTGGAATTCGCGTTGAGAGTACTAAGCCGGTAGCTCGCGTGCCTTTCGTCACTTATCCCGCGGCTACCAAGACGCAGCGTCCCCTGCGTACAGCCTCATCCCAGAGCCATGGCACTGGATTCCGGGCTGCTCAGCACTCGGGCAACTATACCAGTAGCCGACCCCCGGGTCCAATCGTTCCGGGGCTTGACCGCCAGCACGCAGCTATGTGCAGCTGGTCAGATCGGTCAACCGATGCTTCAGGTGCATCACTGATACAAATTCCTGGTTTGCAACACCTCGAATGCTTGTACACTCCAACAGAGGTATCTCGGCTGAAGCCGTCATATCAGGATCTGTCATGAACCACTGTGAAGACAGCCATTGAATGAACGAAGTGGAAGCGGGAGTAGTCTTGTCTGGACTGTCTTGCCGCCTTGGCATAAATACAAATTGTATTATCATCATAGTATGTCAGACGGCGCACTGGTTTCCTGGCAAGTTCCTTAGTCTATGGCGTATGGACGAAGTTCGAACCTGGCCAAGAATGGCTAAAGATCAGCTGGTTGTTCGCGAGTTGGCTTAGAGGTACCTCCGTCCCAAACGCACGACGTCTCTTTAGTGCTGTAACATTCAGGATTCCCCTATGAATACCAGTCCAGAACCGGGTTCTCGTTATGGTTGCCTACCGTCCACGACAGGCCGAACATCTACGGTCCAATGACAACATTGCTCATGAGCTATATTTGGGCTGCCGGGGATCAAAGCCGCATATCGATAGATAGGTTACCGTGGGGGAGGGAGGTCCGCTGAGACTGTCTGAGATCACACTGCCCACTCTACAGGATTCAAAGGTATTCAAACCGAGGATCGTCGGAATCGATACGAAACCAAGAATCTCTATGGAGTTCTTGCTTGTATGGCCGACTTCTTGACATTGACAGACCCGAGTCCATTACCCATTGAAATTCGAAGACATTTCGCCATTGCCATAGTCTATCAAACAACGTGACGCTCTACGTTTATCAATAACACCAAGCGGATCCAGACGATGGCCACATATCAAGCGTCATGGCGCTCGGGCGTTCACGCCTCCATAATCGCCTGCGGACTGCCTTAGCGATTAAGACTCCAGCTAAGGGACAGCTTCTCATTGATATAACGGCAATTGTTCCCTTTGTTGATCACCTATGACTAAACCATCGAGATCACTTCTCCGACATCTCGATTCCATTCAACAAGATCTGAGTGAGGCCCAAACTGATCGCGACCAATTCATGGAGGCTCACAGCAAATGGCGTTGATGTAGGGAAGCGTAAAGTCGAATTGCCAACCATACACATGGTCGTCAATATTCCATCGGCTATTTGAACCGTAAATCGCAAACGTAGGGTGTCCCAATGCCAAAATGCTGCAAAAGGGAGTTGATCTACGGCTCAAGCAATGGAGAACAGAAGGACGCCATGGATTGATCCCAAAGTTGAAGCTAAGGCGTTGGACACAGTTCTGAGTAATATTCACTTGAGCTTTCTTTACGAACCCTTCGTCTAGAAGCAGGATCTGGATCGGGGGTGATTGAAGGGAATTTCATTTCTCCAGGCCACAATGCTGCTTTCAGTCAAGAAACACTAGGCGACTGGCGCGCCATTCATGAATCAATGGCGCCGTATTTCAATATGACTCTCAATTCGGTGCTCTATTAATTCGTTGGTAATCTTTCTACCACTACAGACATTTCCTCGTCAGTGTAGATCCTAAATCCCTTGTCTTTCGTGACACTCGCTAGCTGCACGTTCTTCGAATCAAGCTTCTCCTCCATAACCTGCTTCAATGTTTTCAAGACCAATGTCTCTGCTTCCTCCAATGTGAGTGATTTGTGGAATTCGTTCTGTAGCTCTGCTTGCGCCCCTTCACTTCCCGAGCCAATTGCTTTGGCGTCGTAGCGATAGAATGTCCCCGACGGTTCGGCATGATATCTGCTCAACACCATCAATCTAGCCCCTCGGTATACAATTTGCAGCTCTCCACTTACAATTGCGGCCCCTCCTCATCAATACCCGCAATCAATAACGCAACCCCGAACGGCCTGCTCATCACACTCTCCTCTCCATCAGCACCCTCGCCAAATCTCAACGCCAAATCGCAGATCGCTTGAGTACAGCTCTCAACTCCCAATTTCTCGTTGTAGTGGAATGAATGATTCTGCGATTCAACGCGGGCGTGCTCAACCATACTGCGAGCATCGGCTTGCAGACCTGACATGGCGCAGCCAATATGCGAGTCTATCTCGACAATCTTTTCGACGGAGGAGGTTTCGAGGAGGGTGGAGGTCACGCGCTTTTCGACACCGAGTAGGACGCCATGGGAGGTGGCAATCTACAAATCGCCTCGAAGCTCAGTTGACTGGGAAGAAGAGGTTGCAGAGCTTCGAGGATTGGGACCTACGCCTATGGCTGTTGAACCGAGTTTAATGGCTTCAAGGGAGTATTCGACTTGGAAAAGACGGCCCTCTGGAGAGAAGGTGCTGTGGCGGATTGTCAGTTGGGAAACTGTTCACGACGAGAGGCCTAATATACTTTATCCCACGGTCTATACAGTTAGCTGGTGTTTGATCCGTTGTGGAGCTCAGCCTGGACGCCTACCGTATTCTGACCGTGCAATAAACATCGTGAGGTGGCAGAATATACAAAGGTCTAATGGAGTCAGAGCTCTGCTCTGAAGCTTCGAGAATTAGTTGAAAGATTCAGTTTCTTCACGGAGAAAGTCTTGTCTCTTAATGGTCTACGCAAGAGCTCTACATTCACGCTAGTAAATAGTTCTTAGGGCTAGATGCCAAGCCACATGAGAGCGCGTTCTATGTCCCACCAACAAACACTACACCACCAATTATGACCTTACGAATAGTGCGACATATGAGGAACGCTCAGGGCTTCATGGACGACGACCAACCATGTCTACATCTGCCAATGCCCGAAACGTGGCAGAAAATAGCAGGAGACCTTCAACAACATCTGGCGCGAAGTCTCGAGGCCCCTCGTCTCGTGTCGCAACTAGAGAAAAACCGTTCTCTTCTGGAGAGGTGATACCGGAGGACTCCGCGAGCAATGCTCCCCCCAGAAGAACCGTCTCGGATGCGCAAAAGGTCAATGGTGGCACTAGGACCATCAGCGAAAGACAGACAGGAAGGGTACACTCAGGCACGAGAGACAATCTTCAGGTTCGGACGAGAAGCCCGATTAAAGCACCTTCAGGAGACGGCATGGGCGACAGGATCCCAAGAGAAAGGTTTCCGGTCCGGCCAAACAGCCAGCCTGTGGAAAGGTCATCTCCTGCTCCTAAGAACGACAAAAAGATCATACGTGAGTTAGGTTCAAGCGTGCAAAAGCGCAACGAGAAAGTGCTGATAGAGATGCTTCTTTAGCACCATGGAACCCTCATGCCTCTCTCATCGCCCACACGACAGCTCCTATTGCCTCCCGCATCTCTATACCTCCCCCCTCCTCACTTATCCCGGAGCCCCTCGAGCCTGAGCCTTTACAAGGACTAATGCCAGATAAACAGGAATCTGCCATATTAGAAGACTTATTGTTTGTTTTCATGGGCTATGAGGGTCAGTACATCAGGTACAACGAGAAGTACAACCCGAATTTAGAAAAGGACCGCCTCGCCGGGCCAGGTTTCCGCATCTTGCCAGGACTTGATCCGAGCCTACGAGATCTCACGACTTCAGTGTTGAAAATGGCAACGTACTACAAAGCTATGGAAGCTTTTGTCGAGGTACAGAGTAGAGAGGAATTTGGGGCCATTAACCATGCCCTATGTGCTTCAATCTCCAATTTACTTAAAGACTACCTCATATTGATCGTCCAACTCGAGCACCAGCTTCTGAGTAATCCCTCTTTCACATTGCACCTTTTGCACCTCCATACTCTTCCCACCAGCCATATGATGTTCCAGCTCTACACTTTGGGTCAAGAAATCTTGAAGAAGAATGCTTTACTGGAAGAGGATCTAGATGATTCGGTTGATGGCTTTGATGATGTTGACAATATACTCGAGCAACTGCGAGAAGGCGGCGATCTTGCGCCGGGAAGCATGGCCAAAAAGGTTTGCAAAGGAGGTAGTGTCCTACGGCTACTGACCGACAGGCTATCCTTCCTATCCGGGGATCCCGCTGCGAGAACCTTACTTCAGACGCTTTTGAGAGGTGCTAGTCGACCATATATGGCCATGTTGAATGAATGGTTACACCATGGTGGGATCAAGGATCCGCATGGGGAATTCTTGATCAGGGAACAACAAAGTATTAGGCGCGAGAAGCTGGAAGAGGATTATACCGATGAATACTGGGAGAAGAGATACACAATCCGTGATAATGACGTGCCACCGCAACTCGAAGGCGTGAAAGACAAAGTGCTACTCGCTGGGAAATATCTGAATGTTGTCCGCGAGTGTGGTGGAGTGGATGTCAGCAAGGAAGTTAGGGACGTCCCCATATCGTTTGATGACCCTCGGTTTCTCGACAATGTCAACGGCGCCTACGCCCATGCCAACTCGTCATTGCTCAATCTGCTCGTCACGACCCACGCCTTAGGGGCTCGACTTCGGTCTATGAAGCATTACTTCTTCCTCGACAGGTCGGACTTCTTCACCTACTTCCTCGATTTAAGTACTTCCGAATTGAAGAAGCCTTGGAGGCTTGTCAACGTAGGCAAGCTGCAATCTTTGTTGGATCTCGTGTTGCGCCAGCCGGGCACCGTTGCGGCTCAAGACCCGTTCAAGGAGGACGTCAAAGTCCAGATGAATAACGTCGGCTTGACTCAGTTGGTCATGCGTGTTGTCAATGTGAGAGGCTTCGACGAGGAACCCGCCCCAGATAGTGTAGAACGATATCGAACACCTGCTACGAAACCTTTGACGGACGATGAAGACAAGATGACTGGATTCGAAGCGCTCGAATTCAAGTTCTCTGTTCCATTCCCCCTGTCACTGGTCATAAGTAGTAAGACAGTCTTTAGATATCAGATTCTCTTCAGATACCTCTTGTCAATGCGGCATTTAGAAGGCCTCCTGGTGAATAGCTGGGAGGACCATAGTAAGATCCTCAGCTGGACGCATAAAAGTGGCGACCGGAAGCTCGAGATGTGGAAGCGGAGAGCGTGGACATTGAGAGCAAGAATGTTGGTCTTTGTTCAGCAAACCCTGTACTACTGTACCTCGGAAGTGATTGAACCCAATTGGCAATCCTTGATGGCACGAGTTAATGGAAGCGACAATGTTGATCGCAATGGCCGCCCAGGATCTCGAAAGGTGACTCGGACGGTCGACGAGTTAATGGAAGATCATGTCGACTTCCTTGACACTTGTCTGAAAGAATGCATGCTCATGAACTCGAAACTGCTCAAGGTAAATTAAAACTTCATTCGTTTTCTCTACCGTGCCGGAAAATATAACTACAAGTACTAAAACCCATCCATTAGATCCACAGCAAACTTACCTCCGCCTGCCATATGTTCGCGACCTACACCTCCACTCTTTCCCGCACCCTCTTCACCTGCGATCCCAACCTCGCCGGCACTCCCTCACACCTCAACCACCTCACAGCGACAATCACATCCCGCCACAACAGCAAGACCATCCCTGACTCCCAAAAATCTTACGACCCGAAGAAACTCGACAACCTGACGGACATGTTAGGGAAATACGAGTATAATTTCAACCATCATTTGAGACTTTTGTTAGATGCACTGGATTATTATGCGGCGACAGAGACAGTGGCGTTGAGTCGGCTGTGTGCTGTCTTGGGTAGTGCGACCGAAGGGGGTGGCGGGGAGAGGAGGGATTTTGATTGATAGGAGAGGGCGGCACGATTTGCAACGGGTCAATTGACAGGGAATCTGATCGGATCGGGAGTTCTGGTTAGGGAAGGTATGAAACTGATGCAGCGAGGAGTATTGGACGATAATGGGTCTCCTCGAGGTCATACGACATGAAAAGGACTCGGAAATAGGTATCCGTGCAAATTGCATACCTACGCCGTTTCCAATCAAGCCGGACACATAATAAGCGTGTATGTAAAGGCGTTGAGTGTGAGAGGAGCAAATATTTCGATCGGATGGGATGGATTCTGACAGAACTAGATGACAATCAACGCGAGATGAGAACCCGGACTTTCTCATCCTTACAAAAATGGATTCCCTGGGTGACACTGATGATGTACGTTCAAAATATCAAATGCTTAAATTGAGAGAAATCGACGTTGCTTTTGCACACCCTAGTATTGAAATCTACCTCCTGCATCAAACAATGAGCAAATGCCGACAGCGGACTTCAATGCTGATGCAGATGTCGCAATACCCGATATGTTGTTACAACTCATGAACGCTGCTTTTGTTTTCCGTCTTGATATCGTACATCATCATGGTCATGAGCAGAACTCCCCCGCCATCCCTCCTGTCCTTTCCCCGCCAGCACCTTGCTGCATGTTGTCTATGATTGGAAAACCCATCAGCCAGCTGGAGTCAAATAAAAAGTGCCCCTTTTTGCATAAGTATTAGAATTTGGAAACCTAGTGTAGAGCTCGAACTCATTTGTATCCGTTGCATCTATGTTGTATCGCCTGTATAATTTCGTCGATCGACGCATCGAGTCAGTCCTCATGTGTATTGAATTGCGTCGTCCCTTTCGTATGTATCGGCTCCGTTTTCGTCGTTTCAATCCAATTGCATGCCCTTCAGATCTTCTTCTATACCCAGGATCCCCAAAGCCCAGTAAACCCTCGTCCCCGCATTGACAGTGATGAACCTACGATCATTGTTGTCTTTCGCCGGGTGTTCCAGGTCTTTCGGATCCCTGCCTCTGCCAGCGACCCGATCATCCTTGGCGGCATGGTCCATGACTGCCGTGTACGGCGGGCCTCTGCGCATTTCCGCCGCTCGGATCCATGCTCTCTCGCAACCGCTAGCGATGAGATTGGAAGTTTGCCAGCCAGTCAAGCGGGCGACATCACGTAGTTTTGTGATCGTCCAGCCACGTTGACCAGGGTCGTGATATTGGACGCCGGCGTGGAAAAGACCCATGCAGCAGTCCATGAGGGCAGCGCCATGAGTGGGAGTTATTGACACGGTGCTGTCAATTGGCTGGATACCTGCAACAATACGTCCGATTGTTCTAGCATAAATAGCCGTTGATTGGGCGGCAACACCGGCGGCAGCCATGGCCGCCGGGGGCATATTAGGTTTCACTCGCAAGCAGACGACGCGGCCCATGTGGTACATTGTGAGAATGCAAGCTATGGCGTAAGAGCGATAATAAAGTGCAGGGCCGAAGGGGGTCGCCATTGGGGTCATATGTTCAGGCTCGAGGGGAGCATAGGTGGGGCCGAGAGAATCAAGATAGACGTCAAAGGCTTGAGAAATGGAGGCCCATTCGCATTCAGCTTCGTGGGTGGCGATATCGAGAGACTTGTCCTCACTTGGTACGGGCGCGGTGTATATGCGGTCATGCTGCGCCTGGTCGAAACCACTTGGTACACGGACGGGACCGGGATCTGGCATCATGCCGTACATTGGACGAGCCTGCATGCCGTTTGGCATCGTGGGTGGTCCCTGCTGAGGTGAGGGCTGAGTGGTGGGAATGCCCATCGAGCTCCACTGGGAACGGGATCTTTTGTCTGCATCTCGCTGTGCCCTTAATTTTCTCGGTAAATCCTTTCCAGCAAAATCAGCCAGTCGACCCATCAGGATAAGGAGATGATCCAAGCTTCCATAGACAGCGTCTATTCTGCCGACTGGTGCTCGAGGCGGATAGAGACTCCATCGATCAAAAGACAACCTAGGCCTCAGTCAGCCATAATGGATAGAATGGATACCAATTGACTGACAATAGACGATTCCCGCTCACGATGCTCTGATACACGTCTTGTTTCGCATACCACCAAAAGAGATCACATTGTATCTCAAAGTTTTCAATATCTTGAGCAGTCGGAGGGCTGTCAGACGCTGGTGCAGGATCATTCTCATCTATTATCTGGCCATATTGATTGTATCTTAACCTATAGCCCATGAGCGTACTGATGAGATTTTCATTTAACTGTCGGTCTTCTCGGGCTGGAAAATCTTCTACTTCTCCGCGTGCGTAAGGTTGGTGGTAACCATTCGAGTGGCCATTGTGCAACTGATAGCTGCGGTTCGCCTCGACTTCTTCTTGCCGACACCGTTGATTTTCTATCCTTTTCGCCATTCCCGCAAAGTCAATATCCGTGACGAGTTCTCGGGCACCGGAGAGATGACTGTTCCATTTGTTATGCTCAGCCGTGGTCACTTCGTAGAAGCCAAGTAACAGCGTCGCAGCAAGAGTTGCTACATCTTTGCGCTTCTTCTGATTACCTAGGGCTTTAGCTACTCTCCTGAGGGCATAATGATAGTGTTTCAAAGAAGGAGTTTGGGAAGTGTGCTGGAGCTTTGAGATATGCAGGCTCGCCAAAGCTAACATGGCGTGGAGAAGTCCTTGATGAGTCAAGGCTAACATTGGTAGGGTGTAAGACCAGAGCGCGCGCTGTGATTTAGGGACTGGAACGCCGGAAAAGATCACTGAAGGGTTCGAAGGGCGACGTTCGCAGACTGCCAGTGTCGGTGCAGTGGCCGTGATGAAATGGCAGAATATTCTGGCAGTTTGAGAGTCCATTAATGGAGAGGCTGCGTACGAAGGGTGATACATTGCGAGCACATTGGGCTCATTTAGAAAGTTAGTCATCGATCTTACGCCTCCATTGCTGTGGCTTGCAGACATAGCTATTAACGGACCTATGTTGTAGGATAGAGGTCTTTGAGCTGTAGGCGTCATATCAAAGTCCTCGTCATCTGAGTCCACGTCAAAGTATTCCTCTTCCGGCTCGTTCACCCAAGGTGTCTGTTGTGGTAAGCCGTAGATTTGATCTTGAGATTTAAGCTGATGGCCAGCAGTTTCTTGGACTGCGCCTTCAGCCACGGCAGAAAAGGGCTGGACTGTATGTGAAGACACAGTACGTCTTTTGTCTGGCTTCTGGAATTCTGGGGACTCTGACCAAGAAGAATTCGGAGGAACATGAATAGGGAATGGCATACTAGGGTTCCTTACAAACGTGGGTGGAAATTCGGCCGATCGGGCGGTGGACGGCTCTGAACAGTGAGACCACTGATTCGAAGGGTCATTGTAGCCCAACTCGATGGCACTGTCACTCTCGCCAGTGGTTTTCCTTTCGAAAGCCGGGTACGACACAGGCTTGATCTGGGGTTTAGGAAGGCTCCCGACTTCAAAAGTATGTTGAAAGTTCCCGTTCGGGAAAACGCCGTGCGGTATGTATTGCTGCGGAGGAGCTTCGCTACCCACCCCATAAGGCTTGTTGTTGTAGGCGTAGCCAGCCGTGCTGTAAGAGTCACCAGGGATCCCCTGTCCAAACCCGGGCTGCTCCATGTAGATTGGAAGTCTCGGCGCAATTGGAGTCTCCACAGGAGTAGATTGCAGCGTCCCGTACATACTTGCAACACCATTGTGACCAGAGCCCCGTGGAGTGCGGACAGCAATTCCTGGTTGACCCCGGTGAAATGCGCCGAGTGGGTCCTTGAATATCACTCGAGGGATATAGCCTTCACATTCACGCTTTGATTTGACGCAGTTTTTACAAGTTGGGCGCTCTTCGCCGCACTTGATTCTTCGTTTACGACATGCTACGGTGGATTAGTGACCAGTAATTCAAGTGAAATGTTCAGGGTGGCCTACTGAGGCACCCAGTCTTTGTCCGTCTTCGGGCCTTTAAAGCAGCTGTCCTGGCCGATTCTACTGCCGCCGTCCTATCTTCCGTAGCAGAGACCCCATTGCTCCCGTCTTGCCCGTCTTCAGTTTTGACTGGATCTTCAGGCGGCTGTCCGGTTTGCGCCGGCGCACTCGCTTCTGGCATTTTCAACGCTTGTTAGGCCCCGCTTGTCGTTTTTTATACCCAAACCGTCGAGAGTTTACGGAATGGTCTGGTCATTCAAGCAAACGCGAAACCCTTTATGCCAATCCTGAATCAGTCTCCAAACAAGTTTGCCGGGTCTCGAGCTTCGGGGCCACAGGGTCTCGCGTGGGGTACAGGTTCACACTGACAGCCAGGGGTGCAGGTGAATATGCTGGCTCTGCATGAGCTGGTGGGGAGCTGCAGCGGTTGCACATTGGGGGCTGCAGCTCTGGTTTGCTTAGCCCTGCCAGACGATGGTAGCAAAATCTGAGGGTGGATGTGGATCTGGGGAAGCAGCGATGGCCAGCCGAACGGAAGCTGGATGGGGCTGACTGCAGGGGGGCGTCATTGTGTTTGGGCGAGGTGGTAAGCAGGTTGGAGGACGAGTTTTGAGATGTCGTCGAAACGCCCGAATGGGCGATGGAGATGACCGTTTTGATGGTTGGGGGGCTTTGGACAATAGGGCTCTCGAGCTCCGGGGAAGGCTGCTGACTGCTGACGCTTTGCACCCGTCCCAAGCCCCACCGCTAGACGAGCTAGCGGTAGGCACAGCAAGAAAATAAGGTACTGTAGGTACGGTAGTGCTCCTCTAGACCCTCTACTCTACTCGACAGACTACGACTGAACCAGCTTAAGGAAAGTCGTTCCGTGCTTCGTGCTGATCCTGCAGCGGCGCCAGCTTGTTTCACTCGACAGGATCAGCGGCCATATGCTACCATTCGGTGCTGGCGGGCGGCAACAGGACCATCTCAATCTTCTAGTCTCCCAATTTCCCTTTCATGCAAGAAAATGCTCCTATCATCAACTCATCAAGTCGTACCGGCCCTCTAGCCTTGCATCTTGCATCAACTCCATGGCCGCATTCTCTTTGGCCCCTTCCTGCATCCTGCGAAGGGCAGATCACCACCTGCACTGTGCCTGAGCCGTTCGCCTTGGGCGCCTTGGGCGAAAAGGAGAACGTAACTGGCAGTGAGGATGCAGTCGCGCGAGTCGGCAACTGCTTTCGCTTGAAGCCACCTAGCTGCCATTGACCGTCCAATCGATTTGGGCACTGGGGATAAGGAGGAGGATGCTACCTGAGGGCCAAGGGCTGCAGCTCATCCCACAAACGCTCGTGGCCTCGTGGCACCTGCCGGTCGTTGGCTTGCAGTCGCTCTAGTTTTGACTTTCATGCAAGCCCCCAACAGCACGTTGTCATCAAGATACGACAGAGGTGCTATTGGGAACCCGACCTACCAAGGCGAAGATTAGACCCTGTCTTGGATGGCCGATCCAATTTTCGTTGCGTTGATGTCGGCGTGGAATACGCAAAAGGCTCCCCCCACGAGATAAGTCGACTACTTTATCTAAGTAGCGACGGGCAGACGGCAGCCTGGAAAGGAGCCAGAGGGAGCCGCCGACCCAATTCGCGGGTTTTCCGCTGCATGTTCCGCCCTCTATCGAAGTTCCTGACGACGCACTCATCAGAACGGGGAGAATTCACGCCCTTGGGCATCGCCCGGATCTCCTACTTTTCTGGAAACTAACCATGCAGTGCAGCATGCATGTGGCCGGTATTTACGACATCAGATCCGAAATTCAGGCCACTTCTGAGCTGAAGAGAGCGCTACTGCATATTTGCACGTGGCCGGAGGAGGTCGGCGGCTGTCGAATTATCGTTTTCTGCCTACAGGACCCCAAAATCTATCGAGTCTCCCCATCACAAGAGATGTTGATCAGAGATGAGGCGGATCGGAATCCGCACCACACCGATCGGTGAATTATGGCTTCAGTATGGCCCACGCGCTCCAATGATTGCTTCGGACAAATCCCAGCCTGCTGGGCCATTGCAGTCACTATTGTCAGCTTCTATCTGGCTGAATGAGTCGAGCTTTACGAATATTATTCAGGTCATTAGGAACGCAATCTAGGCACCGCCACTTATCAGTGCGCCGAGTTGAGATTGTCCCAAAGCGCATATGCATCGTGGCTTCCTACATGCGCTATGATGCAATTCCTTTGCTGCCAGGCACAACGCTCGAAGATGGAATCTGGCAAGATATGCTGATCTGGAGAGTTCCACTCAAGTCCGCCCTTCTCCTATGCAACAGACTCCAATGAGCAAACCTGTGCATCACGCATTTTCTCTCATTCACTTGATTATTTCTGTTCGTTCACCGTAAGTCACATTTGGTGAGACCAGCTGATCGTTCGGCTGGCAACGCGCTCCCATTCCTATCGAAATCCAGATGTATCGAACACCGAATAGGATGAATATCGACTTCTGTAAATTGGGCCGCTGGCCATCATGACTCCGGCTCAGGTCGCAGAATGCCTCTCCTTGGTCTAAGTCTCGGTTACAGAGGTACAATCTCAGTGCATGGAGATCTCAAGTTCTACAATATCCTGAATCGGAATGAGTCGGGCCGAGAGTTTCCCAGTTCCTTAGATGCACAAGCTTTAAAACCCACCACCACCACCTGAACGCTGACATCGCTCATCTCGAAGTCCAGACAGCTCCCTTCTCTATGCTCTGAGATCTGCAGGTTATAGTAAAGGACAGAGCTTCCAGGTTCGGAGATATCATGTTGATAGTGTCATCCATGTATTTTACGGTCTGGCTGAAGCTCCTACCCTTTTTGTCTAAATGTTCTGAATCTTCAAGGTGGTCCGTCACCACGGACTTGACTTGCTTCTTAAGGTAATTGATCATCTCGCTGGGGCATGTCACATAGGCCAATACCGTACATCCTACAACTTCACGTGCATTTTGATTGTAACACAAATCAAATCCAGAGGATCCCTGAACCCCAATTTCTATTCTGTCCTCACTTCTTCTGTTCTTGGCACCTGTCCATCTTGGTAAGGGACAAGCATAATCCATTTTCAGATGTCGTAAAGACTCCCTAGACCCTGGCAAAGAAATAAGGCGCTGGGAACCGCTGTTTCTCCTTTCTCATATTCTAACCGAGACCCCTCCCCACACTGCTCAGCTTCGAAAGAATTGATCCCCCACGCTTGCTCAGCCTCGACATAAAAACTGATCAACCATCACAAAGAACATAGAGTCTCGTCAAATGCTTCCCAAGCCCCAACTGGGTGAGCCACTGCGTGTAATACCATCCCGATCGTATTCTGCAGACTGATCTAGGAACATGATAGGCGAAACAACAGGAGGTAGAAAAAATAAGAGTTCGATATTGACAGGAATGAAACACCCTTCATCGAATAGTTTGGGTGTAAAATTTTGGAGTAGCAGATGCCAGATAGGATTAGGGGTCTTGGTCCTAGAACGGAACTCGATGGATCAAACCGACAGTTCAGCTTCAGCTCCTGGAACGGGGTATAACGACACACTGTATTGATTTGCACTGCACTACGATGCTTCATTAGCGCTATGCACCACTTGTGAAGAAAGCCAATCATTGTTTGCTGAATCCATCGCCAGACAGTAGAAGGCCTCGTGGACACTGAAAGCTGATTGCAGATGTATGTAATTCCATGCTCTAGGTGATTTGTCACATCTCGAACAAGCTTATATACTTATATCCAATGATGTGTTGCCGAGGCCATGGCTTGCTGCCAAACGTGTTCGTTTTGACGCCATCGATCCTATGCATTTCCGTAATGTATTCGGCCCAAGCGGTGTTCATTCAAATGTCTTTGCCATAGCTTATACCGTATCCTTTTGATGTCGTATGTTTGTTTCATATAGCTGAAGCAGGTTGATCCAGTATTGTGCCACAGCTTACATTCCTCATGCATCCCTCATTCATTCTTTTGGCACATTCTTTGTGTACCAGCCCACGAAACACCCTTTTCAAACGCCTGGACCCCCTGGACCTCTTCTCCATGCCTGATATCGCTGCCACGTCTCTGTCCAGACCATATATCTCACACTCTTGAATGCTGCCTCGAACACGTTCTCGTCGAACTCTGCGGGAACCCGTACACCTTGCAGTGGATCCATAGCCGCCCCGCCTGCGGAGCCTTCGATATCGGTAGCACCGACGATGACGATGTGTTCGCTACTTTCGTTTCCTTTAGGATTGCTGGACGAGATTGTGAAAAGGCCTTCGGTGCCCATGGAGTGCATCGGCAAGGAATTCCCGTCGCTTGAGGCTCCTGCGTCTTCACGATCACTTGGATCATCCCAAGGGGTGATGTTAGATGAAGGGGTCGAGATGCTGGAGCTTCGGCTTAGTTTCTTGATTGCAACGAGGGAAGTGGCTGGGCCGAATATGGCATCTAAGCGGTTGTAGATGGTAGATTCGATGTTGATGGGGTAAGAAGCCGTGCCTGAATGAACGAGGCTGACGAATATGCTAAGCCCAAGGCGGAACACGCTGGTGCGGGCTCGCTGAAAATCCGAAGTCGACTTGCAGGTCTCGTAGAAAGCTGTCCGGCAGGCTTTCTTGAAAGTAAGAACCTTTGTGAGGAAAATGATGTTTTCTCCGTTGAGCTCCATGCACGAAGCGTAAACCTGCAGACCATCTTGATTCGTTGCCAAAG
>JAABUH010001877.1_pt1 | contig 21710 bp, 13 predicted proteins | sample 5559121 | NCBI WGS metagenome assembly JAABUH01 (sample SAMN10711871, study PRJNA513364) | rock metagenome | isolation source: Antarctica rocks | place: Antarctica: Victoria Land, Battleship Promontory nord | collected 2015-12-28
TTTTATGGAATCCAGGCCATGGTGATATATAACTACAAAGGGGGTATAAAGTATCAAAAAACAAGTATCCAACAAAGACATGTACCTACACGCCCCCACAAAATGCTATTGCTGATGATCGTGATGGCCATCAATAAACCAAACGGGCGCTACGGGCATATTCATTTCTTGTGGATGTCGTAATGTGTCGACATAGGATTCGTACGTGGACGATAAGCTCGAGCCGGAAAGGGAAGGAGCCGCTGAACGATGGACTTCTGGTGGATCCATCGGTCTTATATTCCCATACGGCTCTCGAAACGCTTCGCTTGTGGTCGAGCCACCTGAGCTGGAGATCGAAGGAGTGACAAGGCCCGACGTAGTGGATGACGGTCGTCCGGCTTCAAAGGCACGAACGGAACTAGGTTGAGAAGTCATTGCAGGGGTGTATTGAGGGAATTGCTCGAGGTACATCGGGGTCGCACTACGTCGAACATCGTCTTGAGGTGGCGACGGGCCTTGTGCCGGTCTTGCAGGCGCAGGCATTGATTGCGGGCCGACTTGAGATATTGATGGTTTCGGCGGTAGGCTTTTCAGAAGATTCAAGGACGAGTCAAGCGAGTCTATAGCAAAGGCCAGGAATTTGGCGCTTTTGCAACTCACGCACAGCGTCCACCTGTATTCGGAAAGGCGAGTACGGTAGAATTCCACCTCTTCTTGACAAGGGGCAGTGGCCAGCAGTAGATTCCCAAACGTGGCAATTAACGCAAAGTTAACCTTTGAGGGAAAGTACCAGAAGGAGCTGAGGTGCTCGGGGCGGAGGCGGTTGACGAAGTCCATTGCCGATATGAGGCGGGTCTTGGCAGCGGATCGGCAGACGTGTGAGAGGTAAGTGTCGGCACTACTTGAGCTCAAAGAGCGTATAATGCATCGGTGCAGAGTGATTTCGGTTGCAAAGTATGCCAAGTGAAGATACCCTGATGTAGTTAGTACATAAAACGTGACCATGAGAACTTCCACTCACCAGTTGCAGATGGCTTGCCCGTCATCGTACTATCCATCTTCAGACTCCTAGGCAAATGCATGAACCATTCCTTGAGCCTTAGCTGCACAGGCTTCGCTTTTTCCAATATCAGCCGTGTACCATTCCGACCTGCATCGTCCACCTCTTGCATAGCCCTGAGAGTGTAGAAAGTATCCAAGACGGTGGATAATATCTCGGTAAGGGCGACCATCTGACAAAATAGGTCTCGACCACGCTGGACTTCCTCCACGGGTCCCTGATCATCAAGGATCCTGCTGTCAACTACAAAGTCATTCTCCACGAGTTCTCGGACAGCCCAGTGGTTCTTAGAAATCGACGAAGGCCGCCCGTGTATCAGGGAACACCATTTATCTTGCATATACAAAGCCCAAGCTAATCTCTTCCTTAAGCTACGCTCTTCCTCGGATAATGTCCAGGAAGAGCAGTCAAGATGCAGACCGAGTTCATAGGCAATACCAACCAGTTGTGAATTCAAAGTCTTCGAGTCGATGTTGGGTCTTTGCATGAGAAGTATTCCGGCCTGCATGGTTGATAAGGTTGGCTTGGATATGGAATGTGCAAACCATCGGAACGCGATATCTTCCACTTGCACTAGGTCTAGCTCCACTGACGCGGCCGCCTCGTTCACATACGCTGGAGATGACGCTGCGATAGCGTACACCGCAGAGAGCAGAGCAGGGTCAAGGCTACTTCTCTGGTAGCTTTCGTAGGTGTGAAAGAAGGCATCTTCGACGATTGGAAAGTTGCGATTGGTCATGGTCTTGAAATGCTGGATCAAGGACGGGCCATGAGAACCTACGAGATTTTCGATGATCAGCAGACTGTCTGAATACAGGTCGTTTTCGAATTTATCGTCTTCGGTTTGGTCAAGCAAGAAGGCATTTCGTCCATCGGGCTTTTGATAACTCGCTCTGTTCACGGGTGTTCCTGCCGTCTGGGAGATGTCGAATAAAATCGGTTCAAGCTCCGTAGTGTAGCCGATGTGAGTTCCGTAATGCTGTAGATTGCCCAGAGACGATTCGGATATTGATGGAGTTGGAACAGCCCGCCCGGACATGGCTCTCGAAGACACACTGCCGCGTTTGGTACTTAGTGATCCATCGGCCGTACTTTCCGACTGCGAGTCGGATATCGTTGACCTTGAAGAGATAGCCATGTGAGCAGTCACGCTTTCCAACTGTGGTTTATGCTGACCTTCGCTTGTTTGAATCTATCTCCTTCCCATCGCCGTCCATCCTTCGTTTTCGTGGCTGAGGATCCTCCAGATATGTGCACTCTTGTCCATGCACACCACATGCTGCGCAACTATTCTTTTGGCCATCGTTGATGACACATTTGCTCTTCCTCTTCCGACAGGCATCGCATGGGCGCTCTCGCCGACCTCGAACCGTTTTAAGGTCTTTCCCCTTTGCAGACTTGGACTTGGGAGGCAGTCCATCTGTAATTCGTTGAATAGACGGAGACGACGAAGTACTGGACAGTGGAGCAGACGCCGGCAGAAGAGGTGGTTGGAAGGCGGCGACGGCGGTCATGGTTTCGCAGCCGGGGGATATCGACGATACGGAGCTCAGGTGGTTCCTCTCGTACAAAGGCACAGCCGTTGTGTTTGGGGTGGGCAGTTGGTGGTTAGGGTAACGGTCCGCTCGAATAATCTAGTTTTCTATCAGCCATTAGCGTTTGACGTTCGAAAGGCTCGATCGGGGGGTCCTGAACAATCTTGGTTGACTGGTGGTTAGGTAGGTTACCATGGTACTGGAACAACTTACTCGTCGCACTGCGCTCTAGAACCATCCGAGGCCTTTGCGTTTCAGCTGACACGGAAATGTATTGCGCAATTAATTCGTTGGTCCAACGCGCGACATCTCGGGGTTTGTCAGGTGAAGCCGAGGATTGGACGAGTAGGAGGTCAGTGATACACGTACGTAGCCGAAGTCATCGAATGTTCTGAAGAGCCTTTGATGTTGAGTTTGGGCTGCCCGTGCGACATAAATGGGTTTCGAAGGGTAACTGACAATCGAGCAGGTCGGCTATGATACCAAACGTCTGGGATAAGCTGCAGCTAGCGCACGGACGAGAATTGGCTCAAGAGAAGAAAGTCGTGGGATAGTGGAAGAGATGATGGATGGATGGATGGATGATGGATGATAGGTTTCGACGCGATTGATGGGGTCGTTCTTTCGTCTGCAAGCAAAAGCGCTTTCAACAGTGGTTAATGCCAAAAGACCAGATGGACGGATGTAGAGTAGGTATTCCGTACTGTAATCCGTAATCCGTAATCCGTACGCCCACGCGAGTCGTGTGCCAGGGAAGATGCAAATGAATGAAAGGGCTCGAGGTTGGCTGCAGTTCTGCAGATCAAAAGGCTTTTGATAGGGCGCTCGAAACATGCACCCCAGCTGCATTGGCAGATAAAGGCAGGAGCAGAGATAAGCATCTCTGCTGTCAGTGGATGAGAAGCCCTTGCGGGTCAAACTCGCTTGAAGTAGGGCTTTTACCGATCAAAGCTAGGCGAACTTGGATACCCCCCCTGCTTTGACGAGGTCTACGCGTGCTCACCCTTATATACTCATGTCTTGCCATCGACTGGTCCGACCGCATGAGGTGTCTACATAAAGACCGCAGGCCCCGACTGACTGGGGTCAAAAAGTGAATCATGAGGCCATAGCAGCCGCGAAACGAGGGTGAGCAGGACATAAGAGACGGCACCGCGTCGGCTGTACAGTTTTCAGCTCGGCTGTTGGCTCACATGGACGTCGAAAGTAACCTCCTTAACGCCGTAGTTCCAACTTCTCGAGGATCAGTGGGATGGGTTTTGCATCATGTATATACATAAATTGAGCTCATTTAAAGCTAATTGTATGCAAAAGACTCGAATTATCGACTCCGAAAGTGCCTCCCCTTGACCGCCCCGCTATCATTACAGTATACCACCCCCCCTAATACTTCTCGTTCAGTGCGTGGTTATCGACTTGAGCGACCGACCTCTTGCGGCCAGCACCGGCCTCGATGTCAGCCAGGGATTGCGAACGACCTTGAGGGCCCATGTCCCGCACTTCTTGGAATGACACCGATGGCACAAAGCCCTTGGATTTCCATGCCTTGTCGCACTTGGCGTACAGTTCGTCGACCTGCTCGAGCGAGAGACCTTTGGTTTCGTAGACCAAGCTCCACACGTAAAAGCAACAGATCAGACAGAAGCCGCCCCAGATGAAAAACACCTTGGACCCAAGATTGGCGTCTCCGGGGTCGGAGTTGACGAGGTAAGGGGTCGCGTAGGCAATAGCCCAGTTGAGGAGCCAGTTGGTGGCTGTCGTCATGGATAGACATTTGGCACGGCTCTTGAGCGGGAAGATCTCTCCAGTGACAACCCAGGCGATCGGGCCCCATGATGACGCGAAGAAGAAGATGTAAACGCAGACAAAGGCAACAAGAACCTTGTTAGCTGCTGTAGAGCTTTGGTCCGCAACGCCGACGATGGCGACAATATACTGCGCAACGAACATGCCCACAGCGCCAAACATGAGAAGCGGGCGACGACCCCATTTCTCCACGAGGTACAAACCGGGAAGGGTTGACGCAACGTTGGTGACACCAGTAATGATACTGACAGTGAAGGCGTTCTTGATCCCAGATTTAGTGAAGAAGGAAGTCCCGTAGTAGAAGATGAAGTTGACACCAGTCAATTGCTGGAGACCTTGGAGCAAGCAGCCAGTAGCAAGACGTTTGCCGAGATTTCCTTTGAAGCATTCGATGTAGGTAGAAGCACCAAGACTTATCTCGTATTCATGATTAGCCTGGATTTCAGAAAGCTCCTCGACCAAGGCAGGATGGTCAATATCGAGTCTCCTCAGTCTGGCAAGAGCCTTGGCGGCCTTTTCATTGCGTCCTCTCTTGATGTGGTAACGGGGTGTTTCGGGAAGCACGAGCATTCCACCAACGAGAATAATAGCCCATGCAAATTGCACGGCTATTGGGATGCGGTACGATCCGGTGTCATTACGGTCCTTTGTAGCATTATCGACGATGGATGCGATGAGGAGACCAATGGTAATGGCTAATTGGTAGCATCCGACAATGGTTCCTCGAATCCACTTGGGCGCGGTCTCGGATTGATAAAGAGGGACCAACGCTGAGATCAGGCCTACCCCGAAACCAGCAAAGAACCTCCCAGCGACGAAAAGCGGGATCGAAGTTGCAGCGGTTTGAAGGATGACACCGAAAGTGAAGACACCAGTCGAGGCAATCAAACCCAATCGACGACCCAACATGTCTCCCATGGGCGAAGCAGTCAATGCACCGAAGAATGTACCAGCAGAGAGCAATGAAACGATTTGCGATGACTGAGTGGCAGTGATTGATGGCAGTCCATTTTTGTCGCGAGCACCGGTTGAGAAAGTCTTCAGCCAATATGGCATAGCCAGGATACCGCCAATCGTTCCCGTGTCATAACTGTAACAGTATCAATATCTTGATGTCCGGAAAGGAGTCTCAGTCAGACGACGCACCCGAAAAGGATACCACCAAAGGCAACGAACAGGCCGACTATGATGGCAGGCGCCGTCGAGCCGGCCACATGCTCGGGCTTCTTCAACATGAGACCCATGATGAACCAGTGTAAGTGCTGAAAACCCCGAACAACGAGAAGATGTTTGCTGCACCAGAAGAAGTACAATGGCACAAGAAAACGACCTCGCAGGTTTCAATGCAAACCGATCGAGGTGATGCGGAGGATGCAGGGCCCGAGACAGGGCGGGGGGGATGAGGTTTAATATACCTTTTGGTGGGGGTCGGGGATTCTGGACCTCCCACTACTGCTAGCGTGCGAGGTAGGGTTCTCACGAATGGAAGTAAGAAGTAATAAATAATAAATCCTAAATCCCCAGGCTCTTCGCACACATGGCAGGTGATGAAAGCGGAGACTCCACAGTTTGAGGGTTAGCTCCCCTGCCCGAACAATCCGCGGTCTGCCTTGAAGCGGGAGATGGGTACGGAGTAAAGCAGGAAGAAGTGGCTAGCAAAGCTAGTTGAGTGGTAACGGTAAGGGTAAGGTAGGGGCGAAGATTTCGTTACCACCCACCGCATTATTACACACTACGTCGAACCATGCTGACCCGAGAACAGGGTTACTATGTATTGCACATCACATAAACCGTAACCGTCTGATTTGCTGGCACCCGTGGTCTTCAAGGTACGTAGTACGGTAGGGTTGCCACCATGCAGAACAGGTGACCATGTCTCGGATTGCGAACAGTCAGTCATCAAGTCGTATGGGTCTACTCATACATCGTAATTGTCCGAGCAGAAAGATGTGATGAACGTACCCGGGTAGTAGGAGTAATCATGGTACCGGTACGGCCGTCACTTGGCCTAACGATTGGCTGGGCCAAGTCGAAGCCAGTCGTAGAGACAGTTCGACCATGCAACACTAAGCGGTATCTAAGGAGTACGGAATACATAGTTCGTAATTCGGATCTGCAAGATTGGATCTTTACCGCTTTCTTTAGTCGCTGTTTTAAATGCGGTCAGCGTTGGAAGCCACGGGCCAAGATTGTGGGGAAATTAGGGAAATTATCATCTTAGACAAGAAATTCTTCTTTAAGCCGCAAACGGCAGAACAAGAAATACATATGTAGCAGCAGGGGGACGCAACAATAATTATTTTATAAATGATGCGCTGGAAAAGAAACGATATGCCGAGTTGACATTTGAAATCGCAAAATCGCCTCTCTTGCAGGATAGACATTGCTGTGAGTAATGTCAGGTTCCGGTACATTTGATCGACTTCTGAACCATGGCTCTGTCACCCTATAATGTAGTGAAACATGCAGGAGGATTCTCTTTCCCGAATGGCAGCGTGCATACGTCGGACAGGGCCTATCATTGTTAGTAGCTACTGTTACCTCCGTACAACAGTCTGTCTCTCGCTCTCTCCGGGTTAGCTGCTGTCGCCTGTGTCTTTCGGTGTTGGCAATTGTATAGAAATGCGCAAGTCGGTCAGGCCGAGACAATTCTCGGTAAATATAACCGACATCATGTGGAGCATACCTGACGTAGTAAAGAGGTTAGAGCAGCCACAATGCGGTTCCCAGCCGTCCAACAACACGATGTTGGACTTCTTGTCGTGTGATCTCGATCCTGGGCTCCAATCGTGCTACTCCCGTGAATACTTACTTTATTATTCACGAACTCGTCATGTGTCCCCAGATTGTTTATTTATGACATGGCCTATGCCACCTCCCTTCTTTCTACAGCAAGAACGGTTTTCTGGTCTCTACGCAATACTCTAACAAAAAGGTCGTCCAAGTTCTGTTGCGTCTCGTTGGTGGACCGATGACTTGCTAGTTTCACTAAGCACGGACTCTTTGAGAAGAGCCGAAGTGTCACCGAGAATAGAAGAGCGTATTGGCGCAAAAAGCCACTACTGTTACCATTAAGGTAGGTATTGAAGCAATACGGAGGGACCTCAGAGAGTATCTTACCCAATCGGGAATCAGCCTTCTGGCTTAGTCATTATTGTGTCAGCAGAGCTCGTATGCATGCGTAGTAAGCATCGGCTAACCCCGTTAGGGGTTAGTGACACGTCTGAGACCTGGGGCAACTCCGATGCCGGACATGGCGGATAGGCACGTTTGAAGGTGTTGAGGGAGGCCTCTTGACGTGAATACTCAAGAGATAGATCCATATATGAACGGAAGCTTTACATATCATCACAGCCAAAGTTCTAGATCCTCTTTCAAAGGACACAACTTTCTCCACAGTGAAAGCTAAAAAAAAAACAATGGCTCAACATCAACCCAAGGACCACTGGACCCACCAGGCATATTCGGCCTCGGCCTCCTTTGTTCCTGAACTCACGTCGAAGATTTTCAGTTGGCTGGACCCTCAGGGCTCAGATGTCATTCTGGATCTAGGTTGCGGTAATGGCCCTCTCACCGCAAAGATCAAGAAACAGTGCGCCTCTGTCGCAGGCTTCGATGCCTCAGTAAACTTGATTGACGCTGCGCAAAAAACTTACGGGTCAGTACCCGACCTTACATGGCACGTTCAAGACTGCAGATACTTGGAAGCTTCCTCGGATCTCAAGCATGGCGCATACACCAAGGTTTTCTCCAATGCGGCTCTGCATTGGATCTTGAGGGACTCGGATGCAAGGATGTCTGTTCTCCGCGCTACGTACAAGGCCCTTCGGCCTGGGGGGTTCTTCGTCTTCGAGATGGGAGGTGCTGGGAATGTTGCCGAGATTCACTCTGCGCTCCTGGCAGCTCTGGTTCACCAGGGTCTAACCATCGAGGCAGCCCGAAATGCATCTCCATGGTTCTTTCCGTCAGAGCAGCTAATGCGGCAGATGCTCGAAGAGGTGGGCTTTGACGTCGAAAAGTCTGAACTCGAATACAGACCCACAAAGGCGACGGCAGAAAAGGATGGTGGGTTAGAAGGATGGGTGAGGCTAATGGGGGCGAACTTCTTGGAAGCACTCACTTCCTCAGAAAAGAAAGAAGCAGCAGTGGCTGAGGTTTGTGGCGTGCTGAAAAGCGTAATGACCCATGAGGAAGATGGCAGCATGTGGCTTGGGTATGTAAGGTTGAGGGTTATCGCTAAAAAGCCTTTGTAGACTTGTCATTGTCTTGAAGACCGATATAGACGTCGACAATGGGACTAAGGATACCTAGATCTTAGTATACCTTACCTGCATTGAAAGATACCCAAATTTACCACTATAGACAGCCCCACCGTTTCCTTCAGCCCTAGAGAGAGATTGTGAGATTGTCTCAAAAGGCGGGAGCACGATGGCTAGCCGAAGATCTCAAGAGTTTCAAAAAGCCTGAAGGGACGCCATATGCATGGTAATGCTTGCGCTCCAACAAAAACTCGTCTCTCCCAGAAATAGTAATTTCAGCTTGCTACTTAAAGATAGGAGATAAAAGAAATCTGAGACAGATCCTCAATATATGGAGTTCTCAAAGGAGCTAGCGTCTTCCTCTTGAAGCTTCGAACTTCTGAGATGAGGTCTAAAAGAGGACTTGACGGCGTTGGTGCCGGCATTTTGAAAGTTCGATACGCGGTCCTCTCTCCTTCTACCAATCCAAAAATCCCCGATCGTGCAGAAATGCGCTCCAACAGCGACGTTGGCTCAGGTGTGAGGGACAGTAGACTCGAGATAGTCATATCTTCCACGGAACTATTGAGATGAAGAAAACCTCGGAGTCTCCGCGAGGCAGATTTAACAGAGCTTTGAAGTGAAAAAGAGGGATGCGACTGGAAAACTTTGACAATGGAATCGCACGGGCCCAGGAGATAGATCATGGCATCTTAAAACAGATCCTGGGGAGGCGGTCTTGAGAAATCAAGATATTAGGAAAAATTGAACGAGATATTGGGAAGCCGGTGATCTATATAGGATAGAAATCCAATTTTAGAACATGTCTGAAAATAATACTTTGGTGTGGTAAAAAAGGATTCAAACATGACTGAAAGGTGAATGAGGTTCAACACTGCCCCATGTGTACCCCTCCAATCCACGTCATCGGCAAGCCCCTGACGAAACTTGCCTGATGTGACTACTAATTCATCCTAGAACTCTTGATTCAAGTTTGCAAGACTCGCAACAATCATTTCTCTCCTACTACGAACAACTCCACAACTCAAACCTCTCATCTGTTGAATCCATTTTCTCGCAATGTCCTACAACGATAATTACGGCGGCCAACAGGGCGGCGGTTACGGCGGTGGAGGCCGACAAGAACAGTATGGTGGAGGCCAGCAAGGCTATGGGCAGCAGGACTACGGCAGTGGCTCACAAGGTGGGAGACAACAAGAATATGGGCAGCAGGGTGGCTACGGAGGGAACAATCACAACGGCGGACAAGAGCACGGAGAGTTTGGCGGTGCAATGTCCCACGCCCAGCAGCACGCTTCCTCGCCTGAAGACTCAAGCATGTTCTCCAGTGCCCTAGGTTTCTTGCAGGGAAACAAGCAACAAATCGGCAACTCCAACGTCGATGAGTCTGAAGCCGTCCGAGCCCATCAAGCTATGTATGGAGGCGGGGGACAAGGCCAGCAGCATGATAGCCAGACCATGGGTGCTGGTGCTGCGATGCAAGCGCTCAAAATGTTCGGTGGGGGAGGTGCGGGAAGCGGAGGCATGGGTAGCCAAGGCGGGGGGAACAGCCAGAATCAATTCATTGGCATGGCGATGGGGCAGGCAAGCAAGCTATTCGATCAGCAGAGCTCGCAAGGCAACGTGGTAAGTCAGTCTGCAGTACAATCGCGTGGTACTTCGCTCATGTGTTCCCTTTGTTCTAGGACCCCAATGCCAACAAACAAGATGCCGTGAAATCAGCGGCAGAGATGGCACTCAAGATGTACATGAAGAGCCAGATGGGTGGCGGAGGCGGAGGAGCCGGCGGCTTGATGGGGATGGCAAGCAAGTTCTTGTGATGTAGACTCTTAAGATAGAGGTTACGAGTGATATGACCAGATAACGAACGAAAAGCAAATTGCTAGTGTATCGTTGGCTCCAGAAATGACCTGATCCCAAAATTGCTAATGCTGTATTTTGTATAGTACATATCAATTTTATTTTCATACCAACGTCGTTGTCGCCCCCTTTCACCTTTGGATGAGATGGTTCACGTAAAGGTGGGAAATTGCAAACGGCAGGAATTGATGCTTACTTAACCGAAGCGCTTAAGCATCTTTTGCCGGGCCGAACGAACCCTTCCAGGTTCCTTTCCAACACCAACCAAAACCCTTGAAGCGACCTGGTCATCGTTAGAGTACGACTTCCTTCTGACCGAGTAGGATGGCATACCAATCAAGCCAATTGAGCTTTCCAGGTCTCACTCCTCAAGAAGGTAGACAGAATCATTGTTGCTATGAAAGACGACGGACCGACCAAGCGGCAAGCTTGGAAAAACCATCATAAGGCTAATATAAAGGGCGCCGGATTTGGATGCCAGACTAACTCTGTTCAGCGCTTTCATCTCCTCCACTTTTTGCTTGTGATCATGTCTTGACCGCGTGCGTTCTTTTGCTTCTTCTCTTTGCTGCTCTCACCTTTTGCCGGTTCTCCATGCTCTCAAATCACTCCTTCATTGCGTGTTGATTTCCTACCGCTTCACTCTTTCAGCGGACACACTCCCTTCGAGCAAGTAACCAAGCCAGACTATCATAATCTTTATATATCCAACGTCAACTCTTTATACCCTTATGAACGTGATTGCTCTAATCAATAATACACAATGAAGTCTTCTGTTTTCGCAATTGCAGCATCGATTATCGGGTCTGCCGCCGCTGGCCAACATCATGCGCACCAGGCTTTCCACAATCAGCCGTTAGGAGCAAGGGATGTCATCCAGGCTCCCAACAATTCCACATGTGGTTGTTCTACCTCTTATACCACCTCTTATGGCGAACCAACTCGTAAGTGTAGTCTTTCTCTTACGGAGGCTACTTGAGTACAATGAGAACATCTGTTTGACACTATATAGTAATCCAGCCCGCCGAGTACCGAGCAGCAACAAGCAGCCAGGCGGCCTCAAGCACCTCCATTCCAATCATCTCCTCATCTCAAGCCCCAACCCCAACCGCCTCAAGCACATCTTCAGCTGGGTCTGCCTCCTCTACCCTCACCCACCATCCTCCCTCTTCTTCCGGCTCCCAATGGTGCATGACCTACTCTCCCTACAACCATGACGGCACCTGCAAATCCTCATCATCAGTCTCCTCCGACATCTCGTCCATCGCCTCCAAAGGTTTTACCTCCATCCGCCTCTATAGTACTGACTGCTCCGGCCTTTCCTCTGTCGGCACCGCAGCCTCCTTCCACAACATTTCCCTCGTTCTAGGAATCTACATCCCCCATACCGGTATTTCCAACGCCCGCGCTCAGATTGGCGAAATCACTTCTTGGGCCACCTCAAGCAACTCCTGGGCCTCTGTCGAAATGATCGTTGTCGGCAACGAGGCCGTCTTCAACAACTTTTGCAGCCCCTCCGACCTCGCCCGATTCATCACCGACGCCCGCTCCGCTTTCACAAAGGCCGGTTACTCCGGCCCCGTCACCACCACCGAACCTCTCAGCATCATAGTCCAACACGCCACAACCCTCTGTCCCGTCCTCGATCTCGCCGCCGCAAACATCCACCCCTTCTTCAACTCCGCCATCGACGCCTCCAGCGCCGGCGCCTTTGTCGCCTCCGAACTCGTAGTATTAGCGAAAATCTGCCCCGGCTTGGAAGCGTACAACCTCGAGACGGGGTGGCCGAGCGCGGGTGAGGCGAACGGCGCGGCGGTGCCGGGGAAGAAGGAGCAAGAGGTCGCGGTTCGGGGGATTGTAGCGAGTGCTGGGGGGAGGAGCGCGGTGTTTAGTTTTGTGGATGATTTGTGGAAGGAGGAGGGGGATTTTGGCGTCGAGAGGAGTTGGGGGGCGGGGCATTTGTTTGGGTCGTGATGGGTGGTGGTGTGTGGTTTGGGAGCAGAGAGAGGTGGTGGTGGTAGTGGTGGTGGTGTGCTGGGAAGGAGGAGGAGGAGGAGGAGGAGGAGGGAAGGAGCGAGCAAGAGGAGCTGTGTATATAGCCTTTTCGTTTCTTTGTATATACTTCTTTACCCTACCGTCTCAACGCCGTACCACGATTCATGTACCTTTCACTTCTCCTGTATATACTTGATAACTTTCCAGCATCCTTTACAAGCGGAAGCGGCCTAAACTCTTTCAAACCGATCTTACACACCCAAACCCCCCCCCCCCCCCCCCCCCTTTCACCTCCCCCCTAAACCCCTCCACCGCAATCCCTCCTCTCCTCTCCCCCCAACCGACACAATCCGCGCAATCGCCTAGCCCACGCCCTCCTCCCTCTCACAACAATTTGGTACCTTAATTCACAACAAGAAGAACTACCACGCAGCGCTTTTTGGGAAACATGCGGGAGAGAAACACAAACACGAAACCTTTTAAAAAAAAAACTGAAAGCTGGATAAATCACGTATGTATGCCCTTTAGATACCACAAACTACAACCACAAAACCACAAACTACAACCCCAACCCCAAAACCACAACCCACAACCCGACACCCAGTCACCCATCCCTTTAGAAGAGCGCCGCTAAGACGGAAGCCCCGCGGACGGCTTTTGGGTTTTATTCTGGGTGGGTGAAGGTGGAAGCTGTTTTTGGGGGTTGGTTTTGGGGGGGTTTAGATATGAGAGGGGGAGAAGGGTACTGTAGAGATGAGAAGATAGGGGGAGAAGGAAGAGGATAGGGGGAGGAGGGAAGAGGAAGCAAAAACAACAACACCCACCCCCGATTACATTTCTTCGAAGAGGGGTTTCCAAAGACGATGATGGTGGTGGTGGTGGGGAGAGCGGAGAGTGGAGATGGCAAGGGAATTGAATTAGAGCAGGCAGATGATCGAAGACGGACGGACGGGGTGGTTTCCAAGTCCAGTGGTTTGGTATCCTCCTGGGAGGTTTTTTTTGGGGGGGTTGGCTCAGTCGACGACGGCGGAAATTGAGAGGGAGAGAAGAAGTGTGACCTTGACGCAGTGGTGCTAGTCTGCGTTGAGGATTCAGGAGGAAGTGGATAAGATGCCCTGACCATTGCATGCATAAAGGAAAGTACAGAAGTCAACCATTCCTCATACCCTCATCGCGTTTCATTCTCGTTACCCAAACCCAACGCGCCCTTCTTCACCGCCGTAGCCATTCCAAAATCATGACATCAATAAACCCTTTTCACCCCCGGCCCGTTCAAATAACCAACTCCCCCAACCTCAGCCCCCTCCTCCTCCTCCACCCCTCCGTCTGCACCACTCTATCGTCCCCGTCCATCTCCCCCTCCTCCGCCCAATCATTCCAGATCCCCTCATCCTCATCTTCATCCTCAACCTCAGCCTGCCTGATTCCGAATCCGCCGCCTACTCCCGCACGCTCAAACTCCATCAACCCACCAAACACATGATCTGCGTTTGCGACCCAGAAACTGTCTCCGTCAGGGACGAAGCTGACGCCGCTAATCTCGCCGAAGAACTCAAAACGCTGCTCGCTCTCGAATGTCGTGGCGTCCACGACGTGCACGTAATCCGCGCTTTCTGCGAGCACGAGCGCGCGTCTTCCGCTGCCGACAGGCGAGAACGCCATGCAGCGCACGCCGCCGATTTCGGTTGCTAGGATGTGAGATTCAACGGGCGCGCCGAAGGAGCGCACATCAAAGATCTGCACGGTGCCGTCTTGGTTACCGGTTGCAACGTTTCTACCATCTGGTGACCAGGCGCAAGCGAAGCCGTAGTCTTTGTGGTCAGGCAGACGGAAGATACGCTCGCCGGTCTCGGCGTTGACGATCCACGGGTAGCAGTTATCACCCACAATAGCGCGGAGGCGAGCATCGGGGCTAGTAGCGGAGCAATTGACGGCCCAGCCAAAGTCGTGCTCGCGAATGATGCGGTTAGTATTGCAGTCGAGGACGCGGACGCGGTCATCGTTGGAGGAGAAGACGGCCTGGGGGAGACCAGAGCGACGGTCCAGGAAGGTATGGATGTGGTTTGTGCTGCCGTTTTCGTCGCGCAGAGGGATGGTGCCGGGAGTGTATGTGTCGTCGTATGAGGACGAGAGGGATTTCATAGCGTACTCACCTTGGAATCCACCCACAATCAAGACGCCGTCTGTGGCTGATACTGCCGATATCTTCCCCAGTATTGGGGCGTCGGCATCTCGGTGCGGTTTGCTTAGGTCGAGGACGCTTTTTTCAAAGTCCATCTCTGGGTTGACACAAAAAATCTCTTGCCAACCGGCATAGAAGATCGAGTTTTTGGAGCTTGCGGACATCATGTGCCGAAGCTGAAAGTGAGTCTGAGTTACCTTGTACTTCATGTTCATCTGGCGGAAGCGGAATTGGTTGTCACCATTCGCAAAATTTCTTGCAAACGACCTACCTTGACCATTCATGTAGCAGGAGGCTCCGAACAGCGGCTCATATCTCCTCCTTCGATGTTCGAAATGAATCAACACATTGGTGTGGTTCACATAAGTTTTCCTGCGTACGTTTCGAGCCGCTTCTCGAGTGACGCCGAGAGCTGACCAGTCTAAACCTTGAAAATCGCAGTGGTCATAATCCAGATCATCAATAGAAATTTTGATCCGTTTCTGTCTATGCAAGACCTGAAGAGTTTCATCAGTAATGGGCGGGAAATAGTCTAGCTGCCCAGGAGGATATCTGTCTGGTTGTTCGCTATTCACGTCTTCCCAGTAATCGAAGAATTTGCAAACATCAAAGTTGCGTGTCTCATCTTCGGCCCAAGCATACAAGTCAGTAAGGAGGTTATTTGCCAGATGAGGAGGTACCGCTTGAGAAAGTGCATTTTGTGATGACCATTGCCAAGGAGAAGGATCATCACTCGGGGAGATTGGTTGACTATTCTCGGCGCCATTCCCAGCCTCCTGAGGATCAGCGGCACCGGTATCTGGTTGGTGCAACCCGGCTTGGAAAAGAGCGGTGTTTATAGATGGTATAGATGTCGCGGGTGAAGTCTGGGGATGTCCTTGCTGGGGTGATGGTGCTTGGGTAGATGCCACTTCTTCAGAAGCGGTAAAGAGAGGAAAAGAAGGCGTACTTTGACCATGCACAACAACCCCAAAAGTAACGGCTGCTGCAGAGATCTGATGATGGTCACGCTCATGGTTCCCATTCTGCTCTGCATCCATGACCTCAGCATGGAGTTCATTTATGGAACTGGCCAGACTGTTTGACTCATTGGCGAGACCTGGACGGTGGTCACTGTCATGTGCAACGACGGAGGTGCCATGCAATTGCGTAGCGGGGATATATGGTAATGTAGACTGGAAATCTGGCTCTGTGGACAAAGAATTGGCAGGCCAACCTGATTCTTCATCAAGGTCCATCTCATGGCCGTGAAAACCTGCTATAGGGACTTCATCTTGTGGATCATCTCCATTATCTGAGGGTTCTTGCGACCCTTCTGATCTAGCCATGCCCGGTGGACCGAGTGCCAGTCCAGCAGGTAGCTGCGCTCCCAAAGCTTGCAACGGCTGGGATGCGGAGGCTGCAAGAGAAGTTGCGTTGGCAATATATAGAGATGGCGAAGCTGGCGGCGTTATAGTTTGACCAGGTTCAATATCGTGTGCTTGCTCAGATGCTAATAACGGATTTCCGTCAAGTGGGACGCTCGTTGCATCGGTAAGGTAATGGAGACGACGTTGTGATGTTTGTAGTTTTAGTACATCTTCTGACCCTGTTGGGAAGCTCATAGCTTAGAACGTGACTGGGCAGATGATAGGCAGTGAGTAGCATAGCAAAGTGTGTAATTGGTGAAAAGTCGATGTTGCCTGTCTAGCAGATATGTTGGCAATCTTCAGTACGGTCCTCGAAACAAAGATTTTGTAGCGGACAAGAATGATGTAAGACTCATATTGTGACCAAGCGTCTGGAATGGCATGGATGCCTGCAAGAGACTATGCAGATGCGATAACCTTTCCCCACCCCAAGGTGTCCCATCCCTTGTCGAAACCGTCGTGACTGTGTACGTTCCGAACACCTCGGCTTGCATGAGTTGAGCCAGCGTCTCCTTAGTTATGGGCTTATGAGAGAGACCCGCAAGACGGATAGGGACAGAACCACATGCAGGTATGCTTGGAGCGATTGCCGACTTGGATGGGATCGATTGGGGTCGTAGCCTTTTTAATCCTTCTCCTTGATGTTTCGGGAAGCAACAGTGTAACGGCGGGCGGATAGATAAAATGGTTACTGCCAAAGCAAGTAGCTCGAGGTGATTTGAGGTATAAGGCTGGAAGCTTAGGAACTTCGACAGGAGCAGTGAACGAGCGGGTGGCCGTTTGGCTAGCACAGCTGGTATAGGTTTGGGTATCCGCAAGTGACTGCAGAGGAACTCCGATAGGAAACAGCCTAATTAAATTGTAAGTACTTCTGCATGCGTGACCAATGTATCGGAGATCCAGAGCGGAACTCACAGTCTGGTTCATGCAAGCGACTTCGAAAATGGCAAAGGGGATTCGGGCTGGACGAGGCAGTGCAGCGAAGGTTTGAGTTGCAGTTGACGATTCGATGTGCTGGCAAGGAGAAGAGTTGCTGACCCCGAGGTGGGTAGAGTAGAATTCTTTTACGGCTAGGTACAGATCACATATGCTTCTGGGACGAGCTTCTCGTGTCTTGGCGCGCTCTCGTAAAATGTGACGCACCCTCGGTAGGATGGCTAACGACGTATCACATTTTTCTATATACCAAAGCCTGTTGCCTTGCGCATGTTTTGGGAGCTGAGATTCATCATCGATTTCTTTGCAATGACAGACCTCCGATCAGACGGTGGGTCTTCCACCAAGGCGTTAGAGAACAGCCTGTCCACGTAATGCGATTGTACATCCCGACCCACCCCCCGGAACAGCGTACATAACGAGTGCACTCTACGTAAATGCAGCAGGGACCAATGAGGCCGTTTAGACACCAATTACAGTCCACTATTCTGTATACCATTTACAATCCAACACTATACAAAATAACCTGGTGCGCCCTAAGCAATAATTCGCAAGCGTTTGAACGTGTTGCCGTCCAGAAGTCCAACGTTATATATCTGAGTACTTCTCATAGCCCTGATGTTGCGATTGCCAGCCGCCGGCGCTGGTAGCTTGTTGGGACCAGCCGGACGTCGGTGCTTTCATGCGCCGTTCTGCAGTAGGTCAGCATCTAAAGTACCGTACAAACAAGTAGAGTATGTCTTACCCTTCTCGAAATCGCCCCATCTTTTCATGGTAATCTTGCTACTGTCGAATTCACCCTCGTACTCAATTCCGGCTTTCTTGGTCTTCTCTCCTGCTGTCTTTCTGGTGTCGCCCCAGCTGAAGTCGTCAAACTTCCAGAAGGCGTAGACAGGAAGAACGAAGTTCCAAATTGGAAGCGAGATTAGGTAAATCAACATCCACAACACGTATGAAAACCGATGAGCTGTCAGTACGATGAGCACCGCGGGTAAGCCTAAGATAAGAGCTAGTAGAACTAATGGTATGACAGGCGTAGGCTTGCTGATGATCGAGATGATGACAAGGTAGAAGGTGAAGGTGATCGCTGCTGGCAGGACAAGAGTACCAACTAGGTCAATGAAAACAACCATTTGCATACTGAAGCAAAAGGTGCCACACAGGTCTCTAACGAGCACCAACTCCATGAGGTTGTGGATGGTACTATTGATCCATCGTCGACGTTGAGACAGCAGGATTTTGAATTGCTCAGGCACCGTGGTCTTGCATACTGCTTGCGGAACGAATACTTGCTTCCGTTTTGGGAAGGTTTTCAGCATCAGTGTCGAGAGATATCGATCTTCACCTAGGAGGAGCAGATTTTTCTTGTGCAAGGTGTCGACCACGTTCTCAGAGTAGTGTTCCACAACGTCCGGATTGGCAAGGATTGGTACCCAGTAATTCTGACCTCCTTTCGGCGCCTTAATGCGGTACATGGAGAAACATCCTGGTAAACAGGTAACACCACCAAAGCAGGACTCGAAAGATTTTGAAAGATGATGTGAAATGAAGTATTCAAAGACTTGTATCATAGTGACAAAGCTTGTCCGTTTATTGGCGATTTTAGTTTCTCCACAAAGCCCCATGATCTCTGAATCCTTGACCATAGCGGAAACCATATGAGTAAGACTGTCCGGGAAGACCTTGGTATCGGCGTCCACCATAAGTACGACCTCGTAAAAGTCTGGTGAGATACCAGTAATCCTCCAAAGTCCATTGAATATTTCAAACTCCAATTCAGTCATACGCTCATCGAACATGACCTTCTGCAGGAAAGACATCAGTATAATTTGACTATCTCTTTTCCCACGATTGCCGGGTTTGCTCTTCTTGGCTTCATCAGGAGTTCCGCACTTGACAATTACCATCATCGGTACTCGTTGTTGCTTTTCCGCTGGGATAACTGAGCTCTCTCCATAGTCGTAGAACCCAGCATAGATCTTCGCCATATTATGTCTTTTCGAACCACTAGCCACTGCAACGTACGAGAAAGCTTGGACTTCGTCAGGCAGGATTGCATGGTCTCCCATCATGCCAAGTGCAATTTCAGGGGTGGTAAACTCTTCCCCATGACCTTTAACCATGCCGTCACAAATCACCAAGATTGTCTTGTGGCTGTTGGGATACTCGGTGGTTGCTATAGAATCGAGTGTAGTACGAAGACCTTCCTCTCCTTCGGAATATGCGGTCACCAAGCAAATAGCGTGAGCCAGGGGGTAGCCATATGGTTCCCATTCTGGCGGAGGCTGTGGTACCACCGCTTCATGGATAAATCCTGCAGGTCCTGGCCCATCGACCTCGGCCATAACACTTGAGTATCTCGGATCTTGTCCGGACATCATCAAACTTGAGCGGCTTCCAGTACCACTGTTCCTAGTGGTAGGATCAAAACTCGGCAGCGTGAGCTCGCTGCCATCGATTTGTTTGTACATTGAGGTGGGGCGCATCAGTTTAGCACTGGAAATCTGACTTGCCATTGTAGTTGGGGCGGTTCGTTTTTTGGCCGCTGAACGTTCAGTGGCGTATGGACTCGTGAAGCGCGATGTTGTAGGTAGAAAAGCGCTCCCTCTTTTACTCGACCTGTCCGACATCGCAGGTGCAGGATCGTTGATCTTTGGCGGAGGGCGGTAGATATCGTCGGTCCAATCCTCTATCTGCTGATTGCGCTTCTTGGAATTCCCACCCATAGAGCTCTTGGACGCAGCGAAGCGCCGGCTGAAGAACCACTGGAAAGCCAAGGCAAGGAAGAATTTCACCATTACAATAGACAAGATAAAGACCAGTGACACGTAGAGAACCACCTTGGACGCAATACAGCCGACAGTGTCCGTATCGATTGATCCAACACGGATGATTTCTGACAAGCATCGGCCTAAACGCTTTTCTGGGCCTGATTGGAAAGCATGGGTGACGTCTACACCTTTCACTGCAGGGTTGGTCCTCAAGTCATCAAATTGCGTTGGGTACGATACTTGAGAAATGTTGAACCACTCAAGGAGGTTGAGATCCAGAACATTGCCATTGTAGACCATGAGGTTTCGGGTTTGGTTTTTGACATCATCCCAAGTAAAATAGACGTCTCCTGCACTCCGTAAACTGTAGAATGCCTTTCGCCCTAGGGCACTTGTGTGACAGGCATAGCCAAGGTAGTTCTCGGTCGTAAAGTTGGGCTTGCTCATTCCATCTTGATTAAAGGCGGTGCAAGGGAAGTACCACGCAAGGTCACCGTTGGCGTTAGTGGGGACATTGGAGCCTTGTGCGAGAGTGATGAGCCCCTTGCAAGCCCCGTTCACGTTCTGGAACATAAAGCTGCCGTCCTGCCCACCATACTTGTGTGGCAGATCATACAAAATGTTTTGACCGGCCAGAATATCCGGCATAGCAGCAGGATGCTGAGACCCTTCCAAGTCGTACGCTCGCCCATGGAATATCATATAGCCATTTGTAACGTGGTTGGCTTGAATTTGGAGGCCAGGTGTACCGCACACGGCTGCCGTAAAGCCAAACGTGATGAACCCAACGAAGGCCATGATCAGTAGAATTATGCTGACGAGACCCATCTTTTCTCTCCAAGCCCGCTGTTGAGCCTTTGCCGGTTTGCCAAAACAAGAGAGAATGGCCCCTGGACACCAGAATGTGATGATTGCGCAATAAACATTCCATAGACTTGGTGGTTTAACAGCATCCAACTCTTTCTTCCGCCTGTTTTCCTCCTCACTTAGAATCTTCGTCTGCTTTCGCTCCAGTTTACGCTGGACACGTTTATTACCATTTCCAACAACGGGCGCGGGGCCACGAGCTCGTCCGCGAGGAGGCGAGTTGTCTGAGTATAGTGTATCCGCATGACCATCATCATCTCTACGCAAAGCTCTCATATCCGTTTCATCCGAAATCATCGTCTCATTCTCGTCTGGACCTTCGATCACTGGGTCATTTCCGGTGGTCGAAGGGTAGACTGTCATGTTCTGAGCATGTTGGCGGTAGTAATAATTTGGATGATCCCGATCAATCCGATTGCGTTCAGGCCGGATCAGGCTGCGTTTCCTGCTCATATCATTCAAGACTTCGTGCGAAGACATTAAGGGCGCCTTTTCCCTTACAGGGGTCCTCGGAGACTGTTCAGTCTGAATGTATGCTTGTTGCCTGGGTCTGTGTGATGGGGTCCGAGGGGGTTCCAATGGAGGAGCAGTCTCGAGATCCTGGGGCCGAGCGCGCCGCCGCGATGGAGAATCTCGGTATGGTGAGGCTCCATGTGTTCGCTTGGGGGAGGTTGCAGAGGGTCTCCGAGGTAAAGACATGATTCTGCGTGTTGAGGGGAGGTTAGCAGCATTCCAGAGCTGCACGCAGTAATTCTATGCAAAAATTCGAACCTTGTAGTGCCTTGACTTTCCGAGACCCTAGCGAGTCTTATGAATGGAGCCGATTTTAGTGAGTGAATGCGTAACTGACGGACTGTCGGCGATGCTGTTCAACTGGAGGGGTGTATTCTGCCAGTGATAGCAAGGGCTGGTATTCAGCTTCCGTTTAGTTGCATTGGATTCTTCTGCTTCACGCCTGGCTGCAGAAGAATCAAAACAAAGACTACTGGGCGGGACGGCAGCGCTATAAATAAAGAGGCGAAATATACACCGCGAATGAATACTAATA
>JAABUH010001878.1_pt1 | contig 21695 bp, 22 predicted proteins | sample 5559121 | NCBI WGS metagenome assembly JAABUH01 (sample SAMN10711871, study PRJNA513364) | rock metagenome | isolation source: Antarctica rocks | place: Antarctica: Victoria Land, Battleship Promontory nord | collected 2015-12-28
CGAATATTACGCGCCGGACGACGACGACGACCCGGCGACGCTGGAGCAAGGCGGCCTCAAGTTCCCGGACGACGACGCGCCCGATTATTGGGACTTCATCCATTTCGCCGTGGTGATCGGCGTCGCGTCGCAGACCGCCGACGTGGAGTTCACGTCGAAGCGCATGCGCCGGATCGGCACCGTGCAGAGCCTCGTGGCCTTCACGTTCAACACCGTGATCCTGGCCCTCACCATCAACATCCTGGCGGGCCTGCTCTGATCACCCGGCCGTGTGGCGTTCCGTTCCACGGCAAGGCGGAACCGCGTGACCTCGACCCTGTGCCAGACGCCCGCGAGCCGATAGGGATCTGCTTCGAGCCAAGCGTCGATAGCCTCGCGGTCCGGGAAATCGCAGACCAGCACCGATGCGACGGGATGTTCGGCCTCGTCCAGCATCGCACCCCCGACCACGATCCGTCCACCGCGACATCGTCCGCGATACGTGACAGATGGGCGCCGGCCGTACGGCGGCCCGCCGAGCCGGACCGTCAGGGTCCGATCCGTCCCGCGCGATCACCATGAACTGAGGCATAGGTCTGCGGCCCCGAGGTCAGCCACCGAGGCCCTGATCGTAGATCTTGGCGCAGGCTGGGCTCAGTTGGGCATGATGCGCGCCCATGCAGGCCGTGATCTTGTCCTCGTCGGGGATCGCGGCGTTGCAGAGTTTCTGGACGTCGTCGTAGCACAGGTGCTCGGCCTGTTGTCGCATCTGCTGCGCTTCGGAGGGCATCTTGGCGAGACTGGGCAACGTCATGGCGCCCAGGATGCAAGCTGCGAGCAGCAATGGCGTTCTCATCGGTTCACCTCTCGTCGCGCGGTGCGGGCCCGCCGGGCGACCGCGCCAACGACGTTGTTCGAACCTCGATCACGTCCACCCGAGAGCCTGCCTCATCGCAAACCTGTGCCGAACGGAACGCGTTCCGCCCGGCACGGAAGATCGCTCCACCGTGTCGGCCAAGACACATCGGCCATGCTCGCTTACCGCATGGAGCGGTCGCGTCGAGGAGGCACGAGGTCCGCCGCTACTTCATGCCCGCATCGAAGACCTTGCGGCAGGCAGGGCTCAGCTTGCTCCGCTTGCTTCTCATGCAGGCGGCGATCTTGGTCTCGTCGGGAATCTCGCTGCTGCACAATCTCTGCACGTCGTCGTAGCACAGGTGTTCCGCCTGCTGACGCATCTGTTCCTTGTCGGTCATTGTCTTGGCAGACGCACTCTCCAGGCAGACCAGCGTCAGGATCGCGCCGACGATCAGGCTCGTTCGCATGTTTCACTCCCCTTTGATCGATGCGATAATATCAGGGCAACCGACAACGGTCCGGGCTTGCCGATCCGGGGCGGCGATAAACATCGGGCGTGCCCCAACGGCAACGCTGGCGATCCGCACCCTCTTGCGAAATCTCAGCCGTTGCAACATGCATTAAGGCAGGGTTCAGGCGAAAGCGGTGATCCTGTTCCGGAGAGCATCGATCGGCGGTGGCCCCGGCGCGCCGATCGATCGCCGACAATGTAGGAGAAGCGTGATGAAAATCCTGCCGGCCCTGGCCCTTGCGACCGCCTTGTCGACCCTCGGTGTCGCGGCAGCTTCGGCGGGACCCATGCCGGCTGCGCCGGCCCCGTCGATTGTGTCCGGCATCGACGAGGTCGCGCTGGTCTGCGGTCCTTACCGGTGTTTCCGTCAGTTCGGGTGGCGCTACGGCTATGGTTACGGGTTCCGCCCGTTCCGACGCTTCGGCTATGGCTTCCAGCGCTTCGGATTCGGGTACCGTCGATACGGATATGGCCGTTTCGGTGGGCGAAGATGGTGAGTTGGCCTGGCAGGTCCACATGGCCCGCCTTCTCGCTTTGGCTCTGGTAGTAATCAATCCAGACCACGATTTGTTTGCCTTTCGCCTTGCCAAAGCCATCCAGAAAACACATATGCTATAGCACAGCCGGGCATCGCGTATATACACGCTTGTCACTGGTAGCCCTGTACTGAGTACCCATCCTGCAGCGACGACCCGAAGGACAGTCAGTATGCATGTTGCCGCCCCATTCGCCCTCGCCGTGGCCATCGCCTATGCTTCTCCATGCCTTGCGGGTGCACAGAATCTGAGCCCTGAGCTGCGACAGCAGGCTATCCAGAACTGTACCGGGGATGCGATGCGTCTGTGCCCACAAGCATTGACGGACGAAGGCCAGGCGGTCTCATGCATGGCGACCAAACGTCCTCAACTCAGTCAGTCTTGCCGCGTGGTGTACGATCAGGTCGCGCGCCTCCTCAGGAGCTAACGGCCACGCCCAAGCGCTGCTTCTGAGGGCATTGTGCCCCCGGCGTGGCCACTCCCCGCGTTGCGGTCGCCCATAGCTCAGTCAGTGAAGGCACTGGTGCCGGTTAGAGGGCTCGAACCCCTGACCCCCTGATTACAAATCACCGATTCGGAGTGAGCATACGGAATTGGGAAGCAGCATTTTGTTCTGATTTTCCTAGATTTTCGGGTCGGACCCGGTGTCTATTGTGAGCACGAAAACGCTTTGGGAAGCACGATGTTGCTTCCCATGTGCTTCCCAATTTCGGAGCTTCCCACGCCATGCGGCTCACCAAGGCGACCCTCGCCAAGCTCACTCTGCCGGCCGGCCGGGCGGAAACTCTCGTGTTCGACGACGCGCTGCCGGGCTTCGGCTTACGGCTCCGGGAAGGCGGCAAGCGGACCTGGATCGCGCAATATCGGCTCGGGGCGAAGCAGCGGCGCTTGACGCTGGGATCGGTCGAAACGCTTGACCCGGAGCAGGCCCGGCAACGCGCCAAATCGGCGCTGGCGAGCGTCGCGTTGGGGGAGGACCCCGCGACCACCAAGGCCGAAGCCAGGGCGCAAGCCTCGCTCACCTTCGGGGCGCTGGTGCCGCGCTACCTCGCGCATGTCGAGGGGCGGCAACGACCGAACCACCATGCCGACACCCGGCGCTATCTCGAAAGACATTGGTCGCCGCTGTCGGGCGTGGCGCTCGCCACCATAGACCGGAGCCGGGTGGCGGCCCGCCTCGGGGAACTGGCGAAGAACAATGGCCCCTACGCGGCCAACCGGGCGCGGGCGGCGCTGTCGGCCTTCTACACATGGGCCATCGGTGAAGGGTTGGCGGGCGCCAACCCCGTCCAGGGCACTAACAAGCCGGCGGCGGAGGTGTCGCGCGACCGTGTCCTATCGGATGCCGAGCTTGCCCTCGTGTGGCGCTGTGCCGGGCCGGGCGACTTCGGCGCCATCGTGCGCTTGCTGGTGCTGACGGCGGCGCGGCGCGAGGAAGTGGCCGCGATGGCGTGGGCCGAGCTGCGGGTCGACGTGTGGACCATCCCCGGCGCGCGGGCGAAGAACGGCCGTCCCCACGAACTGCCGCTGCCCTCGCTCGCGCTGGCGGTGCTGGCGGAGGCGGCGCGGCGCGAGGGCCGCGATCTCGTGTTCGGCGCGAGGGCTGGGGGTTTCTCGGGGTGGTCGCGGGCCAAGGCGGAGTTGGACGCCCGGATGCTGGCGGCGCTGGGCACCAAGGCGAAACTCGCGCCATGGCGGCTTCACGACCTCCGCCGCACGGCCGCAACCCGCATGGCGGACCTCGGGGTGCAGCCGCATGTGGTCGAGGCGGTGCTGAACCACGTCAGCGGCTTCCGCGCGGGCGTCGGTGGCATCTACAACCGCGCCTCGTACGCGCCGGAGAAGCGCGGCGCGCTGGCGCTGTGGGCCGGGCATGTCGAGGGGCTGGTGAAGGGAGCCGTGGCGTGAACCTGTGGGAAGGCGAGGACGACGGCCGAACCCGAACCGAACGCATCATCCATCGGGCGATGGCCGCGCGCGAGATGCAGGAACCCCAGCGCCGGCGTGCCGTCAAAAGCCTCGTTCATGACCGCTACCGGACGTGGCCCGATTTCGTGGGGCCGCATCACCTGTTCCCCGACGCCGGCATCTTCCTTGCGGCCTACGCCGATCCCAGCGGCCGAGATTACTGGCTCGCGTGGATGCATGGGGCGGATAACAACTTTGAACTTGCCGGCCTGTTGGCAACCCACATGGCGCGGAATGAAGACGAGTTCATCCAAATGCGGACGCGTCTCGGAAATGAGATACTGGGAAGATCAGGCCTGAACTTCTATGAATTAGCCAAACTATCGAGTGCCGAGACAAAGAAGCCGGACAGCCGCGCCGTTGTCGGAAAGTTGATCGATGACCCCAACACGCGCCATCTCATGCCTGTATCGCTGGCGAGCGCGCTTAGAACTCAATCCAATGCCACGCTGGGGCATGACTATCGATATCGAGATCTACAGCGTTCTTTGCCCGGCTGGTTTAGAGAAAGTGATGGATTAAGGGAGTATTGGGCGCATCAAGCTCTTGTCCTGAACAGGCTTGAGGGCGGCACGGCTCATGACGATGAAGCTATCGTCCGACAGCATGGATTCAGTTCACTCACCGATTATTGGAAGGTCTGGCTCTCTGAACCGCATAAAGTGACCGACTTCGCGCACCGGCTAGGGGTGCAGTTCATCGAACTTCCAGAGACAATGAGCGACGCGCCGAAAGCGGGCATCCTATCGGCGCTCCGCGCCGCGCGCGATGCTGGCGAGCCGTGGTTTATCGAAGTCCCGGAGAAGCCGGATTCCGGTAAGCTGAAACATCCCTATCGGAGGGTCGGGAATGACTACGCTCTCGTGATCCCGGAGGCGCCTGATCCGTTCCTGCGATTGATGGTTCGACCGCGCGACGCGGCGCTGTGGCTTCTGTCAAAGCCGAGGTGGCGTCATCTCGTGCCACCATCGCTGGCGAAGGCGCTGGCACCCGCTCCGCGCAAGCCCCAGACGCTACGCGAGGCCTTCATGGGGCCGGTGATCCCCCCGGAGCTGTTGGAAGCCATCACGCCGAAGCGTCTATGGGATAACGTCGATCCGGAGGTACTGCGCAAAGTCATGGGGCCGGTGATTCCCCCGGAGCTAGCTGAGAGGATCACTCCCAAGTGGATAGAGGCGGCCCGAGCGGCTTGGCTGGCGTCGCCGGAAGCCAAGCGACAAGCCGAGCTGGAATCCATGTTGGATCGGCCCCTGCAAGAGCCGCAGCCAGCGCCGAAGCCGATCCCTGACGCGTCAGCGTCCGCGCCGGCCGACGCGGGAGGCAATCGGAGAACGGGGCCTAAGCCTGTCGAGATGGAACGGGTGATGCAGGCGATGCGCGGCGTGGATGCCTCGCTCTTGCGGGACATGAAGCTGTCGGAAATGGGGGCGCTGTTTAAGGCTAAACAAACGACCGTCCGGGAAGCGCGGATCAAACTGCTTTCGAAGTTGTCCAGCTTGGAACACCGAACAACACCGAACAACGAACAATAGCGAAGCACGTCCGTCCTGAACACCCTTGCTCCCGTAGGCGCTCGCATAGTGCGGCGCCACGGGACGCGAATATGCCCCAAGCCCAGACTACGAAACCGAAGCCCCCGCCTGTCGAGCTGCCGCCCGACCTGGCACGCAACCGGCTGCTCGACAGCACGAAGGCCGCGGCGCTGCTCGGCTACAGCCTCGCGCATTTCCGCCGGATGTACCGCACCGGGAAGATACCGGCTCCGGTCCGGATCAACGGCCGCAAGGTCGGGTGGCCCGCGTGGCAGTTGCTCGACCTCGCGTCGGGCCGCAAGGGGGAGGGCGCCTGAGCCATGCCCCACGACGAAATGAGGGGCCAACCGCTCGCGACGGTGGCCCCCCGGTCTGTCTGCTCGCCAAAGCCCGACGACCGGAACCCTACCGCACTCCCCTTCGATCCTCAATCCTACGCGCCCGCGTGGCTGGCGCGGCGTGTTCGCGTGCCCCTCTATGTCGCCGAACTGCTGACGGCGCTGGCCTGCCTCGGGGGTGGCGTATGAGCGGCCCAGTGTGTGGCATCGACATCGGGGCGCGCGGCGCGTTGGCGCTGCTCGACCCGGCCGGCGGCTTGCTGGACGTGCTCGATATGCCGACGCTCGCCGACGGCCCCAAGGGCCGGCCCGCCGTCAACGGGGTGCTGCTCGCCGACCTGGTGCGGCGCTGGGCTCCGGCGGTGGCCTATATCGAGTACGTCGGCTCGCGGCCCGGTGAGGGTCCTACGGGCGCCTTCGCGTTCGGGCGGAGCCGTGGCGTGGTCGAGGGCGTCGCGGGCGCCATCGGGCTGCCGACGCGGTTCCTGACGCCGCCTGTCTGGAAACGCGCCGTCGGCCTCGCGCCGGGGAAGGACAGGGCCAAGGACGCGGCCCGCTCGCAAGCCCTCCGGCGCTGGCCTGCCCACGCGGCGCGCTTCGCGCGGGCGAAGGACGACGGGCGGGCCGACGCCTGCTTGATCGGCCTCGCCGGCTTGTTGCGGGGGGACGCGTGATGGCGCGCCACTCTATCGACTTCGCGGCCGTGAACGCCGCCGCGCTGGCGGCGCTCCCCGCCATCCTCTTGCGGTGGCTGCCCGACGGGCGGCGGCTGGGGGCGGAGTGGGTGTGCCGCAACCCGACGCGGGCCGACCGCCACGCGGGCAGCTTCTCCGTCAACATCGGCACCGGCCGATGGTCGGACTTCGCCACGGGGACCGCGGGGGCGATCCCGTGAGCCTCGCGGCCTACCTGTTCGACTGCCCGAACCAGGTCGAGGCGGCGGAGCGGGTCGCCGCCATGCTGGGGCTGGAGGTGCGGCCATGACGGGCGCCCTCGACCCCTTCGCCCCGCTTGGAGCCGACGGCCCGCGCGCCACCAGGGCGCAAACCCCCGCCGAAGACGGGTGGCGCCCGGTGCTACCCGTGCCCGACGACGCCCAGAAGCTGTCGCCGAAATCGGTGCAGCCCTTCGCGCCGGCCGGCTACTCGTACACGGCGCATTGGACGTACCGCGACGCGGACGGGCGGGTGCTCGGCTACGCGGTGCGGTTCGACCGGCCCGCCAACGGCGCCCCGGCCCGCAAGCAGTTCCGCACGCTCGTGTGGTGCGAGGGGCCGAACGAGCAGTGCGCGTGGCGGTCCAAGGGCTTCCCCGAGCCGCGCCCGCTCTACAGCCTTGACCGGCTCGAAGCGCGGCCCGATGCGCCCGTAATTGTGTGCGAGGGGGAGAAGTCGGCCGGCACCGCGGCGGCGCTATTCCCCGAGCGCGTCGCCGTCACGTCGCCGAACGGGGCGCAGTCGGCCCGCAGTGCGGACTGGATGCCGCTCCGGGGCCGGGCCGTGGTGGTATGGCCCGACGCCGACGAACCCGGCGCCAAGTACGCCGCCGACGTGGCGGAGCTGGCGCACGAAGCCGGCGCCGCATCAGTCGCCATGGTGACGTTGCGGCCCGGCCTGCCCGAAGGGTGGGACCTCGCCGACCCGGTGCCCGACGGGCTCGACCCGGCACGGCTGGTGGCGGAGGCCGCGCCGTCGGCGGCACTCATCGCCCGCGACGCCGCAGGGTGGCCCGAGCCGAAGCCGCTCCCATTGGGCCTGTTGCCCGTGATGGCATTCGACCCCGACATGATCCCCCAGGCGCTCGGGCCGTGGGTGGTCGATATCGCGGAACGGATGCAATGCGCGCCGGACTTCGTGGCGGTATCGGCCATGGTGTCGCTGGCGGCTGTGCTCGGGCGACGGGTCGCCGTCCGGCCGCAATCGAAGACGGACTGGACGGAGGTGCCGAACCTGTGGGGCTGTGTGGTGGGCCGGCCGGGCGCGCTAAAATCGCCTGCCATGTCGGAAGCCATGAAGCCGCTGAACCGGCTGGAGGCCGCGGCGCGCGAGGCCAATGCCGACGCCCTGAAACGGCACGGTCACGCCCTAGAAGCGTTCAAGATTACGCTCGACGCGGCACAGAAGGGCGCCCGTGCCGCCGCCAAGGAGAGGCGGCCTATTGGCGGTATCTTGGACCTCGACCCGCCCGACAAGCCGCCCGCGAAGCGCTACGTCACCAATGACACGACCTATGAGGCGCTGGGCGAAATTCTCGCCGGCAACCCCAACGGTGTTCTGGCCTTTCGCGATGAATTGGTGTCGCTGTTGAAGGGGCTGGACCGGGAAGAGAACGCCGCGGCGCGCGGCTTCTTCCTGACGGCCTGGAACGGAACTTCGGGCTACACATTCGACCGGATCACGCGCGGCATCGTGCATATCGACGCCGCTTGCGTGAGCCTGCTGGGCTCGACCCAACCCGGCCGGCTCGCCGACTATATCGGGCGCGCCGTTAAAGGTGGGGCGGCCGATGACGGCTTGATTCAACGCTTCTCGTTATTGGTGTGGCCCGACGCCTCGGGCGCGTGGCGCGAGGTGGACCGCTACCCGGACAGCGAAGCGCGGCAGCGCGCGTGGGAGGCGTTCGACAGGCTCGACGGGCTCGCGCCGGCCGACGTGGGGGCGGAGCAATCCGAGTTCGACAAGTTGCCGTTCCTCCGCCTGGACGATGGCGCTCGCGACACGTTCGGGGGATGGCGCGCCGACCTGGAGCCGCGATTACGGGCCGGCACCCTGCATCCGGCACTCGAAAGCCACCTGTCCAAGTACCGCAAGCTCGTGCCTTCGCTGGCGCTGCTGAACCATCTTGCGGACGGAGGGGTGGGACCCATCGCGGAAACCGCGATGCTACGCGCGCTCGGGTTTGCGGAACACCTGGAAAGCCACGCGCGCCGCGCCTACGGGTCCGGGCCGGAAACCGAGCGGGGAACCGCGCGGGCGATCCTGGACCGGCTCCGCAAAGGCGAGATCCAAGGCGAGTTCAGCGCGCGGGACGTGGTGCGGCGGCATTGGTCAAACCTGTCCGACAAGGATCAGGTCGCGGCCGGGCTCGACATGCTCGACGACCTCGATTGTGTGAAGTCGCGCCGACTCGACACTGGGGGCCGGCCCAAGGTGCTGTTCACCGTCAACCCGAGGGCCTTGGCGTGAGCTACCTCGCACGGCTCAAAAAGCGGTTGGCCGACTCGCGCCCGGAAACAGGCCCACCCGAGCCGGTGCCAAAAGTGCCAGAAGCCCCTTTCGGCACTTTTGGCACTGACCGATGTAGGGGTTTTTCGGACGGCGCGCCTTCTCCGGCCCTGCCCCGTGACGGGGCGCCCATTGGCGAAACATGCCTACCCCATGAACTGACAAAACCGACAGAAGGCCCTTTCGTCGGTTTTGTCAGTGACCGGGGTACGGGTGTTTCAGGAAACGACGCGCCCGCGGCCTGGCGCCTCGGGGTGGCGCGGCTCGACCCCGAGGCGCCGCCCTGCCCCTGCTTCCGCACGGGGGAATGGGCCGCCCTGCACCGGAGCATCCGGCGCTTCATGGACGAACACGCCGCGCAAGCCGCGCGCTGCGGCTGGGGCACGCTCGACCTGTTCGGGGTCGACCCCGAGGTAGGGGCGGCGGCGGTCGACCGCTGCGGCGCCCTCATGCTGCCGATGCGACACCCCGCCTCCGCCGTTACGCCCGACGCCATCGCGTTCGGGCCGCTCACCTATCGCAAACGCCCGCTGCCCGGCGCCGTGCCGGCCTGGGATGCGACGCCGCGCCGGGCGGTTCCCGGCAACGAGTAGGAGATGGAAACCATGATTGCCGAACAGACGGTGCTCGATCTCATCGATCGCGCCGCGGCCTCGGGCTGCGAGGCGCACCGGGCGAAACATGCCGCCATCGGCGACGCGGGCGCGGCCGGGGACGCATGGGCAGCGGTGCCGCCCGAGGGCAGGAACAGGCGGCTCATCCGTGAGATGGCGGAGGCCGGCATGGGCGGGTTCGACCCGTGGGATTGCACCTGGCATGTGACGCCCCGCGACATGGGCGTGAAGCTGCATATCCAATCCATCGTGGTCCAGGCGGCCGGGTGCGAGGCGTTCGCCTCCGCGCTGCGGCCGGCCGGCTACGCCATGACGGTGAATGACCGGCTCGACTGACACCACGCCGGGCGGCGCTCCGGTGCCGCCCCACTCGCAAGCGGAGACAACGCCATGCCCAAGCCGAAGCCGAAGTCCGGCCCCACCGATCATGTCGCCAAGCTGTTGCCGGCGGGGTTCGGCGTCGCCGCCCATCCTGATGGCACCATCGGAATCACCCTGAACGTGGGGGCGGCGCCTGACGGGTTACGGTCCCACGGGGGATCGGACAAGCCCGCCGCCAACTACCACCTGGCATCGGAGGTGCTGGCGATGCTGCCGCCATCCCGCGACCTCGACACCGTGGCGCTGCGGCTGGCGGGCACGCTGGCGCTATTGACGGAGATGGCCCCGGCCGACGGAGTCGAGGGGATGATCGCGGTTCAGACGGTGGCGCTGCACATGCTCGGCATGGAAGCGGCACGCCGGGCGCACCTCGACAAGCAGCCTTCCGATATAGCGGCGCGGCTCCGCAAGGACGCGGCGAACATGATGAGGGGCACGGCCGACATGCTGGCGGCGCTCGACCGCAGGCGCGGCAAGGGGCAGCAACAGCATATCCGGGTCGAGCGGGTGCTCGTGACCGAAGGTGGCGCCGTCATCGGGCAGGGCGCGGCGCCGCTGGCGCTGGACCATGTCGAGGCGGTTCCGGTGGCGAGAGGGGGGCGGGAGTGATGTGCGAAAACGGGCCGGAGGACCCCATGCGCCCCCATTGCTGCGGGGCGCGGACGCGGGCCGGCGGGCGATGCGGCCAACTCGCCATGCCGAACGGCCGCTGCCGCTTCCACGGCGGCCTTAGCACAGGGCCGCGGACGGTCGAGGGGCTGGAAAGGTTGCGGGCCGCGCGAACCATCCACGGCGAGCGCTCCGCCGACGGTGTCCGGCTGCGGCGCATGGTGCGGGACCTGCGGCGGCGGGCGCGGCGGACGTGCGAGGCGGTGTAGAGCAGACCTGCCGCAAAGCGCTGGCGCGATTTCGAACCGGTTGGCTTGCGCCCGTATCCGGCCATCCGCGGTTTCGCGCGTCACTCAAATCTCCTCGCAGTGTGGGCTACTAGCTAGCTAGAGCACGACCGCCGCATGGCGGCAACAGGTCCAGGATTTTGCGTCGATCGCCTTCGCGCGTCGCACAAATCCCCGCGCCTTCTCGTCAAGCTTATGCTTGTATTGCATGGTCGCTTCCTGGAACCGCTTCCGCAATGGCCATCGCCTCCATCTTCGACCTTTGCGTGCCCCGCGCCGACGTGCTCGCCGGCACGGCGGGCGACGCTGACTTCGCGGCCGACCTGTCGCACGTCATCCGGGAGCAGGGGCCAGACGCTTACGTCAAGCCGCACCTGTTCTTCGCGAACACCTACCCAACGCGGGGCCTGAAGGCGCTGCTCGCCAATGTGTGTGCCCGGCTGTCGGGCGCGGACGGGGCTATGGGCGCCGTGTTCCGGCTCGACACGTCGTTCGGCGGCGGCAAGACGCACGGGCTGATCGCGCTCGTCCATGCGGCGCGCGGCCTGCACGGCGTCAACAACCCGTCCGAGTTCATCGACCCCGGCCTCATCCCGCGCGAGCCCGTGCGGGTCGCGGCATTCGACGGCGAGAACGCCGATCCCGCCAACGGCCGGCGCATGGGCGGCGAGGTGCTGGCCTACACGCCTTGGGGCGAGATCGCTTTCGCGCTCGCGGGGCCGGACGGCTACGCCCGGGTGGAGCGGTCCGACCGGGAAGGGATCGCGCCGGGGGCCGAAACGCTTCGAGAGTTGTTCGGCGGCGGGCCGGCTCTGATCCTGCTCGACGAACTCGCGATCTACCTCCGCAAGGTGAACAGGCGCCCCCACGCCCGCGACCAATTGACCGCGTTCCTGTCGTCGCTCTTCAAGGCGGTCGAGGAATCGCCCCGTGCGGCGCTCGTCTACACGCTCGCGGTGGGCAAGGAGGATGGCCGCGCCCGGGACGCCTACGGCGACGAGAACCAGTTCCTCGCCGACAAGCTCGCCGAGGCGTTGAGCGTGTCGGCCCGCAAGGCGACGCTGCTCAACCCGACTGAGGACGACGAGACCGTCGCCGTCCTGTTGCGCCGGTTATTTGAGCGCGTGGACCACGACGGCGCCGGCGCCGTCGTGGACGCCTACCGGGCGCTTTGGCACGCTCACAAGGACGCGCTTGCCGACAAAGACGGGACCGGAGGGGCGTCGGACCCCGTGGCCGACCTCCGGAGCTCCTACCCGCTCCACCCGGACGTGCTCGCGACCTTCATGGGCAAGACGGCGACGCTGGCCGATTTTCAGCGCGTGCGCGGCATGTTGCGCGTGCTCAGCCGCACGGTGGCGCGGTTGTGGGCGACGCGGCCCGCCGACGCCGCAGCCATCCACCTCCACCACGTCGACCTCGGCCACGAGCCGATCCGGCAAGAGTTCATCACGCGGCTCGGGCAGGGGATCTACCTGCCGGCGCTGCGCAACGACGTGGCGGGCGAGGGCAACAAGCGCGCGCTCGGGGGCGAGATCGACGACGCGTATTTTCGCGGCCTGCCGCCCTACGCCACCTACGTGGCCCGCGCGGTGTTCCTCCACACGCTCGCGTTCAACGAGCCCCTCAAGGGCGTGTCGCCGCCGCGCCTGCGGTTTTCCACGCTCGGCCCCGCGCTCGACGTGTCGTTCCTCGACCAGGCGCGGCAACGTTTCGTCGAGCGATCGGCCTACCTCGACGACCGGCCCGGCGCACCCTTGCGATTCCTCGCGGAAGCCAATCTCACGCAGGTCATCGGCCGCGAGGAAGGCAACGTCGACCCGGGCGAACTGCGCTCCGAACTCGGCACCCGCATCCGCGACCTGTTCGGCCCGAAGGGCGCCGGCGCGGCCTTGGAGGCGGTACCGTTCCCCGGCGGGCCGTGGGACGTGCCGGACGAGATCGGCCAGGGCCGGCCGTTTCTAGCGATCATGGCCTATGACGCGTGCCGGGTCGGCGCCGGCGCCGAGGGCGTGCCGGACCTCGTCGCGCGCATCTTAGAGCGCAAGGGCCAGGAGGGTGGCGCGCTCCGGCTGCTGCGCAACAACCTGGTGTTCGTGGTCGCCGACGACGGCCGGCTCGAAGACATGCGACGGAAGATGGCCCGGCGGCTGGCGCTGCGCGCCTTGAAAGCGCCCGAGCGGCTGAACGAGCTGGCTCCGCACCAGCAAGCGAAGCTGCTCGAATTGGAAGCGCGCTCGGAAGCCGACGTCACCATTGCGATCGCGCAGTGCTACCGGCACATCTTCTACCCGTCCAAGAACCGCGCCGCGGGAGCGACAGTCGACCTCGCCCATTCGGCGCTCGACACGCCTTCGCTCGGTGAGAAGCCCGGCGCCGGGCAAAGCCCGATCGTGCGGGCGCTGCGCGAGTTCGGGCGCCTGCGGGCGACCGAGGATGAGCCCGATGCGCCGAGCTACACGCGCGACCGCACGCCGCTCAAGAAGGGGCAGATGACGACCGCCGCGCTGCGCGACGAGTTCCGCCGCGACCCAACCCTGCCCATGCTGATCGGCGACGACGTGTTCATCAAAGGCATTCGCCGCGGCGTCGAACAGGGCGAATACGTGTACCGCCGCGGCGAGCTCGTCTACGGCAAGGGCGACCCGCAAACCGCCATCGCCATCGACGAACAGGCGAGCGTATTCACCTTCGGCTACGCCACCGAGCACGGCATCTGGCCCCGTGCGGCGCCGAAGCCCGCGCCCGAGCCGGCCCCCGTGCCCGATGCCCCGACCAACGCAAGCCACGACGGCTTCGGCGAGCGGCCGGCGCGGAGCATGGCAAACGACGCCGGGTCGGGAGCGGCCGAGCGGGTCGGCGCGGGGCCGCTCTCCTTCTCGGCCGAGGGCGTGTTGCGGGAAGCACTGGTTCGGCTGTGGGAGCAGGCGCGGAGTGCCAAGGTCGACAAGCTCGCTCACCTGAGCGTGCGGATGTTCGACGCGGGCGACGCCTTCCGCCTTCTCGCCGTCGTCAACGCCGTCAAGGGCGCGGAGCGCACGGTTGCAATCGAGGGCCGCTACGAAACGGCGGGCGGCAGTTCAGTCACGGTCGAGTATTCCGGGACGCCGGCCGACGCCGGGCCGCTCAAGGACTTTCTGGAGCCGCAGCTGCGGGCCGCGAGCGACAAGAGCCTCGAAGCGCGCTACGCGTTCCGCTTCCCTGAAGGGCTCGCGCTCGGCGAGCCCGCCGACAAGCTGACCGAGCAGTTGACGCGTTACGCCGCGGGCTCGGCTTACGTCGAAGCGCGCGCCGAGGCGGACGCGTGAGGGCGTCGAGCGGCGGGGCGGCCGCCCGCGTCCCGTCCGAAGTCGCGCCGCGCTACGAGGTGCGGGCGCGCTGCCACGGCGCCGGCGACGCGGAGATCGCGGTCTGGCAACTGCCATCGCCCGCCTCGCCAGCGGTGGCGGCGCCGACGCGGGTGGCTGGCTTGCGCGGCCGCAACCTCGGCTTCGTGGAACACCGGGTGCTGCGCCGCCTGCTGCGCGACGGCGTGCGGATGGCCGACGGCGTGCATGGTGGCGCGCGCGGCCACACCGTGTCCGAGGACCTGGCGCTCCACCTCGGGCTGTTGTTCCGGGCGCTGGCGCCCATGCGCTCGCCCGACCCCATGCGAGCGGTGGCCGACGGCATCGACGCCATGGGACGCGAGGAGGCCGCCTATTGGCTCGGCATGGCGCTGCACCGCCCGAACCCGCGCCGCGTGCTGACCGCGCTGCGCTTCCTCCTCACCGAACCGAAAGCGCATTCATGACCGACGATCGGCTCATCGAACACTGGTTGCCCATCGCGGCGCTGGGAGAAGAAAGCGTACGGGAAAGGCGGTCGATGACGGCCCTGCCGCCGACCTATTATCTCCACGTTTGGTGGGCGCGGCGCCCGCTCGTGGCGTCGCGTGCGGCCGTTCTTGCCTCGCTCCTGCCGGCCGACGCCGACCGCGCTAAATTCAATCACGCGCTCGGCATCCACGGCGACCCGGTGCGAACGCGACGACTTATCGATAGAGCCAGAACTACGGAAGAAGATCTTGGCCTAAATCCCTATGGTTATGAACGCGCGTTTAGGTATTGTCCGAGTATCGAAGACCAAAGCCTATACGCTGAGGGTGAATCGTGGACGCGGGGAACCAAGCCGCTCGTTCTCGACCCTACAGCTGGGGGTGGCAGCATTCCGTTCGAAGCCGCGCGGCTCGGCTGCACTGTGCTCGCCAACGATCTAAACCCGGTGGCGGCGCTCATCGAGAAAGCTACCATCGAGTATCCACTCCGGCACGGGTTGGCGTTAGTCGAAGAGTTCAGGCGCATCTCGGACGCGTTCATCGCTCGGGCATTGCCAAAATTCGAAGGTGTGTTTCCGTCCGAGCCACCCGGAACGCAGATTCTCGGCTACCTTTGGGCGCGCACCGTCCGCTGCCCATATTGCGACGGACTGGTTCCCTTGTCACCCAACTGGCGCTTGGCGCCGGAAGGGACGGGGGTGCAACTCGAACCGCGCCTCGGGAGCGGGCCGGGGGACACGGGCCGCGTGTGCGACTTCGCGGTCGTATTGTCCGCAAAGGAACACTCGGCCGGCACGGTGGCGGGCGGGGACGGCACCTGCCCGTTCCCAGATTGCAGGCGCGTGATCGAAGGTTACGAGATCAAGCGGCAGGCCCAAGCGGGCAGCATGGGGGAGCAGCTTTTTGCCGTGGTGTTCAAGCGACGGGTCGAGACCCACACGAGGACTGGCAGGCGCGGCCGCGACAGGTGGGAACGCGGCTATCGCGCGCCCCGACCGGAGGACGACAATTCCGCCGCGATCCGCGCCCGGCTCGACGAGAAGATGCCGGAATGGGAAACACTGGACATGATACCGGGAGAACGATTCCCGGAGCAGACAAACGATGATCGGCCCATCCAGTACGGGATGCCCTACTGGCGCGATCTGTTCTCACCGCGCCAGTTGCTCGGTCACGGCACGGGCGTCGAGGTTTATCGCGAACTTTTAAAGGCTGAGGAGTGTAGAACCTTATCTGACCTAACTCGTGTGGCCTTTATATATTTAGCCTTAAGTCTCGATAAACTGCGTGATTACAACTCGCGTATGTCAGTCTGGCACTCTAAGCGCGGTGTTATTACTAATACATTTTCGCAACACGATTACTCATTCAAGTGGTCTTACGCCGAAATGGCACCGCTCGACGTCGGAAAGGGTTATAATTGGGTTGTTGAGCAGACACAAAAGTGCATTGAGGAACTCGTTGAGCTTGTCGGTGCCCACGCCGCCCCCGGCAATCTCCTGTCCCGCAGCGTAGAACCGAACGCGCCGCCTCCTCTCACTATCACCTGCAAGCCCGGCGACGCGCTCGACCACGTGGCAGACGCCTCGGTCGACGTGGTCGTCATGGACCCGCCCTATTACGACAACGTCATGTACGCGGAACTGTCGGACTTCTTCTACGTCTGGCTGAAACGCACGGCGGGCTACGTCGTGCCCGAACTGTTCACCCGCCATCTGACCGACAAGGACAACGAGGCCGTGGCCAACCCGGCCCAGTTCGCGGGGCAGCCCGGCGCCAAGGCGCTGGCGGGACGCGCCTATCAGGAGCGCATGGCGCGCATCTTCTCCGAATGCCGCCGCGTGCTGAAGCCCGACGGCATCATGACGCTGATGTTCACCCACAAGGCGACGGGCGCCTGGGACGCGCTGACCACGGGGCTGATGGAGGCGGGCTTTTCCGTGTCGGCCTCGTGGCCGGTTAACACGGAAGCCGAGGGCTCGCTTCACATCAAGAATAAGTCGGCCGCGAATTCCACGATCTTCCTCGTGTGCCGGCCGCGTGCCGCGGCGGCGGCGGGCGCGGAGCAGCATTATTGGGAGGACGTCGAGCCGCGCGTCGCCCGCGCGGTGCGCGAGCGCGTCCCCGAGTTCCAGGCGGGCGGCATCACGGGCGTAGACCTGTATCTCGCGAGCTTCGGCCCGGCATTGCAGGAGTTTTCGCGCCATTGGCCGCTGCGCCGCGGTCGGCCGCGCGTGGTTCCTGACGCTACGCGACGCCGAAGGCAGGCGGCGCTATTCGCCGAAGAATTCGACCCTTACGCGGTGACGCCCGAGGACGCGCTGCTTGCCGCCCGCCGCGAGGTGAAGCGCTGGCGGCTCGACCAGCTCACCCACGTGAAGGCAGGCGCCGAGATGGACCCGCTCACTTCCTGGTTCGTGCTGGCCTGGGACGCCTTCAAGGCGCCAGTGTTCCCCTACGACGAGGCGCTGCGGCTCGCCCGCGCGGTGGGCGTCGACCTCGACGGCGACGTGGTGGGCACGCTCTGCGAGAAGAAGGGCGGCGACCTCGTGATGTGGGACAGCGGCCGGCGCGCCGCCAAGGGCGCGCTCGGCCCGCCCGACGGCTCGCGGGCGACCATCGACGCCGTCCACCACGCGGCCCACGCGGCCCGAACGCGGACGCTCCAGGCCGCGGCCGACATGCTGAAGGACGGCGCCGGCCGGGAACCCGCCTTTCTCCAGGCGCTCGAAGCCGTGCTGGAGGTTCTCCCGGTGTCGAAGCAGTTTTCGGGCGTCGCGCTCGACGGCGACCTCGGCGCGGCCGGCAACGACTTCGAGGCGCTGGAGAACCTGCGCCGCCTCGCCTTCGCCGAACAGGTGGACGAGCCCGAGCAGCTCGACCTGTGGCGCGCGGGCGAAGCCGCGTGATCCTTCGCGATCGGGCCTGGCGGCTCAAATACACGCCCGACGACGGTGACCTCGTTGCCGACCTTTACGTGCCGCTCCTCGCCTGCGCGGAGCGCTACGACCGGCTGACCGGCTATTTCTCGGCCTCGGCCCTGGCGCTCGCGGCGCGGGGCGTCGAATGGCTCGTCGCCCGCGGCGGGCGGATGCGGATGGTGGTCGGCTGCACGCTCGGCGAGCGCGAGGTCGAAGCCATCGCGCGGGGAGAGACGCTGAAGCGCACGGTCGAACGCCACCTGCTCGCCATGCCGCTCGTGCCGGCCGACGCCCAAGCTGCGGAAGCGCTCGAACTGCTGGCCTTCATGGTGGCGCGGGGCTTCCTGGAGATTAAGGTCGCGGTGCCGTGCGACGCGCATCGCCGCCCGTTGCCGGCCGACGGGCTGTTCCACGAAAAGTCGGGAGTCGTCGAGGACCGCACGGGCGAGCGCGCGGCCTTCACGGGCTCTCTCAATGAGACGGCGGCGGGCTGGACCCGGAACTGGGACAGCCTGCACCTGTTCACCTCCTGGCGCGACCGCGAGCGCGTCGACGAGGAAGACGCGAACTTCGCCCGGCTGTGGGCAGACGAGGCCAAGCGCGTCGTCGTCCTCGACGTGCCGGCGGCAGCGCGCGACGACCTGCTGCGCTTCCTGCCCTCGGGCGACCGGCCCGCGCGGCTCGTCCGCGTCGAGTACGCGCCGCGCGCGCCGGAATTCCCGACCGAGCCCGCACCGGCCGAAGCTGCTCCGGGCCTCGACCCGCGCGCGGCCGTATGGTCGTTCATCGCCCGCGCCCCGGGTTTGCCCGGCGGCGGCGCCCGGGTCGGCGAGGCTACGGCCGCCGTGACGCCCTGGCCCCACCAGTTACGGGCCTTCCACCGTCTTTACGACCATTGGCCGCCGAAATTGCTGATCGCCGACGAAGTGGGCCTGGGCAAGACCATCCAGGCGGGGCTGCTGCTGCGGCAGGCATGGTTGTCGGGCCGGGCCAAGCGCATTCTCGTGCTGGCGCCCAAGGCCGTGTGCCGGCAGTGGCAAATCGAGTTGCGCGAAAAGTTCAACCTCAACTGGCCACTCTACGACGGCGCCAGGTTCACCTGGTTGCCCTCGCCCGCACTCCAGGGACGACACGAGCGGGACGTGTCGCGCGAAGACTGGCATCGCGAGCCCGTCGTGATCGCGTCGAGCCACCTGCTGCGGCGGAGCGAGCGGCGGGGCGAGATCGTCGAGGTGGCGGAACCCTACGACCTCGTGATCCTGGACGAGGCGCACCACGCCCGCCGTCGCGCGGCCGGCAGCACGAACGAGTACCGGCCCAACGCCCTGCTCGCCCTGATGCAACGCCTCAAGGCTCGCACGGCCGGGCTCGTGCTGCTCACCGCCACCCCCATGCAGGTCCACCCCGTCGAGGTGTTCGACCTGCTCGACCTCCTGGGCCTGCCGCCCGAATGGAGCGAGGACGCGTTCCTGCGCTTCTTCGCCGAGGTGAACCACGACAACCCGAGCCACGAGGCGATGGACCGGATGGCGGCGATGTTCCGCGCCGTCGAGGCCAGCTACGGGCCGGTCGGGACCGAGGACGTGCGTCGCCTCGACGGGGGTGGGACTCTGCGGGCCAACCGCATCCTGAAGGCGTTGCGCGACCACGCCGGCACGCCGCGCCGGCGGCTGGAAACGGACGAGCGCCGCACCGCGCGGCGGCTCATGCGCTCGAACACGCCCGTGAACAGGCTCGTGTCGCGTCACACCCGCGGCCTCCTGCGCCGCTATTACAAGGAGGGGCGGATCACGACGCCGATCGCCGACCGGCGCGTGCGGGACGAGTTCATCGCGTTATCTCCCGCCGAGCGCGATCTTTACGAGCGGGTCGAGACCTACATCTCAACGACCTACGACGGAGCAAGGGAAGGGGCGCGCAGCGCGGTCGGGTTTGTCATGACGATTTACCGCCGCCGGCTCGCATCGAGCTTCTACGCGCTCGGACAAACGCTCGAACACCACTTGCGGGACGTGGCGGCGCGAGGAGGGAGTTTACAAGCAACGCTCGATGAAGCGCTGGATGATGATGCCGAAGAAGAAGTGGACGCCAGTGAAGCGGCCCGGCTCGAACGGGAAGCGCTCGCCCACCAGGAACTCGGCGCCATCAAGAACCTGCTCGCCGCCATCCGTGCACTGCCCCCCGACACAAAGACCGAGCGCTTGCAACGGGAGATCGGGGCGCTGCGGGCCGCCGGCTATCGCCAAGTGATGGTTTTCACCCAGTTCACGGACACGATGGTCTGTTTACGCAAGCAGTTGGCGCCCGACAAAGACCTCAAGCTGATGTGTTTCTCCGGCCGAGGCGGAGAGGTTGTAGCGGCGGACGGCACGTGGCGCACGATCGGGCGCGACGAGGTGAAACGTCGCTTCCGCGAGGGCCAAGCGGATGTGCTTCTCTGTACGGACGCGGCTGCGGAAGGGCTCAACTTCCAGTTTTGCGGCGCCCTCATCAATTACGACATGCCCTGGAACCCCATGCGGGTCGAGCAGCGCATCGGCCGCATCGACCGCCTTGGGCAGAAGCACGCCGACATACAAATCGTGAACCTGCATTACGCCGACACGGTCGAAACGGACGTGTATCTCGCGCTACGGCGGCGCATCGGCCTGTTCGAGACCGTGGTGGGCCGACTACAACCCATTCTGGCGCGCATGCCGGCGCTTATTAAGGAACGCGTCCTCGCCGGACGCGCGTCGGACGAGGCTGGCCGACAGGCGGCCGCCGGCGCCATCGAGGCCGAAGCCGCGCGGGTCGAGGCCGACGGGGGCGGCTTCGACATCGACACCGCAACCGACGCCGATCTCGTCGACGCACCACGGCCGGAGCCCCTTGTCACGCTGCGCGATCTTGACGCAGTAATGGCTTCGTCGTCCCTACTGCCGCCCGGCATCGAAGCCTCGGCCATGGGCGCGCGGGAATATCGTTTCACGCAGCCGGGGCTCGCCGGCGCGATCCGGGTCACAACGGACCCGGTTTATTACGAGCAACACGCCGATACTGTCGAACTTTGGTCGCCGGGAAGCCCGGCGTTTCCCCTCCCGGAAGCGCCCGCCGATCCCGCGCTCGCGTCGAACGCCACGACTTTGGCCGTCTTGTTGGCCGAGATCGGGGCGGCCCGGACGATAACGGACTAACTGCTTGTCGCGATGCTCGATGAGGCATTCGGGTAAGGGGTGAGCCGCTAACTCTTCCGCTGACCGAGGAAGGCAACGATGCCCCCGACGATCGTGCCGCCTCCAATCAGCACGCCGGCCCCAAGCCGCGTCGTGGGCGATCGCATAACCGGAGAGGCCGAATGCGCCCAAGGCGTAGAGGCCCGCCAAAACCTGCCCAATGTGCACTCCTCGAATGCGTGAGCGAACGTCGCGGTCTTCCTGCTTTCGGCGATGGGCTGCTTCCGCCTCGAATTGCTTGAAAATGCGCTCCGCGCCGTCGGGAACGACATGGCCGAATTGTTCTAAGATCTGGGGCGGCGGAAGCGGGCCGGTCCAACCCGCGACTACCACGCCGTTAGGCGGAGAGGGCGGGGTTGGGGCGACGCGATCCGCTGCGATCGTCGCGGGCTGATTCGGGGGTGGATGGGAACGCCTACCGGGTCTTGCCAACCTCACGCGCCTTTTCGATACCACGCGACAGGTCCGCGCCGACCTTTACCCAATCACCCCGCAAGGCGTCGGCATCCGTCCTCGCCGGGAAGACCGAAGGGGGGCGAACCGGAGCGATGGAAGCCATTTGGGCAAACCCGGTGGCGATCTGCCCGACGACTCCACGTGCGGTTTCAGTGGCGCGTTGCAGCTTGTCCATGGCGCCCTCCTCGGTGCGGGGTTGATCCATACATGGCTATGTAGCGCATGGATGAAGGAAATCCTACAGGGTCACGGATGGACTTGCGCTCCGCCCGCCCCTCGCTGCCACTCGTTCGACCTTCCCCCGGTCCGCGCCAGCACCCCATGTAGCGCGTCAATTACGATGAGCGGTGCGCGTCAATTACGGTGAGCGCCTGCGGGTATGTTTCTTCGGCTTGTTAGCGCGGAGCGTCAAGCGTCAGGGTTGGTTGAGGATGGCCGTCGATGGCTCG
>JAABUH010001879.1_pt1 | contig 21688 bp, 38 predicted proteins | sample 5559121 | NCBI WGS metagenome assembly JAABUH01 (sample SAMN10711871, study PRJNA513364) | rock metagenome | isolation source: Antarctica rocks | place: Antarctica: Victoria Land, Battleship Promontory nord | collected 2015-12-28
ACCGCGTGCGCGGAATAGTAGGTACCGCCGGCCAGATGGGCGTGAACGTGCTGTGCCTGCAGGAGGCATGGACGATGCCCTTTGCGTGCGCGCCCCTCCCGTGCTGCCCGGGGCCGCCCTCGCGCTCTGTGCCATGCCTGCGTGTGCGCGGCGCTGCTGCTTATGTCCGGTCGCGCGCCTGCCGCTGCGGGCTTGCATGAGCAGCGACGGGGGTCCCCCGCCGCCCGGGCGGCGCGCCGGCGACTGGGCCGGGTTCTGCGGCAGCGCGCTGTCGGCCGCGCGGGCATGCATGAGCAGCAGCGGGGGTCCTCGGCGCGCCGGCGGCGCGCCGGCCACTGGGCCGGGTTCTGCGTCAGACGCAGGAGCGGGCTGTTGGCAGGCTCGGGGTCAGGGTCAGGGTCACGGAGTGGCGCGGGCCGCCGGCAGGTTCTGCACGCGGGAGCGGCGCTGGTGCGAGTTTGCCGAGCCGGTTGAGGGTGGTGCATCCACGCTCATGCTGCAGGCGCTCGCAAAGCGCCACAACATGGTCATCGTCAGCCCCATCCTCGTGCGCCCCGCCGCGCCGCCCCGGCGCGCCCGCGGCGGGCCCTGCGCGCGCGCGCGCGCCGGTCCGAGCCCTGCTCGGCCGGCGTTGTGGCCCTCCGATCACACGTTGGTGTTGGCGAGCCGTGCTGGCTGGGCTGTGCAGCATGTCAGTAGCACCCTTGATGCAACTCAACGCTCCAGGGCATCGCGGAGGAGGCGTGCCGGGGGCCGGGTCTGCCAGTGGATACATGGGCTGTGCAATGCAGCCCACCGCGCGCGAGCGTGTCACGTGCTCACGCAGAGATGAGCGGGGCGGCTGAGCTGGGTGCGACAGGAGCGGGACGAGGCGCACGGCGACACCCTGTGGAACACCGCCGTGATCATTGGCAACAAGGGCAACATCATCGGCAAGCACCGCAAGGCGCGCTGTGCGACCATGTCATGGCCGCGCGCCAGGCCTTCGCGCTGCCTGTCTCGTTTTGTCAGCTCGGGTCACGTGGCACACAGCCGGCGTGGCTGGCTAACAAGGGATCCGACTGTGGGCGCGCCGCCGTTGTGACGAATGTGGCGCCGCGCGCAGAATCACATCCCGCGCGTGGGCGACTTCAACGAGTCCTCGTACTACATGGAGGGCAACACCGGCCACCCGGTGTTCCAGACCGCGTTCGGGCGCATCGCGGTCAACATCTGCTACGGGCGCCACCACCCGCTCAACTGGCTGGCATTTGGCCTGAACGGCGCGGAGGTGCGGCATGCCACGACAGGCCCGGCGGCAGACAGCTGTGCGTTGTGCAGCGGCAGCAGATCTACATATATGATAGCCGTGTGCAGATTGCGATGAATCCCAGCGCAGCAGTGGGCGTGCTGAGCGATGAAATTCTGCCTCGAAACATCGTTCGTGAAATACAATGTCGCCGCGCGCAGATCGTGTTCAACCCCAGCGCGACGGTGGGCGCGCTGAGCGAGCCGATGTGGGGCGTCGAGGCGCGCTGCGCGGCCATCGCCAACGGCTACTTCGTGGGCGCCATCAACCGCGTGGGCACGGAGACCTTCCCCAACGCGTTCACCAGCGGCGACGGCGCGCCGGCGCACAAGGCGCGCGCCCGCGGCGCCCGGGGCGGCCCAAGCCCAGGTTCAGGTGACCTGCAGGCTGGCGCGCAACACATGGCACGCCGCAGGCTTGCAGCTCGCTCGGGCGCCCGGCGCGTGTGTGTAAGCGGAGGAGGTCAGGGAGGCCTGCGGCGGCGGCACGCCAGAGCTGGGCGTCCGGCGCTTAGCTTGTCAATACACAACTGGGTCCGCGCTTGGCACTGTGCGAGGCGGGGCGGGGTGGAGCAGCGGGTGCGCTGTGCGGAAGGCAAGGAATCTGCGGTGACATGCGACACAGCCGCGCCGCGCGCGCAGGACTTTGGCCACTTCTATGGCAGCAGCTATGTGGCTGCGCCGGACGCCAGCCGCACGCCCATGATGCCGCGCAGCCGCGACGGGCTGCTGGTCGCCGTGCTCGACCTCAACCTGTGCCGCCAGGTGTAACCCTAGACCCTAACCCTGGGCCAGGCCGCGCATGTCTGGCGCACCGTCGAGGCTCGGTGTGTGTCATGGACGCGCCTCTGCTGGGCCAGGGCAGGTCTGGAGCTGAAACCGGCCGTGCACAGGCCCTCGTCCCATGCATGCCATCTGCGCCTGTAAGCCACAGTCGGTCAAGACCGTGCTGGGCCACACCGCGCGCCGGGCGCGCCGCCAGGTCCGCGACAAGTGGGGCTTCCGCATGACCGCGCGGCTGGACATGTACGCCGAGCTGCTCAGCCGCGCCGCGCGGCCAGACTTCGAGCCGCAGATCATCCGCGATCCGGCCCTGTAAGGCGCTGTGAGTGTACATTAGCGGCATGCTGCGCAGCGTGGGTTTGTAGCGAGAGGTGTGCACAGGTGGCTACGTTGTGGCGGTCCTTTTCAGTGCGCCAGACAAGTCTGGATGTACAGGTCTTCTGTGCTATGGGCAGAGCCATGGGCGGTTGGCCTGCCGTGTCAATGCTGTGGGACGGTGCACGCGCCATTCCCGTGTTGAAAATGCTTTGGCAGATGTATCGGTAAACGGTTTTTCACTTTTTAGGTAAACAATGCATGATGGCGCTTCATGCATTGTCATATTGAGGCCGTTTGACTGCATGGGCTCTGCACACTGAAACTTTACATACATGATACGTCTGTGCCAGTGGCACTGCATGGTTCACCACTGCAGACCGATACATAAGCACTCAGCTGTGTTGGACCTCCCTCCACTTGACCTCTCGAGTACCTTACGTCTCAACCAGAGCGAGCCTGCTGTCTAGAACAGAAGTGCTGGTAGCAAAAGCCTTGGGCAATGCAGGCCGCATGCCCGCCTGTCCTGATCTGGCTCTCCGCCCTTTCATGTAGCCGGACACAAGGCCGATGTCGGCCACGAAATAGGCACTGATCAGGCCCTCATGCAAGCAGCAGTCCCGGCTGACAATCTAGTGGCATCACAGGATCAGAGCTTCGGCTACAAGCATGCACATGCCAAGCCCCTTCGCCCTTGTCCGACAGTCTGTATACACAAGCGACAGAAACAGGATGCGCCAACAGCAGTCGCAAAACAATCGCCGACTCACCGCTCGATGCCGGGGTCTGGCAAGTCATAGAAGCGCCACTCCGTGCGCGTGCGGTAGATGCCGCCCGGGTGCAGGACACAGGCAGGGAATGCGGGCTCGTTGATGCCGTTGGGGAAGTTCTGCGCGCGCCCGACGCGACACATGTGTGAAAACAGAGGCTTGACACAAGCGGGTGCGTGCGTCCTGACGGCGCCTCTGTGACACACTGCCCATGCCGCTGCACCCTGCTGCATGCATGCAAGCCACCGAAGATGCACTGATTGTCCGAGTGCAGGCGCTTGCAGCATGCCCGTCCATGCATGCGTTGCAGTAAATGTGCCTCATCCGCAGCATGCCGCATGGACAGGCAGCCTCTGTGTGTCCAGCCCATTCGTTGGCTTTCAAGGTGCAGCGCGGATGCAAGGTGTGGTGCAGCGCTGGCAGTGTCTCGCGGCGGTGGTGCACGGTCGCACGCGGCGGGCACCATGCACGGCCATGGATGGGAGTCTGGCACAAGCCACTGCTCCTGTGCAGCAAAGGGCTGGCGCCGTGATCATGCGCGTTCAGGAAGCCGCACGCAGCGCGCCTGAGCGATGGCCGTGATGCCCGCATGCGGCCCGTACGCCGTGCCGTTCTTGCCGGGCGCGCCGTCCAGGCGCTGGCCCATGTAGAGCCTCAGGCCGGGCGTGGTGGTGAGGATGTCGAGCGCGCGGCCCGAGCGAGGCGACGCAATCGTGGCCCCGCGGTGAGGCCTGCCCAGGGCGCGCAGGGCGTGTCAGCGACATGGTGCGGCGCCCTGAAGAGCAGCCTGCCAGGCTGCTGACGCGTATAGGGCGGCGGCCGCTTTGCCCCTGGACGGCACTATGCGCGGTCTGCATCATCACAGCCAGCCCGCTGCCTGGTGGAGGCGGCACGGCCAGAGCATCAGCCTGTCCTGCGGCCGGCGGGCGCGCCCCGCAAGGCGCCCGATCGCCAGCTGCGGCGACACGATCCGCGGCCAGGGGGCCGGGCCGCTGCAGGCACGCACAGCTCGGAGAGCGAGCAGTTGCGCGTGTGCGCGCGCGCGTCGGCCTCGCTCATGCCGTGCAGGATGAAGTAGGTGTCCAGGCCCGCCCACGCGCCGCCGCCAGGCAGCGGCGCGCCCAGGTGCGCCCCCAGCGCGCTGGGCATGCGCCGGTCGTGCGGCGTGCCCTGCACCGACAGCGAGTTCGTGGGGCTGCCGTCCTCGCGCACGCCCACGAAGAAGCTCCTGCGCGCGCGCGCAGGCCCGCGTTCGCGCCACAGCACGTCTCACCTGGACTGAGCGCGTAGCAAGCTGGGCTCGATCCTCCAGTCAGCCCCGCCAAGCAGAGCCATGCCCGTGCAGGCGCCCGGGCCAGCCCTCGCATCCACCGAGCAGCACCGCCTCGCTGCGCAGAGCGGCAGCGCCCGCAGCGACAGGCACGCTGAACTTGGCGTGCAGGGCGCGTGCGCAGGCGCGCGGGCGCGCACGCTTGCACTTGTATCCTGTGCTCGAGCACGTCGCCGGCGCCCGCGCCATCCAGGTTGAACGCGGGCGCGGGCGCGACGTCGAGCGGCGTCGGCGCGTCAGCCACGGCCTCGACATCCACAATCACGGCGTTCCCGGGCGTCAGTGTGTACGTCACGCGCGCATCCAGTGCCCCGGGGAAGCCCTGGCCGCGCAGCAGCGCAGGGTAGGTGTAGGGTTATGTGCGCTATCGGCAGCGCGGCGGGCATCGCGTAGCATGGTCGTGGTTCGCTCAGGGCAGCGCCGGCCAGCAGGGGCGTGCGCCTCCTCACATCGGGCTAGCAAGTCAGTGTACGTGGCGCAGGAAGCGTCCACATGCCTGGCATTGGCGGCGAGCAGGGGCGCAGACCTCCTCGCCGTCCGGGCTGTGCAGGTGCAGCTGCACGGCCTGCCCCTCGTGCCGGCGCACGGGCTTGAGGCCCCAGCGCCGCCGCGCCCACGCGCCGCCGCTGGCGTTGCCCTCCAGCTGCACCTGCCGCCCGTCGAGCTGAAACGCCCCGCCTGCCGGCGCATCGGCGAGCCGCCCGCGCACTCCCGCGCCCACCTCGAGCGCGCCATCATCCTGCGCGCGGGCAGGAGCTGCAACTGACAAAACTTACAAGAGGCGAAGCGGGTGGCGGCGCCTGCGGCCGGGGGCACCACACAGCCTGAGCGCTGTGCTTGCCTGCCCCCGACGATCAACACGCCTGCGTGTTTGCTGCGTCCTGCCTGCTCGTGACGCGGCCACCACCTGCCTGCGGCGCCCCAAACGCACGTCTCGCCACAAGCCCAGCCAGCAATGGGCTCAGCGCCGCGGCGGCTGACGCGCAGGGCGCCGCCGCACCTCGTACGCGGCCTCGCTGTCATAGCCCAGCACCACGTCCGCCAGGCGCCCGGCGCGGTCGGGCACCAGCAGGCGCTGCACCGCGGCGCCCACGCGCAGCACGTGCAGCTCCATGCCGTTGCCGTTGCGCAGCACGTGCGCGCCGCCGTCCTCGTCCTGCGCCCGCCGCCGAGAGCGGCCGCCGTGCTGCTCGCCCGCCTGCCGCGCCCGGGCGGGGCCGCCGTCGGCTTGCTGGGGCCGCTGCGCGTGCCCGCAGCAAAACTCGGAGCAGGCTGCGCCTGCCGCATTTGCACTTTGCGCATTGATGGCAGGCCTTGTCTTACAGTGCACTGCGCGGGCGCTCCCCTCTATGTGCTGCGGCCTACATGCGTTGTTGACACCTGCCGCTTGTGCACCAGTGCCGCACGCCCGTGCAGTTTTGCCAGCATGGAGTCCGGTGCACAGTCCTGGCAGGCGTATGTGCAGGTCCTGGGAGCTGCAGCCTGGCGCCCGGTGGGCGTTGCGCTGTGAAGAAGACAGGGCTGGGTCACCACTGGTGGCACTTTGCTTGTGCCCCGTGGAGAGAGCATTGCTCGCACGAGCGTGCACCAGCACACAGCAGGCTGCGCAGGCCTGCGGTTGGGCAAGCAGCGGCTGGGGCACAGCGTGTGAGGCACGCCTGCACAGGAAACCAGTGACACGCCAGCGCAACCGCAACGCATGCCAGCAGGGCCACGCGGAGCGGCCTCCCGCGCCCGGCAGCGCGCGGACTGCCCATCCGCGCTCCCTCCAGCGCTCCAGGCTGCCGAGAGTACGGTGAGGGGGGGACAAGCTTCCGGGCCGCACGCTTTCGGAGAGACTACCCTAGGCTCAGCGAGAACGTGAAGAAGAGGAGCAATTCGCTTATTAGGCGTGGCAGGTGCCTGCCAGCATTGCCATCAGACGATCCCGCACTCCACTGTACTTCAACACAATGAAGGGGCTTGCGACCAGCGCTGCGCTCTTGGCCCGCCTCGCCTCGCACGAAAGCGCCGGGTGCACACGCGCGCCGCTGGCGCAGGCAGCCGCGTCCGGTGTGCGGAGCTTTGCGAGCAAAGGCGACGCAGACCCCGACGAGGTGTGCCTCTGTCAGGAAGAGTGCAGAGTACAACCTTGTGTGCGTCTGGAATTCGAGTGCTTTCCATGGAGGCGGGGGCTGCGAGGCTGTTGTACCTTGGACGCAGTGTAGCTAACACAGAACTTCTTCCCTGCAGTCCCAGGTCCGCCACGAGGCCCGCGGCGTGGGCAAAGCTGCGTCCTTCTTTGGGGATGGCGTGACTGCCACAGTCAACCATGTGGCGCAGGTGCGCCCCTTGCTGTGCATTGGCTGTCACGTCTGCGTGAGTACGAAGCGTGGCAAAGGTGTCGTCACGCTGCAATGCCTGTTGGCTGCAAGACTGCAGCAGGCTGAGAGGGTGAGGTTGGGGCGAGCAAGACTGCAGCAGGCTGAGAGGGTGAGGTTGGGGCGAGCAGAAAGCGAAAGAGGCGCTGGGCATGTCCAAGCCGCTTAGCCAGAATGAGGACATGAAGCCTGCTGGCGGCATGGAAACGCTGTGCGCCCTGGGCTCGCAGCCCACTCTGATTTTAAATCGAGTCGTCTGTCCTGCACCTCCTGCTGCCGGTGCCGGCCCCACCAAAGGCATTGTTGTTGCAACCTGTGCCGTGGTGGACAGGGACCATGGGGGCAGCAAGGGCGGTATATACTCGGACATGAAGGCGAGCACGGAGGACAAGGCGCACGAGACCACCGGGGAGGCGCCCATCTCGCAGCTGTACCAGAATGCGAACGCAAGCGCGGAGACCACCAGCGTGCCCGGCTCAACGGATGCTTCTAAGAAGATGAAGTAGGTGGCGGTGGGTTGGCCGCGCCGGCAGAGTCGCTTCTGGGCAGACGTGCTCACCTGGGTGTAAGGCTTGTCCGGTGTACATTGCGTTACTGTGTCTGTTTTGCAGTAGGCAGGAGCGTCTAGGATGCGTCATCTAGTCAGTAGTAAGTGCATGCACTTGAGCATGCATGCGGCTCCGTGTATTCACACAGGTACGCTGTGTTGCCATGCAGTACGAATACCTTCAAGGCTGTCCTTCTGTCAGCACTGTGGACCTCTGCGCATCGCTGGCGTGGTAAAGCCCTAAGGCAAGTGCGGTAATGATACAGGACTGGGTGATCACCTCCTGTGATGGGCACTTGGCCATTGCTCCCAGGAGGCAAGAGGGATTGGTTTTTGGCCTGAAGCACGAGACCTGACAACTGACAGTGAACTTAGACTAGGGAGTTGGCAATAGCCAGCCGCGCAGGCTGCCATGCAGTGACATGACACAGGTTCCTGAGGCAGTGGCAGGCTGCATAGCGCTCAAGTGTTCGTGTAACCACAGCCCTGGCACGGGCACGCATGCGCGGACAAGAAAATGTGTGTTGTAAGAGGGGATGCTTGTGTCCACAATGCCGTGCAATGGGCCCAAGACAGGGCGAGAATCATGAGCAGTGACGGATATGAGAGTCATGAGCAGTGACGGATATGAGAGGGACAGATTCAAGCAGGCCGCATGCGCGCGCGCCCGCGCCACCTGCCGTCAGAGTCATATCCGTACTGCTGGTGGCGCACTCATTTGTCAGCGCTTCATGCGCGGTGCGCTGCGTGAGTTGTGAACGAAAGTGTCCCTGCTTGCTTGCAGCCAATGTAACTATCGTGACATATAAAGCTATGTTTGTACCCTACCCTGTCCGCCATCTCGGGCACTCGATGCGCACTAAGTGCATTAGCATTGAACCACCTGAAGGAGACCGAGTACCTCATGCAATTTGTTATAGTGATCTGCACGGAACGCACCCCTCAGTCACGGCCTACTTGTTTGAAGTGAGACGTGTTTGAAGTGAGACGTGGTGCTCTGCACAAGTGCAAGTGCAAGCGGCGCGTGAGCTGTCAGGCAGTGAAGCGACGTGACCAAACAGGCCTGCAGAGCGCAGCCACTATGTAGACGCTTGGCCTAGCGTCGCGCGCCAGGGCCGTGGCAGGGAGATGCGGCTCGGCCGTGCCTGGGTATGGCCAACAGCCGCTATGAGTATGTCAGAAAGTTTGAGCTCGATGACACACTGCTGCCGGGCTGCTGGATTGTCGTGCGGCTTGATGGCAAGGGCTTCACGCGGTGCGTGGACGTTGCCGCAAGTGCTACTCCAGATCCACTCTATGCGCGGTGCTGACACCTGGTCTATACTACTAGCTTTGCGAGGGAGCACAACTTTGAGAAGCCCAACGACGCAAAGGCCCTGGAGCTCATGGACTGCTGCGCCCAGGCGCGCCTTGCTTGCCGCTGCGGGACGCGAGCACGCGCCCGCACACTTGTGGGCAAAGTGCAGTGTGAGCGAGGCCGTCAAGCGCACAGGCCGTGCTGCTAGAGTTTAGCGATGTGCGGCTTGCTTTTGGCGTGAGCGACGAGTACAGCTTCGTGCTGCACAAGGATACGGTGCTCTATGGTACGCCGCTCGCCTGGGGACCTTCTATGCAGCACATCCGCTGGCCGCCCTGCAGGGCACGTGCACGCCTGGGGCCAGCGCAGCTTCACACTGCGAGCGTCCTTGCACAAGCCCGTTTGCTGATAAGAAGGCTGCGCGGTATGCCACTCTCAGCTGCTGCAATGTGTCATAATGTATTGGGTGCCTAGGGTGGACGTCTGAGCAAACTTGTTGGAGCGGCGGTGGGCAGAGCGGCGCGCGAGCAAGCTGGTCTCGCTGCTGGTGTCGTGCTTCACCGGGCACTACGTGGCGCTGTGGCCGAGCCAGCGCCCGGGCCAGCCGCTGGCGCGGCCGCCCATGTTTGACGGCCGCGCGGTCTGCTACCCCACCGACGCCCTGCTGCGCGACTACCTGGCCTGGCGCCAGGTCGACGCGCACATCAACAACCAGGCGCGCGCCCTGGGGAGCGCCCATGTGGCGCAGGGCCCGGTTGTTCGTCAGGCCGTCTACCAAGTCGTCTGGCCTGAGGCGGATGCGCATATGGTGCTCCAACACTAGCTAGTGTGCGTGAGAGCGCAGTAGATACAGATGCGGTCCGCCTGTATCAGTGCGTCATCGTGTTTTGCAGCGAGCGATGCACACACACTGAGCTGTGTGTTCGCAGTGGCTGTACGGACTCATGAGCATGTTCTGCGTATGTGCAGTCCTTGTAGCTTGGCCTCAGTTGTTTCACCCCCGCTTCCTCAGCAATGCACTTCAGCAGCTGAACGCGCCGCGTGACACTTTGCGCCGGGCCGGCTGCGCAGTTCAACACATGCTTCTGGGCGCTGGTGAAGGACGGCAAGAGCCCTGCAGAGGCGCAGGCTGAGCTCAAGGTGCCCGCACCCAGCCTGCAAACTGCCATCGTCTGACCGCATGTAGGCCCACTTTCGGGCCGGCGAATTGCTGCCTTTGGAGCTGTTCCTAGTCGCATGCATTTGACAGCAGCTGACCATGCATGTCAAGCATCAACCCCTCGTACAGAGGCGGGAGGCCCGCAAGTACTGTTGAGCATGGTTTCTGCCCGCATTGCTTGTTCGGGTGTTCATCTGCAAAGCAAACATGCTCTACTTGCTCTGCGCGATGAGGCGGGAAAAGTACAGGCTTGCGTGTGCAGGCACTTTCCGCAGGGGCCAAGCATATGATGATTTAAATCAGGCACGCGGAGGCCTCACTGAGGCGGCAACATTCCGTTCACGCAGGGCACACAGGCGGGCTTCAAGAACGAGCTGCTGTACAGCAGGTTCGGCATCAACTACGGCAAACTGCCTGCGCGCTTCCGCAAGGTGCAGCACGCGCGGACCACCAGCATGGCCGCCCAAGTGGCTTTTGCTATCCTACTACCTGTTTATATTGATATGCAGCACCTTCGTTGAGGCACCTGCGTGTGACAAGCTTCATGCTTAAGTGCTCTGAATGTGTGCTGACTGTGTGACGATGGGGAGCAACTCCTTGCTGCTGACTCGGGGACGGAGCGCTGGGGCGCGGCAGGGATCGGTGATTATCAGGCAGCAGCAAGGGGCCGCAGAGGAGGGAGCCGCAGGCGAGGCACATACCAACCGGAAAGCCCCGCAGCATGCTGCCACCAAGCTCCTCGTCCTGTACGAGGACATCATCGGCGATGACTTCTGGCGCCGCTACCCAGAGGTGCTGGCGTGAGGCGCGGGCCAAGGTTGGGCGCGCTTGCATCCCTGCCGGCTTGCGCTGGCGGCCGGGGCGTGTGAGCCTCAGAGGCAGACACACGCTGTGGGCACACGGACCATGCGTGCTGTGCTGGCTAGCTGGCTGCGTGCAGGGGCGCGCCTGCCCCTCCAAACAACCCCATGCGCGTGCTTGTGTTGCAGCGTAGGAGACATGGACCCATGCTGGCATGTTGCTTCTAGGTGGAGAAGGGGGCGTGGTGCTCCGTCAGTGCCCTCTCACTGTATACGCCGGCAGGACGTCCCTACAGCAAGTGCGCGATGTTACAGCGTCATGCAGGATAGTTGGCCTCCTACGCCATGGCACATTGAGGGACAAAAGCGCGGGAACACTCACGACAAAGGTTCCGCGACAATGTCAGGGCTACAGCCTGGCGGTTGGATGCCAAAAGCAAGGTCAGCTCTGCAAAAGCTCCAGGCGCTCACTCGGCAAGTTGGACTGCTGGTTCTCGAGGCGTGTTTTAACATGCTGGAATCATACGGGAGCTAGGGTGGACATACCGGGTGCTGCTCAGGGGCAAACACAACAGGCAGGCACGACATCCTGGCTGCTGTCATGCCCACTGCGCACAATGCGCATCACTCCTGTCCGTTCAGCAGGCCGAGCCACGATGCTCCAGGGACCGGTCGCGCCAGCACTGGCCGGTGCGGTTTGGGGGCTGCGCGGGCCACCGAGCTCTAAATCAGCACCTCATTGGCACAAGCGGGACTGGTGGATCGATAAGCAAGGGCCCACTCATTAGGCTCCAGGGCAAGGCACAGGACCAGCCTCGACAGCCCAGGCGCGGCGCTCCACAGCTTCGTGGCAGGCGGCTGGGCGGGCGTGCGCGCACCCTTGGGGTTCCCCGCGGCGTAGAAGTCGCGCAGCAGGTCGATCGCCTGCTCGGCGCACAGGCCGCCGCGCCAGTCGCGTGCCTGCGCAGCCTGCGGCGCTCCCGCGCCCGCCCTGCGTGGCGCCGCGCTGTTGGCGCCCCCCCAAGCAGAGCAGGGGGTGCCATGGTTGCAGCACATGCTGCCGCGCCGGCGAGCCGCACACGCTGGCACGCTGGCCAAGCGCAGCCCGGTCCAGTCCGCAACCAGCCACGGGCCTGCAACAAGCACACCTGCAGCGTGCGGCCTGAATAATGCCAGGCGCTGCCGGACACGGCCGGTCACAGGCTGGGGTCTGCTCGGCCGGCGCGGGCCGCCGCGGCGCACCCGCCGCAGCGCCCGCAGTCGCCGTCCTGCATGGATACCACGGAGCCGCAGCCGCCAAAGCGGTCATTCGCGCAGCCGAAGCGCACGACCGGGAAGCGCAGCAGCGACAGCGCGCCCGCGCACATGATGCACGGCTCGCACGTCACGTAGAGCGCGCACCTGCGCGCCCGCGCGCGTCGCGCTCGCGGCCGCCTCTGTCGTGCAGCTCGTGCCGCGACGGACCCGGACCGCTGTCGTGAGCGGTGCGCAGTGCCTGCGAGCGCGGGCGCAGAGGCCGGCAGCCGGCAGGGCGCACTCAGTGAACGCTGCCGCCTCGACGCTGTCACCGCAGGCCGCCAGCCGCGCGTCAACGGCCTCCAGCTCGGCGTGGCGCGTGGCCTGCCGCGCGGTCGCGCGCTCAGCACGGCACAGCCCCCTCCGCCGGCGGTGCATGGGCGGCGAGCAGCAGCGCGAGCGTGCGCACGTTGCGCGAGCGGTTCGTGCGGTTGCTGCCGCGCGCCACGACCTCGTCGCCGCGCACGACGACGCACCTGCCCGCGCCTGTGTCAGCACGCACCCAGGCGGGCCGCCCGCTAACCCCACGACGACGCAGCAGCGCGCGGCAGGCAAACACAGCTGCGATGTGCAGCGCGGCTTTGCAGCCGTTGCTCCGACGGAACAATACCAAGGAGCCTTTCGTTCAAAGCGGTCGTGCGGGCCAGCAGCGAGCAGCGCGGCGCACCCGATGGGCACCTCTCCCAGCGCCAGGGCCAGCTCCGCCTGCGCCCCCAGTGCTACAGAAATCGTCACTCCTGCCAACGTACTTGTTACTTGTTATCAGCCCCTGATAGTGGCACGTTATGTTCCAGCCAATGCAGTGTCTCAACGAACTGTAGGTACCTGCTCAAACGCAAGCGCCATGAAGCGCCGGTCGCGCTCTGTCCAAGGCTGCTCCAGGCCCATGGCCTGCTGGTGACCACTTTGCGCACAGCGCTTTTCCGGTCTGGGCAAGACACACTGGACGCGCTCAGTGCGTGCTCCAGTCGGCAGGCCAAGGCGGTGGCGGTGGCTGCTCAGTGAAGGACCGCTCTTCAAACAGAAGGTTGTTAGGCTGTGCCTTCCGACCAGGCAGCAAGACGTACTTGTTATGCAGACGTACTTGTAAAACAGCGGAAAAAGCGAAAAATAACCCCCGCCAGCCCTACAGGCTGCCGTTGCTCAGCGCAATCTACGCAAGAAGCTCAAGATCGCAGTCATCATTCGAGTGCGAGAGGTGGGCATTTGCATACCTGCTCGCCGCCTCCTTCAATGTGTCGATACTCACGGCGAGCGTAGGGCATAGCTAGCGAGCGGTGCCGTAGCCAATTCAGTTAGTTGCTCACAGCCCCGCCGGTTATAGGAAAGACATGATCGGTTGTCGCTTCTCCAGTGCTTGACGAGGGACACCGGCCTGTTTCCATCGTGCTTGCGAGCGCGTTGACGTCAGCCTGCGGAGCCTGGCGGGCCCTTGAACAGCCGAAGGAAGAGTCGCGTCGGCCCCGCACATTCAGACACAACACCGAGTGCGCCTGGTGGCAAGCTACGCAGCTCGCCGCTGCGAGGCGCGTGGCAGGTGCGACCCGCAGAGCCCTTGGCTGATGGTGCATTGGCGTGCGGGGTGATCGCCATGCCTGCTCGGAGGTGGTTGGGAGCTCTGTACAGGCGCGCTGGTGCCTGCAGCGCCAGCGCTTGTTGCAATCCTTGACCGCGCATTGGGGCGATCGGAGTTTCCTCTGCGCGTTTCAGGGCGTGGCACCCCTTCACCCCGCATGAGTCGTAGGGATGCACGACTCTCTGCGGCACGCTGGGGCGTGCCCAGCCGCTGTGCGCCTTGTCGCAGGTGCATATAAGCGTCGCCTCGTCGCCGCCGCGGCCACCCCGGCGGCGAACGCGGGCATGGACACCCAGGGTGCTAGCCCATTGGGTGGGGCCCTGCTCATCTGCAGCCTTCCCTGTCTTCTGCTTTCAGTATTGTTGTGCTTCAGTGAAACGATGCAACCTTATGCTGATGGGAGGTGTGCAAGGAAAGTCACCACTCTTACTTTCCTTTAACAGCAATCGCTGTTGCAACGCACTTTTTCATACCAGGTCTGGCTCGCTGAGCACCTGCGGCGCGGCAGGCGCCGGGTGCGGCACCAGCGAGGCGCCATGCTACAAGCTGCAGCCGTGGCTGGGCGCCAGCGCTCCGGCTGCCAGCGCTTCGCGCGCGGCCGCGCCCGCCCGGCATGGCCTGCGGTCTGTGACCTCGGTGCGCTCTTGCTCACTGCCAGCAGCGCAACAGGCTGGCTTCACCACAGGGGCTGGTCCACCTTTCTGCTGCCAAGTTGGGGCGCCAGAGGCCCTGCGCTGCTGTGCCCCGCACCTTGCAGAGCCCGCCTTGTGACAAATGTGTTGATGCTCTGCTCAGCAGGCAATACAAGGGAGTGGCAGCCCCTGCACATTGTCTGTGGCGGCAGCTGCTGTGGAGAGCTTGTGCACCTGTGTATAGACAGAAAGCCCATGTCATGCATGTCGGCTCTGCATGTGGTCCAGCCTTTCCCAGACTTTGTGGGACGTTGGTCCCGGGGGCAGCCGCAGTGCCCCGTTTGGCGTACACCTGACGACTCACGGCACGCGCAGATGCGCTCTTTGCACGCGCTGGCGCCTTCAGACCCGCAGCTGCTGCCGGGTGCGTACGCGCCGGCCCGCCCGCAGGATCTCCTGGCTACGCCTTTCGACCTGCGGCCTGGCGCGCCCGCAGTGGCACAGGACGGCAGCAGCCTCACCACGGTGCGCTGCACTGTGCAGACTTGCAGTGCAGACAGCGGCTGCTCGATCTGCAGATCAGGAGCCGCTCAGCCTGCTGGGCGCAACGAGAGCAATGTGTTACTGGTCCTGGCACACAGAGTTTGTCTGTCTGTGTCGTCATTGAGTTAGGTATAAAAGATCAGGGGAACGTCTCTTTGCAGAGGGCGCGGGTTTGGCGCCTGAGCAGCCCGCGTTCCGCAGCGAGCTCACACAACACCAGCATATCAATACCGCATTGCGTTGTTGTTTGCGCGGCGGCTGCTCGATCACTGCGCGCGGCGCGGCGCAGGCGAAGCAGCCCGTGCAGGAGGACCAGCGTACGCCGCTGGCGCAGTGGCCGAGCGAGAGCGACGGCAGCGACTGGCTGGCTTCGGCCGCGTCGGCGGAGGCGCGGCTGGAGGGGCCGCCCGGCGGCGCGCGCCCGCCGGACGCCGCCCGCTTCCCAGGCGCGCGAGCCGCCCAGCCATGTGGCTCACGTGGGCGCCCGAGTATTGTGGGTGAAAGCATGTCCTGCTGTCGGGGCGGTCAGCGCTGCGCGTTTGGCACTTCTGCAAGGGTGTCCAGGTACTTGCAATCGCTTGAGCTGACAGACCTAACGAGACGCTTACGAGCTGGACGCAGCTCTTGAAAAAGGTCGCCTGAAGGGGCCTCATTTGCTTGGTTAATGAAAACAAGGTAATGAGAAACAAGCTGCAAGGGCGCGGCCCGCGCGTGCGCGCAGGCAAGGGCGGCGGCCTGCTAGGGCCCCACGCGCGCAGCGGCGCGGTGCAGTGGATCATCAACGACTGGGACGCCTACGATGCGGCCTGGGAGAGCGCATACGCATATGCGCTCAGCGACGACGAGGCGGCCGAGGACGGCTGCGGCCCGGCCGGGGGCAGCGGCCAGGATGTGCGCGGCGGGGGCGACGCCGCGGAGGCCGCGAGCGGCGCGGGGGGGCCCGGCGGCGACGTGCTGCTGCCGTGGGACATGTGAGCCCCCGGGGAGGACGCCGGCAGCAGCGACCCCAGCGCGGCGCAGCCTGCGGGCGCCAGCAGCGCGAGCGGCGCGTCACGCCCTGGGATGCTTGTACCATGCCGTCGCGGCTCTCGCCGCACAGCCGGCGCTGATAGACATGCGCGATCTCACCCCCTGCTCCCCTGGGAGTGGCACGGAATGCGCGGGCTTCACAGCGGGCTGCGCTGGCATGCTGCCGTACTAAATAAATAAAAAGCAGGAGAACGTCTCACATCGGTTTGTGGTGCAGAGCTCTGGTTGGTGCGCCACCGGGCGCCCCGCCGCTTTTTTCGGGCTGCGAACAAGCAGGGTATCTACACCGCGGCAAACTCTCAAGAGCTTGGCGTCAAGAACCGTGCAACTCCCCCAACTTCTCTGTTTGATGGCTCCTTACAACTGGCGCTGATGACGCAGCGTATGGCCCAGGGCTTGTGCCGACAGGCTGCTGCATTTGCATGGGTGCAAGCGCTGGCATATTCTGCCTGGCCGCACCCTCATGACCGCCGCGTCGGTGACAGCTTTCATTGCTGTCCTGCGCCATGCGGGACTGCGCGTCCCTGCGGGGACTCTTATGGGGCCGCGTGCCGCGCCACCCCTGGGGCTGCTTGGACGCCCGCAGGCCAGGCTCTGTATCATGCGCGCGGGGCGAATTGTTCGCTGAGCCCTGCACGCGCCTGCTATCCCCACCTGCCCGGCAACGGCACCCGAGCGACAATGCATAGCGCACGCACGGCTTGGACTGACGCTCCTGTTAGCAGCGTGCGCGCGGCCGTGCGCACGTGCTCGATGCGCACGGGCGTTGCCGCCGGTTTCATGCGCTGCGACATGCACCGCTGCACTTTGCTGCCAGGCCGGGCGCCGCAGTGGTTAACATCTTCCGGGAAGCTTCTGCTTGTACCCTGCTCTTGCTCCAAGTTAATAGTTCGGCTGTCCCTTCCCGGCTTGCTTGCAATTGCACGCGTCAGTGCCGGCATGATATCCTGCTTCGGCTGCATGCGACGCCACCGGCCTGTCAATCGTCACTGCGCTGGGTTTGCACCGCTCTCTGCTAGCTGTTTCATTGATTTCATTGCTCTTGCGGCCTGCCCTGCGGCGGCACGGCATTTGATTCCCTCAAGCCGGCCCGCTCGGTCCTCATGGCGGCCTGCTCAAGCCTAGCACTGACTGTGTGTGACGGGACTGCGTGTAACGGGACCCATGACATCAACAACTTCTGGCCGCTTTCCTGCGCGGAGGAGGCAGCAGCAGGAACCCGTAGGGTAATGTGATAGGTTTGCACTGCAAGTTTTGCAGCCACCCTTCACATGCGGGCGCCAAGGTCGCACTGCGCCTCCGCACCCAGCAGCGCGAGCGGCGAGCACGGCAATATAGCACATAGCACACCATGAAAGAGTGCGACATGAGCGCAGTTCAAACAAGCACGTCCGCTGCATGCTGGTGTTCACCATCTTGACTTTCTCCAGGCAGGTGGCAGCGCCGCGGCCGGGTCACTCAACACATGCATCGGCCGGGCGTCGTGGCTGCAAATGCTGCTGTTACCAGGGTATCTCCTCGCCCTTGTAGTCATACCAGCGCCCGCTCAGCGGCCTGCCGCTCTCCAGCACGGAGATGAGACCGGCCACGCTCTGCGTGCCCGCGCACGGACCCCTTGCAACAGGCCGTGATGCAGCGACTGCGGTGAGTGCCGCCGCCGCATGATAGCACCGCTCATTCACGATCAGCCGCCTGCTCATGCCCGGCTGCAGGTGGACGGATGCTGGCGCACGGGACCGCGCGTCATGCAACGGAAGGCACATGCCAGGCAGCGCGCATGCGCTAGGACAGGGCGTGGGACGGGCCTGCGCTGGCGTGATCAGCCCGGAGCCACCCGTCATGTCGGTCTTCACCCAGCCTGCCCCCCGCCCAGCCGCACTTGGACTCAAAGTGAACACAAAAAAAGAACGACCTTACCGTGTGACTGCAAAGCAGAAAATGTGCCAGGCAAGCATGGTCCAGACAGGTCCGGCTCGTGAATAAAGGCCTCCAGTAAGCCATCGTCAGTATGAACAACACAATGTGCATGGCTGTGCAGAGATGCATGCGTCCAGCATGCGCACTCGCGAGGGCACAGTACGTACGCCTCCATCGCGCAACATCCGTACATGCACTTGCGGCTGCATGAGAGATATTTGAAAGCTCTGTGCACACAGACTTGACAGCACTGCGGCACAGGACGGGCAGCGCAGCATTCCTGCACGTGTTGGGACTGCGTGTGAGCGCTATCCTATCCTACCCTACCCTACCTTACCATATGGCAGCGGGGGCGCGGACCAGGGTGCAGTAGCACACAGGCGACGCCGTCGTCCTCCAGGTCAATGGCCAGCGACTTTGTGACTGCGCGCGCCCCAGCCGCCGGCTCAGGGCATGGACGCATGGGCTCAACAGGCACACATGTCAAGGGTGAAGCACGACCGCCTCTGATCTATGTCGACCTGGAGTGCTGGCTGCTGCACACGTGCAGTGTTAGCTGGGGCACATGCGCCCTGTTACGCGCTGCGTGAAGCTGCATACAAGGCGGTGCTGCAGAGCTGCGGACGACCGCAAGGCGTGCCGCCCGCCAAAGCAGCGCGGGGGCGCAGGCGAGCGGCGAGGGGTGGTGCTCGGCGGAACTGATGTTCAGCGCGGCCTTGGACGCGCGGTAGGAGTACGTGTTGCCGGACGTGTTGTCGCTGACGCTCCCCATCTGCGGCAGGCGCGGGTGCAGGCGCGGTCAGCGGTCCGCAGAGCGCGTGTGCACCGCTAACGCACAGCGCGTTCCGAAGCGCGCCCGGACGCGCGCGGCCCGCGCCGGGCGGTCGCAGCAAACGCGCATCCTGCCGGGGTTACTGTACATGCCGTGCGCGCCTTGGACGTCATGTTGGCGATCGTTGCGCCGCGCTCCAGCAGGCGCGCCAGCACCAGCTCCTTCGCCACCAGCAGCGGCCCCACGGCGTTGGTGCGGAACACCCTGCAGCGCGCAGCAGCCAAATGGCAGGCTCAGCCAGGGCGCGGCCTGTCATCGCTCGCACCTGGGTGCATCAGCACCTGGGTGCATGTCCGTATGACCATGCGTGCTGGCTCTGCAGCATGGGGCGCTCTGACACCACGTGCAGCCCAGTCTCTCATGGTATGTTGGCATGGTCTTTGAAAAGCGGTGGTAGGCGGGGCAGCAGGCACTGCTGCGCAGGCGGGGTAAGCAACGAAGGCAACGATGAAGGAGCGGCCGCGCCTGAGCATGCTCTCGTCGGTGACATCCTCCAGCTTGTTCCACTCCGCTATGCCGGCGTTGTTGATCACATACTGCGCGGATGGCCGGCCGGCTGAGGCTCTCCGCCCTGCTGGCGGCTGCACGGCCAGCGTGCCGCCACGCACTCCTTGACGTGCGGCGCACGAGCAGGCTTGCGCACACTGCGCAGACCGCGGAGATGCCAGGCTTCTACGCGTCAGGCGAGTATGACGTGGCGGGCTTTGCGGTGGGCGCGGTGGCGCGCGACGCGGTCATCGACGGCGCGCGGATAGCCGAGGGCGACGTGCTGCTGGGCTTCCCGTCGTCGGGCGTCCACTCCAACGGCTTTTCGCTTGTGCGCAAGGTCCTAGAGGTGCTCCCCTGCCTCATATGTCGGACATTCTTGGATGTCAGCACCCTGATCCCTGCATTCTGTTGATAATCATTTTGCACATTTTTATTCACAAGCATGCAGCCTCCGCAGACTCCTTCTAGCAATGTGCACCCGACCCAAGGGGTGGCTGGTGCCCTGGTCTCTGACATGGGGCAGCTGTCTCAACGTCTGCAACCGAGCAGCCCCTGGTGCCCTCGCTACTAGGCATGCTGCGGATGGCCCTGCAGCCCCGCCCGATGCGCCGCCAGGTGTCCCAGACGCGCCTGGACGCAGCGGCGCCCTGGGGCGGCGGCGGCACCGTCGGCGAGGCGCTGCTCGCGCCCACCGCCCTCTACGTGCGCAGGCTGCTGGCGCTCATCGGCGCCGACGGTGTGGACGTGCGGGTGCGCCTCAGGGCCCGGCGCTCCTGCCTGCAAAGCAGCACGAGAGCGACCCAGCTGAGGTTCTCATCGCTGCAGGACCCGTAAGCCAAAGAGCCTTGCAGCTGCTCAGTGCTGTGACCTGCTCTCGTGCTTCATGCCTTGTCAAGAACCTAGACAGGAGGCCAAGCAATGTGACATGCCAGGCAGCCTTCTGCCGCTGTGCAGGTACCCTAGCGACCGCTCTGCTGCATGCGCAGGGCGTGGTGCATATCACCGGAGGCGGGTTCCCTGAGAACATTCCGCGCATCGTGCCCACGGGCAAGGACCTGGGGTTCAGGATCCGCACGGAGGCGTGGGAGGTGCCTCCGCTCTTCCGCTGGCTGCAGCAGGCGCGCCCCATCAGGAGGCCTTGATGTCGTTGCTCTCTGGCCCTTGACTGGACGCCAGTGGGAATCATCGCGCATTGCGCCGTGTGGCTGTCGTCACACCCGCCGCGTCTGCACGGATGCCCTTGTTGCGACAGCATGCACATGTGACCAACCTATAGTACGCAGGTGCTTGCAAGTCTGATTGCCGCTGTATTTAGCACCTGTGTTGTGGCTTACATTGTGCTTCTGAGATCTCAGCAAAGCGCAACATGCATACGCATGCAAGCAACCCCGGCGACCATGGCATTCGCAAGCATGCCGCACGGACAAGGCATTGGGCGGGAACCCATATGGCAGCAGCGTGCCCGCCAGCGCGGCTGCCTGTGAATGACGGAGATGCGCGCCCGATGCAGGCGGGCGGCGTGGCGGAGGACGAGATGTTCCGCACCTTCAACATGGGCATCGGCATGCTGGTGGTGGTGGGGCGGGCGAGCGCGGATGCCGCGCGCGCCGCCGACCCTGACGCCCTGGTGCTGGGCGAGGTTGTTGCCGGGCGCGGCGTGCAGCTCGTGTGAGAGTGGCCAGCGGTGTCAGGAGCGCTGAGGACTGCTGAACTACATGCACTGCAGATAGTGGTTAAGGTATGCAGCAGCAGCTCTGTCCTGGTTGCTGTCATTTGCCGCTGTGTTGGCTCCTGATGCTGGAAGCATTTAGTGAAGCCCTTTAAAGGGCAGTGCGGAACACGCGCAGCTGTTTGTAATTGCTTGAAAGACGTGCATGCGCCTGTTGCAGTGTGCAACAATGTTCATAACATTTTGTTCCAACATAGCAGGCCTTCGTTATAAGTTGCAACTTGGCAACCCAAACCTGGCATCATTGGTGTGCCCTGCGGAACAACAGGAGGATGCCGGTCGACAGAATGCCTATAGTGACCCAATGGACCGTTGCTGAACTGCTATGTCTGAGCTCTGTCAGTGGTGCCACGCTGGCGCCCTGGGTGAGCCCAGTGGTTAGCGGCACATGCTGATTGAATGCAGTGCGCTGCAAAGTGCTGGGGACAGGTATGCGCAACCACTTTCCTCACCGCGCAATCTGAAGATGTTAATGGCAAGAGACCTGCTTTATCTGCATATGCATGAGATAACACGGTTGGACTGCAAAGGTTGGACGCTCATCAGCCTAGCTGGGGCTGCGCAGTACAAGAAATCTATCTGAGCACGATTGAAAGATAAATGTCATGCACTGCACAGCCCCAGCTAGACTGCTGAGCGCCCAACTTTTGCAGTCCTATCCGTGCGATCTCATGCACTCCGAAAACATATAATTGCAACACCATGCAGGGCTTCTTCTCATGCACACATCATCACGGTGCGTGCGCAAACCTGTCCCTAGCAACTCTGCCTCGCAGTGCATTCGAGTAGCATGCGCCGCTCGTCACCTAGGGCGCCAGAGTCGCAGCACTGCCAGAACTGCCAGAGCCGCTCGTGTCGCTCTGGGATGTTGCAATGCAGCACGAGGGCGCACACCTGGTGGCAGTGGAACATGTATCGCGGGCCGCCCAATCAAGGAGACCGGCAGAATGGTGCGCTCGCCCATGGCGGATGCGCCGACCTCGCCGCGCAGCAGGGC
>JAABUH010001881.1_pt1 | contig 21681 bp, 29 predicted proteins | sample 5559121 | NCBI WGS metagenome assembly JAABUH01 (sample SAMN10711871, study PRJNA513364) | rock metagenome | isolation source: Antarctica rocks | place: Antarctica: Victoria Land, Battleship Promontory nord | collected 2015-12-28
CGCCACATTCAGATTTTTCCACCACTACGCAATCCAACCCTTCATCAGCTTCACGTTCACGTTCACATACTTTCCCCGTTCGAAGGGAGATACACGACAGACGTCAGAATTTTCTTATTTGGTGGAAGCTTCCTCTACTTCCGCTTCTGAAGTCTTGTTATGTCGAGAAAAGCCTTACAGGGTACGGGTAATGAAATCTTGTGCTGACTTTTCGTAATGACCAGCGGAAGCAATTCATCAAAATATCATCGGATAACCCGGGATTCCACGGGCCGAATACCTTGAAGCTGTCCATACCGTTTAACTGGAATGAGCGCAGGCTCGCTGTGTCTTGGCGGGCCAATATACATATCGCATTCACATCTGCATCTCGTCACACTTCCAAGGCCACGTCCAACTAGCAATGAAGAGGAACAAAGCCAGGTCAAGCTGATGGGGATAAAAGAGACTACTCTGCGGGCTTGTATGAAAAGGAAGAGGACGGTAACGAGAGGTCGAAGAAGAAGGGATTCTGTATGTCGGAGGGGTTCGTAAGGTAGATAACTGTGTATTGATCTGTTTATCCGGAACCGCCCTGAAGTAATCCGTCAGCTTCAGCCTACGAACGGAACTGGAGGCCCGACTTACCGAGTAGACCTTGCCGAACATGAGCTCCTGGAGCTTGTCGTAGAGGGACAAGACACCAGCACCGGCCACACCACGGAGAATGTTGGCACCTGCACCCTTGAAGAGAGACCTAGTGCCCTCCTTGGCGATGATCTGAGAGCTGGCGTCGAACATAGACTTGTAGTGGACCGTACCGCCGGAAGTCATCATCATACGACGACGAATGGTGTCGAGAGGGTAGGAAGCGAGACCGGCACCGGTAGTGACACCCCAACCGAGGAGGAAAGAGGCGAGGAAGTTGCCTTCGAGCGGGCCGACAAGGATGACTGGCTTAAGTGAGTCATCTGCCGGATGTCAGCGCAACTTGAGGTTCAGAGCAAGACACGTACAGAGACCAAAGTACAGACCGCGGTAGACAATGATACCAACAACGGAGGGGACGAAACCACGGTAGAGACCGGCGACACCGTCGGAAGCAAGGGTCTTCCTGTAGACGTCGACGAGACCGTTGAACTGACGGGATCCTCCCTTGGTGGCGGATTTGTTGTCGTTCGCTAGACGAGTACGGGCATAGTCCAGCGAGTAAACGAAAGCGAGGGAGGAGGCACCAGCAGCACCACCCTGCACCATGTCAGCGGAAGCCATTTCCAATCACCCAGCAACGTACGGAGGCAATGTTACCCGCGAACCACTTCCAGTAACCCTCGGACTTCTTGAAGCCGAAAAGGGACTTGAAGTAGTCCTTGAAGGCGAAGTTGAGCGCTTGGGTAGGGAAGTATCGGATGACGTTGGCGGTGTTACCACGCCAAAGCGAGGCAAGACCCTCCTCGCTGTAGGTTCGAGAGAAGCACTCGCCGATACCCTTATAAGGCGTCGTCAATCGTCCCTGCTTGATCCTAAAGGGCAAGCATCAGTGACTTGCCCAGAACTTTGCCCAAGACACAAAAGCAGGACAAGGTTGACTTACATCTCATCTTGATTTTGGACGAGTAGCTTGACTCGCTCGATGGGCGCGGCGGCGGTCTTGGCGACAGCGGCTGAGACACCTCCCATTAAGAAGTCGGTCATGAAGGACTTGAAGTCCTTGGGCTTGCGAACTTGGTCTGCCATCTTGGCGGTTCTGAGCAGCGTCAGCGGGGATCACTGCGCTGAGATAAGAGACTGACTCTGTGAGCCGAGCCGGGGAAGCGTGATACGTGGCCGAGCATAGACGTTTGTGATTTGGCCAGGTAAAGGATTGACGGAAGCGTACATGGGAAGGAAATGGATGACGAGGGAGAAGACCAAAGTCAGTATCTGCTCATCATGCGTAGTCTCAAGGAGAATTTCGCTCCGCTCTGCTCTGCTATCACCTCGTCGCGTTCTCCCTCTCACATGCTAACTAACACGCGTGCCATTGAGAACTGGTCGACTCACCTTATTCGTTACGCTCGGAAGGAACCCCGGAGAGTGGTGGGTTGAGGAGAATACAGCAAAGGAATGCACCTGAACTGACAAAGGCGAAAAATCGTTGGTCGGAAAGAACCGCGACGTCTTCGGCGAACCCGCGGTGTTTTCATGGAGAAAGGATGTGGCATGGCATCTTTAGGGATAATCGTTCATCTGCCAATATCTACATTCAAGGAATGAAGGGATGTATCCCATCCGCGCTACTAACTCGCCTCCTTCAATTGAGCAGTTCCTGGAGGCTGTCCCACACCTTGCGCGTCTTCTGTACCCTCTTCCTCTCCGCCATGAGTTGCTTGATCGACTGCTGTCTAGCAGCTTTACTCAGACTGGAGAAACTGGCCTTTGCGTGGTTGTAATCCTCTTCAGTCTTCTCATCCAGAAGGTCATAGAACCACAGACGTTTGTCGACTCTCGAGACTTGATCGAACGCGTCCTTGCGGTTCGTGAAAGTCGGTGCTTGATCTCTGGTCCTTGTGTAAACCATATCGTGGAGCCTTACCTTGACGCTCCCAAACAGGCCAGTACTTGCGCTCAGCCAGGACTGGTCATAAGCCGTCTGTCCCATGAGATGTAAGATGACTCTTTCACGGAACGTGATGAGGTCCTTCAGCGTGTTGTTCAGAAGCTGCCAGCTGAGACGAATCTCATCCGTGAGTTTCGTGTTTTTCATATCCTTGTAGATTTCACGAAGAGTGGTGCACGCGCTTTCGCGTAACACAGGTTGCAGCTTGCCGAGGAAATCGTAGGTGGAGGCGTTGCGTGTGGTTTTCGACTGGAACAGGCCCCTCTGCTCTTTCTCAAATATCAGCATGGTGCATCACAGTCCCAAGCATCACAGTCCCGAGCACCACTTACTGGTCGTCTCCCAATGAGATGCCTCCTTGTACTCTCGACCTGCGGAAGACGGACCGGAGCTGTTCCCTTTGAAAGGCGCATCGGGCAAGCGGTTTGTAGGAAAACTTTCGCGGAGCCTCCTCTCTTCGGATAAGTGATGCGTCGACCTCCTGCCTTCGCTTGGGTCTGGGGTGGGCATGACGGTGGTCTTGTACGCTAATCTTGCTTGAAGGATGTATGATGTGATGAAAAGCAGATTGAAGGGCGTTACATAGCAGACGATGAGTGTCAAAGATTTCGGCGCTCAAAACATCTGAATGGTCCGCTGATGAAAGGATCACACATTTCTGAGCAGAGCACTCACGAGACCATGATCTGGCATTGTTGAGTGGCGTCCACAGCCTGACATCCGCGTTGAGTAGTCGATATCAGAAGGTGTGTCCCGTAAGTGCATCTCATTACTTGTGAGTGGAAAGTGAGTCTCGTCAGGTTTTGTGTAAGATTCGGATAAACAAATCTCATCCTACTTTCGCCTGAGAACCCATCAGTTTCAACCTCTCTTCTTGTATGGCAGAAGCAGAGGCCACATACATTGCTAAAGTCCATCTCCGGATGCATCTTCTTGAACTTCTCCAGCATCTCCACCTTTTTCATCTCATCACTCGTTGGCTTTCCCATGGCCTGGTCATATATGAGCATTGATCACACCCGTTGCAAGAGGCAAGAGATCCTCACTTTCTGCTGATTGTCGAACTTGATGACGGACATCAGTGCGGAAACACGAGGAGTCCGGTGCAGTGCAACACACCATCATCTTCTCGACCATCCCTCTCGTCTCCCCATCCAGGTCCGACAACTTCGAATTCTCAGGCTGAATCTTCGTCGTATCGACCTTGGGATGCTGTGTCAGGACATGAGGCCACCATTGATGTGAGCCAATATGCGAGCTATACACAGCATCAATGAAGATAACCGCAGAGAGAGGATGAGAAGCTTACGAGACCTTCTCGAGCTCTATTGTCATTACGTCGTCCTCTTCAGTCAGGCTCTTTCAGCTCTTCAGCCCAGTATTACCAAAAAAGTCGCTCACGAATGGTCCATGAGGAATCGTCTTTCGCTATTTCATTGAATAGTTCGCCGTCGAGTATAGGCTCCTTCAACAATTTCAGCTGTACCTGCACGCACAAACAGCTCAGTTCTCAAAGACAACCGCGGAATAAGGCAAGCGGGGTTCTTCCGCGCCGAATGATGAGCTTACCTTCAGCTTCTTCCGCTCGAGTACTACTACGCAGTCCCTCCCTCTCGTTCCCTTAGGTAATGGCACCGAAACAGTGACATTCCCCAAATCCTGCGTCCACCTGTAAGGCAGCTCTTCAACCCATCAACCCTGGACCTACCGAACTGAGGGCAACTCACCCGCCTGCTCAGTCTTTTCTCGTTCTCTCTCCTTCGCATCGTGAGCATCCCGTTCATCCTTACTCATCTCGTCATACATCTTCGAGCTCGACATGGCGGTGATGCTGTGGCGAAGTTGAGAAGAGCTGGAAAGTAAAGAGTTGACCCCTCCACCGGCGGAATCAAATCCTCGTTTGTTGAGGGTGGATTTCGTATCTTCTGCGTCAACATTTCCCTTTATGCTCGGCATACGAGCTTATCCATCCTGAAAGATCTACCCTTGACGCCAGCCCCATTCGAAATCGCTACAGTCATCCATCTACAAACTTCAAGAACAGTCATATCAGTCACTCTTACCAAAACGAGGCCATCCGATCTCCTCCTTGTCCGGATGAGAAGTGCGACATGACGACGGGAGTACAGTCCGTCAACGGATGGGACGACTTTGAGGTGGGCTCCATCTTCTATCACTCTCATCTTCTTCTTGACATCAACCACCTTTCTCTACTGCTCTGAGCCCTTGGACGATGATGATACTGACCCACACCTTCCGTCAGTGGTTCTTACAGACCTATATACCAAAACAGACCATACCTGTCCTCCGCTCATTCGGCGATTCCATTCAAACAGCAACCGGAATTTGGCTCGGACTCAAATCACAAGAGAAGAAAGCAAACCTCATCGCAAAGTCCGTCTCCTTCCCCTATTCTCGCATCTATCTCCCTTTGTATCGGCTGACGAGTTGATGATGATTAGGATCGACATGGGATTTAGGAAGATGCGAGAACAGGACGACCTCAATACTTATCGGAGGGTGAGGAGGGATTGTGAAGGGATGGGCGTGGCGATCAAGACTTATCATTATCCGCCTGCCCCGACCTTTGGGGGGGTTCCTGCACATGCTAGTAGTTCCAGTTTTCATTCCCCTTCAGCGGGTATGTCAACCTGATCTGATTGAGCCATGGACCTCACTGATGAAGGGAAAAGCTCCTCTGCCTCATCCTGGACAGTACAATCTCCTCAACCCTTCGACCGGATCTTTTGCACCGCCAATGGGGTATGGAGCTGCTAATGGGTCGAGAGCTGGCGGATCAGGATGGGGTCAAGCGCAAAGTGTGCCGAATGCTTATGCTCATCGTGCGTCTCTTTCCCACTGCTATCGCACATGTGCTGAAGTCGGACTCTAGGGGGACCTGGACCACCTCATACGCTGCAAGATTGGAAAGCCAGTCCGATGTGGAAGCCGATCAAGGCTTTGACTTCGATGGAGATGCTTCCAGGTCGGTGATTCGGCTCTTCACCTAATCTTGGCTGATTTAGGCAGACATCGGAGCGGACGAGAGCTCACATACGAAGAAGGAGAAGAAGACGACCTTCTTCCTCACTCCGGACGTCATCGAGAAGATGGCTCACACCAAGCACGCAACCGTCTTTCAACTTCCTATAGTGGGCTTACTTTGCACAGATCGCACCCCCAGTCACATCCTCACTACTCTATTCGCCTCTTCTGTACCTCCTCAGAACACTTCCGACCACCGAACGCCCCATACCAAGCAGCAACTGTACATATCACCAACCGAAACATCCCGATCGAACATCCTTCTAATCCGGAAGCACATGTCGACGAGTATTCAATACCGTTCAAAGAGCGAGGTCTTCGAGGGAAAGCCGGAAGTGCCCCACCTCTGGATCTCAATACGAGTACGAAGGGTATCATGTTGTCTACCGGAAGGATGACGAGTGTCTCGATGGGGCATATTGGACCGTCTGTCGGGAAAAAGAAGGAACAGGCAAAGGTGAGGACGATCTCTGGGTGGAGTTGACGAATTAGCGGTTCTGGTTCCAGGTGGTGCTTGCGGAGATGACGACGAAGGAAGAGCTGCTAGGGAAGCTATTGCGGCTGAAACCGACGAGTGCGGAGGAGTCATTAGCTCAGAGTGAGCTACTCTTTTTGTTTTGTGGCTTACACCCGCTAACGAGTGCAGCTCGAAGGAAGGATGACGACGATGACATCGAGGTCGGAACATCGATGCTTTCGTTGAAAGATCCAGTAAGATCTGTCCATTCACTTAGCGAGCTCTGACTGATCGGATCAGCTGTCGTACATGCGAATAACGCGACCTGTCCGGTCGTCGAAGTGTACCCACATACAGTGCTTCGATGCGAACTGGTGGATCGAGTCGAACGCCCAGCATCCTCAATGGCTTTGTCCGCTGTGCAATAAGGAGCTCAAGTTTGATGATCTCATGGTAGACGGGTATGTGTTTCCTTTCTCGGCTATATTACACGATCGCTCACACCGAGCAGCTTCTTTCTCGACATCCTCACTACCGTTCCCGACTCCGTTGACGAGGTCGTCATCGAGTCTAACGGTGACTGGCATACCGAAGATCACAAGTATGGGGCAGCATCCTGGCTTGCGACCCATCGACCGCCTTCAATAGCCAACGGGCATGCAGCACCTCCCCCACTGGTATCGAAACCAAAGCATTCATCGGAACGCAAACCAAACGGTGATTCTGATACGCCCGATCTCAAAGGCAAGCGGAAAGTAATCGAGATTCTCACTTCAGACGACGAAGATGAAGTCCCCCTGTCCCGCACAAATGATCATTCATCATCCTCGCGGCAACCCTCCACTCACGGTTCAGCAACCCATCACAACTCCTTACCTCCAACTCCACTCCCTCGCAACCCTTCTACATCGTCAACTCGTCAGCCTTCCCAGCCAGCCAATCCCTGCGGAGTCATCGACCTGACCCTTCATGATTCAGACGAAGAGGATGACCTAGATGACGCGACGTATTTTCCCCATCCGGACGAAGTCGGATACTCGAGTCGCGTCGCCGCCGACCACTCTCCTCGGACTCGGCCTAGTCCATGCTTGGGCCGGTCTGAGCCCGACGCCCGGCTACTGAATGGGTATGGCGCAGGAGGATATGGGAACACGTACGATGCCTGGAGAAGTGGAGGGGGAGGAGGAGGGGATCATTGGAGTCCTTGGCAAAATGATGATGCGGAGATGGAGTTGAATCGGTTTGGGAAGAGGATGAGGGCTAGTGCGGCGGATTGGATGGGTGAGCGTGCGTGAGTGATTTGCTGATTACGTATTTTTGGCGAGTGGGATCTGTGATGGAGATGGGGAGAGGTTGAGAGCGAAGGGATGTGTGATGTTGGGAGGAGACAGTTGATCAAAATATGCATATGGACCATCTGTTGATGGTCGGTCTTTGTCTGCAGGTCAGGACACATCTGTTGTCGACAATTCTAGACCTCCTTCAGGCAAGTTATCAAAATCGCTACAAGACCCATTATCCAGAGCATCTCGAGACCCCAGTCCACTACGATTCAAGATCAACCCGTTGGTACTCCTTCTGCTAACACCGTCTCATATTCCTCGAATTCTCGTGGGATCGCAACGACTTCCACTTCACTTAACGACTTCAACTTCATCTTACGAGCTGGGACAAACTGCCAAGTAGCAGTGCCAGTGCTGAGGAGACGCCACACATCGGACCGCTCACTCAGAGAACGCCTCCTCCTTCGGGTGTAAAGAAAGGGTCGAGTACCGTCCCGGGAGGATAGGAGAAGACAAGGACGGAGGTGATGAATGCTTGGGTGTTCGGGACGATGGACAAGGGGCCTTGAAGTACAGAATTGGACGGAAGCGAAGGGAAGGGGCCGAAAGGCGGGAAGGAGTGGTCAGAGGATGCTGTTGAGGAGCTTGTTTAATTCTCGGAGGGAAATGGATGGTAAGGAGACGCAAAGGGCGATAACAAGGAGTATGACAGGGGTGATAGGCGGAAGGCGAGGTAGAGATACCATATGTAGGACCGTGAGATATGCGTTACATTGTCCATGTCTATATGCTCTACAGATATGATCGTCGTGACATCGTATCGTATAGAGAGGAATCAACAAGCGGGCGAGGCTGCATTCCATCAGTTCACCAGTTACGAACGAAAAAGACATACAGAGAGGGATCTTCACCGTCGTCTAAACCATTCATATCCCCTTTCATCAGCCTCGGCGACTAAGCAATGATGCAAAGGACGAGGGAGCTCACCGCAAGACCGGCCAGACTCGTCTCTTTGTAATGGACGTGCATGTCCAGTGCTGTCGTTCGGCATGCTTCGATGGCGTCGTCAAGGCTGTAGGAGTGTGAGCGAGGTTTGACAACGCTCTGCACAGTATGACCTACGAGACTCGGTGCTCGCCTCCACCAGCCATAGCCAACTGGGCTGCTGTGACTGCTTTGACCGCTACTCAGACATCGGCATGATCAGCTTGGCAGCCCCAGATACAAGGCTATCTCGGGAAACATACCCCCTAATGAGTTCCGCTCTATACAAGGGATCTGCACCAGTCCGCCAAGCGGATCGCAAGTCAGACCAAGACTATTCGAGAAATCTCTCAGCATATCTGACGATTCGAGGAAACGGTAAACTGACTTGTGTCTGTTGATAAGCGATCAGCGTGGTTGACGGTTAGGCATAGGATGAAGTCACTCGATGCCAATCTCTGCCGCTTGCAAGATGACTCCAGGTTCAGCACCAAGACAAGCAGCGATGCCTGCAGCCTGCGAAGCCCCATAGATCAGCCCAAGAGTAAGGTGTGACAAGATCAGCCTTCCAGGGGCTGACGAGCCCGCACTGAAGGGCAGCTGAGATGCTCAACTCACAGCCATAGAACAAGCGACGCCAACTTCGGCCATGCATCCTCCTTCAGCAGCTGAAATGGTAGCGCCCCGCTTGAAAAGCATACCGATAGCTACGAATACAAGAGCGTCAGCTTGGAGTATCCTTCCCTCGAGTCGCTCAAGCTCGCGACACTGAAAGGCTGTTGGATGAGTCGTACGCACCAGAAGCAGTGAGGAGGAAGGTCATGACACTACGGTCAAGTCAGCAGCCGAAAAAAAAGCTCGAGCTCGAGATATACTTACTCTCGCTCCGGAGCTTGCGAGATGAACTCGGTGACATACTTCAGCGTCGCAGGGATGACACCGGCAGCCCCATTCGTCCTGCTCCTGTCAGCTTTTGTCCCTTGAGATCGATGAAAACAGCCGACGGAGCGGTGACCACCCTCCCCCCCGAAGCATTCACCTCATTCACCTAGGTTCATCTTTCAGTATCATCATTCTTACTGCGTGAAGCAAGACTCGCTCACCGCTATCGCCATACAGCTTAGATATTCAATTCCCGGAAAGACAGGCGTCATCCTAACCGGCACCATCGGTAACATATGATCTGCCCTCCCGACCCTCTTCGCAAGACCCATCTCCCCTGCTCCAGCTCTCGGAACCTCCACAGTAGGGTAGAAGCCCTTTTGCAATCGTTTGTATAGTCCCGGAGCACGGCGTTTGACTTCGAGTCCACCTGGGAGTTGTATTTCTGAGGTGGTCACGCCTGTTCGGATAGATTCGTCCATTACGTTCCATACTACCGGTTCAAGATCAGCCTTCGGACATAAAAGACGGTGAATTTGGTAAACGCACGGTTGAGGAGGTTGGCCCGGATTGAGGAAGGTGATCGGAAAGCCAGCTCGTTCTCCCATATCACCTGACCTATCGTCAAATCGTACCTCTGACAGATCTGAAGTAGTTCCGAGGCAGTCGAGAAGAGGTAAGCAGGTTGACCAATGGCGTCTTGAGAAGACGCAGGAGGAGGAGGAGGTATGTCGGTAGGTGAAGGTAGACCGGGTAGACTGGATGGGGATGGTTCCCGACCGTGAGACTGAGCTCGGCGTGCTGGCGGTGCGTCGGAGGGGTCGATGTCCATGTAGTACAGGTTCTCGGCGGTTTGCGTCTCCTTGTTTACCTGGACAAGAACCACTTCAGCTACCCAGCAAAAGGGTGGAACCACTGGAAGATTTACGACGAAGCCTCCGCCAACCGAGAAATACTCATTGGTAGCCATCATATCTCCCTTCTTGTCGAAGACGGTGAATCGTAACCCATTCGGATGAGCCGGAAGTGGATTCAGATGCCATGTCTACATCCTTCATCAGTCCTCTCTTTCTCGCTCTCAACGCGAAGGCACATACGAGATCCCGGTTCAAATCAAATCTCACCCTCACCCCACCCAAATCAACCTCCCCAACATCCCTAACCTCGTCCATAATTCTCCCTAATCGCCCAACTTCCACCGACTCCGGATCCTCGCCCATCAGCCCGAGCAGAACAGCATGAGGAGTCATGTGTCCCAGTCCTGTTGCTGCCAAGGAACCGTGGAGAGAGATCTTGAGGGTTCGGATTTGGGGTACGAGGGGCGGTGGAAGGGAATGAATGAAGATCTTCGCGGCACTATGTCAGTTCATCAGCTCAAGCGATCTTGGCGAAGAGAGTCGACTGCAAGATGATGGTCTGCTTTGATGTGGAGATGGGGGAGACCCACCGCATAGGACCGACTGTGTGAGAAGAGCTCGGACCGATACCTATGGAGAAGAGATCGAAGGTGGAGATAACGGCGTGTCCGGCGGGTGGTGTCGTCGGATTGGAGGAGGATGATGGAGGAGGGTGAAGCGGTGTGAGCGACGAGGAGTGTCGGATATCATGTGAAAGACTGGAGGACGCCGTAGTGAATACGGCAGGGACTGTGACCCAGTTATGGGTTAAGGGTGGACGAAGAGCTCGTCGTACCTAGAACCATCAGCTTGATTCAGTGGGATACAAAGTCGCTCACAATCAACCGAGCGACGACGAATCGCATCCTTCCTATGATGCTACCGCTTTTTCTTGGAGTCAGTGAAACACGTTAAGCTAGTTCGCCATCAGCCCATTATTGCTGCAGTCTTCCAACCTTTCCCGCTCCTCGTTCGAAAAAGGATGTTTGATTGTAGCCAATGTGTGTGTGTGTGTTTGAGTGTAGCCAACGAGAGTTTCCCCCTTTTCCAATATCTGAAACATGGGGTTCAGGCACGTGGGAAATAGACATGTCCCACTGTCACTCCTTCGGCCAAGTCAAGATCTCGTTTTCGTCGTCGGATCCCTCGGCTTCATCCGAGATGGTCGTAGCCCTATTACCGAAGACAAACCGTCCGAGGACTTTCTTCCGCCAATCATCACCCTCCTTCATCGCTTCCTCAGCCTTCCTGACCCATTCGCCTCTCCTCGGTCGATCTCCACTACCCGATCTTCCAACTCCGACTTCAAGAGGAAAATCAATAACCTCCTTCTTTCCCATCACCGCAAGCCCAGATCAGGCCACTTGAGCTTCTTCACAACGACCAGAGGCTCGACGTACACCTTAGCATACGCATCGAGGCCGAGAGCCCCCTTGAACAATATCAACCCGCTGCGACCCTCTTCGAAAGACTTACAGGCCGATCTGGTCGAGAAAGGAGCTGGAGATGGTTTGCAGGAGTGCAGGGAAATCATCGTGAAGGCGGACTAGATGATTTGGTTCCCGCTCGATCGTAGGCGGAGAACCCAGTCGATGGTTTCGCTTTACCCGGATATCTCTTGATCGTTTCCGTTTCATCGTGCTCGTCCTCGGTCTTGTTGGTTGACCGATCGGTGTGACGGGAAGTGCTGTACATCGGAGCCGACCTTGAGATCACGTCCTTGCTATTGAGGCGTATTTGTTCGCAACCAACGCTCGATCTCTTTCCTCCTTTAGCCTCTTCCTCTTACCGTCCTCACTGTCAAGCGCCTTTTCGAGCGCTCTTTCTACTTCTTCAGCTTTCTTCTGCCTGACCCTCGGTCTCGTCCATATCGTCAGCATCTCGATCTTCTCTCTCACCGAAAGGGTGATATGGCCAAACAGCGAAACAAGTAGCTCCGACTCGGTCCGGTCTGGAGGGATATCGGGGATATGGATCGTAAGATTTGTTAGATTCGGGGCGGCGGAATAAGGTAAGGTATCGAAATTTAGCGTTGTTGTTGAGGATGATGAAGTCGGTAATGGAGGGACAGCGTAGGAGTGGTATGTCCTGGTTTTCTGGATGGTGATTCCCGGTGGATTATCGCTGTGATGACATCGGGTCAATTCGTTGTAGCCGAACTCGGTAGAGGAGAGGAGGTGGATGACTGAGAGGGTACAGTGGAAACACAGTCCTGGGCCGAGTTAAGGTCTGGTAAGGTTAGGGAAGAGGATAGTATCAGGCGAGGGTTTCTGAAGTGGAGGAAGGGATGTCAAGGCGGAGCTCGAGGCGGACGGAGATAGGTGCGGACTCTGGCGTCATTTCATCAGTCAAGACACCGTCGTTTTGAACGACCTACTTTGTGGACTACTCACTCGCTCAGCGTCTCGCTTGCCGCTACGAGCATCTTGGCGAAGTTCTCCTGAAACGCTGAAAGGTCTTTATCGTTCGGTGATCCCTCGCCGAATTCGATATACAGTATCCTGGCTGACGTCAGCATCTCGATGTTACCATCAGAACTCACTTCTTTCCAGAGGCCCACCCGCTCTGAGCTACGTTTTTGACAGGCCCGGTCTGATGCTCAGATCGGCTTGAATACTCGGTCGACTCCATCTCCATAACCCGACTGCCTGAACGACCTTCCCTAACCCCCTCCACAACCTGACAACTCCTCGATCTGCTCAAACATCCCTCACTCCACTTGGGATCCCACCATACCGCTCATCCCTCCCTGCCCAGGTCGAAAAAGAGGCGGGAGGAGGATTTCCACTGGTTGGGGAAGGCGAAGAGGGGAGGAGGAAGGTTGCGATCTGGGTGATGAGTTCGGTTGGGAGGCAAGTGAGGTTCGGTGGGTTTCGGTTTGCGTCGACGACAAGAACTAGACATGATATCTGGGCAGGACGTAACGAAACTGACTGAAAGATAGACGATACCGACTGCGACACGTATCACTGCCAAAAGACGGGATATCTACGAAAATGAGTTCACTCAGCGAGACAGGTCAAAGTATTCCATAGCGCACGGACATACATTGAATCTTCATCCGATCGCTTCGCGGCCCGAGGCAAGCGCATTTTTTGGTATAAAGGTGTAAGTTTAAGTGACTGGTTCACGAGACCTGTATGTATGAATGATTTATATCGGGCAGTTGGCTTCTGTCACGGTGCTACGTCGACCAGCAGTATAGCCCTACGCTCAGCTCCTGGAATCAACAACGGTTGACTAGGCTTCGGCGAAGTTAGGCTACCGTTGGCAAACTTAGCTTGAATAGCTCGAGGACACTCGTGGGTGTAGCCGAGTTGTGTGCCGGTCGAGTAGCGTAGGCTAAACAGTGCAAAGGCTAGACCTAATACGGCAAAGCTAGGTAACTATGAATGACTATCGTTGACTTTTGTCACGATCGTGAATCGAAGTCCGGTAACTCACATCTATATTACCGGGATTGGGAGAATTAGTCAAGCTCCTCGTCATTGCTACCTTTTGCTTGAAGGGTTAGGCGGGCTACAAGACCTAAGGATTACCTAAATTGGCCGGTTACCATTTAGTAGTATGACAACTTTCAATCTCGAATCGCTGGTTCTCCTGTCTCTCGAACTCATCTCTCTTATACCTTCTTCTTCTGGTCTATCTTTAGCTTGTCTTGTTCCGAGCTCAATGGTGTTTTGCTGTAGGCAAGAAGAAGGGTGTTGAGTACAAGGGTCGGAGACAGAGGGGTGAAAGGTAACCTTGGTTCGGCGAACCACAAACCAACCTCGTTTCAGAGTACAAGGCCGAAGTGAAGCACTGGATGCTTACAGTCGGCGATATGTCTGCGTCTTTGTTTCGAGGTCAACGGTAGGCAAGGGGAAGGGTGTTGAGTACAGTGGATCGGGTCGGAGATAAAGAGGCGAAAGGTAACCTTGTTTTGGCGAACAACAAACATAGTCGAACCTCGTTTCAGAGTACAAGGTCGGAGTGAAGCACTGGTTACTTATTGTCGGCGATATTCGGCGATGCTATCCGAGCTTCGATTTACGATCGTGACAGCTTCCCTTGATCGCTGTTACCTGGTTGTCATGTCGGTCATGAGAACCGACGATATCCTCGATCACGTGCGCCAAAATACTTTCGGATACCCGGTCGACTATTTGACTCCGTTCGACTGTTCCGCTCGGCGACTTGCCGAGTCCTTACGGTTCGGCGAACATCCACGAGGCCTTCACCGTTCGGCGAATATCTACAGTCGAGGGATGGACACATAGGTAGCCCCACGTTCATAGAAGGGTCCCTAGTGATCCTCAATTGATGTCTTTTGTCTATCGAACCATGCGTACAAGTCTCCTCGTTCTTCGACACCTAAAGCTACAAGTGTCCCTTGGCGGTAGTATCGAATTGCTCCCCCGTAGTCAAATCACGTCTCAATCGTTGAGTCATCATCCGAGTAGTTGAGTGAACGGGCCCCGGTCGAAGACGGACGCAAGGTTCGTGACACTTTGTCTGCTATCTGTTTTACAGCCTTTTTACTTCACCGTAAGCAGCTGTGGGAACACCCCAGACTGACTCATTTGATTTCAGCTGTTGAAATGACTCCATGCTACAATAAACAATCCCTAGGAGTATGGTGCTAGTCACCCAGAACTCTTATCAGGTTCTCCGTATTTTGACTTATTGGCTACCGACCTTTACCATCATTTTTAGCTTCTCCTTGATTGCTCTCCGAAATCGTCCTGAGCCCCATTATTCAAGTGAGAGGAAAATCTTCATCCACAGTGCAAGTGATTACAAGACTCTGATGTTTTCCCTGTGGCCAGATCTTATCAAAGAACGAACCTTTGAAAGATCAGATCCATTATGGATGGCCTTAGACCTGAAACACGCTGTGATCCCTCAACATCATCATAAATTCATCTCACACATCTACACCCTCCACCTCATATACATGGTTCTTGCACCCTTTGAGATGCGGCACAGGCTCAACAAAAGGTAATAACAATCTGTTCTCATCCATCAGTTTCTTGCAAAATGTTCGGCATAGGGTAAAAGATAACTTACACCTTCATTGAGGGATTGACAGCCCCCAGGATTGCCATCCTCAGTGTCCATTCCAGTGAAACCACCTGGACAAGCCTCAGGTGAATTTCCGGTGCATGGTGGTTGATTCAGTTGCGCGGCACAAGAGCCTTGGATCTCAAAGCTCATTGGGTAAGTGCTAATAGATATTCCATTTATCAGCAGGTACCAAAACCCGATTATTTGAGCACAACTCACTATTGGTGATTCTCAGCCTGTAATGAGTAGTTCACCGAGTTATCTGGATTTGCCGGGTCATCCCCAGGATTGATCAAGGTGAATTCAACGGTGCCGCAACCGGCTCCAGAGTAGGCACAATTGGCTCCTGCAAAGCCTTCAACCCAGGCAACACCGCCCTTCAGTGGGCCATCCACCGTGGTGGAACCCTGTGCTGTCAGATCTTCTTGGTAGAGAAATACAGGAGAGCCACTGCCACATTTGTTGATGAGCTGTGTGTAAGAACCATCAGAGATTGTCCTTGGAGTCAACGTGAGTTGCAATTGAATCTCACCTGGACATTGTGAGCTTCAGCTCTGGCTGCTGGATGAGCAAGACCTCCAACGGCCAGGAAAGGGATGACTGCGATGAGGAAAGCGACCATTTTCCTTCTCCTTTCTAGTGAAGTGATGGGTGACAGAGACTGAGAAGTTAAAGCAAGTGTAGTTCCTATAGGAGCCAACCAGTGACTACCCAAAGAAAAATTCTTCAAAACAGAATAACAATAAAGAATGACTAGAACCAGATCAGCTTGACGGAAAATCCATAAGAACATCGTCTTACCATGATGAATGCGATATGTTTCGGATCGAGGCAAACCTTTTACAGATCGTGAAACGTGTTTGATGACCCCTCTTGTCCAAAGGATATCAAGCTTAGAAACGTCGTAAGATCCGCTCTTATCCAGAAACGAGGAAACACCAAAACGCGCCAAGCCATCCAATTACTCACAGTACGAGTACTGAAATCACGGATCTCGCCTCTGCTTTCTTTTCCCTTTCGATACGTCTCATCACCATGCCTTCCCCAGCTCCCGAAGCTGGATCCGAAAGCTCCGGACAAGCATTAGAGCGATACATCTCCGCCCAGCTCGCCGCCATTCACCTCGAGATCCCACACGATGATGTCAGTCATCTCCTCCTCATTATCATACCTTTCCCTTCGTCGCTACCTAGATCTTTGAACTTTCGACCCACACTACCAAAGCGTAGCGTCACCAGCTAGCTAATCATCGCATATAGGTCGAATACATAGCTCGATTTGTGGAAGAACCCGATATGGATCGACTTGACAAGCTCGAAGGGGTCCGAGGAATGCTCGAGGGGGTTATGGAGGTCAGCATTCCCCATCCTTTGCTGATGGACAAAGCTGAAGAGTCAGATAGGGCGATCTGCCGGGAGAAGGCCTTGACATCGCGATGGATCGAATCATCGATGAATGGAAACAATTACGTTCAATGTCTCGACCTTCTTCACCAGGTCCGTTTTTCCCCCCATTATATCACCTCCTATCAGCCCTCCCTCCGGTTATCACAGTAATCGCCCAGTTCTGTTACTCCACTCATCGCCTTGGTACTGACGACTAGCAGAATCATCCCCCTCACCCTCACCCAAAGCACGCTCCATCCTCTCCTCCCTCACATCCGAAGAACTAGCCGCCGTCCAAAGACAAGCTCTCCTCCGTCAATACGGGTACGTCGAAGGTGGTCCCGAGATGGAGGAAGACTTCTCTCAACCGATGAGGGAAGGGATGACAGCCGATGAGAAGAAAGCGCAGGAAGAGAGACGGAGGATGATTGTTGAAGCTGTTAGGCTTGATGGGAGGAAGAAGAAGGTTCGGAAGCAGAAGGAGGGTGAGTGGATTCAGTCTGATTGCGATAGAGGGAGGAGGTAGTCAGGCAGTCTTGGGGGGAAAGCACAATCTGGGACGAGGGGCAATCCCGGAAAGGTTATATGAGGGCCGCGAGAAGCAGCGCTGGGATGGCGATGGCAGTCAGGGGAAATGGAGGATTGCGACCAACGAAGGTTCTGAAAGATGTTCACTGACTTGCCCACAGTCGACCTCCTAGCACCCAATATAAACAGAGATAAGATGCTCTTCAAAGCTCAAGCCGAGCGAGAAGCGCAGAAGAAAACTGCAAATGAGCGAAGAGAGAGGGATCGACTAGCATTGGAGAAGCAGAGGTGTGTAGCTCTCTACTACTAACTTCAAAAGGATCGCTTGAAACGATACCTCGTCGGTTGTCGAAGGTGATCGCGAAGCTGATCGAAGTCGCAGGAATGACGCCGCTAAGGCTAAGGCGGACAAGCAGAAAAAGGCAGCGAAGCAGGAACGGAGAGGATGACATCGTCATGCTGTTTCGAAGCGAGCGAGACAACCTGTGTGTCGACGATACCTCAGCCGAAAAGCTACGTCGTGCACACAGTAGGCGAGGCGAGGTGTTTCGACAAGGATCCGATAGGGTCCGATTTCGCAAAGTACAGCTCGTAAGGTGTATTGCGTTTCCGTTCGCAACCGACCGCGTGACATGCAGCTGTTTGTTTCGCTGCATTGGGGCTCTCCCAACATTGATCTTACTCATGAAAACTCCTAAGAGATTCTGCGCCATGGTGAAGGCCAAGTCTTTGCGCCTGCATATGTCATAAGCGTTCAGTGCTGTAAGTAGCCGGTGGAGGGTGTTCCAGGAAAACTCATAGAATCATCATGAAAGTGGATATGACCCATTGTGCTACACCTAGTGGTTCCTTGATGCTCCAGAACGCGGCCCCGTAATGAATTATACAAGCACAGTGTGAGGTTCATGAACACAAGGTGGAAGAGAGAGGTGTCACACCTCGGATAATGTAGTCGGCCACTAACCGCTATGCTAGCAATTCACTAAAAACACCAATTGGAAGTCCCGCGAAACCTGAACTTCCACCGACTACATATGAGTCATGCCCGTCATAAGGCGGCAATATGATGGAGGAATGGGTCTGTTTGAAGGATGACGAGCCCAAGATGATCGCTACGGTCACGGAATCGGGTTACTGAAACTGGTTAACCGAGTGTTTTGACCCATATACCCAAAATCGAGCCGGTCGCGACGTCTACTATTTCTTGATGGGCTCGATTCACATACTCAAATCGACTTTCTAGAGGCTTGTTGGGACCGAAGTATCGTCTGTTTGAAGTATTCCAACCTCTCGACGTCAGCTTCGTCAATCCGCTCAAACTTGCATCACAAGCAAATCGACGATTACCGGCTCGGTTCGGAAACTTCTAGAGTCACAAAAGCGTTCTTCTACCGGTGGTTCCAACGAGCATGGGCTGCCACGGCTAATTCACGCATCATTCGGTCTGCTTGGGCGAAATCGGGTATTGGCCATTGAGTGAGTCCGTTATGCGTGCTAGACAGACCACACCCGAAACCCGCATCACTCCCGTCACTCCCATCACTCCTCACAGCAAGGCCACATCCCAGGCGATGGTTAGAGGCGTTCAGAGAGGCGAAATTTCACCCACAACGGCAATCTTGAAGATGTCAAAGGCGTCTGAAAGGGTGGAAGCGGAGAAGGTGCTGCTTGAGAAGGATTTGGAGAAGCGGTATGCTGCAGAAGAGCTGGATAAAGCAGGCAGGGGGAGAATAAGCGGACGAGGTTCCCTCAGGGCCAATTGTTTGACCAGAGGTATCAGGAAGATCATGCTCAGGAGCTACAGGCGAGAAAGGACGCAGAGAAGGAAGGGCGTGCTAGGAAAAAGCGTGCTGCAGGTGCAAAAGGGAAGGTCAAAGCTCCAAATACTGTAGAGAGCTTAAAGGCAGGTCCTTCTAATACTGTGCGAGAGGATCAGTTGCTAGCATATTATGCAAGAGAAAAAGAAAAAGGAAAAAAAAGAAAAAAAACCTTCACGAACCTTGCGGGCCCGTTCGCTCAACCACTCGGATAATGACTTGACGATTGAGACGCGACTTGACTACTGGGAACGATTCGATACTACCGCCTAAAGGGACACTTGTAGCTTTAGGTGCGGTCGAAGAACGAAGGAGACTCGTATGCAACGACTAAGTGGTTCGATAGACAAAAGACATCAATCGAGGATCACTAGGGATCCTTCTATGAACGTGTGGCTACCTATATATCCATCCCTCAACTGTAGACATTCGCCGAACGGTGAAGGCCTCGTGGATGTTCGCCGAACCGTAAGGACGCGAGTCCATCTGTATATTCAACCTGTGTGAATCATAACATTGTGTCATAACACTGAATGGTAACCGGCCAATTTAGGTAATCCTTAGGTCTTAAAGCGCCCTAACCCTTGAAGCAAAAGGTAAGCTTGACTGATGCTCCCCGATCCCGGTTATATAGGCGCCCCAATGTGTGAGGTAACTGTACCAACGATTCACAACCGTGACACATTGTGATGGTGGGTTGTAGTGCAGTTTCCGTGACAGCGCATAATAACTTCATCTCAATTCACCAGGGTCAGGACTGTCTTCATTGCCCATCAATGGAATATCAGGTTATTCTCTAGTGCATGCTCGTGGCTCATTTACTCAAACTACAGACCAACAAGAATCAAGTGTGTCAGGGATAAGGGGGGTTGGCTGAGCTAGGACTGGTGTGGAATGTCTCTGGCTTGTCGACTGGAGTATTGGGACTGTGACTGTCATCGTAAATCGGTCGGTGACCCACATTGGGGCACGTCTATATAACCGGGATTAGGGGCCCTAGTCAAGCTCCTAGTCATCGTTACTCATGTCGGCCACTGCCACGAACCGTCACCACGTGACCTTACCGATCCGAAACCCAAATCCACGTCACGGCCTTGACAAATCTCGTCGACTTCGATTCGAGTGGTCGGTTGAAGGATATTCTATGAGCGATACGTTGAGTGATAGTCTATGGAGAGTCCGGGTTCATATACATAGGTTCCCGTCTCGTAGGAGGTTCCCTAGTGTTCCCCGATTGAGTCCTACTGTTGACCACAGTTCAAGACGATCTTGCTTTGCCTCCGATCCTTCTAGCTACATTCAGTCCTCGCTAGATTCACGTCCTCGGCTACCTCGTCAAATCTCCTCGACTCAAGTCGTCGATCTCGTCGAGCATCTCGTCCAAGGTTGTGTGATGGGGCAATTGATCGGAGACAGTGGAGCTTCGCGACGGCTACCTTTTGCTTGAAAGGTTAGCAAGTCCTAGAATTACCTAAATTGGCCGGTTACGATTTAGTAGTATGACAGTGACCCAATGAGGTGGAGACTAGACTAGGACTAGAGTGGACTAGAAGTGTTGGGTTTGAACCAACTGGTACATGCGATCCAGAGCTGGGGAGCTCTGACATGGGGCTAACTAAGGGGGTATTGTGTGTGTCCCAGCCGACTACTATGGTGGGTGATTTCTAAGCAAAATAAACGGATCGTTGAACGGATCGCCAATCCTTCCGCCGAACTAAGTCTAACTTCTAGGGAAGGGATTGATCGAAGGTGAAGATCGGGATTACTGATTTGATATCATGACAAAATGGCAGGTCTGTACTGTAAAACTTGTGTACCATTCATCAAAGTCCCTGGTGCTTACACCCATTTGAGCCCTTCTTCATGCCACTCCCATTGCCCCTGGTGTCACGGTGCTACTTGATCAGCGGGTATGTCCGAACACTCAGCTCCTTGTTTTGACGAGCGTAGGCTAACTTCGGTAAAGAAGCTGCAATCGACAATGGGCGACGGAATAACTCGAGACACACGAGGGTGTAGCTGTCATCACGGGCGTCCGCTATGACCACAATAACCGCCACATCGACCTCCACCTCCACATCGATACGCCATGTCATGTATTTCAAATTAACGACTCGCTATTGTTCGGCGACTCGGCGTATCAAGTATTTGGTTGAAGGATTTGGCTATTCGTTGAGAGATCGTCTACCATTGGATGATCGTCTACGGAAATCACGGATCATATTAGACGGATGTTCCGTAGGAGGATCCTTAGCGATCCTCGATTGTTTGTCTTAACCCATTTGCATTCGTTTCGTTACAACGACCCTTGATCTTCGACCGGGCCTTCAGCTACGAGAGCGTACCTCAAGGAAGTCAAGTCAAGTCAAGTCAAGTCGTCGACTCTAGTAGTCGACTCATAGCCAAGTACGTACCAGTTGTGTGACTCGGGCCTTAGAGACTAGGGCAACGGTCGTGACACATAGTCAAAACAAGGCCTTTGTATTTGACACCGTCTGGGTCCTACGCACTGCTCGTCCAGAACCCTCTTTCCTTGACCTTATCAACCCATGCAGTACCAAGACGATCCATACAAGCCTAAGGGTCGGACCAACCGACGGACGAAGGTTATAAGGAAGAGAGACGAGAGAGGGAAAGACCCAGCGATTTGAGGTTGAAGTCTTTCTTGTACTATAGTCCCATAGCCTATTATAGCCTTGCTTCTGCATTCATCAAGAACGCTACTTCGACCGGCGCTTAACTTGGCTACACCCCGGTGTGTCCTCGAGTTATTCCGTCGC
>JAABUH010001886.1_pt1 | contig 21646 bp, 32 predicted proteins | sample 5559121 | NCBI WGS metagenome assembly JAABUH01 (sample SAMN10711871, study PRJNA513364) | rock metagenome | isolation source: Antarctica rocks | place: Antarctica: Victoria Land, Battleship Promontory nord | collected 2015-12-28
TTGCAAACAAACCCCCCCCCCCCCCCCCTTCCCGCATAACCCCCACCCCCCCCTTGGGGCAGAGATGCTAAGGCGTACCAGAGACGCGGATGGAAAAGAGCTACAAAGGCTTCAGCTCTCGGGTGGGACGTCCGTGATTGATTAGGAATCGAGGGCACTTGTATCCTTGTCGCTTTAACGGTGTTTAGCTGAAGGGAGGGCCCAGCGCGGATCCGAGCGGTGGAAAGGAGAGTGGAGGGAGTGAAGTGTAGACGCCAGGCTGTGACCTGGATTGATTGAGATGCGTTCGGGATAACGGGGCCCCAGCCTCCTGGGCGCTGCCTCTGCAATCCTCAGCCCTCAGGACACCTTGCCACCAGCCCTCTCGCTCCAGGACCGCTTCCTGTCACTAGCTGCACTTCCCACCGCTTTCAAACCGCTCCCTCCATCCCTGGCATCAGTCTTCTGCACTACAGCTGCCAAACTCCCCGAAGCCTTCCTCTTCATCCCCTCAGATGCAACCCTGCTCGACTTCCTTGCCCTCCCTAAGGTTGGCTTGGCCCCAGGCCTGAAACGAGGCGCTGGAGCAAAGCAGAGACTGGAGAAGTATCCCAGGGTGGATTGGCCGCTTCAGGAGCAAAGGGAGACTTCAGGACAGGTCAGGAAGGCGCCCACAGCAGTCAGGCAGGTAGAACTGGGCCGCTTGGGTTCTGCAGCTCGCATCTTGAGCGGGGAATCATCTGTGGCACAGGTGGACACCTCAGTGGTCGAAACCCTACGCTCTAAGCATCCAGAAGGCACTCCCAACCCCTTTGGACCGCTACCAGGCCCCCACAGCGGAGCGGCAGCATCATATCAGAGGACGATATCCTAGCCGCTTTCAAGTCCTTCAAGCCAGACACCGCTCCTGGTATCTCTGGATGGACCCATCACCTCCTAGCAGTCGCCCTTCGCTCCCCCCTGGTCCTTAAGGCAATCCACACCCTCACCGGCCTCATACAACGAGAGGAAGCCCCAGGACAACAATTCCTGTGCGCATCTCGGCTTACACCACTCAGAAAGCGTGATGGCGGCCTCAGACCCATTGCAGTGGGCGAGATCATTTACAGACTGGCCAGCAAAGCGATCCTGCGCCATTCCTTTCGTCCAGACTGGCTTCTGCCCTTCCAGTTTGGCGTACGGACCGAAGGAGGAGTAGAACCAGTCACCAGGGCAATTCAGCGCGCTCTAGGTGGCTCCCTTGGTCGCTCCTACACTCACCTCACCTCCTTGGACTTCACCAACGCTTTCAACACAGTCTCTCGCTCAGATACTGCCCACGCAGTCCGCCAGCACGCTCCCACGCTCTACCGCGCCTCCAAATGGGCTTACAACCAGTCCTCAGCTTTGATACTTGCTGGGGGCCAGTGGACGCTCTCTTCAGCACAGGGAGTCCGCCAGGGTGATCCTCTTGGTCCCCTGCTGTTCTTCCTCGGTCCCCTGCTGTTCTCCCTCGGAACTCGCCAACTCCTGGACCGCTTGGCAACATTTCTGGGTCCCGAATCGCTTATCCTTGCATACCTCGACGACATTTACATCCTGGGCGGACCAGACACCTTGGAACGAATCCAGAGCTTCATGAAGTCCGCCCAGCCTTCGGTTTCTTTAAATATGGCAAAGTCAAAGATCGTGTCGCTTGAGGGGGCCAGGAAGAATGGCCTGGAGGTATTGGGAACCTGTCTGGGGCCCAGGGAAGCAAGGATATCGTTCCTACTGGCGAAGATCGAGGGAGAAGAGCACATCCTGGCCGGACTCTATGACCTACCTCACCAACACGCCCTCCTGCTCCTCTGAATGGCAACACAGCAAGACTTGGGCCACCTGCAGCGCTCTCTACCTTCTGGAGACCTAGGCAACTTGTGGCGCCGTTTGGATCGCTCTTTACTCGCCTCTATTACCAAGATTCGCTCTGCGGAGCACTTGGGACCTCTGGATACCGCCCTCGTCACCTTACCCATCAAACTAGGCGGCCTCGGAGTCCTGTCCTTTGAAACTTGCGCCCCCCACGCATTCCAAGCGGCAGCCGAATCAGCAGACCTTGTCTTGGCCCTTGCAATTTCAACACCAGGAGTCGACGGAGCCAAAGTTTCAGAGGGAACGCTGCCAAGCTGCTTTCCTAAGCCAGAGGGACGCTCTCTTTGAGTCTCGGAGCCGCTCGGAGCAGATTTAAGTACTGGAGGGGACCTCTAAACTCGGCAGGAAGTGCCTCAGCATCATCCCTTTCAACTCCTCGCTAAGGCTGTCCGATTTCGAGGTCTCGGCCGCTCTACACTTGAGGACTTTGGTCCCAGACCGTCACACCCACTGCCAGCACTGCGTCTCCCCTTCCAGCTTCAACCATGGCGAGATTTGCCAGCAGCGCCATCCCTGGACCCTCTGGAGGTATGAGGCGGTCAAAAACGCAATTGGACTTGCCTTGGGCAACCTGGAAGGTATAACAGCTCGCCTGGAGCCACCTACGCACGGAACCACGCGCAGAAATGATATCAGCATCGACAGCCGGTCTATGCCCATCAGGAGCGAAGAGTTTGACGTCACCATGGTCTCATTGGCTTCCCAGGCAGCTTTGGCGGCCGTCCTACCTTCTCAGCTTGCCCAGGACCTGGGTCACCCCGAATTTGCGACCAAACTCGCCCACAAACACCTGGATTCCATTGCCTTGACTAAGAAGCGCCTAAAGGCCGCTCTGGACGCTTCCAGGCCTTCTCGGCATCGCCCCTTCACCCCATTGATTTTCATTTCAGCTTAGGAGGATTGATGGAAAGCGGCACCAAGGACGCCCTGCAGCTTTGGCAAGGTGTCATGAGTGGAGGGAATCTTCATGATCCGCCGTTTGTCCCTCGCTCTCCTGAACGCGAGATTCAGGAATCTCGAAGACCTATAGGTCTCTAGCTCGTCTGCAGAGTCTTGTAGCTCAGTCCGAAGCGAGATGTAACCCCCTAACATGGACATGTAAACCCCCTAACATCTTCACCATCTTTTTATACCACACTATGCAGTAACTAAACCCCCTAACTCCCCGCAGCGCCCCCGCCCTTCCCTTTTTCTCGGACGCTGCGGGGAGCCCCTTCCCCCGTTTCGTCTCGGATGAGGGTATGCATGCATCAACATGCGCCCATGATGAAGACTGTTCCACCAACGGTCGGTGAACATCGCACGGATGGCTCGGACCAGGTCTACCGCGCGGCGAGGGGGCATTCACATGATGACCGCGGCCTGGCCTGGCCTCCGCGCCCATCGAAGAGAGCCGTCATGCATCCCTACGCAACTGCGGGGCCCGGGCACCTCCCGCCACGCAGATACAATCCCACTTGGGTTAGGGCATCCCCGATCTGCATCGCCATCCCCATCACCACCACCGCACATCCCCCCCAAATCAACCAAAGACCTGGTTCACCTCCCTCATCTCTTCGGCCACCATCTCCTCCCAAACCTCGCCCTCGTCGATCCGGGACCGGGAACGACTCATCCCAAAATCGATGATGGACAGCTTTCCGGTCTCCGGATGGCGGAGGACGTTCCGGCGGTCGACATCGCGATGGAGCACCCCATGAGCGTGGAGGGCGCCGTACAGCGAGAGAATGCGCTTCCTGGACCGCGGCGAGTACGTGTCAGCTCCGTTAAGAGAAAAAAGGGGAGGAGTTGGGACAGGAGGGAAAACGGCTGAGGGAAGGGACAGGGTGAGTGGCACAGGACGGGGAAGACGAGGTCAAGCATGGTCGATGCGCTTTCGATCGAACGTCTTTACTTCGAGAGACCAGCCCCTCCCCCGCCGCGCGGAATTCCGAGAGAGACCGGGGGCCGGAGTACATTGCCCCCCGAAGGGCTCGGTGTGAGTTGAAAACCATGTGCACGGGGTTGAGAACCCGGATGGAAGAAGAAACCAAAAGACGCGGCTCACCTTTCTACCCTTGTCATCTTCTCCACCTCGACCGCCTCGCCACCGTCCGCCTCCAAGCTCGCCCAGATTTCCACCTCCTTCCCACGCACCCCGATCGGGCGGAAGGCGCTGAAAAGTCCGAATCGGACGGGAGCGATCCCATGATCCCTCGCGATACTCCCGACCATGTGATCGATGTTGATTTCCTCCCTGACAGAGCTGGGACAGTCCATCATGTCGGGATGCGCTACTCGGACGATCAAGGACGGTGATGGCTCGCCGAGGGGGGAGGCGAGGTGGCCCCGATAGGCAGACCACGTCCCGCCTCGTCCCGCTCGGGAATGAACATGCACTACGAGGGGCTCGGTAACGTCGTGAGCAGGAGAGCGCGAGAAAGCGGTAAGGACAAAATGGGATAACGGGTTAGCGGTGTCCGGTAGGATCATGCCGACCAGAAGCGGATCGCCGAGTATGCGTAAACCCTGGCATTTGCAAGGTAGGTCAGCACGAACTCGCCTTCTCGCGGCCGACCGCAATACTCACCGGACCAGCTCTCACCCCAGGTGAACCCGTACCCGGATCCGAGGTGGAGATGGAGTCGACCGGAGAACGCAGGGGGGAGGTACCACCGGTAGAATTCGATGACAAGGAAGGATCGGAATCCGAAGACGTCTGCTGATATCCGCGCGGGGGTGTGCGAAGAGCCGACGCTTGGGCGCGGACGGTGAGCGATCCGTCGCTTCTCGCTCCGTGGCTTGTTCTCGGTCTTGGGTGGGTCGACAGCTGGACCTCGGCGCGTGAGTTTATCTTCCGTGAGAAAAGGGGTGGGTCAAAATCAGGCCATGAGAGACTGCAAGCAAATGATCGATCGATCTCACATATCCTCGCGGCTGGATGACGTCTGCGGGGAGGGGAAAGAAGCGAAGTTACTGCTCACCAGCTGTGAGAGGCTTGAAAGTCCGTGTACTCGGTCTTCTCTACGTCTTCCACCTCTCCCCCTTCCCATGGCTCTTCCCAGTGCCCTTCCTCCTACTCCTTCATTCTGGTGCGTTTGCCTCGCTACCGCTCGAGTGATCGAACCGCGTCGATGCTACCGTGAAGAAGCCGACATCAGTACATCTGGACAAAGGGGAGTGGAAGTACAGCAGATCCAGACCTGTTGACCTTGACCCTCCCTTCCATCGCCGCCCTCCGGGTTCCCTCGCCCTTCATCGTCATCGTCATCGTCACCGTCATCGTCATCATCCGCCCGATAGTCCTCATCCGTCAATAGACTCATGCTCAAGATCCAGCCGACCGGAGTTTCCAGCACCGCCCTCACCCTCGGTCCCACACCCAGTGTCCTCTCCCACAAGATCAGCGCTTCTCGATGGTCTCCAGCTCGAGGGGAACGATATACCGGGGGAAGGATCTCGTATTCGGTCGCGGTGAGTCGGTAGAAGGTGAGGTAGACGTTGTAGTTTGTGAGGGTACCGTAGCGGAGCTGTTTGTTCTGCATTTGATTGATCGTCTGAAAGAGCGCGGGGTTCCAAAGGGTGCAGCGAAAAGGGGGCAAGGGAGCGACAAAGCCGGTAATGGCGATGTCAGCTGGCGATCATTCAACGGTCTGAATTTTAGGGAGAACCTTCCTCGCTCGACAGGATGCTGCCTTGGGGAAACGGTTGCACCCACCTGTCTCACCGCCATTAACATCTTCTCTCTATCCCAAGCTCCCGGTCGGCGTCCGTCTGCCAGACAACGCGTCGATGCCGTCAACTTGAACCTGCCCCCGTTGCGGGCGCTGATCCAGACGGCGATGAAGCCCTCATCGCTCAGCTCAGGGCTCTTCACCTCGATCCCCGCCTTGGCCATCAAGATGATATCCGTCCAGGTCGTGTTACCCAGCGTGTGTTTGGACCAGAATCGGTTCGGATACGAGCTCAGTCGGAGGATACGGTTGACGATGTTGATCAAAACGGAACCGATCATGTCCTGGAGGTTAATCTCGCCCTGCTTCTCGGATGGCTCGTCAACGCTCCCACGAGGCGGAAGCTGAGATGGCCCGTGCCGCAACGCACCCAGCACATCCGTCGCTGCCGATTTGGGCCATCGGACGTTCTGCTTCAGGTCAATGTGGGTGGTGAGAGCGTGAGCGAGTCGATCCACCCCACGCGTCTCGGCCCGAAGGTGAATCCCGGGGTGGACGACGTACTGACGGGTCGAGGGGAAGGGGATGTCGAGATAATCGAGATCAGGTGGCGTATACGATAGGATGGCTCGGTCGAGGGGGAAGTAGAGGTAGGAAGGTAAGAGTCGGGGCCACAGGTAGCCAAGCGAGATCGAGGCGAGGGGAACACACACGAGCAGCAGCACCGATACGATCAAGGTCGATGACATCGACATCGACCCGGATGCGTTGGATCATCCTCGGAGGTGCATTTACAAATCACCGTCTACTGACCGCGGCTGAAGGGCCAGTTTCGACACTGAGGTGAGATGGGGGATCAAGCGGGGGAAAGAACGAGAAGAGGGGAAAGCGGGGTTGGTGTTACTCCCCAGAAGCCCGCGTTGACGCCGGAGTGTGGCGTTATGGTTTCTCCCATCAACAGTACTCGAGTACGAGTAACCTTTTCCACCGTCTAGAATAAGACTGGAGTAAGCATAAAGGATTAGCACAAGAAAGCGGAAATGCAGCACGGATATCTCGATGATACCCTAGCGACCTCGGCGACTCGACTAGGGGCACTCTTTTTGGTCGACGGCTACATGGCCGAAACGTCGAACAGGTGGGGGGCTAAAAACCGTTTCGATTAATGGATCATCCAGCCACCCCGTGACTAGTCCTGTCAACCGAGAAAATACGTTACTTTCGATCCCTACAGACTCGTGCCATGGACTTCGTCCCTTCATGAACACGTATGTATCGCCGCTCATGAAGCGTTCAACTTCGAAACCTCCCAAAGTGGTCAATCGAGGAATTCCATCCACAACAAGTTCTGTGGCACGCCTGAATTCCTCTCAGACCGAGCGAAGTATCACGTCAGGATCACAAAGGCCATCTGGAGAGACTCGCCGAATGTGAAGGACATGACGCGGCCGGATGCGATGTGTTCGGGTGATCAAGTGAATCTGGCGGCCATAGAGGACAAGCGAGAAGCGGTGTATGGGGAAAAAGGGATGAACGTGACCTATACGGCTCTGTCGCTACGACGTCACGAGTTGAAGTTGGGCGGCCATGGCGATCAGTTCGAGTGTGGACTGATGGGAACGAGCGGGCAATCGGCTCAACGTGTTCATTCAGGCCAGTCTCGCTTAAACCCCGGGCTCTGGATCTGATTTGATAATCCCCACCTAGGTGTCTGCCCACTTCTTCGGTCACAAAGTGCCAGACGTTGCACTCCCGAGACCATGCAAGTCTTCCATCTCGCCTCCTTCAAGGTCAGTCCCAGTAACCCGGCCAAGATGACGGCAACGGTCCCATGTGTCGAGTGCAATCCCTCGACTGGCTGGCTCGAGCGATGCGACCAACGGCTCTAGTACCCAGCTCTCAACCGTCGTCGGCCTCACGCTAGGCGTGGATACCTCCGGAAACCAGGCGTTCTTCGAAACCCCCTCACTCAAGGCAAGAACGAGGCCGGAGCCAGATCAACCGTCACGCCCCGTTACGAACGAGATCAACGGGTGTTGGCCTACCGATGTACAGCCTCGAACGCCGACCGCACCCACCGTCGCCCACGTCAAGAGATTCGCCAGGCGGTAGTCGAGGAGGAAGCAAGACTGCCGCCACCTCGGATGATGTACCGGTCGATGCGGTCAGGCAACTTTTTGTTATACTTCAAAACCCGTCGCATCGCTTTCTGGTCACCTTTAAAGCCCTCCCTGTAATCACTTCCGATGCAATGGCGTGGTCGGGAGCCCAGACCATCCTGGTCCCCTCTTCTCTCATGTCTGACCATGATGTGGCGCTGACAGGCTCAATTGTATCCCGGATTACATCCAGGACCGCCCTTACCAAGTCCACCCGCCTCGATGCCGCATCAAACCCCTTCCTCCGATACACGACCTCTCATGATCTTCCCCAACGACCGGACCTCGACCCATGCTTGAAGCGGAGACGAAGGAGACTGTGGTTGTACCCGACCCCTCTCTGGTCCCATACCTCCCTTTCCAGTAGCTCAAACCTATCGACCCCTACTCGCACAATCTTTTACGTATCGTACCTCATGGAACGGACATACTTTCACTCGCAAGCCCGTCAGATCAACTCGTCAAGAAAGGAGACAGTATCATAATCGCTTCTGTCGGACTGAAGATCTCGCATGGACGCTTGTGGGATGTATCTGAGGGAGAGATGACCACGATACCAATCAGCGAGGTCAGTCTCGGCTTCAGACCTGGCGATACTGCGGATACTCTTTACGACCCAGCTGCCGATGACAGGATCACGTACGAGTCGTGTATTCCGGACATGCCATCGACCTCTGCGAACCTTGACCATCCAACCGATCTCGACAAGTCCAGAGCCAGACCTCGACGCTCCGATGAGTCCGACTCATCCTCCTCCACCGATCCGACCTCGCTGTCGCTGTCTCTCAAAACTCCTTCCAGTGTCCAACCTACCCCGACTTACCCTACCGTCCCCATCGTCGACAAGATCTCACGTCCCTCCCACTTGCCTGCTATCGGATACTCGCCTACCCAAGCGATTCAAGCCATCTCCAACGAGGTTGCTATGTATTTTGTCCAATGAAGCACGCTCAGGGTGAGATCCTGCCTAGGTTTTACGGCAGTTTTAAGGAGGATCGGGTTGATGGGGCCTATGTCTCATTGTTGGATAGGCTTGGACAGGGCCTCGATGAACTGGGAATGGATGTTGTGGATCGATGAGTTTTATTTCTTAAAGGGTTTGATCGTGCGTACTCGCTGATCTGGCAATGCTGCATTCTTGATCTCACCTCGACGCCCCTCCCCATCTCCTCTCGCGTTATTTTTCTTGAAATCACCACGATACAAAACGTCCTGCTTTCTCCACTTTCACCGCCCGGCTACTTCGCGATCAATCCGTCAACTCTGCTCTTATCGATCGCCATCCCTCTCACTCGATGGGTTGATCGATTTCGAGGCGGCCAAGGAGGTACGAGGAGGTGAGGAGGAAGAGGAAGAGATCAGGAAGGTGGGCGACTTGGTCAACTAGTGAATGAGCAAACGCTAGCCACTTGTCGTTTGTGAGGAACAGGGTGTTTTTGGCAGTCGAGCCTGACATACTGTACTGCGATCTCTCTCGGACTGGTCGTCTGACTGATTCCAATACAACTGAACATAACAGCTGTGCCAGCAGCCTTATCTCTTAAGAGAAGAATGGGGGAAAGAGGGAGGCGAGTCGCGGGGGGAAGGGGCGGGAAACTCGGGATGGCGCGGATTTGGGGGAGGAAGGGATTGGCGGGATCGAGGACGTAATGATTTCTGCCACTTCCGTGAGGATGGTAGGGAGTGGGTTGTATCGATATTCACTGATAAAACACATCAGAACGTCAGGCAGTTACTACTACTGGCTTTATGCGCGACACCCATTCAAGTCCTGTACACCATTCGTCTTCATCCACTCACTGTGTATGAACCTCGAGATGAACGATTGTATGGGGGCGGTCTTGTGGCTCGACAGCGAGCCCTATAGGGTAGTAATGTCAGTACCTTTCGCTTATCCATCTACCCACAAGTAACCACTGGCACCCCTCGTTTTCTCCGAGCAGGATCAACCCCACCGATGGACACAACGTCCACGACCGTTACGGCGTTGATCAACGCAAGAGACGATGGTGTGGAGGGCGTGGTTGAAAAGCTAAAGGAGGGCTCAGGCGACTCTTCGAGCGACGGTGTCGGTGTCGATCTTGGACGATATCGCCGAGTTTGAGACGGCGCACGACATGTGGAAGTTCCTCTTGAGGACGAACGAGGCCGGTTAAAGCAGTCAGCCAAACATCAAGAGAGAGCTGCTCGCACTGCAACTGCGAGACCGCGCCACTCGGGAATGAGGTGGCAGCTCACCTGAAGAGAGGTTCGGAAACCTGATCCACCGCGCCAAGCTCGCCGGCATTGGTTTCCCCAACGAGGAGAAGTCCCGAGGGTTCTGCATGATTTGTTTATCTCACTGCAAGGGAAATAAAGCAGAAGGGATAAACGGAGTTTTCGCGAAGGGCTTAAAAGTCAGATAGAGAGCTGCACACAACAGCTTTTCCTAAATCCCAACACCTGCCTGGGAGCATTATTTCTTGCAATAAGGACGTTTTTGAGGGTACGCGAGCTACGAGCATCAATGTCTTTTGTTCAGGGCAGCTGGTAAGCTCCCAAATCCTAAAGTACTACTAGATGTGTTACATGACTCGAGTAACCATCACCTTGCCTTTTGGGCCTGGCGTCGTGCGGGCAGCATACCAAAGAGCTCATTGACCGGATCGGGCAAGGTATTTCTGAAGGTGAAAGACAAGCTCATCGTGTGAGGCGAAAGATCGGCTGAAGGTTTCACGAGTTGGTCGGATGATTCGATGGAGTAATGCAATTTTTGGGGGGGGGGCGGTTTGAATAGCGCTCGGTCCGAGCACGTTGTCATCCAGCTAATCTGGTGGGAAGTCAAGTAGACGTGAGGGCGTATCTAGCCAGACAGTCGTGAAGAGCAGTATCGAGCAGGCGAGGATTGACGGGAGGATGGTGCAGACTTTCATCGAGCCTGGGGGGTCTGACTTGGTGGTGGCAGTTAACTCTAAGATGTTTTTAGTCGACATGGCGACAAGGTCCGAGGGGCCGGGTAGTTTATGGACGTTGAGGATTTGGGCGAGGTTGAGAGACGGACCGTTCACCGTCCAGATGGGAGTCGGAGGGCGGAGGGTACATCATGGTCTACCAGGGGAGTATGACTGGTCATCAAATGGGTGTAGTAGAAGTAGAAAGCTATTAGAGAGCGAGCGGCGTGACGCGCGAGAGCTGATTAATCCGCTAACGGTAATAAGCCTCACGCGATTTCCTTTTCACCGTTCCATCATCTCCCTCTCTTTACCCACTCTCAATCATCATGTCACGCCACCCTTCCGACCCATTCATCCAATTCGTCTACGCGCTTTCATCCCTCGTCTTGCCTCCACGACTTGAATACGATGGGTCTTACTCCAGCACCTCCACGACAAATCAAACCGCTCGACGTCACATCGAGCCTTGTCAGTTGTCGTTGAGCGATCATTTGCTCGGTGATTTGCACAATCTTATTAAGAGTCACATCGAGCCTGTCGATCAATCCCCCTCACCTGGTTTTATCACGCCTGCTTTCGCTCAGTTGGGGGAGATCTCGAACCGATTCAGAGCGTTATCCCGTGATGCCTCCAGTGAAGCCTCTCGCGAATGGATCTCGGGCGAGTAAGGCGAATCCCCATTTTCTGAAAGCATATCTGATCAACCCACTCAATAAGGTCCTTCGCCTGATCTTTCCCAACGACTGTCTCTATTGGCGATTCGTTGGTACTGGTCCCGGTAGAGAACCTGATATCGAGCTCATATTAGACCCGTCGAATGGATTACCCAAGCTCGAAATCCGCAGACTCGCCGTGGCGGAAATCAAGACGATCGAAGCGTTCTCCGAGGGACACGTCAGTAACCTACGAACGGGTGTGTCGTTTGGCGACATTCATCATGGATGACGGGAATACGATCTACAATTACAGGACAGAGCGTCCCAATTCGTCGCAGAATCAGAGGGGTCACCCAAGCAGGGTGATGACTCAAGCGAGTGACTTGATGGAATTGATGGAAAAAGGAGATGACGCGCTGATATGTCTTGGTAGACTCTCGGTGAGATGTTCTCCCGGAACGTCTTGTTCGGTCTCACCACCAATTACAACCAATGAATACTCCTCCACCGCGAATCATCCTCCGACGGAATTCACAACATCGTAATATCAAGAACCGTATCGGCGTCTTCGCCTTCCGTCCCCATCGGCTATCTGTGATTCGCCACTCGGATTACTGCTGGGAGTCACGGTGAAAATCTTTCAGCTGTATCGAGCATCGGATGAAGCTCTACGCCGGGTTGATCCGGCAGAAGGGGATTCAGAAATCCCGCGGTCGAGATCCGAGACCATACGTCTGAATGTATCACACGAGACGCAGGTCAGCTCGGGGCATTCTAGTACCGGTGGGACTTCTGGGTTTGGTTTGGAAGGCGATGGTCGGGCTAACGAACGTGCAGGAGATACCGTTCGTCGCAGTCACCTGTGTCACCCAATGTTGACGAGTCCTAGATCTCTATGTCCTACGAGTATCGAACCCCTCCCCGCTCCAGGTTTCAGTCACCAGCTTTACGCATCCAAGCGACATCAGGCCGAATTGACCGACAGCCAGCTCCCTCCATCCCCCAAGGTTTCTCCGGACCTTCTGGAAATGTCCCCATGCCAGGGGGGGGATTGTGAGCGCGCGAAGCTGACTTGTCATTAGCTCGGTCATTCGTCGTACTTGGTAGTTACCTCGCAATCGAACGCCACCACCAATAACAGCTCCATCTATTACGGTCCCTTCGTTCCCGGGCCAGGTTGGGGTCTTCCCATTCTGCGGTCGTCTGGGCCGCCTACATCGCCACCTTCTGACCCTCTTCGTTTGGTGATCGGTGACAGGCGTGGCGTCGGAGCCTTATGGACAGTGTATGATTGTCGTACAGTCCCGCCGCAATGGCAACAGCAACCTCTCGTGGCGAAGCTTGCCGACATGGACGTGTTCCCATTGCCAGGAAGAAACGGCCTCGGCTACAGCCGATCCGACGCTCGACGTGCTATAACAAATGAGGTGACGTTGATGCAGGGACCTCTTGCGCATCTCCAAGGGCAAATCGTCCCGGACTTTCTAGGCTTAATAGGATCCTTACGACTCGACGGCGGCGAGGTCTGGTGTGCGATTCACGCGGATGTGGGGGTATCAGTTGCCCAGAAAGACAGACTCAATCCCAACACCGGGTGAGAGCATTCATCATCCCCTTCTCTCTGATCATCGTTTCACAGGCTGTGCTAACATCGCCCCCTCAGAGCCCAAGTTCGTATGCTGTACGGAGCCCTGCATCTCGCCGGCGTGATACACCGTGACGTCACTTGGCGGCATGTGCTTCGACGTGGAAACAGCCTCCGTATAATCGATTTCGAAAGGGCTCTGACGAGGCTCGGGCACCAAGACGACAGAACCTGGCGTGAGATGTGTGAAATGGAGATGAGCGTCGTGGAGATCATGTTGAGCGATCCTGTTTATTGACTCGGTACGATGGCGCCTTTAAGTCTTACTGTACTCGAGTACTAGCCATCCTACATTGTTCATTAGGCTGATACCAGTGTTCATAATAATCCTGCATAAATGTTTATACCGCATGTATTCTGATCCGAGAACAAATGCTTACTTCGTGCTCGGATTCTTCTCCCGACCCTTCCTCACGTTTGCATCGCTTACCGTCCGGACGTTAGACATCCGCACAGCGACATGAAAAATTGACTGCTTACAGCCGATCTTACAATTCTCACGTCGACTGGAGGATGTTCGACGTTGCTTCTTCCCCCAGGCTCGTTGCTGAAGCGTTGACCCCGAGCTCGCTTCGGCTCTCTCTCGCCGAATCCAACTTCGCCTGGGCAAAAATTCAGAATCTCGCAGCCACACGAGGCCGTTTGCTGGTGGATTGAAGATCTGAGACGGGTTGGGCAGGAAGTGAAGGAGCTTTAGAGTTGCAGAGTTGGGGCAGTTGGCTTTAGCCATAGAAACGGGTGAAAGACAGCGCGGTGAAAGTTCGGCGGCGGCTGTGGCTGCAGCATAGGGATCCGTGTTATCGTCATCAGGCGGAACTTCCTGCGTGGACGTCGTCGTTCTCCAATATGAGGCGATCAGTTGTATCATGGGCTTCGCATGCGTTCACCCCAAGATGATCAATGACTGTAGATGTGGCGAAAAGGTATCGTCCTTCGATTCTCCGACTGGGGTGATTCTCTTCTTCTCAAACCGTTTGCCCGGGAAAACCAGCGAGGAGGTAGAGATGGCTTCGGATTGGGATGGACTAGGACCACTGGGAGTGACTCGCAAGTTGGCTGTTCTTAGACGCAGGGAGCAGAAGTGCTATCGGGCAGTAGCGGTAGCGCAACGGTGTTAGGGCGATCCCCCACGCCGCGCCTGAACGATCGCGGTGCCGCATCACGGAGTTGGATTCTCGAACTGCCGACCATCCCCGTTTTTCCTACCCTTCCGTGAGCTTGAGATACCGTTTGAACACGTTCCACAGCGATCACTGATTTATGGCCGTTTGGTCGATGTGTCATTCCCCCTTTCCCATATTCCTCTGCACGCGATGACAAATTGGCCCGACAGGCCCTTGTCTACACTCTCCATCGGTGCCGGACTATGGCGGAAGGTCAAGTTGATTTGACAAATACGAGGTTAGAGGTGGAAGTTAGCAGGCGCTGTTTAGATGGCGAGGACCGAGAAGCGCGTCGTGAAGCCCTGCGTCATCAAGTGTACCACACCTTCCTTGTCGCCCCCGGTCCCGGCCAAAAAGCTTTAGATGGGGGAATGGTCATCAAACTTCCAGCACCGAGACATTTGTTCGATCCCCCCCTTTTCGACACCTTCCAACAATCAACAAAACCACTCGATTTACATAACACCCTATTCAAACTCGTTTTTCCAATAAGACTCGGGCTTTCACAAGGGTCGGTCCCCAATGTCCACTCTCAGTCCTGTCACGCAGATGACCCCTTGGGATATCGGCGGCGGCGTCACTGTCCCCTTTTGGCAAGTCGCTCCTCTCCCGCCTACCGTCCTCCCGTCATCGATCCTTTCCGTCGCGGATCATGTGAGTCCGCCTCGTCGACCGGAGATCGAGGAGCTGGGCCAGAGAGGGGAGAGTGATGCGCTTTGTACGAGGGAAGGACCAGATCTGGCGAGTCTCCCTTCTCACGGCTGCGGACGAGAAAAGGATAGATGGTGTAATCCCATTTTGGTGTGGATTTGAGGAGAATTCGCTCAGAAGCTGACATCTCACTGTAGCCCTTTCAGAGCCAATCGGTCTCGTCCGCAGCGGAGTCCTTCGAAGAGCCAAGCCCGAGCAAGCGGCCACGCACCTCAGCAAGTCCGCAAGCTCTCATGACCCCTGCTTCCAGTCAAAGGAAGGCCAGATCGAGGAGAGCGATCGCCTTCTGGAAAGTCCTGGGCGGAGAGTTCATGTGAGAGCTCGTCCTATGAATCTTTTCCCATACTGACAAAAAGTCTATACCACCAACAGGTTCAGCATGCAACCCCTTCTTCTTGAAAGGTTGGCCGAAAAGAGTCAATCCCGATTCGCCAAACCCGCCAACAGAGATCCACTCTTCCTCCATCGATATCGTGAACATCTCTTCGCAGAGGAGCGGCGGGCCTCGTCCTTTACTGCCGAAGCGGTACGACGGTTAAAGGAGGAAGTTGATCCGCCATTGTTTCGGACGTACAAGGAACGGGAGTCGCTTGAGGTGGTGAGGCTTCACAGCATCCGTGGTCTTGAAGAAGGTAGCACCGCCTCTGCCGTCCATGGTGTCTTTGAATTGGCCAACATCGTCGCCAACGACGCAAACAGCCTCGATCCTCCTATGCTGGATTCCGATCGACGTTTTTACGGTTTCGCTCCTCGATTGGACTCTGGCATCTTGGACCTCGCATCCAGACCTGAACCGGACGATGAGGGTGGAGTGCAGGTGAGAACGCCGACCAAGATGGGGGTTGAGAGGAAGTTTAAGATCACTTGGAGGGACTGGTTGGTCACGGTTTGGGTTCTGGTGCGGGGATCGGTGACGGTCAAGGTGAATGATAAGGGGAAGGTGCGCGTGGTTGGATCAAATGGAGAGGATGTCGAGTCCTTATCTACAGCGGTACGGCTTATCTTAGCCCAGGTAAGTGAGGAAAAGGTTCACGGTTTCACACCAGCTGCTCCTCCCACCCGGCCCTTTTCTCACCTCCCATCCAAGCTTTAAGCGAGAGATTGACATCTCACAGGTGGCCCAGGAGTTTCACGCCAACAAAGCCCAGTATGTCATGCTCGCAATGACAGATATGGCTCTTGTATTCGAGCTCATCTCATCGACCTCTGCCGAATCCTCGCGCCTGATTTTCCGCGATCCTGAATCGTTTGTCCCCAAGTTTACCAATCCTGAGTGGCTCGATTCCGTCCTCGTCAATATCCCACTGGCCAAGCGTCAGGAGGTCACCAGAGCCTGGTGTAATCGGGCGAATTTCCTATACGAGCCGGTCGATGATGGGGTCAGCATGTTACAGGTGCTTGTGGCGGGTTTAGTGGCTCCATTGGATCTGGTGGAAGATTTCTGGTTAGATGGGAAAGCAATCGCGCTGGCGGTCAGCGAGGTCAACGCTGCCAAGCAGAGTGACAAGAACCGAGCGAGCTCGGCAACGCATCCTGCATCTCCTAGCGCTTATACTAAGGGGGACGAACGAGCGGAGAACTACGACCCGTTCGCACCTGGCCTACCTTCATCATCAGCTCAGACTCAATCAGGTCAATGTCCGGAACTCCATTTCATCATCAGTGACGGGACAGCCGGTCTCCAACTCGAACGAGTTCAAACTGAAACAACACACTACCTGCCCGTCGCACACCTTGCCGAATTCTCTTGGTCAACGCACCCGAAGTTTGGTAAGAAACAGAGGTTGTCGACGGGCTCAAGTAAAGGGACGACGAATACGGACGATTCGGGTTGGCCACAAGAGATGGAAGGCACCATGGATGAGCTTGAAGAACGATGGGAAAGTGAGGATGAGGGTAACGAACAAAAAGGGCTGGGATCGGGGGTTGGCGCAACCCTTCGTTTGAAGCAACCTGGTGACGGATTTGCAAAATCATTGCCACCGGTGATTCCACCTTCTCCAGCTCCAGCTCCTCCACGTCCACCCCTCGAGCCGTCTTTCCCTCCTCTTTCCCTCACTCTTCATACCCACACTTCCGGAACGACTTCGAAATTGAACCTTGCGAATTTTGCTCCGCCGCCCCTAACGGTCAAACTCGAGACTTACCTCGGTTCCGGGAGGCTGTATGACGTGTACCGCGCTTCGCTCCCCTCGTCTTCCTCGTATTCTCATCGCCTCTCCTCAAGCAGCGTTGTCGTGAAGTTCAACAATCCCGCGACATTCGACCTAAACGATGGTCAGTACACCTCGTCACAAGCGGAAGAGGCGATGGCACGTGAGGTCAAAGTACTCTGTGGACCACTACGTGTACTGCAAGGCTTTTTCGTACCCAAGTTACTTGGGGCGTGGCGGGGTGAGTGGACGGTGAAGCCTACGAAGGAAACGACGGCGATCGTAAGGTTTGGGGTGATGGTCATGGAGGATTGTGGGGAGCCCTGGGCGAAACGGTGGGTTTATTTTCTTGCTTCTTGCGCCCCGTCCCGTCCGAATAGGTTTCTTTGTTTATGGTTACTCCCGACTTTGAAAGATCGCGAAAGTTCGACACATTCTTGCCTTTTCAGGGATCATCCATGGCTTTTATTTCGATTCTCTCGTCGTTTACTTCCGATCAGTGCGGGAGTAAGAGTGCTGATGGCAGTGCTCGATGGATGTAGAATTGGTGATGACCTCTACCTCGATGACGAAGCCCAAGAAGATGAAGAAGATAATCTGCTCAAACATCTCGCCAATGCCGAAAAGTAAGCGACTCCCCCTCTTTGACTTCTCGCTTTCACAAGCTTTTCCAATGGACTCCCCCCCCCTTGTGTGTTGACCTCTTGAAGATATCTACACTTGCCCGAATCCTACGCCCCTCAATAACTGTAAAGGTGTCCGTCGCGTACCACCTTATCAGCTTATGAATTGGGTGGTGTCCAAAACATTCCGAAACCCTCGCCCCTTCCCTTACCCTCGCTTAAAATCTTTTCGCTGACCGTCTGTTGTCGGGATTACCCTCCAGATCGCAGATCCTAGAAGCTTACGCGGCCATTCACTCATCTGGCGTGGTCCACCATGACGTTCAAACTCGACACATCCAACGTCATCCTCGTGATGGCAAAGTTCGGATCGTCGATTGGGAAGCAGCACAGTGGGGCACGCCGCACGAGCGGGGTCGCTCGATGGAGGAGGAAATGTTTAGGGAGAGGGTTCGGATCCGAGATATGTTGGGTGTTGTGTGATGTCACCCAGTCGAAAGGAAACAGTGGTGATTCCGAGTGGGGCTGATGACACCAACGCAGTGCCCGAGAGGGCGAGAGGGCATTTCCGTCCAAGAGTTCGGTTTGTATGCATATTTACGGTAAAATCGGGTCTTGTTGTCCCTTCTGCTAAACTTGCAGCCTGTTTGTATCATCGAGATTAACTGACGGTATGTGATCGGAAACGCAATGTTTTCCAAGCTTACCGATCTCGTCTGCTTGGACCGAGACCCTTGGAATGCAAGGTTGGGGAGAATTAAGAGGAGTAAAATCGAGGAGCAAGGTTAAGGCTTCGCGATATCATGCGTGTACGAGCAAGGGGGGGAAGGACTTGACTGACGAGGCTCGTTCTCGTTCCTGGCTTTCCATACTTATTCAGGCCGACTGATATCTCGATCCCACTTCCTAGCACGTAAGTCATCTCCAGATGATGACAACAACGGAAGAGAGGTCGGGGGAGAGAGAGCAAGGCAAAACGTTTTTGGTTCCTCGGCACGCTATCGGGTTTAGCAATGCACGAGAATTCCTACTCTCGATCTTGTCTTTCGTCGACTTCGACTACTCTCCACTTTTTCAAGCAGACAGACTCTCCACACCTCATGTTGGGATGGACACGGCCGATGGCGCGATGACTGCGATTCGTAGCAGCAAGCGCGGGGGACTGTACAAGACATCATAGCCAACAAAACGAGCGTCGTTTTTCCCGAAATCAACAACTGGAACCCCCAAGGGGAAGAGGTCCCGACGCCTGGCGAGCGGTCCGGGCTTTTGAGACATATCCATCGAGATTCTGCCTTGTAGAGCATGTAAGCTAGGTGTCGGCGGGCGTGATGAATTGGGGGCGGAGCTGTAGGTTGATAAAAAGTACATCTCGGCGTCCCCTTTAAAGTCGATCCCAGAGAATCGATCGGTTGAAAAAATCCGCCTCAGAATGGAAGTCGAGTTGGTGGAACTGCCTGTCACCGGAGCTGGGGTGTGTTCAATGTCAATGACGGACACCGAGGACTTGGGGGTGGTCGAACGCGTTGGAACAAGGCATCCCAGTGGGTTTTCGGGTGGTGGATATGACCCCGACCTCTGTGCTTCCCGTCCGTCTCCATCATTTGAACCACCGTGCATCCTAATAAATCGCTCTCGGCATCGTTCATTTCGATCGGTTCTCGTTGACTGCGATCTTTTCAGCCCACACCGCTTTATCAGACATCATCACCCGAGGTTTTTCCAGCGATCCGTCGTTTCGCAGCCATGACAAGTTTCTGTTGTGCGTTTGAGCGTGGAGGGGGTTGTGCGGAGGGTATAAGACGATAATAGAGTAGCGAGCAGCTGGGGAACGGACTGAGTGGAAGTGTTTTGACCGGGTTGTACGTTTAGAGAGGAAGGGTATGGATGAGTGTGCTGGGTCGATGAGGGAATGATGGGAGAGGGGGCGGGGGAACGTGCCCTTCCGGTTGGCGCCAGGAAGAAGTTACTTTGAAAAGAACGCTTGAGGACGGTAAAGTCGCGGGCTTTGAGGAAGTCCAAGTGCTCAGCAAAGTGGTGTGCCCTTTGAAAGAGTGATTAAATGGTATGGGCTGAGAATAGACATTAGCAAACACTCGCTTATGTGTCGGGATCTCTCACGGCACAATAACTTAGTCATTCCGAACACCGCTGCTTGTCCCCCGTCGTCCATGGTGGCACATCAGACGGTGATCAATCTAAAGTAACGTCCTGCTCGCTCTGTTGGATCTACTTTTAGGCAGTACCATAAAGCTTTACATTGTGACTCCAAGTGTGACCGTAGAATGGTGCCGAGATGCCTAAGTAGAGACGGAACAATTGCATTCATTGTCCATTCTTGTAGGATTTTTCAGGTATTCTTTTAGCCAAAAGAAGATCCGGGAAGCAAAAGTACTGCGAACGGGATCCTCCCAATCGAGGAGAGACTTGGCATGGTAGAGGAGCTGATCTGTATGGCAGGGTGGACTTCAGGTGAACGATCGGATTGGCCCAAAAGGTAGCTATCGATACGCATCATCATGCCACTCGAGGTCGATTTGAAGATCCACTCATAAGCCAATGCAGCCACCGCTTAGGGCTCTTGTAGTTCGCCTTCCAGCAGTTCCCGTAGCCGTCCCAAGTGTCGGGTACTCAGCTGGACGGCACCGGTACTGACCCAGTCCTCTTTGCTGTCCGTTTGCATACAGAGACACCCATACGTTCCACCTTCTTCCACGAGGTTGGCCGAGATACGTGCCGAGAGGTAGGCAAGCCCATTGGATTCGGCGGCCTCCCCTCCAACATCATTGTCGATCTCCCAGAACTGGTCTTCGCTGCTGTAGTAACTAATAGTCGCCTTAGTAGATCTCGTAAAACCCTCCTTCATCCGTCCCGTCCTTGTCCTTGAAACCGATGTACTCATTGTAAAAGAGTTGACGTTTTGCGAATTCTGCCCCTTGTTGTTGGTCGAGTTGTAGGAGGAGGTGGATGTCGATTTGGCGGAGATTCTCCGAACGTTCATGCCCTTGCTGACGAAGGAGGTGTGAGTGTCATTGTTGTCGAGCCACATTTTGGCGCCCAAGACGGTGAGCGCACCGTTGACGGAGACGGCAAAGGGGACAGCTTCGGATTCGGAGCTGCCCCATCAAGGCCTGAAGAGGCAGGGCGGCGAGGCTGTCATCGTACTGGTGTAATGGACGCCGGTCAGAACACTTCCCGCGCTTTTGTTGGCGACATCGGCATAGATGGCGTCGCTATAGTCAAAGCACCAGTTGCAAGAGGACGTGGAGTTGCCGTCACGCTTCTCGTATCCGTGCTGATACACCTGCCACCAAGCCATATAGTCCCATTTGGTTGCCCGATGTCGCACCTGTCCCTTGGAAAACCGACCAGGCGGCGGAGATCGTGCCGCGACCGGAATAGACGTTGACGATACTGCCCGCGAACTCGACGGCGTCGCACGGCCAATTGACCCAGTTGGGCACTCAGCTCCAGAATCAGCCGACAAAGGTACAGCCGTACCCTACCACGCTGGCGATTCCGCCCGGGATAGTTCCGCCGAGGAGGACCTGGGTGAACTGCCAGGCAAAGGTGAACAGGCCCCGCTCGTCAATGGACTCGCGCTTGCTGATAGTGGTGGTGCTGTTGCCCGTCCGTCGGTGGCGCAGGCATTGTCAAGGGTCATCAGCTCCGGGACGACATTTGCCAACAGCAAGCGCCGCAATCCGCTCAGCTCCTTTGGTTGACAAAGTTAGGCGAGCTTCGGCGAGGTTGACCTTCGTTTGTCGGTATAAGACTCGATCGCTCGATAGCCAAGCTATGTGCCGGTCGGAGTAGCGAAGCAAGACGTAACTTGGCTAGGCTAAGAGTACTATAATCTCGGTTGACTACAATAGGGGTGTTCCATTCTTGCGTTTTCGTCCTTTATGTGAAGTTTATCCCCCGACTTCCAACCCCTACGCCTATCAGGCCATGAGATATCGACAGGACTTCACTCTAGGACTCTCCAGCATGGGTCCAGGATGGTCTGCAGCTTCTGTGGCGACCCAAACGAGCTGGGACATGATGAGGTTTGTGGTGGGAGGAACAGATGGACGGT
>JAABUH010001887.1_pt1 | contig 21645 bp, 15 predicted proteins | sample 5559121 | NCBI WGS metagenome assembly JAABUH01 (sample SAMN10711871, study PRJNA513364) | rock metagenome | isolation source: Antarctica rocks | place: Antarctica: Victoria Land, Battleship Promontory nord | collected 2015-12-28
TAATCCCGTAACAAAAAAAAAAAAAAAAAAAAAAAAAAAAATTGTACAAGATAAAAGACAAAGAGTGAAAGAAAAGAATGAGAACTCAACTTTTATATACATGAATTGAGCAGAATCAAGACTAGACAATAGTTCTATGACTTAAGATTGCAAAAATTCACGCATACGACTGAGATGATCAAAACAGAATTGCTGAAACTAAATTAAAATGATGTTGATTAAATTGATGACTTGATTTATTGAATTGCAAAATAGATTTAATGAATTGAAATTATTTAAGACATTGATGATTTATGTTTTAAATTGAGTTAATGATTTGACATCATGACAGTAACTTCTCTCTTCAAGATTGAGCTTTTGCAAGATAATGAGAAAAAATAAAATAAAATGAGAAAGAATTGAAGACAAAGACTGAAATGAGACAAGAATTGATGTAAATGCATTTTAATGTGACGAAGCACAGATGAAACTAGAATAAATCTAAATCACATCTGAGTCAGATTTGAGCAAGATTTCTGTAAAATAAAATGAGATGAAACGCATTTTAATGTAATGATGCACAGATGAAATTGAAACACATCTGAATCACATTTAAGTCAGATTTAAACAAGATGTCTGAGTCAAATCTAAACAAGATCTGAGTCAGATCTGAGTAAGAAAGAGATGAAACATAGTTTAATATGATGATGCACAGACAAAACTAAAATACATCTGAGTCACATTTGAGTCAGATTTAAACAAGATCTGAGTCAGATCTGAGTTAAGTTGAAACAATGAAGATTGAATTTAAAGTTCTTGACATTGACATTGAGATATCACACATGACAGTACATGTGATTCTTCAATAACAATATTGACGAGATGATATTCATCAAGTGCTTGTTTACAATTATTCAGAAGATGAAAAGATTCTTAAGTAGAAAAGTGATCTTCTCAATCAATGTAATACTTGAGCAGAGATGAATTATAGCATCTATCACGCTTGAAGTTTAGTATGATGTTTACATATCAAAATCTTTCATCATTCTTAATGACAATGAATTCTCAAGATTTCTGACGTTGACTTGAAAGAAAGTCACTTGCGATATGACTCAAAAAAGTGACATGAAAGATTGAATTAATCTTCATGAATGCTGAAAGATTTAACTCAATGATCAGAAAATTGTTCTTGAAGACACGCTTGATCTTGAAAAAATCAACATTATGATCATTTAACTTGACAGCAAGATGAGCGATGTTGAGATTGCAAGCATTCAGTCAGACTTCATCTTCGATGAAGTATTTAAAACAAGAATGATGAAAGAGATTGACATTGAATTTGTAAATGATCTGAGCTATAAGCATCTCATCATGTAGATGCTCAGTTAGTTTCTTCATCTTCTTGATGAACTCTTTGACATTGATTAACTTGTTTTGAGCTTGAAACATAAGATTCTTGAACAAAGATTCAAAAGACTTGAAGTTTAAACATAAGTTTTGATTCAAATTAATCAAGAAGAATGATGTTAAAGTGATTGATGATGATGTGTTATTGATGATGAATTCGACTTCAGAAAGTCACTTAGCTCAGTCATTCTGCATGTAGTTGACGAAGACTCAAAGATGATGCTTCATGACAGCATTGACTTTCTTGATTTGATCATCGATTTCAGAATGATACATCATTAATAACTTGATGTTTATTTTCAGCATTTTACACATATGCTTTCAGACATTGAAGATGAATTGTGTGTCTTGATCAGATACAAAAAACTCGAATAAATCATGATGTTTTCAAACATGAGCATAGAAGCAGTTGATAGCTTCTTCAACTTTCATAGAAGTGATGAGAACTAAATGTCTCATTTTGATAAGATGATCAATAAAGACTAGAACATATTTATATGTGATATTCATGAAGATATTGAGCGATAAAAAATCTACATAGTTCATGAAGACATCACATCAACAACGTTCAAGAATTGAAAAAGAACATAATCATTCTTGAGTTCATTGTCTAGAAAGCTTAAAACGTGTGCATATGTGACAGTTTCATATGAAGTGTTGAACATACTTATAGATGTTTGATCATCAGTAAACTCAACTGATTAATTCATAACTTTTTGCTCTTTCTGAATGATCATCAACAACATTATCATGAGTGAGCTGAATGATACGAAGACGTAGTTTATCTGAGTTGAGCACGTACTTTCTTTCTTGAAAGTACAGATAATTCTCATATTCTTCACACTCAATTAAAGAAATCTTGTTGTGATGTCATGCTTCATTATGAAGCATTTCAATTATCTGAGCTGCAAATTTGTCATTGATTTCAACTTGCTTTCACAATGTCTGAGTGAGAATATCAGCAAAATCTTCATCAAGATTCAGAATGTCTTGATTTAGCTGAGACTTGACATCTTCAACGTTGAATTTTTCAATTTCTAGATTCATGAGAACTAAAATTTGTGAGAGTGCTGAAATAATTGAAAACAGATGTAACTGAACTAAATCTAGAATGATGATTTGTGACTGAAGCTTCATGACTTTGATGTTGAAAACATCAAGAACAAGATTCTCAACAATATTAAAGTTTAAAACATAAGTTTTCAAAATTGTCTGATGTTGATATTGATGTCGAGAATTGAATGTATTTCTCTTCTTAGAGAGATTTTCTGAGCGACGTGTCAAAGCATTTGACTTATCGTCGATCTTGTTGAAATGATAAGCAATGTGATAGTTGAATCTAAACAGAAACTCACTTCAACGAGCTTGATAATAACTCAACTGCTTAATTGACATGAAATACTTAAGATTTTCATGATTCGTGATCATCTCGACAGAATAAATAGAGTCTTCAAGCTCTGATTATCATTTCTCAAAAGTGCAAACAATGATTATAAGTTTTTTATTGTAGATCTTGTAGTTACACTCGACTGAATTATGCTTCTTTAAAAAGTAAGTGACTGAATGAAGAATCTTGTTCTCATCGTACTGAGAAAGAATGTCTTCAAACACATAGTTTGAAGCATCAATTTCTATCACAATCTTGTGATCTGAATTATAGTGACAAAGAATAATCTTGAAAGTGAAGACTTTCTTAAGAGTGTTGAATGCAATCTGACATTTCTGAAATCAGATAAAGAATACATCTTTTCTGATGAAACAAGTGAGCGAGATAACTATTTTACTATAGTCATAGATGAATCTTCTATAGAAGTTCATGAAATCTAGAAAACTTTGAATGTCTTTAACGTTGATCAAGATGAATCAGTTGACAATGATGTTTATCTTAAAAGAATTCATCTTGATTTCTTTGATGATGATTATCAATTTTAGATATGAAACTTGAGTGACGTGAAACTTGCATTTGATTATATTCATCTGAAAATCTGCTTCTTGCAGCTTTTGCAGAATGAGCTTGACATGAATCTCATGCTTAAGTTTATTGTTGAAATAAATCAAGATGTCATTCAGATAAGCTGTACAGAACTTATTTAAATGTTCATGAAGAGTATTGTTGATATACTTCTGAAATGAGACAGACTCATTACATAAATTGAAGAGCATGACTAGATACTTGAATAATTCAAATCGAGTGCAAAAGACGATGAAAACTTCATCTTCTTCTTTGATTCAAAGTTGATTGAACGCAAAGATGATATTCAGCTTGATAAAAATTTTAGCTCAACTTAGATGATTCAGCATTTCTGAAATCAAAGACAAAGAATATTGATTCTTGACTGTAATAGCGTTCAGATCTCGATAGTTCATGCAGAAGTGAAGTTTTTCTTTAAGTTTCTTGATGAAGAGAACAGAAATGATCGTTTGAGAGCAACTGACTTGAATGAAATCTTTGCTCAGATTCTCATTTAAATAACGACGAAGTTCTAGAATTTTGTCACGACTCATGTCGTACAAAGCAAAGACTGAGAATTAAGCATCTTCTTTAAAATGTATGACATGATCATGAGTTCAATGCAAAGACAAAATATCAACATTTTTCTTGAAGAAAATATTTAAAAACTTGAAATATTTGAATGATAGAATTGTGACTGAATTGATGTTCTTACTTTATCAATAGACTTCAAGATCTTCTTGTGTTGTGAATGCAGTCAAATGAAATTTCTTTTTCATTTGATGAAGATTCAAACGATGATTCTTATCATACATACTGTTTTGAGAATGAGATGAGAACTGAGCAAGAGTTGAGCTGTTCTTTGAACAGATAGTCAAAGTCACGTAATGTGATTTTAACTCGTCAGAATTTAAACTAGAAAACGAGATTGATTCAAGATTCAAAAAAACATCGATTTTCTTTAAAGTGATGTTAAACACTTCAATGTCTTTGACATGAGCAGCATGATCAAAGCTTCAAGCTTTCAACTCAATTATGTCAAGTTGTATAAAAGATTGATTGAATTAATCTGCTCAAGAGACAACAGAAGTTTTAAAGAAAGAAGAATTTTGACACTTGATTTTTGATGAGTATTCTTTTTAAATGACTTGAAGAATACAACTAGAAGCTTCTTGTTTCAGACGAGAGACAAGATTGAACAAGATTTGTTTCTTGTGAACAAGCTGAGTATTAGTTGATTTCTTGTAAGCGAACGAGAAGTTATATTGCTTCTTGTGAGCAGATGAGAAACTGAGTTGCTTCTTTTGAATGAATAAGAAACTAGATTGCTTCTTGCAAGTGAACTGAAAACTGAATTGCTTCTTTTGAGCGAATGAAAAACTAAATTGCTTCTTGCAAGTGAACTGAGTGCTGAATTGCTTCTTGTGAGCAATCTGTAAACTGAATTGCTTCTTGTGAGTGATCTGTAAACTGAATTGCTTTTTATGAGCAATTCGTGAACTGAGTTGCTTCTTGTGAGTGAATTAAAAGCAAGACTGAGAGAAAGTTACTTTGTTAACTTTGAATGAGAAATTTTCTTCTTGTTGATTAAAATTATAGATCAAGTCTTTTAAGTCTCATGATATAAAGATTAACAGTTGAGTGAAGTGAGAATTTATCTTGACTTGATCTGTGTAGTGACGTGAAAGCTAAATTGAGCATCATGCTTCATATGTTTTTGACTGCGAATTTTGATGCATGTTTTTCTGCTTGCAATCTTTCAAAGCAAGATTTCATCATGCTTTTGAGCTTCAGTAAATAAGATTCATTCAAAACTCAATTCTTAAGCATTTAATCATTGTTTTTTGTGAAACTAAATTGCTTGCGCTGAAACATCTTCAGATTGTTATTCAATAGTTCAAGAAGTCAATTCAGTTCAAAATTGAAATCTTCAATGCTTCATAGATTCATCAAACTGTTGATCAGCATGCACTCTTGAAGTCGTGTCATCGCGATTGTTGAATCAGTTAAGTGAAGAATATACAATAAAGTCTGCTTATATTTGAGTGTCTTAATAGTCTCTGTCTGAAACATGACAGTCATATGACGCAACGCGTAGCGAAGAAGATCAATATTTGCATACTTAATTGCATATCAAAGAGTTAAGTATGTTTCAACATAAGCACAGTAATTCTGATGATTGTTGAAGTGTTCATCACATGCTGATGATTCAACGATGACTTTAGTCATGATTGAAAATCAATGAATTTTATCAGATATTGAATTTAACACTTGAAGTCAAGAATCAGACTTATTCATCATTTACATTGAGAGTCAAAACAAAGTTTCTTCAATTCTTCAATGATCAAGCTTTTCACATCGCAAGTGTCTGATTCATATACTCATTATTTGAGCTTAATAACTATGAATAATTAATTCTTCAAAAGTCTGAAAATTATTTGATTGAACGACATAAGCTTGATGTCATTTATCTGTCACATACTGCAGTGTTGAGACATCTGATGACTCAATGTCATTTCAGTGAATCTTGTGAATTAGTTGCAGCATATTCAGATGAAGATGTCATAAGTCAAGCTCAGACAATAGTCAGTCAAAGTGATTGAACGACTGTTTTAATATGTTGCAACGTAATTTTTTGACAAAACAAATGCAAGATCAAGTCTTGAGATTCTCATATATGAGTTGCAGTACATAATGAAAGATGAAATCATTTACTTTCAAATTGAATTGACGTGTGTAAATATTTTCAATGATTTTGATATTGTTGAATGTTGTACTCTTGTTCTTCATGATTGATTTCAAAGAAACAACTTTCATTTTTTCAGATTTAAGTTTTTGTAATGTGAGCATTGCTGTGATTCAAAAATATTGAATATCATCGCTAAGCGAGACATTTAATATGTAAAGTGCTTGAATGACAGACTCTATATGATGAAGACGAATCTGAAATAGTAAAATGATTAACTCTGCTGTTTGAAAGTCAACTCGCAAAAGAATATACTTCGTGATTCATGTTTTCAAGCAGTAAACGCTTAACAATCTTTGCTGATGACAGTAAACTGCTACTGAGATATCACATGTATTATCTCATGAACTCATTGTTGAACTTACGATCAGAAATGACAAGACAAAATGTGATTGATCTAAAGACTTGTTGATCACTCGCTCGTTCATCACATTTACTCTTTGTAAATTCAAGATTATCATATGTAAAGATATCATTAAAGACTTGATTTATTACTTGAACTCTTCTTTCAGCTTCAGCAATTAATGTTTTCATTTATCATTGAAGTGTAATGTAGAATGCTATGAGTTCAAGCTGACATAATGTATTTAGAACTTGTCATCTTACGTTTTCTTGATACAGATAAAGTCTCATCACAGTCTGAAAGTTGATAAATCAATTGAGTTGCATTATATAAGTAAGAATGATGAATATAATTACAACATATCACACAAAAGAATACTTTATCGCTATTGTTGATGACTCTCATAATCATGTTTTCTGACAGATGACTTCAATAAGTTTAAGTCATTGAGAGATCAGTAGCTCAATAACAAGCACAGTCTGTTTGATTAAATTCAGCAATTCAAGCTCTGTCATCTCGATGAGTAATTGAAATGATTCAAAGACATCATGTTTCATCAGAGTTTTAATCTCTTGTTGAAGCGTTTTCATGACTTAATCTCAATCTCATTTTGAAAACAGAGTATTTCTTCTATCAATTTCAATAACTTGCAAGAAATCTTCATGATTTGACAAATCAACATAAGCAAAGTTCAAAAACTGATCATGCGCTTTGCACATAGTATGTTGATGATGATTCTTGCATAAAGTGAATAGAAAGTTTCATACAGATCATCTCATTTCTTGAAGTTTCTTTATTATTATTTGAAGTTTTTCATATTGCATGCATTGATATTGACGTTTTCAACTTCGTCTGCTAGAGAACATGATGATAAAGAGTGAATCAGATGCAGTGAAGAAAACATCATTGATTTCTGAAAATAATTGATGCAAGTGTTTGACTGACTTCGTTTAATTATGCTGCTCTGAAGAGATTGCAAAATCTGATTGACTTGAGCTTGTTGATAAAACAATCAATGAGCTTGTTAATAATGTCATTGAGAATAAAGAAGATTTCTCTGATAATATTACTATCTGAACTGCTCAATCTTTATGATGATGAGTATTAGTTATTGCTAATGTTGTTGATTGATGATAAAACTGCGTGACGTAATTTTGTCTTACATCAATTAAGTTTATTATTTCGACTAAATACAATAATGAGAAAATTCAAAGTTTTAATTGACACTATTTTAACAATGTTAAGAGCTATAGTAATTATCAGAATCATAATACAATTGTTTTGTCAGTTTAACTCTTTCAAAGATCATCTTGAAAGCATGCAATGCATTCAGTCAATGCTCTTCAATCTCTCTTCATGCATTCATTCAATTCTCTTCTAGTATGATATTTGTCTGATTCTGTACAACAAAATCATCTTAACTTGTTTGACAGATCAAGACTTGACTGACTGATGATATTAATACTAACTGTGTTGATGAAGAGAATTTGTATGATATAGATTCAAAGTGATTGACAAGTTCAAAGAAAATAAGAAACATTGCTGTTTGATTTGCATGAATCATCATCAGATCACTTCATTTGTCTGACTTTTTATTGTTGAATGTCTCTTCATCTTTACACATCTTCATGAATCAAGACAGCACAATTTTTCACACAGTTTCATCACAATCAAAAGTTAACTTATAAAATATTTCAGATCTGATTATTCAAACATCATCATATTAACATGAAACAGAAACAAAGTCATTATAGATTAAGATGTCATCTGAAATTCATAATTTCTCAAGATCATGTATATGATCATTCATGACTCACTTATGAAAACACACATTCACTCATCAATCAATGATATGATTATGAAAATCAGATACAAACTTCGTGCATTCATGAGTACTTTCATCATCAAGTGAAACTGTGATGATCAGATCTACTAGATGAGTAGATGAAGTCTATAAGAGTGATATGACAATGTGATATTCTAAGCAGACACAAAATGAATATATATTATGATAGAGCTAATTATTAAGAAGCTCTCGATAACTCAAGAGAATCAATCAACTATAGAGAGTTTGTCAAGCATTGTCAAGTCGAGCACGATATAATTCATGACATATTAAGTCAAAGATATAACGTAGTCTAAACGATGTCTTGACAAAGTCATAAAGTTTCAGAGTTAACTCAGATCTGATCTTTGACTCAGTCTTTGACTTTAGTCTCTGATCTAACTTCTATGTATCAATTCATCATGACAATTGTCTTCTCTTCTAAGTGAGTTCATTCTCGACTTTAACAATTAATGTCTTTGTTTACTCTGATAAATGATGACGCGCACTTATTGATTCGCTCTAGAAGCTCTCGATAAAAACCTTCAAATCTCTGTGAGAAAACAAGAAAAAGAGAAACTTTCGATTGAATGACGATTCATCTTCGATTATAATGCGTGTAGATGACATTATAAATAGTATATATTATGTGTAATTGATGTAAATGACAGCAATAATGACGTGTAAATAGCGCATAAACATTGTTTATCTTTTGAGTAAATGATGTTGTTGAGACGATAAAGTGTAAACAAGAGTGAATAATAATTGTTGATTTGTTTATTGCTCTTTCAGTTTTTCTCAACTTTTCATTTTCTTCAACTTCATCTTTTTTCAATCATGATTGTATCTTTATTATTGTGTAATTACTTTTGACAGACTTTGAGTATATCTGTATAGTAAGAATAAGAGATCTAAATCATGAGTCATGAATGCACAGCGACGCTCAAAGAGAGTCGTAAGATGATGAAGTTGACTGATGATTGAGTCAAGATTATTACGAAAGTAAGTGATGTCACAACTTGAAGTTTCACGACTATTACTGCAACTAACAGTATCATAAGTCTGCTCAAAAGACATCAATCAGACATGATGATCATGATGCTGCTGATGCTGAATCACTCGTGATGATGCAAACGTTGTCAAATTCTGATCGAAAGCTCATCGCTTCTACTATTTAAACTTTCGAGTACATCTCAGTTATCGAAGGAAAAATTCAAAAAATGATGAGAAAAGAAATGATCACTAACGCTTCATCAATGATCTTGTCGAATTTACAGACTTCGCGAAATCAAAGAACGATGATGAGATTCGCTTATTCAACTTCTTGATGTCATTACTGATGCTTTTCAGCTGTCAATTGTGAGAATAAGTGAAAGAAGTGCTGCTGATTTCAAAGCTCTAGATAGAGTGATTTGTATAAAGTGTGCTTAAGTTCTACACATCGAGAATAGAGCATCGCTGTGTGACGTCGTCTTTCAGAGAAAGACAATGTACAAGAAGTGTGCTCGCTATGCGAGTAATGAGAGTTTCTGTATCACAGTGAGTATACTTATCTGATACGTCTGCTAAACGCTCATGATTCAATGTCTAGATTTTCGACATCTGCATTTTGACTGTCAATGAATTCTTTCGTCTGCAGAATATTCATGATAGTGCGATTGAAGATGAAGAAGAGAACGTCGCTCTGAAAACATTCACTGCTCATCAGAAAATTCTTTACAAGAAGTTGATAACAACGACTTGTGTGAAGAGTTGTCTCAAGAAGACTCTCAAATTCAAGTCTCTAAAGATTCAAAAGCTCATTCTCAAAAAGATGATGATTGTCAATGACATTGTCAGAGAAATTCTGAATGTAAAGCGCTTTGCCATACATTTAATTTCAATTATATATCGTTTTGTCAGTGTTTCTAATTGTTCTGATAAATTCTAGCATAATCTGTTGTCTTTCAAATCTCTGTCTTCGCGTCTCAATGTAAATCTAGCAATGAGAAAGAAGAAGAAGTCTGCAATCTTGTTTTGTGTGAGAGATGTTTAATGAAGTGATGATTGCATGATGTTTATTATGTCGTGATAATTGCGCTTTCTTGTCGAGCGCATTTGAGCATCTTTGCGCTTTTTTTTCTTCTGTCTGTTGATTTACATATGTGATCGTCTCATTAGAGAGCGAAACTATCATAATACAGTGATTCTTCTTTTCTAATAATGAGTTTATGCTTGAAAGTGAGTGATTATGCTTTTCGTTCACATTTCAGCCTCGTTTCGAAAGCTTCTATAAGCTTCAAGACATCTTTCATATCTTCGCTTAATATTCATTGATTATATTCAATGAAATATTCTTTTCATTGTATCTTATAATATAAGATTTTCTTTCTTTTTTGCTTCTGTAGAATCTTTTCTATCTTTCATTCTTACTCGTCATCAATAAGCTTGAATACAAGATAATCGAGTATAGAATCATCATTTAGTCTACGATTATACGACTCTAAAAGAAATACATGAAAGACAGAATGAACTTTATAGATGATTGAAAGATCAAGACAATACGTCTGCTTATTTATGAGTTCTTGTATACGAAAGAATTTTATCATCTTATTTGATAGCTTCTTGCTTAACTTCTTCTGCTTCAGGTTTTTTGCTGATAGCATGACTAAATCATTGACATTAAAGAACTTAGACTTATGTTTTCGATTATAGTACTTTGTCTGAGCATTGATCGTGTTTTGTCATCATTTTATCAACGTGTTTCGCACGTCTTGCAGCATTTCAACGCGTTCTTTTGCTGCTAACACTTCTTCTTTCATAGCATCGTTCTTGATGTATATGTCAAAGATTGACTTGTAATCATACATGACTTTAAAGAAACTACAGCTCAATGAAGAGTGCTTCGTCTGATGATACACGAACTCGACTATGAATAGAAGCGTAGCTCAGTCATCTTGCTTTTCTGAACAATATATTTGTAGATAATGTTTCAGCGTTTGATTCTGTCGTTCTGTCTGATCATCTATTTGCGAATGAAAAACGATGCTTAGTCGTCGTTTCATCTTGACATGATAGCAGATCTTTGATCAGAACGCACTGATAAATAGACTATCTCTATCGATAATTATATCATTCGATATCTCATATCTTAAAGCAATCTTCTCAAAGAACAACTTCGCTAACTCTACGACAGTCAGAGTTTTCTTCATAAACAGATAACGCGTCATCTTCATGTAGCAATCGACTATCACGAGAATTGAGTCATATACGATTTTTTTTCATTTACTAGACGACAGATCTGTTATGAAATTCATAGTGATTTCTTTTCAGAGATCTGTGAGTCGAGATAATGATTTCAACTCGTCATATGATAAATAACGTTTCATTTTTACTCTTTGACAAATGTCACAAGTATCTATATACTCTTTGACATTCTTGATCATACTTTTTCAGTAATATTTGCGATCTAATAGCTCGCTGATCTTGTCAGTATCAAAATGTCTTGCTAACGAATCATCATGATGACGTTTCAATAGCTCTTCTTTGACAGAAAAATCTTCTGAAACATACAACGATTCGTTGTACTCTATCATTTCTTGACTATTCAATGTTCAAGCTTCGACATCACTCTTTCATATATTCGTCGTTTCGTCTGCTCTTAGTCTCACAGCAAATTCATTTTCTTGCTGTAAGATCTTGATGAGCTCGATTACGAATTTACTACTGAAGTTGTATGTCATTTCATAAATTGTCAGTACTTTAACAATTGCACGTGAAACGAGTTGTTTGCAATCAACAGTTTCAGTAACAGAATTGAGCTGTTTCTTAGCTACGTTGTGATCTCTATGAATCGACGTTTCGATGTCTGTGCTCTTCAAAGTTGTTGATTCAAGTTGAGAAATTCTACTTCTCAAGAAATGTACTTTATTTAGATGCGTTTCTCGCACTACTAAAGTTATGACTCTCAGCAGCATACTTCTGACATGCATTGCTGAACACGTACTCATGTTTTCACTGACACTGTGAACAGACATCTTCTCGACTTCGTTAATCACTCGTGTACAGTAGATTTTATCTTGCAGTCTGCTCTCGACATGTTCTGCTGAATATCTGTTCATACTTATACTGTGAACGAACGTCTTCTCAACATCGTTAATCACTCGTATACAGTATAATTCTCTGATCGCTACGAATATAGAGTTATTTAAGCTTTCTATTCTAGTCAGCTTTCGCTGCAGAGTGAGCAGCAAATGATTTGCAGAGATGTTCTCACTCTTATAGTCAGATCATCTCAATGATGCATTGATTGAGTTTGTCTTTCCTGATTTATGTGCTATTTCAAAGTTGCAGATCAACAATCTCATGACTCATCTGACTTGTTTTTCGTTTAGCTTTCATACGTTCATAAAACTCTTCAGATTATTATGATCAGTCAGAACTTCAACAGTATGATAATTGTCTTTCACATAGTGTCGTCAGTGTTTAAACATCGCTACTATGACTAGAAGTTTCTGATCATGTGTTTCATAGTTTCTTTCAACGTCTATCATCATTCTGAATCAGAATGCAATTGAATATCACTGATCTTCGTCATCTGACTGAGACAAAATACTCGCGACTGCATAATTGAACGTGTCGATCTCGATGCATATATGTCGCTCTGAGTCAAAGTGTCTTAGTATAGATGTTTTCATAAAGACGTCGCGAAGCTGATTAAAAGCTTGTTTCGCTTCGCTCAATCATATGAATGAGCTCATTTTTACATCTTTTACACTATCTCTCAGCAGTTCTGTTAAAGATTCTGCTATCTGAGAGTAGTGATGTATAAAACGTCAATAGAAATTGATGAATCTCAGAAAAACTTGTATTTCTCAATACATCTTCGATCTGAGTCACGTTTTGATAATGTCTACTCTACTTAGATTCATCGAAACGCTCTCTGTGAATACAACAAATTCTAGAAAGTTCACTTTAGTGATGAAGAATGCACACTTCTTCAAGCTAGCATATAGCTTGAACTTTCTTAGTCTCTTCAGAATCTGCTTCACGTGATCTACGTGATCAGTCTTCTCTATGAAGAAGATTAGAATGTCATTTAGATAAATAACATAAAAGTCATTTAAAAGCTCTGTCAAAATCTTATTAATGTAAGTCTGAAAGATGACAGATGCATTGATCAAATCAAACAACATGATCATATATTCGAAGTGATCATAACGAGTACAAAATGTCGTCTTTCACTCATCTTCACATTGAATTCTGAGATGATGATAAGCGTTCTTCAGATCTAACTTAGTGAACTGCTTGATTCTACTGAGTCTGTCTAGAGTTTCACTAATTAGAGACAGTGAATGACGATTTTTAACAGTGATCTTATTCAGATCTCAATAGTTCATGCATAGATGAAAACTATCGTTCTTTTTGAAAAGAAATAGAATAGATGCATCAGTCAAGCTGACGAAGTGCTTAATTTATTCTTTCGCTAAAATATCGTCTAGATACTGTTTCAGAGTCGCTAACTCTGTGTTCAACAAATTATACAACGATTCATATGATGACTCTGCAGTGATTTCGATTGCATGATCGTGATCTTCATGCAAGAGCAATTTGTCAACACTCTCTGTCAAGAATACATCTTCATACTCTTTCAGTTCAACGAGTAAAGTTTGCGTTTTGAGCGTGTTTGTGATACGACTCATCACTTTATTCATTGCTTTCACTTGATGTTCAACGATCGACTCTTCGACGACGTTGATCATGACAAGAGCATACACAGTAAACTCATCTTGTAGAGCTTTTGCAAATACTTCTGCAAAGAACAACTCAAATGCATGCTCATTCACGTTGAAACGTCATGTTCTTGCGATCATGTCTATTCAAATACACTCGAATTGTATATTCGACATACTCAGAATCAAGAAAGATTCTTTCTTGTCGATAGCATAAAAGATACTTATATCTTTTTTCTCTATGTCTCAGCTGTTTCTCAGTCAATAACACATCTTATAGACATCATAACAATAGACATTCTGATCATTCATTCAGATAAATCTTGAAAGATTGACGTTCAACAATGACATACTCTGCTCGATGATAAAACGTTGACTAATCACGTTCATCTCAACATTGATATTCATATGAATCTTCATTTCTGTCTTCTGATCTTTCTGAATTACATGCTTTTTATATATAAGAGTCTTTACGAAGAGAACTTCTTGTTTTTTCCTTCATGATTTGAAGCATTCATTGAAAGCTTGTCTTTTTTCAAAATATTGAAACGACTCATATGTGACATTGAATCAATGAGTACTTGATTCACATCAAGTTCTTTTGATCTATTCTTGATCTTTTCGTCTTTACAATCAGTAGAGTAATGATTCTTTCGATTGCATATGTAACACGTTATGTTGAACAAATTCTTGCTATAACATGATAAAGCGTGTGAGCTTGTCTTTGATAAAGAGTCGAGTCTAGTTGATCGATGAGATTTCTTTCGCTTTGAATAAGTCTTCTTGTTGATTTTATCTCGATCATGCGAGTTCTCGTCTTGAGATTATTTCGACGACAAGACGTGTTCTTTTCGCAGATTTGTTTTCAATCAAGCAACAAGATCGATTAACGCATCTTGTGTGATAGAAATCGACTGCACATGAGTAATGATCACGCGCAGCTCAGATCTCAACTTAATGAATAAATGAGCTCGCTTATGCTCATCACTATACAATGAAAGTTGATGTTTCAGAGTGCTCAGATGAGCTGCAAATGTTCATATCGTCTTGTCTGAACGTTGCGATGCATTCGCATACTGCTGAGTCACGTTTATGTCTCGATTCATCGAGTCTTCAATTAAATTCAGAAGAAAGTTGATAAAATTAAATCACGTCTGCTGAGCTGCAGACATAGTCTCTTTGTGATCGAATCAAAGTTTCTTTGATTCACTCTTCAGATAGATCATGCAGTACAAAATCTTTTTCTCGTCACTTTCAAAATGTCAAGAAATATTTCAAAACGAGATTTTGACATCACGAATTCACTCTCTATGTTCTCTTATGATTTTATCATGATACTTCTTCAAAGACATTGAGAATCTTCGCTTCTGCAAGACGACTTCGTGATGACTTTGTTTCATCATCGTTGACACTATGAAGATGATGTGTAGATCATTCAAATTCTTCGTGAGAGTTTGAGTGAAAGCTTCATGACTTTTCTTCGTCGTTTTGATGACTTGCAGAGTCTCAATCTCTGATTGAATAGCTGCTAACTTCTGTTTCTTTCACAGTTCATCACGTTGAAGCATTGATCATGTCAGCTGTTCATCAATATCAAGAGAGAGTTCATTCTCTGCTTCTTCACTTTCTGATTCAATTATGCAACGTTTGTTTTCTGATATGATGTTTTACAAGATCGAGATGTCATCGTTTCAACTCTGTTGCAATCACGTTGCTGTTGTCATGCTTGAATATCAAATCATCACTTTTAAGAAGAATTTGAAATAATTAGAACTGTGATGATCAAATCTACTAAATGAGTAAACGAGATCTATAAGAATGATATGACAATGTGATATTCTAAGCAGACACAGAATGAGTATATATTATGATAGAGCTAATTATTAAGAAGCTCTCGATAACTTGAGAAGATTGATCAACTATAGAGAGTTTGTCAAGCATTGTCAAGTTGAGCACGACATAACTCATGATATATTAAGTCGAAGATATGACGTAGTTTAAACGATGTCTTGACAAAGTCATAGAGTTTCAAAGCTAATTCAGATCTGATCTTTGATTCAGTCTCTGACTTTAATCTCTGATCTAATCTCTATGTGTCAATTCATCATGACAGAAACTGAATCTTGAATGATATTTGCTTCATGATCACTTTCAATGTACTTCAATATATTCATATCAATATGTCTAAAGTATATTGCATCGTTGATTTGAGCATACTTTGCATAGTAGAGATAGAAAACTAAATGTATCTTTCAATCTGATTGCAAACAGATGTATAAAGCTCAATACTGTAAATTCTGACAAATGATTTACTGAGTCAAAGAAAAATACATAGTTCGAAGTTAATCTTTGTTTAACTGTTCATTTTGTTCACAATGATGATGAAGATATAAATTGAATTCTTCTTCGATCAAGTTTTTAATTTTAAACTCGTAGAACTTTTCAATCATCACTTCATTTCACAATTAACTAAAAACATCTTTCATGATCAGATTTTCTATCTTAATTCAGTTGTCTCATGTCAAAGACTCTGCAATCTCATTGATGATTGCTTTTGTTCAATTAAATTCAGATGATCTTAAGAAACTTGATTTGATAAAACGTTTTGCATATACATCATGATCATCACTTTCAATTCATGATCTTGACTTTAGATGTCATCATAATGTAAACTGAGAACTCATCTTGAATGCAATCAGATCGCTGCAATGTTCTCAACATTGACATAGTCGATTTTTTAACTCAGCTGAATTGAGCATTTTGACTTGTAGATTGAAGTGATCAGCAAGATGAAGAAGATGTTTATGATAAACATGCATCAAACTAGTTTCTTCAAGATCTGTTTTTACAAAGATTCTTAATGTGTTGATACACTTCATCTCATTCATCATGTCAGCGACTGTGAATAACTTTCTGCAAATTCTCTTCAATATCATCTTGAGAATCTCGCTGCATTTACAGTCTGAAGTCTCTTCAATTGACTCATTATTCTCATACATTTCATTAAGTACTTCTTTATTTAATATCTTTTTATCACTGTTGCTGTCACTTGTTGATCTTACAACTTCATCAATGTTGATCATCATATCACTGTCTTTCTTGTTTCATTTAATCTCGTCTTTATTCTTTTGATTGACATATTGTATTCATTTTCAAGACAAAGACACTTCATTGAATGTTTCATGTTTTGAAAAGATTAATCTTAGCAAGTTCAATTCAAGAGCAATCAATTTCTCACTTGATGACGTCGTCTTCATTAATAACTTAATTGCAATATTGCAATTCATTCTTTTCAAGTTCTGTCAATCGCTAGTAATGATCTGACACATTGATTCTTGATCACTCTTTACTTTTCAAAGTCTAGTCACAATGACTTGAATGATTATTGTTGTTACTTTCTTAAAATTGTATCGTTTAAATATCGTTGTCATTGCATCAAGATAGTTTTCTCTCAGTTGATTAAATAATCAGTCATCAACATTGTCTTTTCATCTAATTTTAATCAAATGCACATACTTCTCTTTATGATTTTGATTGCTCAATACTCGCTGATGAAGTTTCTTCAATAACGAGATGTCAATGACTTTCAGTGTCTCAATCTGTGTGAAAAATTTTGCTCTTCAAATCTTTCTGTTCAATAAGACAGCTCAGATCTTTGATAAAATCTCGTTCATGAATTTCAAATTCTCTTCAACAGTCTGAAAGAGATTTCGCAGCTTGTTGAATTACTCAGTGATTTCATCTTGTGCAATGATTCATTTATTTATCATAATTCTGATATTTGCTTCTGATCTGATCATCACGCTGCTGATAAGATACTTCACTGAGATATTGATTATGATCATGACATTTTCTTTCGAAGCATCTTGAAAGATCTTGAACAACATTGATGCAATTGCATCTGACATAATTATTTAAACTGAATGATAAACTTAAGAATGAGAAATGACATTCAACAGATAAAGCGAGCGAATTAAAAAGATAGTCAGAGTGAATTATGAGAAGCAATCTGTCAAATGACACGACTAGAAGAAATTAATTGAGCAGACACGTCGATGAGATGAAAAGAGAGAAATGAGATTGACAGAGTGAAATGAAGATCAACAAGATTAACAACAACAACATGATGAGTGAATGTATTAATTAATAAGAAGAATAATATTGAAAGAAACAATAATAACAACAACAATCATCACAACAACAACAGAATAAATCTCATTGTATGATGATCTATATCAATAGTTTTCAGAACAATAAAATTTTGAAAAATGTTTAAAAAATAGAAGAAAAGCATTAAGTGATCGAGTAAGTTAGTCAATTAAAAGATCAGAAGTAAAAGATAAAATATTTCTATCATTTTATTAGAACAGCTTTATATTTAAATCTCTTTCTTTAAATTTCAGCACACATTTAAATTTCTTTCTTTGAATTTCAGCGCACATTTAAATTTAATCTTCAAAAAATCTTTAAGTTCTTGTAGTTTCTGATACATGAATTCATTCAAATTCTTTCTCAACTTGCTAGTAATTCTTGACTGCTCAAATACAATTGTCTTGTCTTTCAGTTATTTCATCATCATGAACATTGAGAATGACATAATACTTGATGCTGAGAAGATAAGTATCTTCGCTTTGTCAATTAATCATTATCATTCACTGATTATTTCATTCAAAAAGTGTCTTCTCATGTAGCTTCTGATTCTGCTCAGTCAAATGAATTTGAAAATGATGCAAAACTTTCTCAAGTGTTTAAGACTATGTTTTCTTCAAATAGTTTTGTTAGCGCTTTTCACACTGTTGATACATCTCAATTCTTCAAGCTCGCTGAAAAGAATGAAAAGATCTTGATAAACGTGACTAAGAAAGCTGTGAATAAAACTCTTAAGAATGCAAGAAAAAAAGAGATAAAGATTGAGAAAAAGACTGTAACTTATAAGACTGATTATTGAGAAATTGAGACAGACATAATGATGAAAGATAACAATAATTTAACAATTGATAAGATGAGAAATAAGAAGAATAAAGAGAAGAAGATGCTCAAAAATCGCAAGCAGCACAAAAAGATCAATGAAGAATCTGAGAAATTCAAGAATAATTTAAATGAAGAATTCAATAATGAAATCAATAGTGATAAAAAGAATAAAAAGAAGAAGATGCATCAAAAACGCAAGCAGCACAAGAAGATCAATAAAGATTTTGAGAAATTCAAGAGAAATTTAGACGAAGAATTCAATGATGAGATTGATAATGAGATTTCAGATGAGTCTGATGATGATGTGTTCAACGCTGAGAAGAGTAAGATCACATTGATCAACAAGAAGAAGAAGATCATGAAAAAATGTGAAATGAGAATGATCAAGAAATCATTTAATCTCAAAACAGTTCAGACAGAGTCAAGATTGAAGTCTGAATCAAAGCATCATTACAAAACTGTCTCAAGTGATGAAAAGAAGAATTTTGAGAAGAAGACTTGTCTCAAGAAGCATCAAATTAATAATTCTTCGCGCAACTCATTCACAATTTTGCACAACTTTCATACAGATCATTATATTTTGTTTAACTTAGTTAAACAGAATGTTGAGCACTCTGTCATGAGCAGATTCAAATCATTCAGTCAGTATGATGATTTCACTTTGTACATGAATTCTAAACTGTCTTGAACTGCTTTCAATAATGAAGTTTCTCAATTCAAGATTCGCTTGAATAATCGTACTGTGATTATAGCTTTGTTAATTTTTGCGATTAAGAAGTTGCACAAGAAATATTTCATCAATTTCAATAGTATGAAAATGATTTACACAACTTACGTCTCTCTGAAGCATGCACACAAGAAGAAAATGCTAGTCAATGATATCAACATTGATGAGAAAGTAGTGATTGAAATCATTTACTATTATATGTGATGAAGAGAATTACATTGCATGATGAACAAGAAAAGTTTAGATGCAAATCTGTATCAAATTCAATCAAGTTTCAAGAAATTCAAGTGTTGTGATGATTGAGTCTATTAGATGAATAGACGAGATCTATAAGAGTGATATGACAATGTAATATTCTAAGCAGGCACAGAATGAGTATATATTATGATAGAGCTAATTATTAAGAAGCTCTCGATAACTTGAGAAAAACGATCGACTATAGAGAGTTTGTCAAGCATTGTCAAGTCGAGCACGACATAACTCATGACATATTAAGTCGAAGATATGACGTAGCTTAAACGATGTCTTGACAGAGTCATAAAGTTTCAGAGCTAACTCAAATCTGATCTTCAACTCAGTCTCTGATTCTAGTTTCTGATCTAATCTCTATGTGTCAATTCATCATGACAAGTGTGATGAATTTGAGTTCAAGATTGACTTCAAGATCATAATTCAATATCAAGCTGATTTTAAGCAAGATAACATCTTTGATTCAACTTGAAATTGAAGATGTGTTCAAATGACAAATGCATGTCACGCAGTTTTATCAATAGATTTTCTTTAAATAGCAGTTTTGATAGCAATGTGAAGCTTTCTTTGATCACTTCATTCTTTCACTTCATGACTTTGTAGAATAGTATCTGTTGCTGAACATGAAAGATCTCTCTTTTCTTATTGTATTATGAGCTTAATGAAATGTTTAAGTTCTGTTCACTTTGTAAATCAATCACACTTCAATCAAAAAATGACACTCAACTCACTGTTAAACGCGCTTTTGCTAAGATTAATGATGCAGACTTAAAATACATGAATATCTCATTAATACTGTAAATTACGTCTGAATTAAATAAGATGATGACAAAGTTCGATATTATTTCAAATTAACGCAGATCAATCTATCTTACAGGGGTTTGCACTCAGGCGTGCCGCTCGTATGCTGCGAAGTCAGCAGAGCGCTAACCCGAAGGGGCTTAGCGACGTTGGCACGTCTGAGAACTGAGGCAAGTTCCTGCTTATGTCAAAGACCTTGAATGCTCAGAGAGATATTATTAGATATTAATATCTGAAAACACCATTCCTTCAGGATTTCAACAAGCTAAGCGTTAATTTCGACATTATTCATAATCTGACGACTAATGAGCCTCTTCACTGAGATGAGATTTGGGTGGTTTTCCACACAATCGAAGAATCGAAATACACTGTTGAGTACCGTATTATTCCAGATAGATATAAGAAATAATGCACCTGCGTATAAGATATGGCTCCGACTTTCCAATGTAAGGAGGGGATTGGTTCATAAGGTACTCCCTATGAACTCCTGCCGTTATAAAAAGTACCATGGTTATAACTCCAGAGTAAGGTACCTTTGTATACATCAGTATCATGGGGTTAGAATTGCGTGCAACAATATTTCGTAAAATGTCAGCAGCTTCTTTCTCCTAACATAGGTACTTGGTCAGCTGCCATTGCATCTTTTGTTAATTCAGTGGCATTTCACGGTGTTTTAAAAAAGTTAAACATTCAGCTAGAGTAACTGGATTTTTCGTCAATACGTTCTCTTGTATATATATTCTACTCCATACCATTGATCGCGCTATAGACCCAATTTACTACTATGTTTCCAGTCAAAAAGCCACTCCCCGCATCCCCATCCCCATCCCCCTACCCTCCTCAGCAACCTTACCGCTTACATCCCTTGCTCTAATCTCTCTCCCTCCTCCTTCCCTACGCCCTACCTCCACTCCGGATCTACTTACTACCCTTCC
>JAABUH010001888.1_pt1 | contig 21629 bp, 30 predicted proteins | sample 5559121 | NCBI WGS metagenome assembly JAABUH01 (sample SAMN10711871, study PRJNA513364) | rock metagenome | isolation source: Antarctica rocks | place: Antarctica: Victoria Land, Battleship Promontory nord | collected 2015-12-28
TACCTTGCTGGCAGAAATTCTGCTTCTGCGTCGTATACTCCGCTTTTGCTCTTTTGTGAGGATGAAATCAGTGTTACCCTTATCTCGCTCTCCTGGAGCTCGAAAAGGCGTTGTTTTCCCACGGCGAATTGGACCATGACTTAGCTGGAGAAGTAACTTACGAGTATGGTAGCAGAATCCTGGAGCGAGCTCATGAAACCCCCAGAATTCACTATATTCATATTGCAACGGGTTCGAACTACAGCTTTACCTCGCCTAGTAAGCCGACAGATTTCACACCATTCAAATCTCTACTGATCATATCTACCGTCCGACGGTCAAGTGCAATACAACCGGATGAAGGTTGACGGGGATCGCGTTGGGCTTGTAAAGCATTTCATCCTGATGCCAACAAGCGTTCCCCGCTGAAGACATCCCTTCTCTACGCCGTGGCGGTGCTCGAGGCCGCCGTAGTGCTCGCCGTGATTGCCCCGGTCAGATCCACTATTTTAGCCTATGAGACACGAGGTGGGTAAAGAGTATAGCAAGGGATGAGTCAGACACGACCTACATCGGCCGCTACGTCAGTGTAGTACGTAGCTTCGGCGGCACTGGAGACCTTTGTCGGATGAGCGGAGGATCCCATCGATGACCTGTGAATGGTTTTAGCTGTCGACCGATTTCCAAAAATGTGTGATCTCACATGGACCGCACACCGTTCTTCGCGATGATGTCGCTCTACATGATCCGAATGGTCACTTCACCGCTGGTGACAAAGCCGCCGGTCGACTTAGCCGTAATGACAAAAGGTTCTCCGCCTTGATAGGTGTGATTGCGGCTGGTCAACTCGGTGGAGTAGACGACCGATCCATTGATGAGGTGGTTGTCGATGATCCTGTAGAGCTCGGTAGAGTTGATAGATGAGATGAGAGAAGCTCCCTGCCGGGGTGACATTCCCGCTGGGGGCGAAGAAGGTGAAAGCAGTGGTCGCGTCGAGTCGAGGAAGAAGGCTAGTTTGGTTAAGAAGAGCCTGAAGTGGTGGAAGATCGATCTGGTTGGCAGTATTGGATGGCGCGTCTGTGGGAGGGTGAGTACGAGTACTGTATCAAGTAATTAGAGCTAAAGATTGGCGACGTAGATAGGGTCAGTGGCTGTGACATTACTTGTCGCCTGGGCGACGAAGAAGGAAGATGTATTGCCGGGATTCCGTGACAGAACGATGGGAGCGGACTTGTTGCCTGGTAAAGCAAACCCATCGGTGTTTAGAAGACTGCGAGCTATCGTGTGAGTCGGGTACACAGCCACACCTCCTGGAGTGTATGAGTTGTTCAGGATGTGGAAGGCGATAGTCTCGAACAGGAAACTGCCATCGCTAGCGGAAGAGGGATCGAGTTTAGCGAAAGCGCCGTTGCTCTTGTGGTGCGTATTTGTCGGCGGCGATTTCGAGCAAGAGAGCCATACCCTTGGTGGTGTTTGCCAGCGAAGCGATCGTTGCGGCGAGGGTGGTCAGATTATTAGCACTGCGTTCTCGTCAGCAAGCGAGACGGTGCAGAGAGACCGCACATTAGAGCGGCGATAGCAGACTCGGTATAGGCTGGGCTAGTCGTTGGATTTGAGTTGTTCGGCGCGATGATGGCTCGGAGGAGCAGGAGAGCGGAGAGGATGAAGATGCGCATCATGATGATCATTTCGTCAAGCAGTACTTCTGAACGAGTGAAAGAATGGATCCTGCGGAAAGAACACAGGCTGCAAGGTGACTTATATGTAAGAGAAGGCGGAAGACTTCGGTCATCATCGATCATGCGTCAATCACCCGACACCAGGCCCCCAGGTCGAGATGACGGACACATAAAAGCAAGCTCATCCGTTCGATAAGTATGCTGTCGTTTGGGACTCTTGGCCTTTGAGATCGATCGGATGAGCGTATTGATGCACGGAGCTCGACTTCACGAAGCCGATGCGATATGAAAAGCAAGTTTGATGGAAGAGCGATAGACATGGTCAAGCTTGGACCTGATCATCCCGGGGTTCCATCCATCAAACCCTTGGGATGGGATAAATTAGTGAGGCTGCATCCACCCATAATTCATCCAGTAGCCCTACGACTGCCGCTGCTCTGCGTGTTCGTTTGATCATTAGTGGGGGGGGGAACATCAAACCTGTTCGGCAAAGAGGATCTCATGCCAAAGATGGCCGCTTATCAGGCGGGACAACGTTTCGAGATAGCAGGGCTGCTTTCAACGATATCACCAGTCTATCAAGGGCGAAAGCATGTCACCTCGATGGTCGATGGCTCCACTGAAATTACGTCAAGTGCATAGCTAGTCCCCATGACCTGGTCTACGCCTAGTATAGCGTTTACGGCTTGTCAATCCGTTGATGTCGGTCTAGGTGGTGGCTTCAAGAATATGATGCATCTCAATGACAACATGTATCCCCATTCTCAGTGGCTCTTGCCCCATTGGCTTTCGTCGAAAGCTCGTCAACATCATTCGCAACCAAACGACAGAAGCACGACGAAGCAATCTTCGTATCGGCGACTGCGAGCGCGATCCGGAGCTGCGGCTGGAGGAGGTTGGCCTCTTGTGTTCGTCCGACCTTGACGAGGCATTCGAGATAGCCGTGAAGAGCCCAGACGTTGTTGGGATGCTGACAAGCTCGTGGGAGGGTGTCGACGTAGCCCAAGTCCTCGCCGTAGGCCCTCATAGCGTCTTCGATATGTCCCTGTTCAAGCTTGAGAGCGGCGTAGGCGTGTCGTACAGGCTGCATCCACGGCCATGGTTCGCCAAAGGCTAGACCGTCGTATTCGGCTATGGCTCGCTCCAAATGGGAGAAAGCTTCGCCGTAATTACCCTCCCGATAGGCAATCTCCCCATCGAGCATTGCGAGAGGTACCTTTAGAACGTTTTTCGCAGTGTTCGTTGGCAGAATCATCCAATGAAGGGGAACGCGCTCGATGGCTCCGATAAGCCCTTCTCTTTCTGCTTGGGCGCGCTGAACTTCGCCTGTAGCCGCGAAAGCGATACCTCGAGCATAGTAGGTGATGGCAGTGGTGTAAGGATAAAATTTCTGATCGTCCGGTAGCTCCAGCTTCTTGATGTCGTCCCACTTGCCGAACCGAACCAGGATATGGATATTGACGGAGAGCCAGGGTTCGACGATGAAGGCATATGGTTCGACAGCCTCTCGAGACGTCCAAGATATCAAGAGCTTGGCATAGCGGGATGCCATATTGAATTGACCGTTAAACATCGCTGCGTAAACCGCTACCATGGCGTTGTGCATCCGGAGCACCTTCGTCACGTCCACGTTTGTTCTCGCTCGGTCGATATATTTGTTATCGGCGAGGATGCCTAGCTCGTTTGCCATGATCGCCTTTCGATAGTCTCCGACGAGTACGTCGATGTGTGAGGGCATGTGATTGAGGTGCCCTGCGTCGGGAAGCAGATTTCGGAGCCTGTCGGCGGAAGGGATTGCTAATTCAGGTTGAGACGACATTTCCATAAGGTGGATGTACAGGTGATGGATGCCCGAGTGGAATCTGTTGGCAATAGGATCTTCGCGCTTCATCGCGGTTTCGAGAACTTGTTGGACCTCCAGAGCGTGCGAATTGCCCGCAGGTCGACCGGTGCGAAGGTCCCACAGCTTCCACGGCGTTACGAACATGAGTGACTCGGCGAACAGGGCGGCAATGTTGGGGTTCTCGCTATGCTCCTGGTAGATCTGCCGCATCCGCTTGGCGTAAGCTTCTTCCCACGCCTGAAAGTCCCGTCTCGAGAGGTCCTCGGGATATCGCTCGGCGAGGGCGTCGATAAGGGTGTTCTCAAGTGGCGAAGCAGCGGACGAGAGACTCTTGGCCCGTTCGATCGCCTCAACAGCGATGGGCAGGGTTTTCCCGATCGCTTGTGACTTCTCCAGGAAGGCCCACGATGCGTTGTAGTTCCCTCCTGTTCGGTATGATAACCCCCACCATCCCATCGCAAAGGACGGGTCGTGTGCCACTGCTTGTTTGAAGCTGTACAGCGCTTCGTCGTGATTGAACGCGAATGTCCAGATGAGACCGCGATCGAACCATGCTTGAGCATCCGCACTCTGCGTTGACACGGGGAAGTGACCTTCACCAATGTCAAAGTACGGCTCGGAGGATGGCACCGGTGTGGGGATAGCGAAATCGATGGTCATGGCGATAAAGAAGTCCACAGGTCACAACGCTTCACTAAGGGAGCGCAAATTATCGTCAGCCTATAGGCACCACTCCGTATACTGCTGACTACGTCGCTGACGATTCGGCGACCAGTCTGTCTCTGACCGCATGCTCTTCAAAATACAGTTTTACGTCCTGAACACTCACCTCATGAAATTGACCTTCCTTCCCGATGTGAATGTCTGGCGTCGTACAGGATCAAATGAGTTATCGGGCAGACACTGAGATGATGGTTAATTAACATGCCGATTGCGCTCAACGAGCTGACAGCAAAGGCCGGATGGCCGATGAGGGAGATCGTTATTCTGTTCGGGGATTCGGTCTAGGTACGAGATCTTACGTCATGTGATCTCCGCAATAAACCAGGAGCTCTCAGGTTTTGGGGGCTGCTTGCGCTTTACTCTCCCTTCGACGGACATCCTCGCCGAAGAATCCTCCGATCGCCCGCCAAGATCATCTCTGCCACCGAGTGGACGGGGTCGAAACGTCGACACCGACCCATGGTCAAAGTCGTCTTTTCCATCCATGCCGGACTGTCACTTGCGCGAGGTCCTGTCCTCCTTGACCGTGCTATGTTATGCTACATCTCGTACGTTGCATGACGACGAATCCGCGTAAAACGTCAAAGTCCGCCACTCGCTTATCAAGCTTCCCCCTGGGGGGGTTCACTTCGCCAGCGCCGCCAAAGCCTCAGGTGAATCCCAAGACACCGGCCGAATCAGAGACCTCTTCGGACGCCTTGTTATTGTCTCATACGACTCGAAGGAGCTCTGCGCCTCGCTGATCGGAGCAAAGAAGAAGGTCAGATTGAGCTGGACCATAAAGAGTCTCAATTCAAGCAGCTGAGGGAATACCATCAGCACAATCATCAAGATACACTCACTGCGAGATTCTTTCCAAAACATCCTCTGGCTCCGTTTCCAAACGGCAAGCTGGGACCGGCATTATGATCGAACGATCCATCCGAGTTTAACCATCTCCCTGGATCGAAGCGATGAGCGGAACCGGGTTGCCAGAACCCAACTTTCCTAGTGGATTCCTCGGAGCGATCGGGATGCCATCCTGGGGATTCCTCCAATCCGATATATGGTGGGAGGATGACGTTTGTGCCCACCGGGATACGCTGACCGAGTATGACGGTGTCTTTCATGACTACCATTTAAGAACCGTTTCAGCAGTGAGCTTGGAGTAGAAATCTCTCACCTCTCCTGGCATACAATGCTATTCTGCCGAAGCGAAGAGTCTCGTACACCATCGCTTCCAGAAACGGTGTCTTATCCGGAGTGAGATCTTCCATCTCGAGATCGCCCAACTGCTTGCTCGAGAGTGTCTTGCGGATGTACCCGAGAAGCTTTACTTGTAAATCGGGGTCGCTCGTCATCGACTTGATCCACTGAAGAGGGTTCAGCGACGTCCTCCCGCGTATCTGAGATAGCTTTACCCAGAGCAGTGCCGTGGACGTAGTTTCTGTACCGGCCACTAGATCTGATAAAGGTACCGTAAACCCTCGCTTGAAACTAGGCATGACACTTACAGGTCATCAACTCATCCTTGATCTCATTGTCCGGTAAACGATCCTTCTCCGAATCTCTGTCAACCATCATATCAAGTGTATTTACCGCCTCGTAGCTTGGTTTCAGCATTTCACCGGTCTCCCGAGAGGCAGCACGAGCGTCGTCGATAACACGCTGAAGCTCTCGGTCCAGTCGAGCCGCGTGGGTCCTGTACGTAGGAGTGAGGCGGATGAAGAAGTGGACGAGACGGGCCACGGGACGGCTGGGATAGCCAGTACTCTACATGTCAGTGTCAGCGAATTGTAGCACACGACTCGGGCTCCTGATTCTACATTGTTGAGATGCCACACCGCATTTGAGAGGTCGGGTCGCTTCAGGTGGAAGACCGCCTGGTCAAGTTTTCCTATGGACTTGCACTGGCCTGAGTTGAGTTGATCGCGAGCGAAGCGGTTGCACTGCCATGATGTTCCGAAAGCCATCCCACCTGACCACCAGTCAGCGCCTTGTCGCCGAATCTGCATAGAAAGTCCTCACAGATGCTATCCTAAAATCTCCTTGAGCATCCAGATGAACAAGCTGCCGACGGGACTCACCATCGTAGCATTCTCCATGTCCACATTGACATCAAAAGCCCGGCCGCCCGCAAGGTCGGCTTTGGTCTTCCACAGCGAGACTAGGTCCGCAATACTCTCGGTGATCCGACTCACCGACTTTGCCAAGTATCGCCCTGTCATTGCCGGTCCCATGATCCGTCGATGCTGCTTCCACTTGGCATCGGTATCGAGGACGATCATGCCGGTGGGTACGATCAGGCCAAAGTATACTCCCGCCGAAGCGGCGCGATCAAAGTCGCCAGATCGGTCTTGAGTGATGTTAATCGCCGCCGAGTAATCATTCAGGATCAGGAAGCTGTTTTACATCAGCAGGAGAAAGGTCCCTCAATTCAGTGATACGAACCGCTTCTTGAAGGCTCTGAGCTGGAAATTGGGTCCAAGTCCCTTGACCAGCTCTTCGAAGTGTATGGTAGGACCGCCATATCGACGGGCTCCTTTCCTCAGGAGGTCAAGATCACCGAAGATGGGATGAGGGTTGGATGGAGCGGGGAAACCTGGAAGGCGTCCAGGGATGTACAAGCTGAGGATAGGCTGACGAAAGATGTACAGGATGATGGCGAGGCCAAGAGCGTACCACCAGAATGAGCCCATCGGCATGGCTTCCAAAAGCGACATTGTACTACCTAGCCAAAAAGAGGAATTCCAAAAACGGTTTGTAGGTCGGTGCTGCTGCGGTACTCGAGTACTCGTACTTTCGCCGCCTTTCACCGGTCGATCAGTCTTCGGAAGCAATCTCCGCACTTCGGGCATAAGAATCTATCACGAGAACGCGGAGGTTCTCCTCATTGGTCGGACCGGAAAAGCCGTGAAGCCGTGAGCTTTTCCGGTATCCAAAGCTTCGCTTTCGGAGGAGACCGGCAACTCGACGAGTGCGACTTTCTGCGCTCCTTTTCTTCTGCTGCAGCAATATCGTCTCACATCATGGTGAGCTTCGAGTTCTTCTCTCAGATCGTCCACGCTAACGAGTGGCACCCAGCCTGTCGATCCGATGATCACCGGCTTCACCATCCGTGACCTACGCTTTCCTACCTCCCTCGATGCTATCGGCAGTGATCCCATGAAGTATGTCGTTGCAGACACTGCTTGCCAAACTACTTGGTTGGAGGTATTCCTGACCAACGGTCATAGTACCGCTGGCGAGAATGCGCACGGCTATATCGTCTATCATACGGATACAGATTTGGAGGGTATCGGTTGGTCGTTCAGCAACGGCCAAGGCAACGAGTTGAGCGATTTACATATCAGATGTCGCAGATTTATGCTCATCCTGCATGTCTCAGGGTTTTGTGTGCTGGGATCAAAGTCTTAGCTCCTCGCTTCGTCGGACGAAAGCTCTCCAGCCTGACGCAAGACTTTGCGCAGACACATCGGAACTTCCTCGGAGGGCAAACACGATTCATGTCTCCAGAGGTGTGGTCGCTCATCTCTCAAAGCAGACATTGACTGATCGTTTGTGATCATAGCGAGGGGTAATGCAGCTCGCTTCCAACGCGATCCTGAATGCCATCTGGGATCTGTGGGCGAAAGTCGAGGGCAAGCCGCTCTGGAGGTTGATAGCCGATTTCACACCCGAACAGCTCGTCAGCGTCATAGATTTCCGATACATTACGGACGAGCTTACACCGGAGCAAGCGCTTACCATGCTGAAGGAGCAGGAGAAGACGAAGAAGGAACGGTTGAATTTGGCGCTCGGCAATCGGGTCTGTCTCCCTTGTTAGTGCAGCACCGCAATCTTAGCTGAACAACCCCATTCTCAGGCTGTTCCCGGCTATAATACGAGCGTCGGCTGGTTGGGTCTCACCGACGAAGAGGTCGAGGCCGGGCTCAAGAGAGCGGTCGACCAGGGGTTCAAGCATTTCAAGTTGAAAGTCGGTCAGGGTTTAGAAACGGATAGGAAACGGTTGGGAATGGTTAGGAAAGTCGCAGGGGATCAGGCTGTGATCATGACGGATGTCAATCAGCTCTGGGATGTTGGTGTAAGCACTAAACTTTGGCTCGTCATCATATTCGCCTCTGATCTGGTTTCTGTAGTACGCAATCGAATACATGCCGAAATTAGCGGACCTGAACCTATGGTTCATCGAAGAACCCACATCACCAGATGACATCCTCGGTCATGCCAAAATCCGAAAAGCACTGAAACCGCATGGGATTGGCGTAGCGACTGGCGAGCATATCAACAATCGGGTCATGTTCAAGCAGCTCCTTCAAGCCGAGGCGATCGACGCAGTACAGCTCGATGCCCTGCGTTTGTCGGGAATCAACGAGATCCTTGCGGTCTGCCTTCTCGCAGCCAAGTTCGGCGTCCCGGTCGTCCCGCATTCTGGCGGAACGGGTATGCCTGAGTTGTGTAACCACATCTCACACTTTGACTTTGTGGTCATGTCCGGGAAGCAGTCGATATTAGGTGAGGACCTGCTAGACGAAAAGACAATATAACTTACAGTCGCGCCAACAGAATATACCGATCACTGTCATGAGTACTTCACTCACCCCGCAGAGTTCAGTAATGGTCATTTCCATGCGCCGATCCGACCAGGCTACTCATGCCAGATCACCGACGAGGCATTCGCAAAATTTGAATGCCCCCAAGGTTCTTTCTGGAAAAGTGAGAAGGGTCAGCTTATGCTGAACGACCCATGGAGGGGATGCGCAGCAGAGCAGACGAGTCCGATGAAGTGATGAATGCGGGGCATAGTGACGAAGCAAGAAGCATGCATACTTCAGCGACGGACCCATGTATAGGGCATCGGCAAGCAGGCCATACACCGCCTGTCGCTACATATTGCCGCTGAAGAAGCTGTTGTCTTCGAAGAAGCCAGGCTCGAGGAATAGGTCAAAGTCGGAAAACAGGCTAAAGTCGTTGACAGCGGGCAAAGCGGTATTGTCGGAAGGAGGTAAGGTGCTGAAGTTCTCGAGGCTATCGAGAAAGCCATATCAGTTCCGACTCGCCAGACTGAGCAAGGAGGTTGCATGGGACTCACTCTGGTCCTGCCGCTCTCTCCTCGAGTGCTTTAACGACAGCTTCGTTCGTCCATTCCACTATAGACATACCCGTCTCTCTCGCGATCAAGCTCAGATTGCCCGCCATATCGCAAGGAAAGCAATTCGCCGAACGGTTAGACTCAACTAGAGCGATAATGGCCATCCCGCAATATCGCATGGCAGTGACTCGGTCCACACCCATATTCTGAGGGGATCTCGACGTCGACTCGACAAGGTAGCCTGATGGCTGAAGCGGTGTTATAATGCCGCTGATACGAGTGGTGGCCAATCGGAGGAGAATCGCTGCGGAGTGAGCCAGGACCATACAGGCATAATCATAGGCATAGCAGAAGATCGCATCGTTGTCGTCTCGGACGTCATCGGCAAACGCTTGGATGATACTGGCAGCGGAATCATCGACCTGCCATGAGGTGCTTTAGCGCATTTCTGAACTCAGATGGTAACTGTTTAACCAACCTTCTTGAGGCATCGCTGCAAGAATATCGCACTTTGTTGTCCATCGCTGAGACCGGCGTCCTGGAGGAAGTGCTGACTACCTGGATGGGAAGCTGGTTTAAGGGGGACAGAGTGCAGGCAGAGCCGGATATGATTGTATAGCATCTTGATGGGTCTTGCGGATAAACCCAGTTTCGACGTAAGCGGAGAGCCTGAAAGTGTGACTTTGAGCAATCCACTCCACTCAGTTCTAGTTGATCTTACGAGCCCACAACCACCTGCTCGAGAATCGATCCAAAGTTCCGCTGATCTTCTCCATCTCGCTCCAGCAGGACGCCGGATCCGCTTTCAGTGCCGTATTGACGAGATGGCTGTAGTCCCGTCCGATGTTGGCGAGCTCGACATAAGCAACAACGCATGCAGCAGACTGCGGGGTACAGAACAGCTCCACACCTGTGGAATTCCCGCTGGTGTTGGCTTCGAGGTACGCTAAAAGAAGGGAAGTATCGATGGTGGCCGTTGCAAAGCCTTCGGTCTCAGGTCGACCGAAACCCACCGTCAACCTGGCAGAGGTTAAGAAGCGTCGTTGTCGAGCTGCCAAGTAACGCTTACAGTCTATCAAAGGCGTAAAGGCAAAGATATGTTTGCAGGCTGGCCACCAACTTAGCGGTTGGTCTTGCGATGCCGGACGCCAGTGAGGCTGGGACCAGATGCATTCCTAAACGCCTTGCCAAACGATAGGCCGACCCAGTCAGAAGCCATGGATCGGGAGATGCGCCACGGTCAAGGAGTCCCCAAGCGGACAGCAGGAGGGTAGCTTGGACGTCCTCTAAGACCCAAATAAGCTCGTCTGCAGTACGCATAGTGGAACGTAATTTACCAAGACAGTGTACCTTTGAAATCATCGCCTGGAGATAGCTTGACATAGCCAAGGATCTGATTTGCATCCAGCTCTCCTCGGCGACCGGCGGAACACCATGCCTTGGAGGACTCTCATTTGACGTTGTTGGAAGTCCAGGAAAGACGCCTATCGCTTCTGATGGTGTGGTCTGATGCGGGACGGAGATGCAACAGTACTTGCACGCGATGGCTAGTATGGTTGAAAGCAGGAACGACGATCGATGTCGGATTGAGTCGAACGATATTGGTTCTGAGAGGACAGGCAGGAAAAAGTGGATTTCGTCCCGGAAACTAAGGGCAGTAATGCTCAGTCTGGTTGAAGGCCTTGACCAGATGCCAACCACTAACAAAGAGAACAGAGCCCTGGCCTCATCTTCCGCAAAGACGCGCCTATCGATCGGGTCACCTTTGCCTCTCTTAGGAGTCTTTCTGCCCTCCCTACCGCCTCCCGGCAGTAGCGATCTTCCATCCATGGTCGCCTCAAGCGCTTCTTCGGACCCCTCTCTCGACAATTCGGAATTCCTGAAAGTATCCGGATTATATGTCAGAGGTCGGAATGGTGCTTCATGGGTGGAGGGGTCCGTGAAGGCCGCCATCCGACTCGACATTGCAACTTTCGGTAATGGGCGTGCTTGTGCAGGTGGATACCGATCCTGAGGTGAGGGAGAACGGGATTGGCGAGACTTGCCTGGCAAGTCAGAATATGGAGGAGCGGATGAGGATGTGGCGATATGTATGTGATCGCGTTTAAGTGGATCTTCCAGCTTCGCTTTTGCGATTTGGTTGGAGCAGCCAACATTGTCTGGGGAGACATAATGGAAGGCGGGATTCATGCTCGCCACGCCTGCGAAGCTCGATCCTGTCCTCGGTGCGGGAACACCGGGACTTCCTAGTCGATTATCGGTGTTGCTTGGGAGCCAAGGGTTCACGGTACTATTTGCGACATAGCTGGCCGAGGCAGTAAGCGGTGATGGCTGATCGTCGAAAGCCGCATAATGGGCTAGCGTAGCTAGAGAGGAGCTTTGTCCCACCATGGGGACCTGATCGTCGACGTCCAGGTTTCGAAAGCGCGTTAGGTCCTGGTATCATCAGAGTTGTAAGCTTGAACATGGCAATGCTGGGGAGTGAGGGTGACCCACCCAGCTCACTTGTTTAGATTGACTGTGTGATCCAAATCCTTCAACTAGCTCCAACAACCTCGTTACGTTGTCCTCCAATTTAGACGGTCGTACCTCGCCGTCTTCGGTATCGCCCTTGAGGGCGAGTCGGGCAGGTGCTGGGTTCGTGTACTCGCATTCTCGGTCCATCCTCACGCAATAAGCGCAACGCTGTTCGTTGGACGATGGATCCGGAGCTTGACACCGGAGTTTGCTGGACCGACATTGCTCGCACGCTTTACGATTGTCAGGCGGCCGTTAGCGGCTATGGGTATATGAGATATATATTGATATGAACAAACCTCGTGCTGCTCGTCGGATCCTCCCAGCAGCCGAAGTAGACGATATGGACTGGCCATTCTGCGTTTTGCGGATCTTGGCCGGAGGTCCGGAAGAAGTACTCCTCTCACGGAGCACCCCTGCGCATCTTCGCTATTTGCCCCTTGCATCACTCGACGGCTTCGGTAAGCGTGGAAATTGACGGCGTATAAGACTGATGCCGAGAGTCAACAGGAGAAAGTGACAGGGTAGTTACGGTCGGGGCCATTCTGGATGCACTATTCCTATAAACTAATGTGGCGAGCCTATTTCGGGGGAAACGGTGCATAAGTTATGTGGTTTATAGCATAGGGGTAACTTATATCATCAACAGAACACATCTAAGTCTTCGTCCCGTTCACAGGCATCCCATTGACCGATGACCCCTTCACTTCTGTCCCATTCTCAGTCGTCCCCTTTTCATCCTCGTCCCGTTCCCGTTCATCATCGTCCCATTCGCCGTCTCGTCCCATTGTCTTTGTCTCTCTGCCAAGCTTCGGGTCATATCGATACTGGGCATTCAGACCGCACTAAGTCATAGATCAGGAGCTCTGGAATGACCTACGCTGTTCTTCTTTCGGGAGTAGTCTTCAGATCCAGTATCTTTTGCGATCTCGTGCAATTGAACCAATTCTGGGCCGACACCTCTGCGCCTCGAACACCTTTTGTCGTTTCGGGAAAAACGTCGACCACATCGTGTTCGGCATGCACGTAGTCCAGCAATACCTGCATGTTGAAGGTACCTAAAGCGAAAAACCTCAGCATCATGAGCACATGTTTAGACGGACTCACGAGTTGCGACGCCGAATCTTTGACCGGCTGCATGTGGCGAAAGGAGCGCATTGACATGACACCGGGCGACATCTCGTACGTCGCAGAGAATACCGCCGGGGCGACAGCCTCGTCGTCCGTTTTTTTCCCCGTCAGGTAAGAGTACCAATTGGCAACAGCTGCAAATCTAGGGGTCAACCAGGAGCTCTTTTGGGTCCTGTCCACTCACAAGTATTTAACGATTCGGGTGTCATAGCCTCGTGGATGATAGGACCGAGTACGTATGGAGGACATATGGTGGCGAGGTCGAAGCTGATTCGTGTTCATGATGTGTTCGAAACCCTGAAGATGTACTCACGAGGGCTTCTCATCCTCCATGTACTGCCAAGCCGCTCTTTCCGCCAATGTCTTGCTAGCCCGATACCAATGCATTCGCCACGCATCGACCCCTTTCTCGCTCACTTCACGAATGGACTCCTCATTCCAATCGGTTTCCGTGAAGGTTGCCGTTCCGGGCTCCTTCATTTCCAGTATACTAGTGATCGCTCAGAAGAACCCGATCGCACGGACTCCACAACGGAAAGGTAGGACTCACGAAGCGTACGAGCTTGTGAGAATGATCCTCTGCACCTTCGGCTCTTCAGATGCCGCATTCAAAATTGAGACGGTTCCCGCTACGGCCGGTCTGATGAAGTCGTCTGGCTCGTGGACGTTCCAATGGAAGGGAGAGGCGGTGTGAATGATGGCGCTGCCAGAATATCACGACTCTCCCTCAAAATCGACAAGGGCTCGAGTCTTTCACTTACTCCACTCCGATTGCGGCCTCGTCAAAGGCATTCTCCTACACATAATCGTATGTCGTTAGCTATGGATCTGTGAGAATTGAGACGCCCAACTCACGTTCTCCAAGTCAGATACGATGATGAAGTCAAACTTTTGAAATCCTCGCTCCCCATACATCTGCTTCATCCACCGACCTTTCGCCTCGTTTCGGGTGGTGCCACGGACCGCATATCCAAGCTCAAGGAGGTATAAGCAGATCCAACTGGCAATGTATCCGCTGGCACCTGTTACCAGGACTATTGTTGGTCGTCAGCAGAGTGATCGACAATCCGGCGTATGATGAGAACTGACTGAGAGATCCTGGTCTCGGTACAGGCATGTTTGAGGTTTGTGAGGACAAACAGAAGATCATCGCGACAGATCTGCGTAACAGCACGCCGTGAGACCCGGTTCACTCGGTCCGTAATCCCTGTCTCAGCTGACGGCCAGCATCGGACAGTACGGGTCCTCCGAGCCGAGAAAGAGTTGTAACGAGCGGCACATATTTATATTTATGGATGTGTACTTCGCCTCCCGTTCCTTCACCTACCGTGACCGATCCCCATATCCTAATTTTCCGTTCGAAATGGTACAGGCCACGTCCTTCTCCTATCTTCAGGTCAGTTTCGACCTGAAACAGCGGAAAGATGAAAGCACTGAGTCACGTCCATCGTAGAATAACACCAACGCCTCTTGGTGGAAAGATGCGTGCCTTGTCAAGAACGTGATGCACTGCTTGGGGATCTCCCTTTGCGTTTATTACATCGGATGTAAGGTTCTGACATCAATGATATCCCTACAAGGCTGAGCTGTCACAGACGACCAGAACCTCCTCACCGGTCTTCAGGTTTGTAGGATTCCTCAATGAATTGCCAAGAATGACTAAATGCTTGACTGATCACTCGTGCGTTCTCGTAGGCTCTCCCTCAATGGAACAAATACTTCCACACCCCTTCGGGAGGTCGTCTCGGACTCTGCACAGCCAGCATCTTTTTCCCGGCGGTTGTGACGGCGTTTCTTGGTGACTTCATCTCCGGCAGATTCGGTCGAAAATGGGGTATCCGAGCGGGCGCCACCTTGATAGTCAGTATCCTCAACCTCTTTCACACCAATCTAACTCCGATCGCTTCATCAGGTGATCGGCACCATCGTCAACACCTGCTCCAAGAACTTCGGCAGTATGTCAAGCGTCCTCTACGTGGTCGTGGAGGAACTGACACCTGAGATTACAGCCGTTATCGGCGCGAGGTGGATCATCGGTGCAGGCGGTGGCATCACCAAAGTCTGCGCACCGGCACTTCTCCACGAGGTCGCCCATCCTCGTCTTCGTGCTCAACTCGGAGCGACATACTACGCCTTTGCGTATGTTGGCGGAGTCTTCGCCGCCTGGATTGCCTTTTCCGGCCTTTACATCGAGAGCAGTTGGTCTTGGCGATTCCCAACCCTCTTCCAACTCACCGGTCCCGTCATCGTTCTGGCTATCCTCTTCGACATTCCCGAGAGCCCTAGGTTCTTGATGAAAATCGGCAAAGAGTCCGAAGCGCAGAGGATTCTCGGCAAATACCACGCGAATGGACAAGAGGACGACCCACTGGTCCAACATGAGATTCAAGAGATCAAAGCAGCTCTCGCTGCTGAAGAAATCACTCAGCAGACTTCATACCTCGATTTCCTCCGAACACCTGCGAACAGGCGACGGCTTTTTGTCGTCGTCTTTATCTCTTTCGGGACCAACTGGGTCGGAAACGGTATCGTCAGCTAGTACGTCTCCATTCTTCCAGGTGAGACCTCCAGCTTGCGCTGATCCTGGCTTCACAGCTATCTTTCACCTATCCTCAAGCTCGTGGGAGTCACCAAGCCAGTCGAGATCAGCGCGATCAATGGTAGTCTAGCCGCATGGAACCGTGAGTAGGAATTCAGATGGTTCAGCGTCCTACTCCTCGCTTACTTTTGTGTCTTCAGTGATCGTCGCCACCACCGTCGCACAATTCGTCGACAAGATCGGACGTCGACCTCTTTGGCTCACCTCGACAACCGGTATGCTCTGCTCCTATTGCGTCATTACAGCCCTCTCAGCAATATTCGCAAAGACCAAACACGCTCCAACGGGTATCGCCGTCATCCCTTTCCTCTTCATCTTCTTCGGCTTCTACGATATCGCCTGGACCATCCAATGTTATTCTTACACCACCGAGATCTTACCTTACGATCTCCGAACGAAAGGTCTAGCCATCTTCGTCTGCGTGCAAAACCTCGCTCTGGCTTTCAACACCTACGTCAACCCGATCGCACTCGCCGCGATCCAGTGGAAGTACTATACGGTCTACATCGCCACGCTCACCGCCGCGCTGCTCATCATTTACTTTGTCTTCCCCGAGATAAAGGGGCTGACAATCGAGGAGATCTCTCTCGTGTTCGATCAAGGGCGACGCGGGAATCGTAAAGCAGCTGCGGATCAGCTCGTGGGTGAAGACCAGGGCCGAAGAGATGATCTCAGAGAGGAGCCGGATCTAAAGGAGTAGGATACGATACCATTTGTCCTGAGTTCTCCTGGAAATGCAAACGTTCTATCGCGTAATCATTCCCGCATGCATTGCTTGTACACATTTATACCGAACTGTTTAGCCGCATTACAAGCAATAAGTCAGCGAAGACACCAATGAGGCCTGATCAGGAAAGACTGGTGTAAATACAAAGCAGGGATGCATATTATATCAATGATCGACAATGTCCGCGAGATCGTGTCTTCTTCCGAAACATCCAATCATCAAATGGAAACCACCGTTCCACAGCCTGACCCGTCACCTCGAAGGGTATAGTAATGTCCCACCAAACTCCATAACGCATTGGAAAGGCGATGCAACCAATCACACGGCGGTCTGGGCAGGTCCCCTGGCAGCAAATCTAGCAGCAGAAGCAGCGCCAGTCGACGTCGCAGCGGCAACCGTACCCGTAGCGGTCGAGGACGAGGAGCCATTCTGGTATCCCAAGGCGGAGAGAGGGAAAAGCTGCGATGATTGGTAGGTCACGCAGTTGGATGATGCTGGAATACGAGGTGTCCAGGGGATTGTAGTGGACGCATCGAGAGAGCTGGGTTGGGACCAGGTGTAAGCTGAAGGTAAGGGAAATCAGCATGCACGTATAAATGTATTTTGGGTAGACAGCAGGACTTACTGGTTCCATTCGCGGTGTAGGTGCCAACCTCATCCTGAAGATCACCTTCGCAAGACTCGAAGACTCCAGGTGCGTAAGCAGCTGGCATGTTGTAGTTGCATCCGATCAAGTCATAGATGCTGGGTTTCGCCATCAGCCGCGGTTTCCTCTACCTTCCAGGATTCGGTGACTCACTTCTGACAATAGTTCTTGGTGGTGTTGTACGAAGGATCGCATAGCTTGAAACAGAAAACATTCCCTCCGACAAAGTTGTTCCAACTCTGAGTCTGGACGTAGGTCCCGTTCATCGAACGGTTGTTGGGCAAGGTAGTGTTCATCATCGCGAGGGTGGCGTTGCTGATCAAGGTACTGTTGTATTGACGGAAGCCTGTGGAGTACACCAAGCCTCCGAGCGGGTTACCCTCAAAATCGGCACCGTGAGGGTCGAGCTCGCCACCTCCGTCAGATGGGGCGAGATTGATCGCACTTTGGTTGAAGAGACCGACGACTTGGATGTATGCCGCGGTCCTCATAAACTGGGGGAGTGAGTCGAGTAACCAACGGATACTATGGCAGACTTACCTGGACACCGGTGAATGTACCTGGGGGGAAGATTCGGGCTCCATGTCCGGACCTAGTGCACTAGTCAAAGCGATCAGCCGTTCGTTCGCCAATAACCAGAAAAGTATGCTCACGTAAGCCACCACGGCCGCTTCGACATCTCCGATCGTCTGATTTGGGTACAATCCAGGTGCACCCCATAGACAGAAATCTGTGAGACGTCAGCTCTGGTGAAATCCGACTCACAACGACGACTCACCATCGATCGAGTTTATGACAGCGGTCTGGCACCGTGAGTCCGATCCTTCGGTCGTAGCATTGCATTCGTTGTCTGTCGATGGCGGAAGAGACGAAGGGAGACGAATCGGGAACAACAGAGGGTGAATACGGGTAGGTTTGCGTGAGATAGTCGGGAATGTTGAAATCGATTGACGTGTGGGAGAGGGGAGCGTGTGATCAGCTTGGAGCACCAGATTGAACTGGGCATTTGCTTACAGCCTGACTGAGGACCTCGTCCAGTAGGGTATGGGTTGACCTGGTAAGGTACAGAGGTATAGTTGTAGAAGTAACTACGGGTGGCAAGGGATGAACACGGTCAGCTAATGGACCCCACAGAATAGCTGGCTATAGAGCAGTAAATATCGGCTGAGATCCCTTGTACTCACTCGGTCAAAGGGAGAGGCGAGGTGGTCTCCGTAGTGTTCAAAGAAGATGAAGCTCTCTTACCTACACCATGGGTAGGGGAAGGAGCTGTGGTGATCGTGCTCAGATCCGGGGTGGCGGAGGTGAAGGCGAGAGAGACGAGTAAGGCGGCGAGGAGTGCGGCGGACATGGTGAAGGTGATACTAAGACCTGGCTTTTGCGAATGAGATACTTTTGAGTGAAGAAGGAGAAGAGAGAGATTTTTGACAGAGGCGGTGTAACAAATCTCGGTTTCTCCGGACGAATGTAGATAAACCCGCGCTTCGAGAAACTGCGGCGGGAAGAGGTGATGTAACGGGATGATGACGTCGCGCTTCGGACCTTTCTGGGACCCTGCGCATTTACAAGGCACGGGTTCTGGCTGCCACCGTTAAAGAGGTTCATTTCCATTGGGTTGGTTGTATGTCATCAGCAGAGGGTGAATTACTGATGGGAACATGGGTGCACGGGATGAACTGTGGACTGGATGATCATGGCGGAACTTCGGGAACGATCAGGTAGCATGGCAACAACATTTTTCAAAATCAGCAGCCACTGCGTTGTCTTTTCGACAGAGATTTGTTGAGCTGCAGATTGCCTCACAATAGCCTTCTACGGGCACGCTAAATGCTCTACTGAAGATGGTGACTCTCCGCGCATGCCCACCATGTTGTAGCTTTGTACCGCGCTGGCGATGGAATTGCATGCCACTATCCCAGTGGAGTGACAGCCAGTTCACCGATCTATCAATCTCAAACCTCTCTCCAACCACCCACAAACCGACCCCCAACTCGCAACCTCCAAACCCCAACCTGACATACCTCCCCGACCCAACTTCCCACTCATGAGGGACCTACCTCCCACTCAAGAAATACATCATCGTCCATGTCCATACCCTCCCCATCCAACCTTCCACCCGCCTTCCAGGGATCTGTTTGAAACCACGTTCAAAGATTATCCCGATCGCACTTCCGAGCCGAGGTAAAGAAGGCTGCTAGGATCTGAATCTGACGAGGGAGAGATTGGAGTGGGGAAGTGACGTCGAGTAGGAATTGCTGTGTTGAATAATCGGTGACATGTCTTCTCAAGGAATACGGCGTTAAATCCGAGCATGGGACTTCAACCGAGTGTGGAGTCGCGACTCACACGTAAACCCTGATAAAATCTTTTTTTCCCCCATAACTCGGTCAAACTACTAGATCTCCAAGGTTCATCCATCGGTTCAGGCCATTCCTCTCCTATCCAAACCCCGCTCCAAACACCTAAAGCAGCGAGTATATTCCATCCAGCCGAGAAACCGAAAGTCAAGCTCAAAGCATATGTCGCGGTCCAGTACATATGTACCAATATCTCCGGTATACCCGATTGTCTTGATTGCATCGAGATCCAGCTTTTGAATTGTCCTTCGTCAGGGAGACAGGGAGATCGAAGAATACTGAAGGGTAGGTGATGAGATGAAGGAGGATTCCGTTGATCAAAGCAGAGCGGAGATGTGAGAAGACCTCTTGTGAGCGTGTGAGAGGTGAGCGGATGAGAGGAGGTTGAGGAGGAAGATTGATTCGACGAAATTGGTTGATGAGAATCGTTTGGACGTGCTTACAAGGATTATATGATTGTTCGATAAGCGCTGTAACCGCCAAGATCCAACCTAAAGGACAAAGAGCGATCCAGAAAGGTCTTGTACGAGGATCATGAGCGACGACGGTCATTAAGTACGGCTCGAGGTAGGCGAGTGCTCGGAGAGTAGGTGAACTGAATAATGGGTATGACATCTTGGACCGAGCCGTAGCGAGGGTCGAGGGATATCCTGGAATGGGAGAGGGGTCAAGGGAATATCGATGGGGCTATAGAGATGATATTTGAATTTTTGCGAGTCATGGTCGATCCGATTGACTGGACGACACCTTGAGTACAAGGCTTGTTGCTAGGATACCTCGCGATTCTGCTATAAGTTCGTCCTCGATCATTTTGAGAGTGCGGTTTTGTGGCGATATGATACCCCAGCGTATTAGCCACGTCATCGTATTTCCCAAACGAAGTCATTCAACCTTGTGTAGTAAGAGAATGTAACCCAGCCTCACGTGGTGTAGAGTGAATGGGTCTTTTCCTCAAGCAAGACGCCATGATTCCCTCTCGTGACATACTACTGTACTCATAACGCAAAGGCCAACTTGAAGCCATGGAAAAAAAACAAGGCGGTAGCTGAGCGAAGTGTGAGGTTCACCATTCTTGAGTCCGGAACCTCGAACAGATCTATCGTCGTAACATTCCGAGAACATTCTACCGAAGGAAATGCACAACTATTCTTCTCCTACCCATCAACGACCCCTCCTTCGCATGTCGCACGGGTCTAACCCATATCAGGGAACACAATCTCCCTCAGACGATCGCCTCCGTCGCATCGGTCCCCATCCCATCACTCCTCTTCGCTTTTTCCTCCAGGGATCCCGAACCCGAACCTGAATCATGTTCGATCGTCGACATCGGCGTCGTATGATTATCGAAAGAATAAGCCGCTTCCCCATGAACCGCGTCATCCCCGATCAAAAGCACCTCATCGCTCATCCTCAGAGGGATTCTCAGGATATATTTGATCCCGTAGAGGATGATCGGTACCCAAGCCATGTTCCAACCGATGACGAAGAGGAAACCGACGATCTGAACCCAGACTTGTCGACCGTTATGTGCTATAGCTCCACCGGCCGGGTTGGTTATACCGAAAGCGGAGGAACCATCGATTGTGGCGAAGATACCGGTGAAGAAACCTCCTAAGATACCGGCGACGAGATGGGTATGGACGACGCCAAGTGTATCGTCTACTCTTCGGAAGAGCCAGAATCGTTTACCGAGTAGGTTCATCGACATCCAGGGGATGGAACCGGATATCACACCCATGACGATCGCTGCCCAACCTGAGATGACACCGGCTGCAGGGGTGATGGCGACGAGACCGGTGATCATGCCTTGGACGGAACCGAGGATGGCGGGTTTCTTGAAATAGAGAGTGTCCCAGAGTGTCCATGTGAGGAGGGAGGTGGCGGTACAGATGTTGGTGTTGAGTACGGCGACACCGGCGTCAGGGTTGGCGGCATACTGCGAGCGAGTGTCAGCATGCTTTACAATACCCGAGGTCGTGACTCGAGACTCTGGCTCACCGGATCCCCACCGTTAAACCCGTTCCACCCGACCCAAAGAATTCCCGCACCAACCATCACAAAACCCAGATTACTCGGTCGATGTTCGGCCCTATCGACAGCATGTCTCGGTCCAATAATAGCTGCAGCTATAAACCCAGCCGTACCCGAAGAGACATGAATGACGTATCCACCGGAATAATCGATGACGCCGAGTTTGTAGAGGAAACCACCTCCCCAGATTGAGAATGCGACGATGGAGTAGGAGAATGTTATCCAGAGTGGGACGAAGATCATCCATGCGAAGAAATTCATTCGACCGAGGACTGCGCCGGCTAGGATGACGGTTGTGATGGCGCTGGGGGGGGGGGGGGGGGCGG
>JAABUH010001889.1_pt1 | contig 21626 bp, 38 predicted proteins | sample 5559121 | NCBI WGS metagenome assembly JAABUH01 (sample SAMN10711871, study PRJNA513364) | rock metagenome | isolation source: Antarctica rocks | place: Antarctica: Victoria Land, Battleship Promontory nord | collected 2015-12-28
CTGGGCATGGCAAAGGGCCTGGACCGAGCAAGGAGCTGTATCCAGTCATGGCGATGTGTAAGACTACCTTGCACTCAGATGTCCTTGCTGTGAGTCGCTGCATATGCCTACTTGTTTTATCTAATTCTTCACGCCAGGTTTCCATGGAAGCCTGGACGGAAGATGTCGGCATCGATCCGCCATGGGAGGAAAAAACGGATGACCGCATGCTTTGGCGAGGCAAGACGACCGGTATCTACTTCAAGGATGGCGTGCCGTGGAGTGAGTGAAGTTCGGGAACCTAATCTAGCCAGATCGGGCGCCGGAAAACTCCGCTCATTGCACCGTCGTCTTGCAGATATATCCCAGCGTATCAATCTCGTTTCCCATACAGCCCGCACCACAGGCTTTACGCCAGTTTACGATATTTCTGAACCCTTCGCGGCGGTCGGCGCTCCGCGAGACACCGCTCTCTCCCGGCTCAATTCCGAGCTTGTCGATGTCGGTTTCGTGGACGAGGCAATCCAATGTGATCCCGAGGTTTGCGCTGAGATCGGTGACACATACAAGTTTGCCGGGCGAAAGGACTGGGATCAAGGCAATCAGTGGGTTCCGCATTCCGGGCGGTACGTAACACTCAATTCCCAGCTAGGCATAAATACCTGCTGGACATTGGTAAGCTTACAATGACTTCGCTGTCTGCATCCGCTGACGAGAATCTACAGACGGTAATGGATGGAGCGCACGATTCAAGCGATTGATGAGCACCAACTCGGTCGTTGTCAAATCAACCATCTTCCCGGAGTGGTACGTCTTTCCCTCTGAGCCATTCTTCGGCCTGATGAATTCTGACCACAGGTACACCGATCGGATACAGCCTTGTGAGCTGGCTGTTGAAGCTCGATCTGGTCGTTACAGCCTTTGGCTGACTGGGAACATAGGGGTCCACTACGTACCCGTGAAAGCCGACTTGACCGATCTGTATGACGTGCTCACCTTCTTCCGGGGCGGGCATGACGATCTTGCTCGAAATATCGCTGTGGCGGGAAAAGACTGGAGCAAAACCTTCTGGAGAAAAGAAGATATGGTATCTTATCAGTTCCGGTCAGCTCTCACGCTCTTCAGCGCGTTGTTCCCAAAGCTGATAGTCTCCGGACAGGTTATTCTTGGAATTGTCGAGATTGATGGCACCGCATCGGGATAAGGCGTCATATCACGTCCGAGGAGCGGACCTAGACTAACAACATATCTAGAGATCTTGGAAGCTGTGGTTTGCATTGCATAAGTGAAGTCACTGGATAGAGCAGATCGGGCCAGGTATATCACGGATCCTCTCCTCTCTGGAGGTCTTCTGCATCGTTATCTGTATCCTATCAGCTTGATGTGGAGAAGAAACGTTGAGGAAACGTACCGGGACCATCAGACCGCCTGGCATCTTCGTCCCTAGTGGACCGTACCTGTGAGGCTGAGAGCAAGGAACGGAAGAGGAGGGCAGACCTTGGGGCAGGACCATGGGGAAGTCCGCGACGGAAGACATGGGCAGGACTGCACCCCCAGGCAAGGATGTCCCCGTTGGCAGACTATTTCCTTCAGCAAATGCCTCTTTGAAAAACCAAATCACGCACAAGACTCCTTCGGTACTATCTCACTCGGCGTAAGCGAACCGTATGTTTCGTTTGGACGATTGACTTGGGCATACATGGTGTGATAAGCATGATATTTGATACCGTATCCGTCCGGGACGATAGCATTCTAGTGGCTGTTCAGTAATGTTTCCTATGAAGCAATCCATCTGACATCTCGAGATCATGAAGGTTGACATGGAAAGCGGTGAGATGGGAGATGAGAGATGAGGATATCGAGGATGAGACTCACCGCCACGGGTTCTTCGACGGTGACTGCGAATGGATGAACCGGGCGACCCGCGCCGATCCCCGCGGGGAGAGCTTTATCTCTACTCAACATGATGACTCGGTTCAGTTTAGCTTGTTGCGTTAAACAACGAGACGTCTATGAGATGCGTCAGATGAGGACAGTGGACCAGATGGTGGTGGTGCACCCCAAAGGAGGTGGACGGAGAGGGGTCAGAAAGGACCCATAAGTGATGTGAACGCCAGGATAGTCACGCGCTTATACAGACAAGCAGTTCGGTACGTAGTGATATCACGGTTAAAATGCTAAGTGTCTTCTGAAATGACCAAGTCTGTTCCCATGAGTCCTGCTTGACGGAAGGGTGGGTATGCAGTTCGATAACAGCGAGACGGACCGTGTGCCACACTGCCACTACTGCTGCCACGTTGATGCATGGTGGGAAGCAATGTCCCCTTGAGTGCAGTACAATCTTGCTTCTCCCCATCCCTTCGTCTACATCACAGCGTGCCAGAATACCTCCATCACTTTCTCACCCTTCTTTATGTATGAACTCAAATGGCCACAGTGTCAATCAATCCCAGTCGATCCCAATCTCTTCATTCCCGCTCAGCGGGCGACCGGGTACCAGCCTATCGAACCGAGCGTTTCGTATTGTCTCGCCATCGCCTCTGCCCATGTCCCATCAGATGACTCCATTCAAGCGATCTTCTTCCCCATCCCCATCTGCCATGTTGGATCTACCAATGAAGAGGCTTCCCACTGGCTACGCCAAGGCCCTGGGTGCTTTCCCCTCAATCACTTCCACCGAGGCGATATCGGACGTGGAGGATGAGCTGGCTTTTGCGCCGAGGAAGGATAAGGGGAAGGGCAAGGCTAAGCTGAGGGAGATGCCGGAGCTGCCCGAGTCTGTATGGACGAGGATCTTCGAGCTGGTCTACGAGGATATCACGGAGGGTGAGCTCTTATCCTATACACCCAATCTCTTGGCTTAGGTCCGAGCTGAAGCGGAGCAGAATGGCACCAGTCTGGGCAGTATCAACGGGCACTCACGCCGCTACTCCTCTCGAAGGATCTCACGAGCACCTCTTTACCAGTACTATACTCTCACCCTGTGATCAGCTATTCAACAATCCTACCTTTCCTCCGCTGCCTTCCTTTCGCATCCCGGTACACCGACATGGCCAAGGTCTCGCATGTCCGCCACCTCACCATACGCGCTTCACCAGCCATCCCAGGCCTAGAGAACAAGCGCCTTGCGTCAGCTGCTGACTCAAACACCAATCGCTCAAATCTGCACACCATTCACGCCTCCCTGCCCGACGTCCTCCGCCAGTTCCCAGAGCTGTTGACCTTCACCCTCAAAGACACCCTCGTCCTCTACCAAGCCGACGCGAGCATCCTCTTTAACGCGCTTAAGCTCATCCGCCCGAAGAAAGCTCGACTTGAGATCAGGATGTGGGATCTCTACGACTGTCCGGTTGGGCAAGACCTCCTCGCTGCGACTCGACCAAGCATCCATACTTCAATGAGCAGGACGATCATCTCACCACCGCCCTCGGCAAACAGGGAGATTCGCCCGTTCCGAGACGCCGGAAGGAGCTTGATGCAGGAGGCATGGAGGGACGCGCTGTACAAAGGGGTCGAACTCGAGTTCCCTCAATGGTGGATCGAACCGCCAAGGGCCGACCCGCCGGCACCACCAGCGAATGCAGCCGTCGGTGCACACCCATTCCATCAGATGCATGCGGCAGCAATGGCACTTCTCAATGCCGCTCCTGGCAACGCGCCGATCGATATGTCAACATTCTTTTCGCGTCACCCTTCCAGTAGTCAAACTGGACTCCCTGGTCCTGCGGGTGGAAAAACAGTAAGCTCTACTTTCAATCCGTATGGTCATCCCCCTTTCCAACGCCGAAGTACACGGCCCAGCTCCCTTCCGCCTGGACAGGCTTCGACCACCTTGGATGCATTGACGACACGCTTCGTCGACGATCTCAGCGATGTGTCCTCTAAAGCGGACGAAGACTGTGCGCGACTATTGGAAGCGACTGCGGATCAGTCGGGTGCCTTTCCAGACACCCTGGATTTGAGCACTTCGAGCCACGCCACGGTGTCTGCGCCCGCTCCCCATACAAATACGGCATCCCCGTCAGGGTCGATGCCTTTGTCCGCTGAGATGCCGCTAGTGTCTGCTGAGATGCCGCCAGTGTCTGCTGAGATGCCGCCTAGCGGATCATCTTCCGTCTCGACGTTGGCGGAGCCATCATCCTCTCAGATCGTTACAGGGAGATCAGGTCAGCCGTGCGTCAATCATGTGGCTATGGTCATTATTTCCGCCGATTCGCCCAGCTCAATCGCTGAGACCGTAGACATGACGGAAGCGCAGCGTGCCAGGACCGACCATCTATATGTCCGCCCTACCACGCTTTCTTCGAATCACTCAATCGACGGACATCAACGTATACCTGAAATTCATTCGACCGTTCCACCGCCCAGAGCATCCACTCCAAGCTATCTTCTCCGTTTGCGGCCGGACAGTCGGCCCTCATCTCGCATCAGGGCTACTCGCTCATCTGAGAACAGGGTTGTTCCAGCACCCGATGCCTCTGCTCCGGGAATGACCTCTTACCTTCTGGCGCATCACACGCGAGGACTTCTCCTTGAGCTCCTCGAGCATCATTGGACCCCATACTTACAAGCGCTTTCCATCGTCGCCTTCGATCCCTTGGTAAGCCTAGTCGTCCGTGCCCCTCTTCTCGATTTGTGGACACAGGTGGCAGTTCCGCATATCCGAGTGCACCTACCAAGAGGCTGTCACTCGCTTTCGATCTTCAAGGGCGCGAAAGAGGTAGCCCGAGACAGGATGAGGAACCGTCAAGGCGACGGGGCAGCTGATCCGATACCTCCCGACGTAAACGCGGAGAACGACCAAGAGGCCGATCGTGTTGTCGGTGGAGATGGGATGGGTGGCGATCTCGTGCACGAGGATACCAGGCTGTTCGAGATTGAAGTCAACACGATGGCCGAGATGAACGACGATGTTTGGATCAGGGGTGGAAACCAGCTCCCACCTCAAGTGTGTAGGATCTTCGTGGGCGAGCAGGACTGGAGGGATCTCCGTATCGGTACTTTCCTTCCTCACTCATGCCGGAACAAGGCTGAAGGAATGGTCAGGCCCTACCGCGTTGTCGCCTGAAATGCCTTTCCAAGCGGATCATCACATTTCGCCGTCGCCTTCCACATCCGATTTCCGATCGCCTACGTTCACCTTCGGGTCGAGTGGTTCCGACGGGGCGATGAGCGAGGATGAATTTACCTTGGAGCGGGAAGCCGGGGACACGTACGATGCGCCAGCTGCAGCGGCGCAGAGGAAGAAGATCGAGAAGAGGGCCGCTGGAGAGCAGTAGACTAGGGGATCTAAGGATTAACTCTGTATCATCGGCGAGTCTCATTTGGTTACTGGGAGCATTTCCCATTACATCACATTTATGCAGTCCTTTGTGAAGTCTTTGCCAGACGGACTTTGAGAAGGTAGTATTCCTGAAGCAGAAGACCACCTTTTGACCTGAACGGTGCACTGTGCAAACGACTGTTGCCTGACGACAATTCAATGATGCGGCGGTTTGACCTAGGCTGCGAATTTGCAAGCGGCGCCCATGTTGAAAGGCGTGTAAACTTCACCACCTATCTAGCTAGCTTGGCAGCTTCTCCATCATCTCGGACATTCACACCTACGTCCTATGCATCATACTTTTACAACGTCTTCAAACACCTACACAAATGGTGGCTGAATTCCAACAGCAAAGATCCCCGCCCAGGAACCGGAATCGTACCTGAGATCTTCGGTCGATCGGCGCAACCGAATATAAAGCCTCGTTTTCTCGACCTATCACACTCATCCCACCCATCTCGCGCCCCACATGCTCCCTCTCGGCTACGCCTCCTCCCCACCCTACTCTGGCCCCAAATGCGCCTGGGTAGTCTTCCTCCTCACCTTCCCCTCCTATCTCCCAGGCATCCTCGTCCTCGCTCACTCACTCCGGAAACACAAATCGAAATACCCCCTGATCGCAGCCGTCAATCCCGCTCTCCCTTCCGAGACTCGGACTGCGATGGAGGGGTCTGGGCTGGAGGTGAGGGTGGTCGAGCCTTTGGTGCCAAAGGGCGAGGTCACGATCATTGCCGAGAGGTTTGTGGATACTTGGACGAAGCTCGCTGTCTTCGATTTCACAGAGTACGACGTGAGTCGCGCTCCGGGTTGGATTGGAGTAGTGGACTGGACTGATGTGGAGGTAAGAGACTGGTATTGATTGATGGGGATATGATGGTGAGACGGAATATGGATGAGCTCTTCAACCTCCCGATGGAGCGAGATGAAATCGCGGCGACGTATGCTTGTGTCTGTAACGTGCCGCGATCCGACTGGGCGCCAGATGACTGGTCCGTCCCTTCCAAGGACCGGTAGTGAGTTTCAACTGATCGGTGGGCTGACAGGACACGGGAGAATTGCGGCTTCACTACCCTCGATACCCGCCGACGGACGCACGACCTGCTCAATTCCGGCATCGTCGTCCTCACCCCTTCCCACTCCACAATGTCCCGAATCACCTCCCTGCTCACCTCCACCGCCCCCTCTGACCAAGCAAAGATCCGTTCCTGGATGTTTCCCGACCAAGATCTCCTCAGCGACCTCTTCTTCGACAAGTGGATCAAACTGCCGTGGTACTACAACGCGCTGAAGACCATGCGGTATTGGCACGGCAAATTCTTCCGGGACGAGGACGTGAGGAATCTACATTATATCGTGGATAAACCGTGGCAGCGGAGACCGCAGCGGAATGACGAAGGGATGAGGAAGGAGACGGGGTGTGTATTTGGGGTCGAGCCAGGGGAGTTTGGGGAGGTGAATGATGAGAGTGGGGGATATACTTTGGGGTTGCCGGCACATGAGGCAGACGCAGTGACGCATGGGTGGTGGTGGGAAGAGTATGAGGAAATGGTTGTGGAGATGAGGGAGACGGGGTATTCGAAGTGGGAGTACCTCGAGGGACTGGTCGCGAAGTGAAGGAGACATGGGCCTGTCTGCCGCTAGCGACACTACTCTTCCTCGAGTGGTGCGGCACGACCTTTTCGCATGGCTTGATCTGCATGATTGAAGAGTCAATGCTCCCACTCGATGACACCGACCGTGTGATCCATCTACATCACCGAGGGGTCGGATGCTTCGTGTGAAGCCTCATGCTGGAACCGCATCCCAACACGGGTCGTCCCGTTGACAACCTCATATAATCAAAACCGTGAACTCCTGGGTCCCAATCTGGCAGGCCACTTTGACGTTCACGTTTCTGGCTGGCTCACGACTCGAATCAGCTCGGAGTCGATGTTCGTGCTCAGCGAGTGCATTTTACAGCCTGACTTGGGGTGATGCGTGATTTTCACCGTTTTGCGGACCGGTCGAATCCGGATCTGCAGGCCTCGATCGTCCATGGGTGATCGCGTGGGGACGCATTGAGCTATGTATAGACAAGTCTCGAATGCATACACGATCGTCCTATCGCTTATCTTCGCCATGTCCATCGATCGTCATCACGTCTAACGTCGCTCGATCCTCCTGGGTCAGTGTGCATCACCTTCAATCCCTGTTCTCCCCAACCACCTCCGATAGGGGCCCCTCTCTCGTTGGCCGAATGAAGCTGATACATTGCCAGGGTCACACCCGTCCCCACCTGAATTTAGCTCTCAACATCCTCCACCAACACCCGAGCCTCAAAATCACCTTCATCGGCAACATCGACAACACCGAGAGATGTCATGCCGAACTCGCCCGTCATGGTTCGTACCAAGACCGTCTAGATCTGCTCTTGCTCGGCGAGACTGAGGTGGGCTTAGGGCGAGAAGGCGAAGGAGGGAGTCGAGGTGGTCCCGGTGAAGCCGAGTCTGGCGGTCGTGGATCAGTCGGTGATGACTTGGGGAGTGGCGGTGAAGATACAGGTCGAGAAGGAGTTGGGAGGGGAGCCGGTCAAGCTGTACGGACTCCACGTCAGCCCGTTGAGCTTCTTCGCTTCATTTCGGTGGAAATACGCTGATGTGGGGGGAACCATATAGGGCTTGGGCATTGGTTGTGATTGGCCTGCCTCCAGGTCGTGTTTTACTGGTTCTGATGTCGGATACAGACTTTTACGGGAATACCGAACCTGCTATTCCGGTACCCAAATTCCTGGAGGAGAGCCAGAGGACAGGGGAGAAGTCCACCGATCTCTACTACAAGGTGTGCACCTCCTCATCTTCAGATCAATCAAGCGCTGAAGCGCAGTGGCTCGAGAACGACGCAGTCGTGCATTTCCCTGGTGTCCCTCCTCACTGTACGTTGAACCGTCGGGCTAGTCGATCCAGTACTGAGAGGCGTTTGCCCGCGCAGATCGATATGAATGGGACCCACAGCAGACCTGGAGAATAGTCGACGACATCGCCAGCATGGGCTGCCAGATGATGCAGTTTGGAAGCGAGATGGACGGGATGATCATGGCATGGGTGGGAGAGCTCGAGCCGGAGGCAGAGGAATAATGGAAGAAGGCCATGGCGCGAGAAGGGGCTTCTCACCTGTCGGTAGATCCTGATTGATGAATTTCAGAGCGTGAGCTGATGGGTCTGGTGTCATACGTGGGGCCGCAATTGCCGCCTGGGTATTGGGAGGAGGCAAAGCCGGACTTATCGGTGGAGTTCTCGAAGGGAAACTCGGCGTCGGAAGTTGGGGAGTTCTTGGACCGGTAAAGGACTATGGGGAGAAGGGTGTGATCAATATCTCGTACATGTGCTTGCCCCTTGACCGCTCCCTGCTGACAACATCATCAGCTGGGGAACGGTAAGAAGGCAATGAAGCTCTCTATAATCCTAGCTGAAGGACGTCTTCGCATCTCTTTCCCCCGGCGAACCAAGTCATCGCTCTCTTCGAACCCGAACGCCCTCTCCCCACCTATGCCATACCTCTTCTCGTGTCCAAACAAGAAGAACCCGCCCGGGGTGACTGCCCTTATCGAGCAAAGCGGGTCTAGGGGGCTGGCAAGTGAGTGGGTTTCACAGCAGAGCGTCTTGCAACTTAAGGCGATTCGGTTGGTCTCTTTCACGAGAACTGTCAGCTGAGAGAAGGCCAGGCGATAGGCTGGGCGCTGACTCTTGGCGGTGCGAATTCGTGAGCGATCCACCTCGGCGCATCGGCGGAATTGACAGGAAACAGGACCTCGGAATGTATGATCAACTCGATCCCGCTGATCGTCTCGCCCATCAGTGCGGAGCGTAAGCTCGTTTCCCCTTCCCATGTGGCCGAACGCCGATTGTGAGGTTGACAGAACCATGCACCGCCTCACAAACGTCACAAGTCTACCACGCCGGCTTCGAGATCCTCCAAATCCAAGCGAGGTACAACGTCGGTCGTCCGCTCTACCGAGGTGACAAAGTCGAGGGTACGGATGAAGCTATCCGCGCCGAGCTGAAGGAGGTGTTCGAGAAGGTCAGAGGGAAAGAGGGGGAGGAGGTGAGGAAGGGCATGGAGGGGTTACATCGGATCGAGATGGACAGTCGGAAGGATGGACAGACTGCTAAAGCGATGGAGGCGCTTGGAAGGGTGTGACTCTGTGCTGGAACTAAGGAAGAGGGGTCGGCAAAGCAATGTATCTTCTGAAGGCTCTTACGCCCCGCAGCAAGCAGTCATCCCAAGCGCTCGCTTGATCCATCTCCCCTCGGATCACCTGAGGCATTGCGCAGTCAGGCTATCCAAAAATCGAAGAAAGGCGACCATGGGATCAGGAAGGGTGAGTAGATGAATCCACAGTAGCGAATCTATCAGAAGGAGAGGGATATAAAATTCGAGAGGAATCTGAGGAGGGCCTCAAAGAGTGGAAGAGAAAGGTTCGGATCACGTTGGCGGGGGCTCATGGTCCCCCTAGTCGAGTCCGTGACCGCCGCGGTTGGAAACCCCAAAGCAAGCGCCCCGATTCTGGCAGGCCTGTGAGTCGGGCAGGAGGAAGTCACAACAGGTCTGTTTCGGTCTAGAAAGCACGACAAGATCGGATGACGGCCCAAAGCTCGGACGAGAATAATGTATATGCCGGGAGAAGTCTGGTACCGGGAGAAGTATGGAGGGAGGCTTCGTGATTTGGTTCCGTGCACGCGCGTAGGATTTTCATACAAAGCCTGATTCTCCATTCATCACTTTCTCACTTTCTCAATTTCTCACTCCCTTCGACCGTTTCGACATAAGCGAAAATCGAGGACGAGATGTCGCTCAAAGTCCCCAAAGCTGGGGGTCCAGACCTCTTCAAGTCAGGCTACAAGGTGAGCTCGCGAGCTACCGTCTCCACGGCGATTTCCATCCGCTTCCTCCTGCGTATGGAGTTGTCATCCGAGCTCTGGATGTCTTGATACTGAGCTTGGTCCTGCATAGTATATGTCGGGCTTGGAAGAAGCGGTACTCCGCAATATCTCGGCTGTTGGCGAGTTGAGCGAGATTGTCAGGACCTCCTTCGGTCCGAACGGTATGTCCAGCTCAACATTCCTCCACAGCGAGCGTCAAAGCTTCAGTCCCAGTCACTGATGGAGGTGTACAGGTCGCAACAAGCTGATCATCAATCACCTCGGGAGACTATTCGTCACATCTGATGCAGCGACCATCATCCGGGAGATAGAGGTTGCGCATCCGGCTGCGAAACTGCTCGTGATGGCCAGCACCGCCCAGGAGTCCGAAGTGAGCCCGCCCCTCTCTCACTCCGACTGCGAGTATGCTTGGTGGGGAGACGCTGATGACGTGCCAAGATGGGCGATGCCACCAATCTCGTCCTCATCTTCGCTGGAGAACTGCTCAAGCGGTCCGAACACCTCTTGACGATGGGATTACATCCGAGCGACGTGATCCTGGGTTATGAGATGGCGCTCGCGAAGGGACGGGAGGAGCTTGAAAGTACGTTACCCCTTCCGAAAAAATGGCGGGAAGGAACTTCATTGCTGACGAAGGTGTACCATAGCCCTCGTCTCGTCTACGATCGACTCATTCCCCCTACCCTCCTCATCCCAACTCGCATCAGCCGTCGCACCATCCCTCGCCTCCAAACAGCCTGGCTCAGAGAAGTTCCTCGCCTCGCTCGTAGCGGAGGCTGCGTTGGCTGTCATGCCCATGAACCCCAGGGACTTCAATGTTGATTCGGTCAGGGTGGTAAAGGTGCTGGGAGGGGGGTTGGACGCTAGTCGGGTGGTGAGGGGTATGGTGTTTGGGAGGGAGCCAGAGGGTGAGTCTTGGTCCACCCAGGTCGTTTGGACATTCCCTCTCCTTTCGCGCACGTAACATCCGCCTTATGGCATCACGTCAACTGCGCATGAGCTCCACCGCCGCACCGAGTCAGCCTGGTAGAGAGCGGAACTGATACAACCCTCCAGGCGTGGTCAAGAAGGCAACGAAAGCTAAGGTCGCTGTCTACACATGCGGTCTCGACATCTCCCAGACGGAGACCAAGGGGACCGTGTTATTGAAGAAGGCGGATGAGCTCCTGGACTTCACACGGGGAGAAGAAAAACAGCTCGAGGGAGTGAGCACTCCTTCCTACTCCATCCCTTCTCCAAGTTTCTTCGCAAGGGCTGATGGGCTGATCATTACGCTCTCAGTACTTCAAGGAGATCGCAGACTCTGGCGTCAAACTCATCATCGCTGGCTCTGGCATCGGTGACCTCGCCTTACATTACCTCAACCGTATGAACATCGCCGTCATCAAAGTGCTCTCCAAATTCGATCTTCGTCGCCTCTGTCGTGTGGTCGGAGCTACTCCGCTCGCTCGACTTGGCGTGCCTACGCCCGAAGAAGCAGGGATGGTAGACGTATTCGAGACCGTCGAAATTGGTGGGGACCGTGTGACCGTGCTTCGACAGGAGGAAGGCGAGAAGACTCGGACGTCTACTATCGTCCTCCGTGGTGCGACAGCGAATTACCTGGACGACCTGGAACGTTCTCTGGACGATGGGATCAATACCGTTCGCATCCTCTTGCGTGATGGTCGACTTGTTCCGGGTGCGGGAGCGAGCGAGATCGAGTTGGCGAGGAGGGTGGCGAGGTATGGCGGGAAGACTGCTGGTCTGGCACAGCATTCGATCAGGCGGTGGGCTGAGGCGTGCGAGGTTGTCCCGAGGACATTGGCGGAGAACGCGGGACTCAACGCGGAGGACGTGATCAGTGCGCTGTACAAGGCGCATGGGGATGGACAAGGGGACGCCGGAGTGGATATCGAGAGTGAGACGAGTGGGGTGACGCCGAGTGGAGCTGGGATCAACGATTCGTTCGCGGCGAAGGATTGGGCTATGAAATTGGCGACGGAGGCGGCGATCTCGGTGCTCAGGGTGGATAGTATCATCGTTAGTAAACAAGCGGGAATCGCACCGCCCAAACAGTCGGGTAACTGGGATGAGGACTAGATGTCAGACATGCATGTCGCATGCACAATCGACTGGACAAGGACAAGGCACGGTGTGGTCATGGATAGATGATGTCCAAGAAACGCAATCCGATATAGGCGAAATCGAAGCGGGGTGAAGAGGATAAGGGCGACACGATCTCACTAGACGACCCGATGTAACCTCCTCCCCACCACGCCATCCTCCTCTAAACGCCGTGCTCCCTCTTCCCCAAGACTTTCACGCACCATCCGCAGCACATCCGCTACAGACTTCGTCACCCCCACCGTACCCTTACCGCTCGAGTCCCGGTTGTCGGGCTTGTCATGGAAGTTGAGCAGTTCGTAGAGGGAGGCGATCTGGTCCGCCTGTACTTCATCATCACCGAGTACTTCACCGTTTTCGAGCCTTCCTTCGGCTAAATGGTAGATAGAGACGCGACTGACCTTCTGCTCGAGGGTATCTATCACTTCTCGCAGGTGTTGCGCTAGGATCTTCCGCTTCGCTACCGCCGAAGCGGCGTCAAGTACCTTGTACGAGTCTGCCAACTCCGCATACACCCTACAGACCTTTCCGTCAGCCTGAGACGCGGATGAGGAGGATGGTGAGGGAACACACGCTTTGTAGTGCGCAAAGTCATCTTCGAGTTCGCGGAGGACTCGGGCGAGCACCGTTTGTGGCGGTAGCGGGTCGGCCGATGGCGATGTTTCTCTGGATCTGGACTTCGGCTTCTCGATCGCAGGCTGTACGACTGGCGGGGCGGTGGTGAATCTCATCGACCATGGCGACGGTCGTGCTGAAGCAGGAAGAGGTAGAGGTTCGCCGAGAGCAGCAAAGAACTCCCCCTCATCCTCTGCGCGGATGGACGGGAATGGACTGGCTGGACCTTCGGCCTGGTGGACCCGCTTCGACCGATGGGACGAGGATGAGCGGGATGCGGGGGTCGGTGAGGAATTACCGTCGTCGGAGGGAGGTGGTGTGGGGCGATGAGCAATCCGAGTTGGGGGTTGGACGGTGGGCGGCATGAGTTTGGGTTGGGGGACTGCGGCGGTATGAAGACCTTGGCGTAGTTTCGAGGGTGCTGATATTGGTGCCGGAATCGAGGTCGACGCAGCTTGCCGCTTCTCCACGTCTCTCCGCGCCCTCTCTACCTCATCTACCCGTTCCCTCTCCACCTCACCGACCAGCCGCGCAGCTTCATCCGCTTCCATCCTCACTGTCCTCTCCCCTCTCGCTTTCCGCCTCGTCTCGAGTCCCTCCTCCACGATCCCGCCTAGCCTCTGCACCTCCTTACCCAGGCGCTCGACTGCTCGCCGCAAGTCCGCGAGCTCGGACTGGACTGAGGTATTACCGGATCGAGGCGGAGACTGGGGTTGTTGTGATAATCGGAGCTCAGAGACGAGCGCTTTGTTCTGCTCGAGCTCGATCGTAAGCCGGGCGAGATGTGATCGAAGCGACTTGACTAGGTCCTCGAGAGCTACTCTTTATCAGTTGCGCACTACGCTTCCACAGCGGACAAACCAGTCTTCTCGCTGACGACTTCTCGCAATCGCCTATCCCCGTCCTTTCTCGCATCCTGAACCTCGCTCCTTGCTCTATCAAGTTCACCTTCCAGCTCTCTGACTCTCCGCCTACAAAGCGCATTCTCCGTCTCAAGCCCCCGTAGTCGCGCATGAAGGGTAGCCAGCGTTTGCGGGATGGTACCTATCTCCTCATCAGTTGTTGCCTTTGCGCTCAGGTTTGAGAACCGTACCTCCAGAATCCCCGCCGACATCCCCATTCTTCCCCAGTCCCCCAAATTCCCCTCCCTTCGCCGGCGTCTCCATCAACCCGGTCAAACCCGTGACATCCGCGCTCTGTTCCACCCTCCCCGGCGCCGACGATCTCCGACCCTCATCCTGGAGCGTCCTAACCCTCGACTTCTCCTTCATCCGTCTCGGGGCTGGCGTCTGTTGAGCATTATGAGTGGTCGACTCGCCAAGTACACGACGGGCTTTGAGCTCGTTACCGAGTTCTCGAGCCATGGAGGAGAATCGACTTCCGGTATCTTGTTTCGGACGAGCGGCTTTAACGGGCTTCGCGGTGGCGGCGTAGTCGCCGGACGAGCCTGATCCGGAGCGGGAGGCTGGAGGGGAGGGGAGAGGGTCGTTTCGGTTGAGTGTGAAAGACAGGTTGGGGTTGTCGCCGAGGATCGATGCGAATGGTGAGGGAGAGCGGGGTGAGCGGGGTGGGGAGAACGGGGATGTCGGGCGGGGCGAGATGCGCTGTGAATGGAGCTCATCAGCTCTGACGACCGACTCTAATCTGCCCGTCCGACAAGCTGGGTATTTTGAAGGCTGAGTGTTTACACTCACATCACTCATGACCCGTCCGAGCTCCCCGACCAACCTGCCCAAACTCCTCTCCGGATCCCAATCATCCTCCTCCCCGAACCCATTCCTCTCCCTGCCCCTCGCACCCTTCCGCTCATATACCCCATCGGCCAGCGTCATCGCCGAGACATGATGTCCAGCAGTCGACACCGGGCTCTCGCCAGTACCCACACTGAGGTTCCTGCTCGCTGCTCTGGGTGTACCGTGTGGTCGGGAGAGACCGCGGGGATATTCCACTGAAGAAATGGATGACATGGAGCGGGATTGGGAGTTCAGGTGAATTGTCGAGTCGGAGGATGTGATTAGGGATGCGAGGGAGAGGGAATGGAGGTCTTGGTCCATTGTGGACTCGAGTCGGCGTCGTTCGAGGTCGGTCGCGGATGGGAGGATGGGTCGGGGTTCCATGGTAGTGAGGACCGTGAGATGGGGACAAGACCCAGCTGGGGTTATAGCCGGTAAGAGTACCGTTTTGAGGGATGGAAGAAAGGTAAACAAGGGTAACAAGAGAAGCGAGGGATGAATATCGTATTCTTGCGTTGAGTGACAACCAGGGCTTGTTTGTGCAGCGTTCCGACCAAGCCGTTCCTGGGATTTCAGGGAAAAATCAACAATCAATGATTTCGGATATTCGGTTGAAAAGAACGGGATACAAGCTTTCAGGGAAGAGGATATTACGGATTGAGAAGGAGACCTTCGCAGCCCCAAAAGAGTCACGATTGCGGGCGGTGGTTCTACCCCTGTGGATGCGAGGGACTGCAGGATGTTGCCGACTGGACACTGCGGCCGGACAAATCGAGTAATTGCTACCGAGGAAATTGCGTTGTCAATGCAGTTCTCACTGAGGTGTCCAGAACCCTAGAACTCCCTTCAGGATGATCAGCCGTCCAACGCCTATATACCCACCTCTTATATGACTTTGCGAACGGATCTCATGCACCACTGATGCTGAACTACAGCTGCACTCAGTGGAAACACGTATCTTGCATGCTTCCGCCTAGTCCATGCTTCACTGCGCAAAGAGGGACGAGATCTCGTATGCATCACAGAGGCCCAACCGGACTTGCCCCATCCTTCCCCTTCCCCTTCCCCACGACCTCTCCCATACCTTCCCCATCCTCCGCCAGCGGGAGAGGTACATTCGCAGCCTCGACCCTATCGATCTCCTCCTTTAACCCTTCCACGCCCATGGTACCACCGTCAGCTTCCAATTGGGGGATGGGTGAGGGCTGGGCCGAGACGGGCGGCTGGTTCGGGTGGGACTCGATCTCTCGGATGGCGGCTTGGGCGGACTGCCACGCTTCCAGGTTCTACCATCGCCAATCAGCGTGTCCCTCAAGTCAGGAGGGCGATGACAGACCTGACGACACCATTCCCGATGAACATTTGACAGCTGAATGGTCATCTGTCGGAGATCCGCGACCTTTTGCCGTTGGAACCGGTCAAGGTCCGCCTGTAGCGTGGTCGAGGCGTACTTCAAGTCTTGCGCCGACGCCTGGAGCGAATCTTCCAGCTGCGAAGCGAAAGCGAGTCAGGGATCCTTAAGATCGAGAAAGACATGAAGGTCTGAAGGAGTGGGGCCGCCGACTCACCTGCGAGATATTATCCCTCGTCTTCCCGATATTCGCCCGCCTCGTAGCCTCCGGATCAACATCCATCATCCCGCTCAAACTATGTTTCACCGCATTGATCAATCCGAATCCCCCACCAGCCCTTCTCTGTACTCGTTCCACCCTCTCCCTTTCCCTCTCCGCTTCTCGTTCTCTCTCCTGTTGCTGCTGCTCGGGATTTGCCAGACCCTTTCCGCCTCGTTCCAGCGCTTCTTCTAGTCGGCGAGCTTCTTTCTCTGCGGTCTCCAGGAGTTCGAGCTTGTCTGTCTGTGTTTCGAGGGCTTCTTGGACTAGCTCATACTGAACATGCTTCTGATGTCGAAAAGAAAGGCGAGCACGGATTAGGGTTGCAAATTGGGTGTAGATATTCAAGGGCTCGGTGGTACATCGCTCCCAAGATTGAAGCTGTGGAGATCCCTCGTCAGCTCCGTCACTACAGCTATGGAGTGCGAGCCGACCAGTGATGCCGTAGCCAGGTACTCCGCATCAACCGCCTGTCCAACCTTCTCCACCGCCTCGCCCAATCCGCCTCCCTCGACCAGACTAAACCCATTCCAAACTGCACCAAGCTCACTAAGATCCCCAGCCCTCTCACCCCACCGTTTCGTGACCCGCCGATTGACCCTCTCCATCGTCCCGCTGAAATGGCCCTGGAACTTCTCGGTGAACGCTTCAGAGTCTAGGAATCGCTGGTCTGGGCGCTGTAGGGGATGATTGGGTGAAGGGGCGGGAAGGAGGTGATGGGCGATGTAGGGGGTTGGTGAAGAATGCTCGGGAGACGAGGGGGATGTGGGCCGTTGAGAGGGGGAAGAGGGGTCTGCCTCGAAGGTCGGATTGTGGGATGGTGCGTGGAGGGGGTTCTTTGGGAGTAGAGAGATAGGTGGGGAGCGGATGACTTCAGACTATGGCATTTCCCCCGTCAGCCGTGGCGACACTAGAAGGGGTCCTCGATAGTGAGCCATGTCATACTGCACTCACCCAGCTGACGCCATCCTCGAGGAACCGATGCAACACATGCTCTCCGCCAAGTATCGGATGTCTCACGACCCTCCTAAGGAAGTCCTCAAGCAGCCTCTTACGCCTTGCCACGACCGTCGCGTCCTCCTTCGCCTTACTCTGGCCCTTCACCGCGTAGTCTGCTAGACTCTGCTTGTTCGGGATAGGGGGGATGATCAGGACAGGATAAAGGCCGGTGAGAGCTTGATGGAAGGATAAGAAGGACGAGTATCGTCGGCGGGTCGTATGTGACTAAACGAACTAAGCAATAGTCTGAAGATCATGGAAGAACAACTCACTCCCAGCTTAATCACATAAGTGATATAACTCGCCTTCCCCCCCTCTGTGGTCTTGAAAGCATCAACAATACTGATCTCCTCCCCTCGATGGATCTCCTTATCCCTCTCACAGCAGAAATCTACCTTGGCTATCGGTCCTGAGAGTCGACTCGACCCGCGCTTGGGCTCTTTAGCAGGGTCGGGGAAGGACGCGCGGTGCGTTGGCGGTGGGGAGCCGGAGGCGGCGGATATTGTCGAGGAGGGTTTGGAAGGGGGTTTTTGGGATGGCGAGTGGGGTCTAGAGGGCGCGGGTGAGGGAGAAGTGGTGAATGGGTTGGGTGGGGGATCGTCCATGGTTGACGGTGATGATATTGATTATAAGGGGGTTTGCAAAAGTGAGGTGCGGTGCAACGGTTGAAGCTGGAAGGAGAGGTTGGGATGACGTGGCGCGGGAGGGGGTGTATCAGAGACACTTATCTAGGGTTGTCTAACGACACTCCCAAATCAAACCAATCATATCAACTAATATATACAGATAGACGATTCCACACACTATATGCCCTTGTCGATCGATACGGATTACGGCTAGAGTGAAGGTCCCAACGAAGGACAGAGATTCGGTCCTGTCACGATTGCACATTAGAAGAGAGAGACGACATCGAATTTATCAATCGATATGCGACATCCTCTTACACCGGACGAGCTATCCGCGATCGTACGTGCCCTGTTCTCTAGACTCCTCTATCGACGTGCGACCTACAACTATTGGTCATCCCAGGCATCATCAGCCCAATCGATCTCCTTCGTTCCTCTGTCATCCGTACTGACCGGAACTGCTAGCTGACTTTCCCTCAGGCAGGGTGGACGTCGATAGCATGCTGGATGGTGGTATACGTCCGTCCCCTCTCTCGACCCCGAATCCAGCTGACACCACACCAGACACCGCAAATATGGGAAAACTACCAACTTCAGTCCGGCGAGGGTCTCTCCGTGACATTTATCGTCCTCTGGCTTCTGGGCGATATTACGAATCTCTTCGGTGGGGTTCTGGCGAAGCTCCTACCGACTATTATCATATTGGCTGGATATGTGAGCTTTCTCTTTCCCATGGCGAGCCGGCTCTGAGTCGAGTTGGCTGCTGGAGCTGGAGAAGCTGGCTGCGCTGATCTTCCCCCAGTACTCGATATGCGACCTCCTCCTCCTCTTCCAGGTATACTACTATCGCCGAGCCCGCCGACTCCGCTCCTCCACCCAATCCGAATCCGCCCCTCTCCTCGCCGCGCCGCCATCGGTTCCTCAACCCAAACCCCTCCTCCCACCCCGGCTAGAATACCCTTTGCTCCTGCTATTCGTGTTCGCGTCAGGAGTAGGCGCTTGGTACCTCTCCGACTCGCCTGATGACGTCTCGATACCCGAGAAGCCGGGAATGGGCGAGGAGGTGGAGCTGGAGTGGCGCAGTCAGGTGCTGGGGTGGACGAGTGCGGTTCTGTACCTTGGGAGTCGGGTGCCGCAGATCGCGCATAATTAGTCAGTCGAGCGCTCTTTACAGCAGGAGGGGTCTGCTTCCTTTGCGGTTCGGAGCCTACGCTGACGATGAGTCGCAGCAAGACACGTTGTGCTGGCCTTTCTTTAGCGATGTTCTTCTTCTCCATCTCAGGCAGTACGTCGTTCTCCACCAGCTTACACTGTCAAAGCTTATGGGAACTCAGACCTGACATACGCGTGCTCGATCCTGCTGATCTCACTCGAGACCCGCTACCTCATAGCCAACGCGTCCTGGCTTGCGGGCTCCGTCCTCACCATCTTCCTAGACATCTTCGTGATAAGCCAATTCATGTATTATCATCTAGAGGACCGGAGACAGGAGACGGAACGGAAGGTCTTGGGGGAGGGCGATGACCGAGAAGATGGAGAAGGGGAGGGAGTATGATCTTTCTGTCAGAGTTTATTCCCGAAAACATCGATTACTCCGATAGAAGAGGCTACGGTGAAACACCGGATGAGATTTGATTTCGGCCGCATACCACGACTTTCTCAACCATGTAGCCCATAACTTGATCACCAATGCTCATCGTTTTCTCTCCAACACACGATGGCTCGATCTTTGCGTCGCAAGACTCTAGTCCTCCGCCGAAAAGCGCTAAACTCCCTCCCGACGTTCCTGCCCTTCATCATAGCCTTCACCCACGTCCTCCTCTCGCCTCACACCAAAGTCGAGGAGTCCTTCTCCCTCCACGCGGCGCATGATGTGCTCGCCTACGGCCTATCTCCATCCCACTTTCACCTGGTACCGCCTTCCTGATTGAGGTGGGAGTAGCTGACGAGGTAGTGGGACCATCTCTCTTTCCCCGGAGCCGTCCCACGATCATTCCTCCCGCCCATCCTCCTGGCTCTCATCACCTACCCACTCTCACTCTTTGGCATCTCCTGTGGATGGATCAAGTCAAAGTTCGACGTCCAGATCCTCCGTCCGTCTCCCTCCCTCATGATTCAACCGGGCTCACATCCCACGTCCCTTAGTCCGACTCGTCCTCACATCCTTCCACTCCATAGCCATCAACCACCTCTCCCGTACCCTCCGATCACGTTACCCGCCTCAAGTAAGGACATGGTTCTTGGCGCTGAGCCTAAGCGGATTCCATATCCCCTATTACGCGGGTCGGACGATCCCGAACTTCCTCGCACTCCCTTGCGGTATGTCATACCATTTCCCCTCTTTGCACATATACCAGTTCCCCTTTTTGTCACAAGAATCGCCTCTCTGCCATACCGGCTCCCTTCTTTGTGCGTCAAGGCTGATGCAGAATGTTAGTGATCATCGGGATCTCCTTGATCCTACGTTCGGGAATCACAGCGGTCCCATGGAGAATCACGAGGAGGAGGCTCCGGGACGGCATCATCCTCCTCACAGCTACAACGACGCTCATCCGACTCGAGCTGGCGTTATTCGTGCTGCCAGTGGTACTCAGCCTCGTCCTCCTCGGCCGACTCTCGGTCCGTCAAGCGGTAGTTTACGGCGCTACAGGCGGCTTCGGATCTCTCCGTGCGTCCCTTCACATCCTTATGTAGATGTATCTGACGGCTTGCGGTAGTCATCTCTGCGCCGGCAGACTATACACTCTGGCACCCCACCCTCTCCCATCCGTCATTCCCCTTCACCAACCCCCTCCAGCTACTATGGCCAGAACTCTCCGCACTAAACTACAACCTCTACCAAGGCCAGGCTGAGCAATGGGGTGTCTCGCCATGGTGGTATTACCTCCTCAACGCCTTGCCAAAGACGTGTCTCGCTTCCCTCCCGCTTGCACTTGCCGGGCTGAGCTGGGTAGCGATGGGAAGGGGGCAAGGGAAATTCGCGGACGGGTTGAGGGAAGTGGTGGGGTATTTTGGTCTGGGAATCGTGGGTCTGGTTGGCGTGATGAGCTGTGTTGGACATAAAGTAGGTCTTGCCCAAGCGAGGTTTGCTGATGGGCAGGAATGGAGGTTCGTAGTCTATGCTGTACCTATCATCAACCTCCTCGCGTCGTTCGCTGCGTCCTCGATGTACGTCATACCCGCCGTTTCTGTGCATGTGTTGACCAAAACAGGTGGAACATTGCGAATCAGAGGTTGAGACCACTCTTCCGACTCGGACTGGTGGGTATGATCCTCGCGAATCTCTTCGTCACAGCCATTTCGACGTTTTTGAGCATGCACAATTACCCCGGCGGAGAGGTGTGGCGAGTGCTCGAGGATCTCCAACGGGGATCAAACGAGACCGGTAGGTCTATCCAATGGGTGGAGCGGTGGAATGGGTACTGATGTGGGCGAAGTGATGATCCACTACACGAATTATCCCCTCCAAACAGGCGCTACACTCTTCACGTTCCTCCACTCCCCATCCCTCACGTCCTCCTCATCATATCCAGCACTCCCACCACCCATCGAGCCGGTATGGACCTACTCGAAATCCGAAGATCCGGATCTCGCCACGCGTGAAGGAGCTTGGATGGAGGTGGACTACGTAGTCACGGAGGACTGGAAGGGGTATGAGTCCTGGACAGGGGATGGAGGGGAGAAGTGGAGAGTCGTAGGAGGGGTCGAGGGGCTGG
>JAABUH010001891.1_pt1 | contig 21602 bp, 17 predicted proteins | sample 5559121 | NCBI WGS metagenome assembly JAABUH01 (sample SAMN10711871, study PRJNA513364) | rock metagenome | isolation source: Antarctica rocks | place: Antarctica: Victoria Land, Battleship Promontory nord | collected 2015-12-28
ATATATGTATATGTTGTATATGAACTGCAGCATGTATGCAAAGACGTTGCTGTCATTCTGTGTATGTGCGAGCTTCAACGCGCTGATGATTACGTTGTTATTGCTTCGCTTTTCAACTGTGTGTGAGCTCAACGTGTGAGTAAAGCGCTGTTACTGCTCTATCGATGTTGATGAGATTGTTCAGCTCTTCTGACAAGCATAGCTTGCAGAAGATTCGTAGTCAGCATCTTGTACAAATAAATCTTGTTGTCAATCAGTTTACACAGTGTAAGACTGTGAAATCAAATATGTAATTTTCATGCTAAGCTTAAACGTTGTTGAAGCATTTAATCAAGTCTCACACATCAGACTTCTGTATATGCTGAAAATGAAAAGAACATTGAGTTACATAATCAAATGAACACGCAGCTTTCTAAAGAATTGAGAAACATTGCTAATATTTAATGAACAAATGAGCAACATACGTAAGATAAATGCAGACATATTGCAAAAATTTCTCATTTTATTGATTTTCTTTCTATTCTTCAACACAAGTTTAATCAAAAAATGCAAAGCATTGAAAATTAAAATTGAAGTGCTTAACTTTGTAAATAATATTAACATTCTAGTCTATAATAAATTCATTGAAGAAATTTGCAAAACATTAAGCAAAGCACACAACATCTGCGCGAAATGAGCTTGCATTCATGACACAACGTTCGCATCAAAAAAGTATGAGCTTACGCATTTCACTAGAAAATCGAAGAGATTTGACATGACAATTAACATATAAATAGAAAACTCAATTATTAAATCAAAATCAGACGTACAAGTTCTAAAGATGCAACTGAACATGAAACTGCAATGAGACGCGTATCTTCGACAAATAAAGATGAATCACGTCACAAGAATGCTGATACTTAGTTATCTTGAAGTCTTTACATGAGAAGCTATTTTCACAAAAGCAAGACAAGTATACTCAGCAGTAATGAGATCAGAAATCGCATTCGAAGCATCAGTTTGACATCAGCGTGACAAGAAAGATGAATTGTTGAGTAAAGAATGCAGACTAAAAACATTTTAGAATCAGATTTTACGTCACGTAGCAGAAATATTTAAAAAGACAGAAACATACACAAGCTCACTATATATTCATTTGAACATGCTACAGAACAAGATCATGCTACACAGTTGAGTCAATGATCAAACGCAAGAGATCAAACAAGCATGTGAACTAATACATGTTCATTTGACGAAAGTTAATCACGTCATTTCTCGCTTACTCATCATCAAGAAAATAGTACTTCTGAATGTCTTCATTCAAGAAGATGCAAAGATACAATCAAGATGCAGATGATGCATTTTCTTCTTCACAATGATTTCAACAAGCAATAACATTGCAATAGCGTAATATCACAAAGATTAATGAAATCAATGATGAAAAAAGTACAGAGAATGCGTTGCAGATATCAATGCAATCTCAGCACAAAGATTGCATCTGAGCAATAAGATGATAGTAAAGATGTGTAATGATTTTCAGAAAGCAGAAAGCATTCTTGCAATGCATATCAAAATCAAACGCATAGATCTGAATACTTATTTGCACTCTAGAAACGTTTCAGACATGAATAGTTCATGATGCAACTATAAATGAAGTCATCAGATAACGAAGCATGTACTCATGCATTGCTTGAACTGATTGCATCTGCGATCAAGAATGTTACAAGATACTGATTTCTTGAACTATTGAATAATCATCATCATCACGAAGAGTCTCAGAGCAGTAGCAAAGATGATGATGAAAATGAAGCTCTTGAAGCAATTTAGAATGATTAAAACACTCATTTTCTAACGTGCAATCAACGTGAACAAATTTGATACATAGTCTCAAAACTCACTGTTTCAACTGCATGAAGCAGTTGTATAGACTGCAAGTGATTTTCTATCTCAGAGAGTTTTATTCACTTAATACAAATAGCGTAAAGTCTTTCATGAGTCAATCTAATCAATGTCATAAGAATGTATGAATTTATTATTATTATATCATGAATTATTTCATGTTCAACTTGACAATGCTTGATAAACTCTTTATAGTTGATTGATTTTCTTAAGTTATTGAGAGTTTCTCAATAATTAACTTTATTATAATATATATTTATTTTGTGCCTGATTAAAATATCACATTGTCATATTATTTTTATAAATTTTATCTATTCATTTAATAAACTCAATCGACTGACAACGAGATTCATTTATACATAATGTCAACTACAAATCTTTTGATTCTATTTTGTGTTTGAATAGAAGTCAGAAGAGTCAAGAGATCTCAATTTGACGCAGTTTGAATGATGTTAAAACGTTACGTGATCAGAAAAGTTGTTATGCAAAGTTTTCACTCATGTGACAACACTCTTTCTAACAGTTACAATCAATCTACGAAGAAGATTAATGACATGTCAATGTCAGTAAAAGATGAGAAAATACTACTAGTGAAAAAGATAACTCAGATGAAGAGTCTGCGAGTTATAACTACAAGTGATCGAAGAATTTGTGACTCATCAACTGCGTTAATATTGAAACATTTTCATCACATCAACAATGTCATTGAGTGATTGATGAAAAGATATCAGATAGAATAGTCATTTCAAGTATTGAAAGTCATGATTACAGTGCTTGAAGAAGTAGTGACTCGTCGATCACGCTGATATACTGAGAAGACTTGAACTCATCTTCTTTACTTAATGTCAAGTCATTCATTTATTCACGTGAAAAATTGAGAGTTTAAGAGAATGATCAGAATGCATTCTCTTTCATTGATTAAAGTCAAATATTGAATGATTGCAATTGCATGTTTATACTAACAATTCATTCAACGTCTACGTGACATAAGTCAAATCAAGAGAAGAAAGAAGTTACTCAATATAATCATACTTTATCTTTTCATCATGTGCATCTCTCTTTCATTACATATTTCTCTGCTCAATAAATGACAATCATTGAGTAAAAGAACACAGCTTTACGTTCATTATAATCATGAGCATTATAAATGCAAAGAAAACATCTTTCGTCTTTGAATCAAGAATTGAATCAAAACATCATTGTATAGAATATCATCAATGAAGAGCAAAGTAAAAATGATGTGTCATAATCAAACAGCACAAACACTTTCATCAAGAGTTTACTTAAGCATCACACACTGAATAGAAGCTATAGATTCATTACTTGATAGCACAGTATCAATCTCATTGTTTTGACTGCGCAAAGCAGTTGTATAGACGACGAGTAATTTTCTTTCTCAGAGAGTTTTGTTCACTCGATATAAATAGCATAGAGTTTCTCATGAATCGAGTTTAAATCAATGTCACAAGAATGTATAAATTACAATTACAATCACAATAATAGACTCAATCATTACAAAATGTTTAAAAGTTAGAAGAAAAATAAGTTAAATAAATCATAAAATTGTTGATTTGCAATTTTAAAATAATGCATAAATCAGAAAAAACAAACTCAATTAATGCATTATTGAAATAATTTGACTATAAGAATGAAAACATTTTTGCAAATCATTTGTTACTCACTTTGCAACGAAAGCTGACTAGAATAGAAAACTTAAATAACTTTATATTCATAGCAATCAGAGAATTATACTGTATATGAGTGATAAATGATGTTGAGAAGATATTCATTCACAGTATAAGTATAAACAAATATTCAGCAAAACATGTTGAAAGCAGACTGCAAGATGAAATTTATTGAACATAAGTAATAAAAATGTCAAGAAAATGTTTATTTACAATATCAATGAAAGAAGATATTCAGTTGATCATGTTAAAAGCATGTTGCAAGATGAAATTTACTGTATATAAGTGATTAACAAAGTCAAGAAGATGTTTGTTTACAATGTCAGTAAAAATACAAGTACATGTTCAGCAATGTATGTCAGAAGTATGTTGTTGAAAGTCATGATTTTAACAGTGCAAGAAATACATTTAAATTAACAACTTTAAGAAGAATAAACATTGAAACATTAATTTATAAAGATCATAACATAATTGAGAAATAGTTTAATTCTGTTGCTGAAACTGTTAATTGCAAACAACTCATTTCACATGCAATTATCAAAGTATTGACAATTCATGAAATGATATACAACTTTAGTAGTAAATTCATAGTTAAGCTCATTAAGATTTTACAGCAAGAAGATGAATTTGCTGTAAAATTAAAAGCAAATGAGATGATAAATATACAAAAGAATAATGTCAAAGCTTGAACATTGAATAATCAAGAAATAATAGAATACAATAAATTATTATATGTTTCAGAAGATTTTTCTGTTAAAGAAGAGTTATTAAAACATCATCATGATAATTTCTTAACAAGACATTTTGATGCTGACAAGATCAATGAGCTGTTAAATTACAAATATTACTGAAAAAGTATAATTAAAAATGTTAAAGAATATATAAATATTTGTGATATTTGTCAAAAAGTAAAGATAAAACATCATTTATCATATAATAAGCTGAAATCATTATTGTGATTCATAGACTTCTGAAAAGAAATTACTATGAATTTCATAATAAATTTGTCATTTAATAAATGAAAAAAAGTTGTATTTGATTTGAATTCATACATTTTTGTGACATTGATTTAGACTCAATTCATGAGAGAAACTATGCTATGTATATTGAATGAACAAAATTCTCTGAGAGAGAAAATCGCTCATTGATTACACAACAACTTCACGTCGTTGAAACAATAAATTGACACTGTGTTATCAATAATGAATTTATAGCTTCTATTCAGCACGTGATGTTTATTGAAAATATGTTGTATACGTTGCATGCAACATACATAGAGCACAATCTCTATGCTGATTTTTCTCTTAGACTTGAGAGATTACTTAAAGAGAATTTCTCGCGACAGAGTCACAGTTCAAGATGAACGAGATTTCTCACTGCTCAAATTTCAACAGTTTACTTTTTAAGCATGAATTGCAGACGTTTCGTCTGCAATATGCATGCATATCACAGTCAATTTCTTCTTTAATCACATTAATATACACTATTGTTCTTTCAAGTTATACAAATGATGTTTTCAACTAAAGATTGACTTTATTATCAAGACATTCAAGAGTCAAAACTTAGTGAAGAAGTGAGATTCTTAAGATCAACAATTATTATCATTGTATATCACATCTTGCAGATGCTTGCTTCATTTGAAAACATGCAACTCATCTGTTTTACATTATTTGTAAAGATCTTTCTCATGCAGATTGATTATATCTTGCAAAAATATTCATATACTACACTTTTAATCAGACAGCATAATTCAATCATTCTTTATTAATTTGTTTATGTTTCTCTTCTTTTAACAAAGTTTTTTCATCAACATATCATTTTTATATAGAATGTTTATATTTGAACATTTATTAAATGATATTAATGAAACTCTTGAGTTTACTTGTGTTAAACTTAACAAGTCTTGTGAGTTACTTATGTTATAGTAACAGACATGCAGTCTTAACAAGATTTATATGTAGTTAACATGTAAATTTAAAGAATGTTCATGATTCAAGTTCTTTCTGCTAATCATTTTCAACAGATCAAACATAAGAATGTTCTGTTTCAGTTTTTATCATTATGATGACAAGATATTGAATTGAATGATTTTCATAAGCGATTTTTCTTGTAGTTCTGTGTTTTATTTGACTTTCTCATCTGCGTGCAGATTGCTTATAACATGCACATTAAGATTATCAAAGTCTGTGCAATTGCAAAAACTCTGCACATGATCAATGCACAGCACTTCATCATCATGCAGCATCTTAATATCATTCAAACTTTTGATAATTTCTAAACTTTACTGTAGCTAAACAGTAGATTTGTAGTCAGCATCATGTACAGATGAGTTTCATCGCTGATTAAAAAAAAAATTTATATATGACTTGATTCTTGTGATAGTTGATTACTACATGAAAATGATGCATTATTTGTTTATAAAGAAAACTCTGACTATTGTAAAGTTAGTAGAGTTGTTCTTCAAGAAAATTGCTTCAAAATATAAGATTTTAAATAATATAATAATTGATAGAAATAATTTATTGATCAGTGTGTTCTGATCAGAAATTTATTTTCATATAAAAATGAAATGATAACTAAGCATCATCTTTCATTTGTAAACAGACAGTCAGACAGAATGACAGAATCAAACGCTGAAACATTATTTAAAAGTATATTATTTTAAAGAATAAAATAACTGAGCTACGCTTTTATTCATAGTCAAGTTCATGTATTATTAAACAAAGCATGCTTTGTTAAACTGTAGTCTCTTTAAAGTCATGTATGATTATGAATTAATCTTTGACATATATATTAAGAATGATGCTATAAAAGAAAAAGTATCAACAACAAAAAAATATGTTGAAATGCTACAAGATATGTGAAACATATTAACACAATGATAATAAAACACAATTGATGCTCAGACAAAGTATTATAATTGGAAACATAAGTTTAAGTTCTTTAATGTTAATGATTTAATCATGTTATCAACAAAAAATCTGAAGCAGAAGAAGTTGAGCAAGAAGTTATTAAATAAAATGTTAAAACTCTTTCATATTTTAATTTAATTTAATTTAATTTAATTTGAATTCATACACTCTTATGACATTAATTTAAGTTCAACTCATGAGAAAAACTATGTTATATATATTGAATGAATAAAACTATTTGAGAAAGAAAATCACTCATTGATTACATGATGACTTCACGTTATCAAAACAATAAAATTGACATTATATTATTAGTAATGAATTTATAGCTTCTATTCAATGCATGATGCTCAAGTAAACTTTTGATAAATCAGCAATGAAACTTATTTGTACATGATGTTGATTATGAATCTACTGTTTAACTATAGTAGAGTTTAAAGATTATCAAAAGTTTGAATGACATTAAGATGCTGCATGATGATGAAGCGTTGTGCGTTGATTGCATGCAAAGTTTTCACGATCACGCAGACTTTGATAATCTTAATGTGCATGTTATAAGTAATCTGCATGCAGATGAGAAAGTCAAATAGAATGCAGAACTATGAGAGAAATCACTTATGAAAATCATTCAATTCAATATCTTGTCATTGCAATGATAAGAACTGAAACAGAACACTTTTGCATTTAATTTGTTAAGAGTGATTAACAAAAAGAACTTAAATCATAAACATTCTTTAAATTTACATGCTAACTACGTATAAATCTTGTTAAAATTGCATGTTTATTACTATGACATGAGCAACTCACAAGACTCATTAAGTTTGACATGAGTAAACTTGAGAATTTTGTTAATATCATTTAACAAATGTTCAAACACAAACATTTTATACAAGAATGATATGCTGATGAAAAAACTTTGTTAAAAGAAAAGAAATACAAGCGAATTAATAAAGAATGATTGAACTACGCTGTCTGATTAAAAGTGTAACATATGAACATTTTTGCAAAACATGATTGATCTGCATGAGAAAGATTTCTACAAATAATGCAAAACAGATGAATTACACACTTTCAAGCGAAGTGAGCATTTGTGAAGCATGATATACAATGATGATGACTGTTGATCTTGAGAATCTCATTTCTTCACTGAACTCTGATTCTTGAATGTTTTGATGATAAAGTTAACTTCTAGTTGAAGATATCATCTGTATAACTTGAGAAAACAATAGCACATGTCGATATGATTAAAGAAGAAATTGACTGTGATACACATGCATATCACAGATGAAACATCTGCAACTCATGCTTAAGAAGTAAACTGTTGAAATTTGAGCAGTAAAAGATCTCGTTCATCTTGAACTGTGAATTTGTCACAAGAAATTCTCTCTGAGTAACTTCTTGAGTTTAAGAAGAAAATCAGCATAGAAATCATGTTCTATGTATATTGCATGCAACGTATACAACATATTTTCAATAAATCAGACAAGAAGAACTACTTTAATGCAAAAACATATAAATTAATTGTGCTACTTAACATGCTGAGCAAAATACTGAAGTTCATCATATTTGAACATCTGTGAAACGTTGTAGAAGTGTGCAACTTAATATTGAACATTCAGATGAGAACTGACAAACACAGATTAATAAATATGACTTTGCAACTGATTACAGAAAAGATACATACTGTATGAAGTGATATAAGAAGAAGAGTAGTCTCATTACTGAGTTTGAATGAGAAGAGTGCATTCAACAATGTAGCACATAGTAGACTCTTGCATGACATGAAAAAAAGAAGAGTTTTCAGACTGCTTCTTGAATTTGTGAAGAACTTTCTGAGAAATCGACGCATCATAATCACAATCAATGATTACATGATGATGAAACGCAGCGTGAACATCAACATATCACAAGACTCTTTGCTATCATCAATATTATATTTGTTTTACAATGTGAACTTGTTAAAAGCATGTGATGACATCAGATTAAGAACAAGCTTCACAAATTTCATAAACAACGTCAATATCTTAATATACAAAAAGTTCATAAAGTGTAACTGCAGAGTTCTTAGCGAAATTTATGATAGATGTGAACAGTGATCAAAAACACATGACATCAAGTTTTTAAAGACAAAGCATAAGTTGATTCACTTTACAAGAACTTCTAAGTGATTCAATATAAACATTAACATAAAGTTAATGAAACATCAAATTAACTTGAAATCAAATATCAGAATTTTGAGAGTTCAATCGAACTTCAAGCTGAAATGAGTAATTCACATGTATCATATTAAAGCAAAACTAGTGATTAAACAAAAGATCATGCAGATAATCATTGAGTCTACTTGAGACTCATCAATGATGATGAGAAAGCAAATATACTTCGTGATGACACGCTCTCTGCTTAGTCATAAAGTCATCATATAATACATGTCACAGAAAGTGAAGAATCATTGAAAAAATCTGAACATCAAGTTGAGATCAGTACAAGAAAAAGCATTATGACAAATCATCAACATTTATTGTGCAACATCAATAAAGACTTTACAGATAAAAATAAACACAGCGTTGATAGATATTCATTTACGAAAGCTGATATAAAAGTTGATAATGAACATGAACTTTTGAAAATCAAATGAAGTTATTGAGACAATGATGCATCAAATTTGCAACAACTTGATATTTAAAAGAGATTGAAAATCAAAGCTGCGTAAGACATTTCTGCAGCTGAAGCAAAAGTGAATGAAAGAAACACTTGAATAGATGAAAATGAAGTGAAATCATCTTTACATGAGAATTCTCTGATCAAAGTCATCAAGAATAGTTATAGTCATAAACAAGAAAATGTCAATAAGTCAACATCATCTTGACACATTTGCATTGAAGCAAAGAGTTTACTTGAATGATAGCAACAGTAGAAAGAATGTTACAATGATTGCAATGAGAATTAACTGAGAGTTAAATAAAAGATTGAGAAAATCAACTTTAATCATCACTCATCATGAAAAATTGAAAGAATTGATCGTAAGAGTGAAACATCTTGCAGACGTAGCAATAAAGAATCAAAAGTGTCATGAAAAGATATACAAAGTATACAGTGATAGTCAGACTTTTTTGAAAACAGTGAAAGTTATAATATCAACAAAAGATTAAACACGTCTGCAATGAGTTCAGACTACGCATAAAAGCATTCAATCTTAAAAAGTCACGCTGAAGTTATATTGAGTGATGAGACATGCAGAAGTACTTGAAAATGAAGTAATGAACAAGATGATTGATGATGCACATGATTTGTCTTTATTACTGACTGAGCATCAATGCACTGAAGTGATGACAAGACTGATGCTCATACAGAAATAAATTAGATAAACATGAAAAATAGTTTGAAAAGAGAGATTCAATGCAGCTCATTTTCAATATTTGATATCAAAGATGATACATCAACATTTGCAATTGCACAAGAGTTGTGCAAAGTCTTACAGCATATTATTGATGCAGCTATGTATGAGAAAAATTGACTTCAATTAATTTCTATATGAGAGACGAGTATTTGATATTGCTATGATAACATGCAAATGCAACAAAGATTAAATATTAATTAAGCATATTTTATTAACATGTTTCAGATGAAAAGTAGAACGAAAAGCAATGCAACAAGAAGAGAACATCATGAACTTGAAAAAGCTCTTAAAAATCATGAGCGCAGCAATAATGATCATTCAAATGATATTCTCAATGAGCATACTGAATCAATTTTAAGCTGTGACATCATTGAAGAGTTAGATGAAAGAGAGAAGAAATAAAAAAGAAATAAACTTATAGAGTTCTTGCATTAAGAACAATTATAGTATAAAGCGCAGAAAGAAGTGATTTTTGATGTGAAAAGAGCGCTGCGTTAGCGCAGCGCTTGCTACAGTATATAAAATCTTGCATAAACTCATAATGAGTGTTGAATCAAGTAAGAATTAAAAAAAAAACTCTTGATAAAAGTGTCTGTGCTGTTTAATTATGATACATCATCTTTGTTCTACTTTTCATTAATGATATTTTATACAATGATGTTTCGATTTAATTCTTGATTCAAAGATGAAAGATGTTTCTTTGCACTTGTGATGCTTGTGATTATAATGCAGAAACTATGTTCTTTTGCTTAATGATTATCATTCATTGAGCAGAGAAATGTGTGATGAAAGAAAGATGTGCACAATGAGAAAATAAAGTATGATTGTATTGAATAACTCTTTTCTTCTTTTGATTTAACTTATGTCATGTAAATGTTGAACAAATTGTTAGTATAAATGTGCAATTGCAATCGTTTGATACTTAGTTAATCAATAGTAAAGATGCATTCTGATCATTCTCATGAGTTCTCAATTTTTCACGTAGATAAATGTATGATTTGATGTCAAGTAAAGAAGATAAGTTTAAGCTTTCTCAATATATCAGCATGATCAACGAGTCACTACTTCTTCGAGCATTGTAGTCACGACTTTCAGACTCATCATTTGAAATAACTATTTTATTTAATATTTTTTCATCAATTACTTAATAATATTGTCGATGTGATGAAGATGTTTTGATATCAATGCAGTCAATGAGTTGCAAATTCTTTAATCACTTGTAATCACAACTTGCAAACTTTTCATCTGAATTGTCTTTTTCACTAGTAGTATCTTCTCATTTCTTACTGACATTAACATGTCATTAATCTTCTTCATAAATCAATTGTGACTGTTAGAGAAAATGTTGTTACATGAATGAAAACTCTGCATGATGACTTTTCTGATCATGCAATGTTTTAATATTGTTCAAACTGCATTGAATTGAAATCTTTTGACTCTTCTAACTTCTATTCAAACATAGAATAGAATCAAAAGATTTATAATTGATAGACTGATCGTCAAGTCGAATTTTCATATCTACATTCTGACTCAACTCAAGTACTTGAGTCGAATCTTCTGACTCGGCTCGAATACTCAAGTCGAATCTCATGACTCGACTTAATATCAATCTCGAGCCGAGTCAGAACTCGCTGACTCGACTTGACTCGTCAAGCAATCGAATATGACGTCAAGAGAGCTAAATATAGAAATTTTTCCGGTTTTTCGTTTTTGCATTATCTTTTTGATAGAAAGTCATAAAGAGAAACATGAAGAAAAACATGAAGAGAAACATGAAGAGAAACATGAAGAGAAACATGAAGAGAAACATGAAGAGAAACATGAAGATCGTTTGATAGAGAGCTTTGATAGAGAGCTATGATAGAGAGTCATGACGAGAAACTATGAAGATTGTTTGATAAAGAGTCATAAAGAGAAGTCATAAAGAGAAGCTATGATAGGGAAACATGAAGACTATTTGATAGAAAGTCATGGTAGAAAGTCATAATAGAGAGTCATAATAGAATATCTATCTATCTATCTTCATGTCTTGACGAGTCAAGTCGAGTATTTCGAGTCGATACTCGATTTCAACTCTTTGACTCGACTTGAATACTTGAGTCGAACATCTCGATTCAACTCGAATACTCAAGTCAAGAATTCTGACTCGAATCGAGTCTTGACGAGTTGAAAACTCGACTCGATCTCGATGACTCGACTCGACGCGATCAGTCTAATAATTGACATCACGTACAGATGAATCTTGTTGTCAATCAACTCTTTCATATACAAAAACTCATAAATAAGCAAATATATCATCTTGATCTTTCAATCATTTATAAAATTTATTCTGTCTTTCATGTATTTCTTTTAAAGTTGTATAATTGTAGATTAAATAATGATTTTATATTCAAGTATTTCACTTTCAAGCTTATTAATGATGAACAAGAATAAAAAGTAGAAAAGATTTTATAAAAGTGAAAAAGAAAGAAAATCTTATATTATAAAATATAATGAAAAGAATATTTCATGAAATATAATCAATAAATATTAAACGAAAATATGAAAGAAGTCTTGAATCTTAAAAAAGCTTTTGAAATGAGATTGAAATGTAAGTGAAAAATATAATCACTCACTTTCAAGCATAAACTAATGATTAAAAAGAAAGAGAATCATTGTATTATAATGATTCTCACTCGATCAGCAATGAAACTCATCTGTACACGATGCTGACTATAAATCTACTTTTTTTTCAAGTTTTACATACTTATGCAGTCTATGATTATGAAACATGATGCTATCTATCTAAATAGTTGCACTGAAGCGTTGTGTGTAAGCTAAATTACATGTATTCTAGCTTTAGTCGCTGCAATATATTTTCTCATTGCTCAGTCAGATTGTTTATGTGTGCATATGAGCATGCAATCTGTTTATATAATCAAGTGATCATATCAACAAATCGAAATTGTGAAAGCTGATCACTTCAACATGAGCTTTCGTTCACTGTTTGATCATCTAGTTGAGTAAGCTAAATGAGCTTTGATTTATGTATAAAAGCTGATCACTTCAACATGAGCTTTCATTCGTTATTTGATCATCTAGTCAAGCAAGTTAAATGAGCTTTGATTTATGTATAAAAGCTGATCACTTCAACATGAGCTTTTGAGTTTGCTGTTTAATCATCTAGATGAGAAGACTAAATGAGTGATCAATGTATTATAAAAGTTGATCACTTCAACGTGAGCTTTCGTTTACTGTTTGATCATTTAGTTGAGCAGATTAAATGAGCTTTAAGTTGTTTATAAACATCACGATGCAATGTTTGATTTATGTATTGTGAAAGTTAATTACTTCAACGTGAGCTTTCATTCGCTGTTTGATCATTTAGTTAAGCAGACTAGATAAGTTTTGAGTTGTTTGTGAGCATCGCGATGCAATGCTCAATCTGTGTATTGTGAAAGCTAATCACTTCAACGTGAACTTTCAAATTTGCTGTTTGATCATTTAGCTGAGCGAGCTAAACAAGCGATCAATGTATTGTAAAAGTTGATTACTTTGACGTGAGCTTTCGTTCACTGTTTGATCATTTAGTTAAGCAGACTAAATGAGCTTTGAGTTGTTTGTGAGCATCATGATGCAATGCTTAATCTGTGCATTGTGAAAGCTGATCACTTCAACGTGAGCTTTCGTTCGTTGTTTAATCACATGATCATTTGATCATGTGATCTTGTTGTTTGTGAGCATCGTAATGCAATGCTTGATCTGTGTAAAATTATAATGAGTATTGCAGTTGAAATGTCATAAAACAACGCAAAATTCTGCAAAATAAGAGAAAGAAGAGTGCATGAAGCGACTCTTTATATTTCTTTTCATAAAGAGTTTTTTTGAGTTTTAAGCTTCGAACTTCTAAAAAATTCACTTGACATCACTTAAATATTTTTTTAATCTCTTATTCAGAGCGTTTCACTTAGACAGTAACTTTAGTGTAAAGATTTTTCAATTTCTATCTTGAAATCTGCAATAGATCGTTTTCTATTATTGATTTATGTCAGACGAAAATGATATAAATTTAGTCTGCAAAAGTCTAGATTATTCTTTTTTAATTGTGATTGTGATTGTAATTCATACACTCTTGTGACATTGATTTAAACTCGACTCATGAGAGATTTTATGCTATGTGTATCAAATGAACAAAACTCTTTGAGAAAGAAAATCACTCATCAACTACATAATGACTTCACGTCATTGAAACAGTAAGATTGACACTATATTATCAGTAATGAATTTATAGCTTCTATTCAGCGCGTGATGCTTGAGTAAACTTTTGATGAAAGTGTCTGTGATGTTTGATTATGATGCATCATCTTTGCTTTACTCTTCATTAATAATATTCTATATAACAATGTTTCGATTCAATTTTTGATTCAAAGACGAAAGATGTTTCTTTGCACTCATGATGCTTGTGATTGTAACGCAGAAACTGTGTTCTCTTGCTCAATGATTATCATTCATTGAGCAGAGAAATGTGTGATGAAAGAGAGATGTGCATGATGAAAAGATAAAGTGTGATTGTATTGAATAATTCTTTTCTTCTTTTGATTTGACTTATGTCATGTAGACGTTGAATAGATTGTTAGTATAAACATGTGATCACAATTGTTTGATGCTTAGCTGATCAATAGTAGAGATGCATTCTGATTGTTCTCATGCACTCTCGATTTTTCACGTAGATAGATGTATGATCTGATGTCAAGTAAAGAAGATGAGTTCAAGTCTTCTCAGTATATCAGCGTGATTGATGAGTCATTACTTCTTTAAGCATTGTAATCATGACTTTTAAACTCATCATCTGAAATGACTATTTTATCTGATATCTTTTCATCAATTACTTAACAACATTGTCAATGTGATGAAGATGTTTCAATATCAACGCAGTTGACAAGTTGTAAATTCTTTGATCACTTATAATCACAATTCGCAGACTCTTCATCTGAGTTGTCTTTTTCACTAGTAGTATCTTTTCATCTCTTACTGACATTGACATGTCATTAATCTTCTTCGTAAATCAATTGTGACTGTTAGGAAAGAATGTTGTCACATGAGTGAAAACTCTGCATGATGACTTTTCTGATCACGTAACGTTCTAACATCATTCAAACTGCATTGAATTGAGATTTCTTGATTCTTCTGACTTCTATTCAAACACAGAATAGAATCAAAAGATTCATAGTTTTTGTCATGATGAATTGACACATAGAGATTAGATCAGAGACTAGAGTCAAAGACTGAGTTGAAAATCAGATCTGAGTTAACTCTGAAACTCTGTGACTCTGTCAAGACATCATTTAGATCACATCATATCTTCGACTTAATATGTCATGAGTTATGTTGTGTTCAACTTGACAATGCTTGACAAACTCTTTATAGTCAATCGATTCTCTTGAGTTATCGAGAGCTTCTTAATAATTAGCTCTATTATAATATATACTCATTCTGTGCCTGCTTAGAATATCACATTGTCATATCACTCTTATAGATCTCATTTATTCATTTAGTAAACTCAATCATCATAATTCTGACTATTTTAAACTTTTCTTAGAGATGATAATTTGATATTCAAGCATGACAACAGTAACGCAATCATAACAGAATTGAAATGATGATGTCTCAATCTTGCAAGACATCATATCAGAAAACAAACGTTGCATAACAGAATCAGAAAGTGAAGAAGCAGAAGATGAACTTTCTCTTGATATTAATGAACAGCTAACATGAGTAATGCTTCAACGTAATGAACTGCAAAAGAAACAGAAGTTAGCAGTTATTCAATTAAAGATTGAGACTCTGCAAATCGTTGAAACAACGAAGAAAAGTCATTGAGCTTTCACTTGAGTCTTCACGAAGAACTTGAATGATCTACACATCGTCTTCATAGTGTCAATGATGACAAAACGAAGTCATCACGAAGTCGTTTTGCAAAAGCAAAGATTCTCAATGTTTTTGAAGAAGTATCATGACAAAATCATAAAAGAACATAGAAAGTGAATTCATAATGTCAAAATCTTATTTTGAAATATCTCTTGATATTTTGAAAGTGATGAGAAAAAGATTTTGTACTGCATGATCTATCTGAAGAGTGAATCAAAGAAACTTTGATTTGATCACAAAGAGACTATGTCTGCAGCTCAGCAGATGTAATTCAATTTTATTGACTTTCTTCTGAATTTAATCAAAGATTCGATGAATTAAGATATAAACGTGACTCAGCAGTACGTGAACGCATCGCAACGTTCAAATCAGATGATATGAACGTTTGCAGCTCATTTGAGCATTCTGAAACATCAACTTTCGTTGTATAGTGATGAGCATAAGCGAACTCATTTATTCATCAAGTTAAGATCTGAGCTGCGCGTGATCATTACTAATGTGCAGTCGATTTCTATTACATGAGATGCATTAATTGATCTTGTCGCTCAATTGAAAACAAATCTGCGAAAAGAACACATCTTGTTGTCAAAATGATCTTGAGACGAGAACTTGCATGATCAAGATAGAGTCAACAAGAAGACTCATTTAAAGCAAAAGAAATCTCATTGATTAATCAGACTCAACTTTTCATCAAAGACAAGCTCACATGCTTCATCATGTTATAGCAAGAATTTGTTCAACATAATGTGTTACATGTGCAATCAAAAGAATCATTACTTTACTGATTGTAAAGATGAAAAGATCAAGAATAGATTAAAAGAATCTGATGCAAATCGAGTATTCATTGATTCAATGTCACATATGAGTCATTTCAAGATTTCAAGAAAAGACAAGCTCTTGATGAATGCTTCAAATCATCAAGAAAAAAACAAGAAGTTCTCTTTGTAAAGACTTTTATATATAAAGAGCATGTAATTCAGAAAGATCAAAAGACAGAAATGAAGATTCATATAAATATCAATATCAAAGTGAACGTGATTAGTTAATGTTTTGTCATCAAGCAAGATATGTCATTGCTGAACGTTGATTTCTCAAGATTTATCTGAATGAATGATCAGAGTGTTTATTGTTATGACGTCTATAAGATGTGTTATCGACTGAGAGACAGCTGAAACATAGAGAAAAAAGATATAAATATCTTCTATGCTATTGACAAGAAAGAATCTCTTCTGATTTTAAGTATATCAAGTATGCAATTCAAGCATATTTGAATAAACATGATTGCAAGAACATGACGTTTTGACATGAATGAGCATGCGTTCAAGTTATTCATTGCAGAAGATTTTGCAAAAGCTCTACAAGATGAGTTTACTGTGTATGCTCTTGTCATGATCAACGTCGTCGAAGAGTTGATTGTTAAACATCAAGTGAAAGCAATGAGTCATATAATGAGTCATATCACAAACGCGCTTGAAATGCAGACTTTACTCGTCGAATTAAAAGAATACGAAAATGTATTCTCAACAGAAAGTGTTGATAAATTGCTTTTGCATGAAGATCACGATCATGCAATTGAAATCATTGCAAAGTCATCATATGAATCGTTGTATAATTTGTCAAACACAAAGTTAGCGATTCTGAGACAGTATTTAGATGATGTCTTAGCGAAAGAATGAATTAAGCACTTCATCAGCTCAACTGACGCGTCTATTTTATTCATTCTCAAAAAGAATGATAGTCTTCATTTATGCATAAACTATCAAGATCTGAATAAGATTACTATCAAAAATTGTCATTTGCTGTCTCTAATTAGTGAAACTTTAAACAGACTCAGTAAAGTCAAGCAGTTCACTAAATTAGATTTGAAGAATGTTTATTATCATCTCAGAATTCAATGTGAAGACGAGTGAAAAACGATGTTTTGTACTCATTACAATCACTTTAAATATATGATCATGTTGTTTGATTTGATCAACACGTCTGTCATCTTTCAGACTTATATTAATAAGATCTTGATAAAGCTTTTAAATAACTTTTGTGTTGTTTATCTGAATGACATTCTAATCTTCTTCGTAGAGAAGACTGATCATGTAAATTACATGAAGCAAATTCTCAAGAAATTAAGAAAGTTCAAGCTATATGCTAGCTTGAAGAAGTGTGAATTCTTTATCATTAAAGTGAACTTTCTAGAATTTGTCATATTTATTGAAAGTGTTTCAATGAACTCAAGTAGAATAAACATCATCAAAACGTGACTCAGATTGAAAATGTATTGAGAAATACAAGTTTTTCTGAGATTCATCAATTTCTATCGACGTTTTATACATCACTACTCTCAGATAGCAGAGTCTTTAACAAAACTGTTGAAAGATAGTGTAAAAGATGTAAAAATGAGCTCATTCATATGATTGAGCGAAGCGAAACAAGCTTTTAATCAGCTTCGCGACGTTTTTATGAGAGCGTCTATACTAAGACATTTTGACTCAGAGTGACATATACACATCGAGATCAACACATTCAATTATGCAGTCATGAGTATTTTGTCTCAGTCAAATGACGAAGATCAGTGACATTCAATTGCATTCTGATTCAGAATGATGATAAAAGTTGAAAGAAACTATAAAATACATAATCAGAAGCTTCTAGTCATAATAGCGATGTTTAAACACTGACGACACTATGTGAAAGACAATTATCATACTGTTGAAGTTCTGATCAATCATAATAATCTGAAGAGTTTTATGAATGTTCAAAAGCTAAACAAAAGACAAGTCAGATGAGTCATGAGATTGTTGATTTGCAACTTTGAAATAACACATAAATCAGAAAAGATAAACTTGATTGATACATCATCAAGATGATTTGACTATAAGAATGAGAACATTTCTGCAAATCATTTGCTGCTCACTCTGCAGCGAAAGCTGACTAGAATAGAAAGCTTAAATAGCTTTATATTTATAGCAATCAGAGAATTATACTGTATACGAGTGATTAACGATGTCGAGAAAATGTTCGTTCACAGTATAAGTATGAACAGATATTCAGCAGAACATGTCGAGAGCAGACTGCAAGATGAAACTCATTAATAAACATGAGTAATTAACGATGTTGAGAAGACATTCGTTCACAGTGTTAGTGAACGAAGATATTCAGCGAAACATGTTAAAAGCAGATTGCAAGATGAAATCTACTATACACAAGTGATTAACGAAGTTGAGAAGATGTCTGTTCACAATGTCAGTGAAAACACAAGTACATGTTCAGCAATGCATGTCAGAAGTATGCTGCTGAGAATCATGATTTTAACAGTGCAAGAAACACATCTAGATGAAGTACATTTCTCAAGAGATAGAATCTTTCAATTCAAATCAACAACTTCAAAGAGCACAGATGTTAAAACGTTAACTTATAAAGATCACAACATAGTTGAGAAACAGCTTAATTTTGTTGCTGAAACTATTGATTGCAAACAACTCATTTCACATGCAATTGTCAGAGTATTGATAATTCATGAAATGATATACAACTTTAGTAGTAAATTCATAGTCAAGCTCATCAAGATCTTACAGCAAGAAGATGAATTTGCTGTGAGATTAAGAGCAGATGAAACGACGAGTATATGAAAGAGTGACATCAAAGCTTGAACATTGAATAATCAAGAAATGATAGAATACAATGAATCATTGTATGTTTCAGAAGATTTTTCTGTCAGAGAAGAGCTGTTGAAACGTCATCATGATGATTTATTAGTGAGATATTTTGATACTGACAAGATCAGCGAGCTATTAGATTGCAAATATTACTGAAAAAGTATGATCAAGAATGTCAAAGATGAAACGTCATCTATCATATGATGAGTTGAAATCGTTATCTCGACTCACAAATTCATGAAAAGAAATCACTATGAATTTCATAATAAATCTGTCGTCTAGTAAATGAAAAGAAGTTGTGTATGACTCAATTTTCATGATAGTCAATCACTACACAAAGATGATGTGTTATCTGTTTATGAAGAAAACTCTGACTGTCATAAAGTTAGCAGAGTTGTTCTTCAAGAAGATTGCTTTAAAATATGAGATCTCAAGTAATATAATTATTGATAAAAATAGTTTATTTATCAATGCGTTCTGATCAGAGATTTGCTATCATGTCAAGATGAAACGATGACTAAGCATCATTTTTCATTCGCAAACAGATGATCAGACAGAATGACAAAATCAAACGTTGAAACATTATCTAAGAGTGTATTGTTTTAAAAAGTAAAATGACTGAGCTACGCTTCTACTCATAGTTGAGTTCATTTATCATCAGATGAAGCACGCTTCGTTGAGCTGTAGTTTCTTTAAAGTCATGTATGACTATGAGTCAATCTTTAACATATATATCAAGAATAATGTTATGAAAGAAGAAGTGTCAGCAGCAAAAGAACACGTTGAAATGCTGAAAGACATGCAAAACATGTTGATGTAATGATGATAAAACGCAGTTGATGCTCAGACAAAGTACTATAATTGAAAACATAAGTCTAAGTTCTTTAATGTTGATGATTTAATCATGCTATCAGCAAAAAATCTGAAGCAGAAGAAGTTGAGCAAAAAACTATCAAATAAGATGATAAAGTTCTTTTATATACAAGAACTCATAAATAAGCAAATGTATTATCTTGATCTTTCAATCATTTATAAAGTTCATTCTATCTTTCATGTATTTTTTTTAAAGTCGTATAAGTGTAGACTAAATGATGACTTTATACTTGATTATCTTGTACTCAAGCTTATTGATGATGAGTAAGAATGAGAGATAGAAAAGATTTTATAGAAGTGAAAAAGAAAGAGAATTTTATATTATAAAATACAATGAAAAGAATATCTCATTGAATATAATCAATGAATATTGAGCGAAGATATGAAGAATGTCTCGAAGCTTATAAAAGCTTTTGAAACAAGGCTGAAACATGAGCGAAAAGCATAATCACTCACTTTCAAGCATAAACTCATTATTAGAAAAGAAGAATCATTATATTATGATAGTTTTATCTTCTAATGAGATGATCACATATGTAAATCAACAGACAGAAGAAAAAAGCGCAAAGACGCTTAAATACGCTCGACAAGAGAGCGTAATCATCACGACACAATAAACATCATGTAATCATCACTTCATCAAACATCTTTCACATAAGACAAGATCACAAACTTTTTCTTCTTTTTTATTGTCAGATTTACATTGAGACGCAAAGACAGAGATTCAAAAGATGATAAATTATGCTAAAATATATCAGAATAATTAGAAATGTTGACAAAATGATATATAATCAAGATTGAATGTATCACAAAGCGCTTTACATTCAGAATTTCTCTGACAATGTCATTAATAATCATCATTTCTTTGAAAATGAGTTTTTGAATCTTTAGAGATTCAAATTTGTGAATTCTCTTAAGACAATTCTTTACATGAGTTGTTGTTATCAACTTCTTGTAAAGAATTTTCTGATGAGCAATGAATGTCTTCAAAGTGATGTTTTCTTCTTCATTCTTAATTGTACTATCATGAATATTCTGCAGATGAAAGAATTTATTGAAATTTGAAATGCAAATGTCGAAAATCTAAACATTGAATCATGAGCATTTAGCAAATGTATCAGATAAGTATATTCACTGTGATATAAAAATTCTTATTACTCGCACAGTGAACACACTTCTTGTACATTGTCTTTCTTTGAAAGACGACGTCACATCACGATGCTTTATTCTCAATGTGTAGAACTTAAGCATACTTTATACAAATCACTCTATTTAGAATTTTGAAATCAGCAATGCTTCT
>JAABUH010001892.1_pt1 | contig 21591 bp, 27 predicted proteins | sample 5559121 | NCBI WGS metagenome assembly JAABUH01 (sample SAMN10711871, study PRJNA513364) | rock metagenome | isolation source: Antarctica rocks | place: Antarctica: Victoria Land, Battleship Promontory nord | collected 2015-12-28
CGACGCGCTCGGTGGCGAGCGGACAGAGGCATCGGCAAGGGTAAGCGCTCCGTTGCCATTGCCCGCGTCTTCTCATCTCGCGGGGGCCGATCACAACCCAGCGTCCGAAGCAGTCGCCGTCTTTGATTTGGTGCGCCCTGGGAAGAGTTTCAGGAGCGAGCATCAGTTCGCCGCCTTCCCGGCCAGAACGCGGGCGGCCCTGATCCGCGCCCGGACGGCGGCAATCATCAGCGGACCATGCTCCTGTCGGAACGGGGGACAGCAGGCACTCCACTCTTCGGTGCCATCCATGAGCTTGCAGGTGACGAGGTAGCGGTCACGGGGGTCGCTCTTGCTGACAATCTGCATTCCGGCTTGGACACAGAGGCCGGCGCGGAAGAGCGTACTTTGTTCGTCTTGGGTGAAGGTGAAGCCAGCGAGGATGCTGGCGATCCGGTCGGTGCGGGTGCGGGCATGCTCCTCGGCAGCAATGTAGCTGCTCTGGCGCTGCTGATCACGGTCCCACAGGCGATCAGAGAGGGCATTTGAGAGGGCGTCAGAACGGGGCTGACGCAGGGTACAATGCGGCATCTGGACAATCTCCCAACTAGGTTGTTCAGCTAGGCTTCGGCGAGGATCACTAGTTCTCGCCGGGGCCGTCTCTTTATTGCTGACACAGTAATTGTACCAGAAAAACTTATCGTTGTCAAGTTTTATGGAAAAATAATTTGACAACGATAAGTTTTCCTGGTACAGTGATGACGTGGAAAACGAAGACCTACTTACTGTGCCTCAGACAGCGGCGGAACTCGGTGTTACACGAAGCGCGGTTCACATTGCACTTGCAGAGGGCCGGCTGCCATTCGTCGTGAAGTATCAGCAAAAGTTGGTATCTCGCCCCGACCTAGACGCCTACAAGCAGCGGACGCAGCCAGAGGGCGTGAAGAGGGTGGGGAGGCCGAAGAAGGGGCAGAAGGAAGCGACCTCATGAGGCACACTGTTCTCTTGCCGCCGACCACGTCCACGACCGCAACCCTCACTCTGGCAGGGACTACCTACACGTTGCCTCTATGGACGCCCTACGTCATTCTTGGCGTTATTTTGGCAATCGCTGGGATTGTTCTCTTGATAGCATTGAACTCCCGCCGCTCACATTGAGCGGGTGGCCCGAGGCCATGCCGATCTGGATGCCTACAAACCTCTCACCCCGGAGCGAAGGAGCCACCACTTGAATACACCTTCTGATACACCTCTCGACAGCCAACCTGACGACCAGATCGCCCACGTTCCGTTCATGGACCCGCCGCCCCGTAGCGCGGAGGAGAAGCGTGAAGACGCCGAAAAGAAGCGAGAAACCGCCGAGCAAAAGCGAGAAGATGGCGAGACTTCGCGCTACTCGGGCGAGATCAAGCGGCGCGGTGAGGAAATCGGGCGTAAGTCCAGCGAGAACAGTCGGGAAGTGGCGGAGGACCAGCGCGAGATTACCGAAGGGCAGAGGCGGATCGTGGAACAGCTTCGTAAGGAAGCCGAGGGAGCGCGCCGGACTGCCGAGGAGGCGCGGGCGGAGGTAGCAAAGTCCCGCGTGATTGCGGAGACCGCCCGAACCATTGCGGAGCAAGCCCGCGTGGCGGCAGAGGAAAACCGGCAGAGTCTAGCCGGCATTCGAGAAGAGTTGGTGGAACTGCGGAAACGCCTCCGGTAAATGTAAGCACTTCAAGAGTAGAGACCGACAAAGAGACCCAGCCAGGCGGTTGGGGTCTCTTTTTGTTGGCTGCCCCTTCCTGCTATGGAAGGGGCAACGTTTCAGCGGATGTAGAAGACTTCTTCTCCCGGCGTCACGCTCGCCCATTCCATACACTCGCCTGTTTCGGCGTCAACAGCCTGCCCTGCTGCATTTCCTTGAAGCCGTCCCCTGAGCGCAGCCGTGTCCACGCGCTCGGAGACGGCTTCCGGGCTGCGCTCTTTTGCCCAGGCGACAGCGGCAGCCTCCCCGCCCGGCGCGATCCTTAAACGGCTCGGGGAAGGCCGGTAGCCGATGACGCCGTGCGGGAGGCGCTTGCTCTTGCTGCTGCCTTTGCTCTCTGCCAGTTCGGCCCGAAGGTAGGTCTGGATTGGGCCGCCGTACTTCCATTCCAGGGCCTCGGCGCGGCGCTCACAGGCGCGCGCCATCGCTTCCATGTTCTCGCGGATCAGCTTCGCCTCGGCGCGGGCGGCGCTGACTTTGCGGAGCACCCAGTCCACGCCCGCCGCGTCGGTGGGGCAGAAGGCTTCGCCCTCACATTCTTCGGCCTCCTCTACCGCGATCATTCCGTCGCCGTGTCCGTCCTGCTCCTCGTGCTGGTAGTCCAGCGCCTCGTTTGCGTCAATGATTTCTTGCTCGGTCTGCATTAGTGCTTGCATGGTCGGTATTCCTCTTGGGGTCGGTGGGGGCCGGGCTTCAACCCAGCCCCTTGTTGGCCTAGGCGGCGATCTGGCGGCTGTGGCAGGCCAGTAGCGCCATGTCCTGCCGCTCGGCCAGCATCTCGGCCTGGGCCTCGTCCACGGCGTCTTCCAGGCAGGGCAGGCAGTAGGCGCGGCCCGTCTCCCGGTCGCGGAAGGTGGGGACGGTCCGGCGGCAGCCGGAGCAGGGCGCGGCGTCGGTGAAGATGCGGGTGAGGATGTCGGCTAGGTCTTGCATGGTCGCTGTCTCCTTTGAGGTCTCGGTAATGGGCGCTGGGGGCGTTGGAAACCTTTGGTTCGTCCCGCCCCCTTCGGCTGTTTAAGCATAATCCAGTTCGTAGCAGCTGTCGAAGAAGCTGCGGGCCTCCTCGGCCTCTTCGCTCTCCCGGTCGGCGGCCTCGGACTGCGCGGCCTCTTTGAGCATCAGGTCTACCGCCTGATAATGCTTGCAGGTTTCGTATTCGGAGAACGCGGGGCAGTCACAGTGGTTGCCGATGGCCGTCCCGATGTTGACTTGGTACTCCTGCCCCTGCGGCCCGCTGACGTAGAAGAGGCCGTTCACGCGGCTCCTCTCCACCGTGTAGCCGTCTGCGAAGAGGGTTTCGGCTCGGCGCGTGATGTTCGTCAGTGTGCGCCCTCGGCGGTCTTCGTCATTCATGGCTGTCAGTGTCGCGGTATGCAGGGCTGTCAGTTCGGCGGTGTTCATCATCGTTTTCCTTTGCTGTTATGGGTTTTACCCCCGTTGTTAGATGTATTATACCTTCTGTTGCATGGGTTGTCAAGTGTTTTTCCTACGGCAAGAAAAGTTTTATTACCGTCAGCGGGGGCATTACACTTGACAGGGTGTGCTATAATAGGAGGTCAGCAGAGGAGGGAGACAACCATGATCCGCAGCAAGCTCAAGTTCCTGCGCGTGAAGAAGGAAGAGGACGAGGGCCGCAAGCTCTCGTACAGAGTCATCACCGGCGAGACAGGCCTGTCCGAAGGCGTGCTGGTGCGCCTGATGAACTCCAACTTTGAGCGCGTGGAGACGCCGACACTCAACACTCTCTGCCGTTACTTTAGCTGCGGCATCGGGGAGCTGCTGGAGTACGTCCCTGATGCAGAAGAGAGGAAGGAAGCTGACCGATGAGCGTCACCCAGGAACAACTCGACCGCTGGCGGGCCTTCGCCGCGCAGACACTCGTGGATGTGCGGGAGGTCCGCCGGCTGATCGCATGCGGGCAGACGATGGCCGCCGATCAGCTTCTCCACGGCATGCACGACAGCGCGATCATCGCCGGCCTTGGCATGGACGACGCCGGGGCGAACCGGCCCGCCGGGATGCCGGCCAGACCGACCGGCGCGGATCGGCGGGCAGCGGAGCATGAAGCCAATGAGTGAGGAGCCAGCCAATGAGTGAGGAGCAGGAGCGGTTGAGGGAGCGGGAGGAACTGATCCACGCCCTGCGAAACTTCGCCGAACACTTCGGAGCGGCTGAGGTCTACGAGCAGGCGAAGGTGATCTACCTGGAAAGTCCCGCCGGGCGGGCCGCGCGAGAACACGAGGCGGCGGCTTCCTTCGACTCTGTTCTGCGCGATAGCAGCCGGCCTGTCTCCGACCGCCAAAAGTCAGGCGCGTCTGGCAGGAGAGCAGGCAGGGGGTCGCCGGCGTTAGAGGATGCGAAGAAGTTGCTCGGGGGCTGAACTCTTCTCGGGGCTGAACTCTTCACGCTGCCGCCTGCCCTTCTGATTTCACCGCAAGAAGAAAAAACCCATGATCTACATTGCCGGCCTCTTTCTCTTCGTGCTCGGCGCCTTCATCGGACTGAAGCTGCCCGACTTCGACCAGTCCTTCTACTGGCGGCCCCTCATCGTCCATCGGTCGCTGCTGACGCACAGCGCCCTTCTGCCCCTGATCCTGTTCCTGACGCTGAGAGGGCACGTCCTCGGCAAGCAAGCCGACCCGCGCCTGCGGCTGCCCCTCATGGGGTTCCTGCTGGCGACGGCCGTGCATCTGTGCTTTGATCTGTTTCCCTACGCCTGGACCGGCTACGCGCTGGTTCACATCCCGCTCCTCGGCTGGGTTGGCGCGTGGCCGTCCGCGTTCTGGCTCGGCAGCGGCGCTCTCGTCAGTCTGCACTTGGCCTGCCGCCTCTTCCAGCGGATCGCCGACGTGTGGCTGGCGGCGCTCGGACTAGCAGCCTGCTACGGGTGGTCGGCGGCCCACGCCCCCACCTTTTCCTTCGCCGCTCTGGTGGCGCTCGTGGCGATGTCGCTGATTGCCTTTGCTCTTCCGCGCCCGCTGCACGACCCGGACAGCCCCGCCGATGCGCTCGCGCGTTGGAAGCGGCTTTAACCGAAAGGGTAAAAGCCGATGGAGGTGGAGAACGAGCTGGACGTGTACGGACCGCCAGGGCGGGACCGGGACTGAGCGATCAGCCCAGCCGTGTGTGCCTTCTCTTGTATGCCTTCTCTTGTATGCCTTCTCTTGTATGCCTTCTCTTGTATGCCTTCTTCTGAGCCTGATGCCTGAGCCTTCGGCTTTTTCGGGTTTTTCGTGGTGGCAGCGGTCTCAGCCAGCGGGCGACTTCTTTCACTTTTTTATGCCGCTGCGGGGGGACTTTTTTAGCTTTTTTAGCCTATTTCGCCAGGCTGAGGCTGCCGACGAGATCCCCGTCGGCAGCCTCTGACAAGGCCACTATTTCAACGCCGTTATTTGACGTCAAATACTGCTGCGGGGACGATCCTGGCCCGCCCCCTCGCGCGTGCCCGCGCGTGTGCCCGCGCAGGAGAAACCAGCGCAGCCTTTCATCCCTGGTTATACTTCCTGAAATCCGCATTATCGGCAGTATAAATGTTACCGCCCGCGCTGTTGACAACGGTATTGATAACGGCTATACTGAGATAGAGAAGGCAGACATGAGGGCCACTCAAGGGAGATCAAAATAGATGAGGATAATTATCAGGGGAAAAGCCGGGGTTCATCTTCTCAGCTTTCAGGAGCCTGCCGAATGGACACAACTGCAAGACTTCGCCAAGCAGGCTGGATGGAAACCGGCACTCGCTAATTATAGCCCGGAAGATGGCTCTCCCGTCATCGTCGGGGCAGAGGATGCTCAAAGTTTTCTTAAAGCCCTGGCGCGACATATCACCCCTCAGCCGGACCCAAATCAGCCTTCGCATGTGCTGATCGGTAAGGTCATCGAGGGGCTGGAAGGCACAATCGCGAATGGATTCACTCTCGAAACCATACCCTTCCTCCCAGGCGCCTAGCGAAATAGGCGAAGCCACAAACCCGGCGTCGGAGGCTCTTCGCCTTTTGCTGGCCGACACCCGGAGCGCCGACACCCGCCGCGCCTACGAGGCCGACCTGCGCGACTTCTTCGCCTTCCACACCGGCGAAACGGTTACGCCGGCGAGCCTCGCCAGCTTCTGCGCGCTCCCGTCCGGCCCGCTGGCCTTGGCCCTAAATGGCTACAAGGGGCATTTGCAGGGGCGCGGCCTGGCCGAGTCCACCGTCAACCGCCGCCTGTCCGCCGTCCGCTCGCTGCTCCGCATGGCCCGGCGCCTGGGGGCCATGGGCGCCGACCCCGCCGGCCTGGTAACAGGGGAGAAGACGTGGAGCTACCGGGACACGCGCGGCCCCGCGCTGTCTGAGGCCCGCCGGCTGCTGGCCGCGCCGGATACGTCCACCCTGCGCGGCCTGCGGGACCGGGCGCTGCTAATGCTGCTGTGCGAGAACGCCCTGCGGCGCGGCGAGATCCACAAGTGCGACGTGGGCGACTTCCGGCCCGCCGAGAGCCGGCTGCTGATCCTGGGCAAAGGCCGGGGCAGCCAGAAGGAGCCGGTGACGCTTTCCCCCGCGACCGTGGCGGCGATCAGCGTGTACCTGGCGGCCCGCCATAGCCCTTCGGCGGACGCCCCCTTGTTCTGCAACCTGGCCCGGTTCTCGGACGGCGGGGCGCGGCTGACCGGGCGCGGCCTGCTGCACGTCGTCAATGAGTACGGCCGGCGGGTGCTGGGGAAGGACCTGCACCCCCACGCGCTCCGGCACATGGCGATCACCGCTTGCCTGGACGCGACCGGCGGCGACGTGCGGACCGCCCAGCGGCTCTCCCGACACGCCGACGTGCGGACCTTGCAGCGCTACGACGACAACCGGGAGGACCTGCAAGGTAAGGCCACGCAGCTCCTCTCGGCACTGTTGCATGGGGATGGGGCTTGAGCAAGCGTCAGGCTGGCGTCTGGGCGGGCAAGCTGGTCGCCCTGGGCTTCGACACGCGCCGCTGCGTGGAGGCGGACGACACGGACGAGGGGGAGAGCGCCTGGTCGGTGTGGTGTTCCGACACTGAGCAAGGCGGCTCATACTTCTATGAGCCGGCGGACTGCCGGGGCTTCCTGCGCTGGGCAGAGAGTCAGGGGCTGGCATGAGGGAGAAGGGAACCGAGAGGTACGAGGCATGAACGAGACGATCCAGAAGGAGCGCCGCCCTGGCCGCCCGAGGAAGCGCAGCCCGCGCGGGCCGCAGTACGACCCGATCACCGTGCAGCTCCCGCCGGACCTGGTGACAGCCCTCGACGCCGCCACAGAGGCCGAGGGGCTGGACAGCCGCAGCGAGGTCATCCGCCAAGCCTGCCGCTCTTACCTGAAGCGCGCGGAGAAGCGACTTGGCGAGAGGCTGGGGATGGTGCCCAGCGGGACATCAGAAAGGACTATCTAATGGCAACTCTTGTACTCAAGATCAACCTGCCAGATGAAGTCAGGGACCAACTCAACGCGCTTCCCGCGCCTCTGAGGGCCAAGATCAACGACGCGGCCAGGGAACGGGGGCTTGATGGCCTCGGGTTCTTCATCCAAATGAAGACGATGCTCCTTCTCCCCAAAAGCAGCATTACTCTTGACCCCATTGAGCAGGACATCCTGAATGAAGTGTGGTTAACCCTGAAGGCTTTTGATGAAGGCGTACTGGGGCAAAATGGAAAGCGGTTAGACGAACTCGCCGGATTGCAGGCTGACCAGGAAGAAAACAAAGTGGTCACAGTAGATGAAGAGAGCATCGCGCGCCTCGCCAATTCACGCATCAAGGTTTCCCAGATTGCGATGGAGCATACGAGACTTGGCCTGACACCCGAACAGATCGCCGAGGCCCATCCGCATCTGTCGCAGCACCAAGTCTATGCGGCCCTTGCCTTCTACTACGGCCACAAAGACGCCATGGATGCCCAGATCGCCGCGTCCCTGACATTCGCTGACCAGGAGCGCCTAGAGGCCGGACCGTCGCCGCTCGCTGCCCGGTTGCGGTCTGAGGGGCGGCTGCCAGCAGGACGCGCCGCGTGAAGGGTTACGAATGAGCCTCGCTCTCTACACGGACGAAAACGTCCTCGGGCAGATCGTCAGCGGGCTGCGCCGGCGCGGGGTGGACGTACTGACCGTAGTCGAAGACGAACGAACCGGCATCCCCGACCCGGAGGTCCTGGACCGGGCGACGGCGCTTTCCCGGCTCCTGTTCAGCCAGGACGACGATCTGCTCCGGGAGGCGAAGAAGCGGCAGGAGAACGGGGAGGCATTCGTCGGCGTGGTCTATGGGCACATCCTGCGGGTGAGTGTCGGCCAGGCTATCGAAGACCTGGAAGTGATCGCAGGCGCCGGCGATTTGGCCGACTTCGCCAATCGGGTGGAATATCTGCCTTTATGACAGAGCCTATGACAGAAGGCAGGGGAAGGGCCATAGGGACAGCAGCCGCAGGAACAGATGAGGAACACGCGCCTGAGCACCTATTGACCATCCCCGAGGCCGCCGCCAAAATCGGTGTCTCCGAGCGGACTCTGTACCGCCTGCTGAAGAGTGACAACTTCGCCGCCAGAACGGTGACACAGCACCGGCAAACGGTGACAGGGCGACGGCTGACAACGTTGCTCCCGCCGGACATGGTGGAAGAGATCGCCCGGATGCAGCCGCCTCCCTCGGTTCAGTCTCTATCTCAGGAGAAGGCAGAAGGAGCGAAAGGGAGCGGGACGGGTGAGAACGTCGCCGACGCAGGCGAGGACACTGACAACGATGCCGCCAGCGGTGACAGGAACACCGGCAAGGACGCTGACAACGCCAGCGGAACGGTGACAGACGGTGACGCTGACACCGTTCTCCCGGAGGATACGGTGTCAGCGGTGACACTGCCGGCCATCGTCTATCAGGCCCGGATCATGGATCTGGAGGCAATGAACGCCGAGCTGCGGGCGGACAAGGAGCGGCTGTACCGGCTGCTGGAGATGGCGCAGGCGAACCTCGCGCGGGAACAGGCCCTGCGGTCTTTGCCAGCCCCAGATGTGGAAGCCTCAGCGACAAAGGCATCGGATGTAGGACAGAACTCGGCGCCGCAGATGCCACCAGTACCTCCAGATGACACGGAGACGGGCGCACTGGTTCAGGACGGAGCGGAAGTCAAACGCACTACGGCGGCACCGGCAGAAAGTAAGCTGGCAGAAAGTAAGCCAGTAAGTTTCTGGGCACGGCTGATGGGTCGGAAGGAATAGACGTATGGCTTTGTTTGGGCCAAGAGATGCGAACGTGCCATTGCTTACTCGCGTTGCACAGGTTGAGACGAATGAGCTAGAAGCGTTCATCTGGCAAGTAGATCAGCAGGAAATGAAGGCCCCACGCGATACCCAGACTGTTCGGGCGGAAAATCTAAGACAGTTGAAACTGATGAGGCGACCCACGGTAGAAAGTATAGAAGGTCTCGGAAAGCCACTAGGTGACTTGTATTTGGAAGAAATCAAGGAATTAAACAAACTGCGATGCATGACGTTGCACCTTCTGAACAACATCGCGAAAGCGCCGCCTGACGAAATCATCTTGTCGTCCAATACCCTCTTCGGCACCAGTGAAAAGGATGCGAGACTTCTCCATGATTGGAACTTGGAGTTCCTCAAGATGAAGCCGATAGTGCTTTATCTAAATCAGGATCGGTTAAGCGAAAAAAAACCCGCAAAGCCACGGCGGGATTTAGTTGTCGGCTATGGCGGAGAGGGAATGCTAACAAATCACTGGATCAGGCGCGGGGCACTGGAGCTTCTAACGAAGGACTACGATCAAAAGGTGGCTTTTTGCCCCGTCTGCTCATTCCCATACTTGGTGCAGCGGACGAATCAACTTGTCTGTAGCGTCCGATGTCGGACCAGACAGGCAAAACGGAAGCAGCTCAGGTAAAATCAACTTATTGGTTGACGTAAAGCGATGAAATGGGTATAGTACCTTCATCAAAACAGAAGACGCCTCCGGCCGGGGCTGTTTGCAGCAGCCCGATGTGGCCGAAAAGCGCCTCTGAGGAGAACCAGGGGTGGTTCAGGGTCTTCTGGGCAGAAGACTCCTATTTTACCACTCCCCCAACGTTTTTTCAATCATCATCGGCTTACGCTCCCCATAACCAAGTATGGAGCGAGGTCAGGCTTCTTGTCTGTGCTGAAAATGCGCCGCCCGTCGCCACAGCCCTCCAGACAAGAATAAAGCGCCCGAACACACTTGGTCCCTGTGTTCGGGCGCTTCGTCTTTTGTGAGCATCGAATTCAAAAAGGAGCCAGGCCCCCACCCACGCCGGCAAGCAATGGTGGAGACCTGTATGGAGAAGCCGAGATGGATTATAGCACAGGAAGCCCAAAAACACAATCCCCCTATTCCTACCACCGCTACCCGGTCGAAGAGCTGCGTCGCCTTCCGGTCCGCGACAACCCCCGCTGCGAGACGCTGAGCTACGAACTCACGGCGGCCCCCGGCATGAAGAACTCCCACACTGGAAGGCCGCGAACACATGGGCATGGGGCCGTGCGGCTTTTCGGCGGCTTCATCGCCGCCGTCTGCGTTGCACAGGATGCCGGCGAGTGGTTCCTGGAAGCACAGATCGCCCCATTTGATACGGAGCGGAATGGACGGGCGACGATGGAGTTCTCGCCGCAGATCCTCGCTGACATCTACCGGGTCGTGCAGCAGCACCAGATCGCAGGCCAGGCCCGCTCCTACGGGCGCGGGGAGGGCCGTAACTGATGCCCAGGTCTTCACACGGGCCTGACAAAGACGCCGTGCTGGCCGCCCTCACAGGCCGCTTCGCCGAGTTCTACGGTCAGTACGCCGCCCTGAAGTCCGCCGGCGGCGAGCTGCGCGGCCCCTGCCCCGTACACAACGGCCAGCGGGATAGCTTTGCCGTCAACCCGGAAAGTGGGCTATGGCACTGCTTCAGCGAATGCGGCGACGTCGGCGGGGATGTATTCGAATTCCTGAAGCGCAAAGAAGGGCTGGACTTCCCGGAGGCCCTGGCCGCAGTCGCGGCGTGGGCCGGCGTTGCCGAGAGCGCCAGGCCTTCTCCCGGGGCGGCAGGCCGAACTGGGGACCGGCGGAGCGCCGGTCCGCCGTCGAGGCTGGACATCGCCCAGGCTTATGACTACACCGACGAGGCCGGGAAGCTGCTGTTTCAGGTCGTGCGGCTCAAGACGCCGCCGGGATCGCCGAAGGAGTTCCGGCAGCGCCATGCGGCAACGGGCGGCACCTGGGTCTGGTCGCTCAAAAGCGTCCGCCGCGTTCTGTACCATCTGCCGGAAGTGCTGGCGGCCGTCCGCGACAAAAAGACGGTCTGGATCGCGGAGGGCGAAAAGGACGCGGACGCTCTCCGTGCCCTAGGAATGGCCGCCACCTGTAACCCAATGGGGGCCAGCAAGAACAAGTGGCTGGACGAATACAGTCAGTCCCTGGCCAGCGCGAACGTCGTGATCCTCCCCGATAACGATGACGAGGGCCGGGGCCACGCCCAGCGCGTCGCCGCTTCTCTTCATGGGACGGCCTCGCGCGTCCGCATCGTCGCTCTGCCGGGCCTGCCGGAGAAGGGCGACGTGTCCGACTGGCTGGCGGCGGGCGGCGACACCCCGCAGCTCGTTCAGCTCGCAAAGCCCGTGCCCGACTGGACGCCGGGGACTGTCCCCTCCCCGGCGGGGCGTACAGACAAAGGGCTGCCGGAGTATGCGCCTTACCAGATCGCCCAGATCCTCGGGATAGAGACACAGGCCCCCGACTCCGACGCGGCGCTCTCTTTCCGCGCCGCCCAGGCCTTCCGCGTGAACCTGTGTTATTGCCAGGGACTTGGCTGGCTCCACTGGGGCGGCGCTCACTGGGAGGCCGATGATCGGGAGGGGAGCCGGACGGCTGCCCTCTTTGTCACCCTCTCCAGGAAGGTCCGCGAAGAAGCCGCGTTCCTGTTCCGGCTCGTGTCGGAAGCCATTCAGCAGGGGCGCACGGAGGATGCGGCGGCCCTGGAGCGGGCGGCCAGGGCACACCTGCGGCACGTCAAGGTGGTCGAGTCCGAGCCGTTCGCGCAGCGGGCGATGATCCTCGCGAGGTCGCCGCTGGCCGCCGACGTCAAACTGTTCGAGCCGCGCGCCTGGCTGATCGGCTTTGCAAACGGCGTGTGGCACAAAGGCCAGTGGCGCTCCCATCAGCCTGAAGACTACCTGCTGAACCTCTGCCCGGTCCGTATTGAGTCCCCGGAAGCCGAGGCGCCGCCCGCCGGGGGAGGGGAGTGGGCTGCTGTCCTGGAGCGGATCACAGGCGGCGAAATCGACTACGCGCGCACCTTGCAGGAAGTCGCCGGCTATGCGCTCTCCGGTGCCTCTCACCTGCGCATCCTGCCCTGGGCGTATGGCGGCAAGGGGACGGGCAAGAGCACCCTTGCCGAGCTACTGACGGCCGTTCTGGGCGAGGGGGCGGCCTCGATTGATACCAAGCTCCTCAGCAACGACGCGCCGCGCGAGCGGCTGGGCGCGTCGCTCTGGGGCAAGCGCCTGGTCGTGTGTGCCGAGGCCGGCCACCAGCGCATTGACGCCGATCTGCTGAAGACGCTCTCCGGCGGCGACTCCTATCCGGTCCGCTTTAACTACAAGGAAGCCTTCACCGGGCGCCCCACCCATGTCCTGCTGATGACGGCCAACGACCCGCCGGCCATGAACGCCTACGACGACGCCCTCCGGGACCGGGTGCTCGCGCTGCCTTGCAATCACCGCCTGGAGGGAGACGACCCCGCGCATCCCGACCGGCTCATCTTCAGCGAAGGCGCGCGCATCGAGGAGGTCCGCCGCAATCCCGAAAGCGCCCTGGTAAGGGAGTTCGCCGCATGGGCGCTCTCCGGCCTGGCGCGGCTGTATGCTTCTCAGTCTCTCTACAAGGCCATGCGTGTCCAGATTGCGACCGCGCAGTTCTGGAAAGACACCGACACGCTGACGCCCTTCTGGGAGACGGTTGATGAGGCCGAACTTCGGAAGGGGATGACGCGGCCTGATCTTCGCCGGCTGTATGAGGCGTGGTGCCTGGCGGAAGGAGTGCGGAAGCCGATTGGACCGCAGCTTTGGACACAGGCTTGTCGAAGTGCCGGGCTGGAAGAGACTTGGATCGACAAGAAACGAGGGTGGGAGCTGAAGGGAACGCGGCAAAGTTACTACACTTCCTACACTTCAAGCCCTATTTTAGAACAAAGTCGCCTGAGTCAAGAAATGCCTCACAAGGGTTTGTCTGAAAACAGCAACGGAAGTGTAGGAAGTGTAGTAAAACCCGGCGCTCCTGATGAGGTAATTGTTGCCTCCTGCGCGCACGATCTGCTCCTTTTCGTGACTCAGGCCGGCCCGGTCAAGTACGGCCAGATCGTCGCTGAGATGAAGTCGCGCGGCCATACCGAGGAGGAAACCAAGCGCGTGATCGTCCGCCTTCAGCAGCAGGAGCGGCGCATTGAGAACGATCTGAACGCTGGCGGCTACGTCCTGGCACGGGCCGAGTGAGCGCCCAAGTGAACTACCCGCGCGGAAGCGGCAGGACCGCCCGTCCGGTGGCCCCACCCCGGTTGCCACAAGAGCCGACCGGCCCGCCATCGGGCACTAGTGCCCCGGAAGACGGCGGCCGGTCGCAGGATCAGGCCCGCGCCCGCCGCCGCAACGTGCGAATCGAGGACGCGGAGCAGGCTGCCTATGTCGCCGAGGTGGATGCCGCGATCGCGCGGGATCTCCCCGGTGCCGACTGCATCTTCAGCATCCCGAACGCGAACGCCGCCGGCCCGATTGTCGGGCAGACGCTCAAGGAGACGGGCCGGCGGGCGGGCGTCCCGGACCTGCTGATCGCCGTGCCACGCGAGGTCGCCGGCATCCGTTACGCTGGCTGCTTCTTGGAGATGAAGCGACCCGCCGGCGCGATCTCGGACGTGTCGGCGGAGCAGCGCGGATGGCTGGACCGGCTGGCGGCGCGCGGCTACATGGCCGTCGTCGTCTTCGGGTGGCGCGAGGCGTGGGCAGTCACGCGGCGCTACCTGGAGTGGGACGAAGACTGAAAACAAGCAAGTATTTGACGTCAAATAATGCGTCACAAAGGAAAACATCATGCCCGGCTCAGAAGTAAGGATCCGTGTACTCTTTGATTCCGCCGTCGCCAAGGCGGCCGTCGCCGACTTCGCCCGCCAATCCACGACGGCAAACAAAGCCATCGCCGCCGAGGCACGGGTCGCCTCGACGGCCACACTGGGCCTGGCCCACGCCGTGCAGACGGTGGAGCGCGCGGCCGTCTCCGCCTCCCGTGCCCAGCTCCTCCATGCCCAGGCGTCGGCCAACGTCGCCAAAGCCTCCCGGATCACGGCGGAAAGCCTGGGGGCCGAGGCTGCGGCTGCCGCAAAAGCAACTGCGGCTTTTGAGCGTAAGACAGCCGTGCAGGCCCGCGCCGCCGACCGCGCCCTAGTCTCCGCCGACAATCGCATTAACCGTGACATGAGCTGGCTGGCACGGGACGAGAAAGATGTCGGGAGTCGGCGGCGACAGATAGCGGGTCAAGCGGCGGGTGCCGCGACGACTGGCGGGGCCGCCGTGCTTGTTGGGCTGGGGGCCACGTTCGGCCCGATGTCCAACTTCGACCAGGACCTGCGGAACGTCAACTCGCTGGCAAAGGTCTCCGAGGCCGAGTTCAAAAAGCTGCATGATTCCGTTCTGGACATCAGCAAGGACCCTCTCGTCCGGCAGATGCCCGCCGACCTCGCCAAAGGTCTGTACGACATCGTTTCGTCGGGCTATTCGGGCAAGCAGGCCCTCGACCTACTGCGGGTCTCGGCGGTAGGCGCGGGCGCGGGCATGACCGACACGCTCACAGCGACGAAGGTGATGACTTCCGTACTTCAATCCGGCATCGGCGGCGTCACTTCGGCCTCTCAGGCAATGGACGTTCTTTTCCAGGAAGTCAATTTCGGGAAGAACACTTTCGAGGAGCTTGCCAGCCAGATCGGGCCGGTACTCCCTCTGGCCGCGAAGATGGGCGTGACCCTCCCCGAAGTCAGCGCGGCGCTTGCCACGATGACCCTGCAAGGCATCAGCGCGGGCGAGGCTTCCACGGAACTCAATCAACTCCTCATTCAGCTCAACACGAATAGTCCCCAGGCCGCCAAAGAGATGGACAAACTCGGCATCGTTCATGGCATGGCGGCGGTCCGGGCGGAAGGTCTGACCGGTGCGCTCAAGAATGTGATCGAGAAGACTCGGGGCCACGATGACGCCCTCCGGCACGTTTTTCCGCGCCTAGAGAGTTTCATCGGATACCTTGCCCTGTCCAAGAATAACGGGCAGGACTACACGGCCATGCTCGATCATATGGCACACGCCACTGACGGGCTGGGGGCAACCCAGGCCGCCGCCCAGGAGCAGGCGAAAGGCGCGGCGTTCCAGGCGGACAAGGTGAAGCAAGAGTACGAGCGGCTTGCCATAAGCGTCGGTGAAAAGCTGCTCCCCACTTTTCGAGAGCTTGGCCGCGAGGCCACTGCGGTTGCCGAGGCGTTTAATAAGCTGACTCCTGAGCAGCAGCAAGCCATCGTTCATGCCCTGGCATTCACGGCGGCCCTCGCACTCGGTGTTGGATTGCTGACGAAAACGGCTTTCGGCATCCGTGATCTGATGGAGGCGTTAAGTCTAGCCAAGATCTGGTTCGGGGCGCTTGGCGCGGCGGAAGGGGAGGCGGGCGCGGCGGGCCTGCTCGCCTTCGGGCCGGGCGCGGCCGTCGTTGTCGGGATCGCGGCCCTCGGCGTCGAGCTGATCGCTTTGAAGAATGATTGGGACGACGTGAAGCGGTCGGAGGACCAGGCCGCGAACTCCGCGATGGCCTACGCCGACAAGCTCAAAGCGCTCAAAGCCGGCACCAATCGGGACGCGCTGATCGCCACCAAGAACGACCTCGGACGCGAGAGCGGCGACCTCAAAAGCGCGATGCTCGTCGCGGGCCAGATCAAGCCGCTGCCGGGCCAGAACGCCCAGGACATGAAGATCGTCCGCGATGCCAGCCTGCGGAGTCAGCTCGGCGACAGTGGCTACGACACGGCCAACAACAGCTACCGGACGATGGCCGGGGCGCAGGCCCGTCTCAACGCGCTCCTGCCGGACCTGGCGAAAGTGACGAACGCCCTCCACGCGCAGACGCCCTCGGCCAACGCCGCGAACCGGATGGCGGACACCCATGCAGACCAGCTCGCGCCGTATCAGGTCCCTCTCCTCAAAGCCGTCGGACAGTTCCACGATGCTTCGGTGCAGTGCGGCGAGTTCATCCGCAAGGGCGCGTCGGCGTTCGGCATGGTCGGCAACATCCAGAGCGCGGCCAATGCCGCCTTGAAGGGCAAGAACGTAGTCAAGAGCGACGGCGTGGACAGCCACGGCGCACCGCGTTATCCGAATGGCACCGTGATCTACTTCGGGCATCATGGGGCGCAACACTTCGTTTCCACCTATGTCAACGATCGGGGCGAGCAGAAGGTCGTCGAGAACACCGAGGCGGGCCAGGGCAAGGGCCGCTGGCGCGTCCGGGCCGACCGCGATCTGTCCCGCATTGCGGCGGAGTTTCACGGCCACCAGGTCGCGTTTCACCTGCCCGGCGTGACGGGGCCGACCGCAGCGCAAGGCGGGCTACCCCCCACCAAATACAACGGCGGCACGTTCGGCGACGCCGGGCCGGATAAGTCGGCGGCGGCCGCCCTGGTGGAGAAGGCGGGACTGGCGGCGGACGACGCCAAACGCGCCTACGAGCAGGCGACCAAAGCCTTCGAGGACACCAAAAGCGTTCATTATCTCGCCGCCGCCGAGTCCCTGCGCCACACACAGGCGACCCGCGAGATCGAGGAAGCCAGGGCGAACAGGGCGAAGGCCGACGCTGTGAAAGACCCCGAAACGGCGCCCAACGGGGTCGCCTTTGAGCGCAAGCGCCGTGACATCCTTGCTTCCGCCGCGAAGGACATCAAGGCGCTGGAGGAACAGGCGGGCGGGACGGCGGAAGATCACCGCAAGGCCGCCGCCGACCTCGCCGTCAACGTCCTCAACGGGCGCCTTGAATCGGCCAATCAAGCGGTCTCCCGGCTGGAAGCCCTCGCCGCCGTCTCGACCGACCCGAAGAACGCCGACGCGCTCCTGGCCGCCTACAAGACCCAGGCCCAGGCACAGATGGAACTCCTACGGGCGACCCTCAAACACACGCTGGCCGACATCCCCAACACGCCGGGGAGGCAGACCCAGCGCCAGGCATTGGTCTCAGGCGAACAGACGCAGGAGCTAAGGGTCATGGGCGATCTGGCGACCAAGACGGCAGAGGTAGACACGCGGCGCATCGAAGCCAGTCAACGGCTTTTGACACTCCAAAGAGAGCAGGCGGCGGCTTCTCAGGCGGAACAAGACGCGCTCCTCGCGGCGGCTCAAATCGAGGCTGAACGCCAGCCTTTGCGGGAAGAGATTCATCAGGCGAAATTGAAGGAGCTGAATGCGACCCGACGCATGGCGCTCCTCGACAGCGACGCCAAATACAGGCCCCTCCTGGACCGGGCGACCCCGGACACGCGGCCCGGCCTCGAAACTCAGAGCAACGCCGCCGCCAGGCGGATCAACGAGAATTACGGCACTGCCGTCGGCGCGGAGAACATCGCGTTCGGCACGCAGGAGCGGGAAGCGGCCAACGCCGCCATCTCGACCCGCGCCGACCGACTGCGGACCGAGGCGGGCCTGACCGACGACCTGACCGCGAAGATGGCGAAGCTGGCCCAGGCGTATGACCTGATGATCGGCGTCGAACCGGACCCGGCGGCGGCGGGGCTAATGCGCCAGCAGAAACAGGACGAGCAGGACAAGCTCGGCTTGCGCCGGGACGCCGACGCCGCCCAGCGTTCCCTTGCCGGCGGGATGGTTGCCAATGACCCAGCCGCGATCACCGCCGCGCTGGACGCCCTGAAGGCGCTGACGACCGACGCCCGCGCCAACCGCGAGGAACAGGCGTCGGCACGGGGCGAGTACGGGACGGCGATCCGGGACCTGACCGAGCAGCTCCGCCTGTCGCCGCGCGAGGCGGTCTCCCGGATCAACGACGAGCGCCCGAACATGACGGCGGGCGAGCTGGCCTCGGCGACGGCGGCGGCGAAGTCCATCCTGGACGGGATGCTGGATCGCAGCTTCACGAGCATTGACACCCTGCACGACCCCCGCGACCGCAAGCGCGCGCTGGACGGCCTGAAGAAGTCCGTGGACGCCGATCCGGTCTACCGGGCGGCGGGCGTCACCGGCGACGCCGACAAGAAGATCACCGAGCGGATCGCCTCGACCTTGAAACGGTCGGGCATCGTGGACGAGTTCATGGGCGAGCTGTCGGCGGGCGCGGGCCGGGCGTCCTCGGGCGTTGTCCACGCCCTGCTCAATCCGAAGGACCGCAAAAACATCGGCAAGGCGTTCTGGGCGGACATCGCCAGCGCCGCCGAGGGCGCATTGGGGAACGTCGTGCAGAAGGAGGTCACGCACGGCCTGGAGGGCCTGCTGGGGGCCGGGACGGACGCGCTGGGGAACATCGTGGGCGGACACAAAAAGCGGACGCCGGGCAGCCTGGCCGACCCCAGCCAGGCGAAGTCTGATCCTAAGAGTGCCGGGGGCGCATCCGCGACAGGCGGGGCGCTGGGCAGCATCACCGGCATCCTGGGGCCACTGCTGGGAGACAAGGGCAGGACGGGCGACGCGCGGGTCGTGGACACCATGCACGTCGCCAACCTGGTCGTCGCCGGGACCACGGGCAAGCCGGGCGTCAAGCCGGGCGGCGTCGCCGGCGCGGACAGCGGCGTCGCCGGGGACATCGGGACGGGCCTCGGCATCGCCTCCCTCCTGGCCGGTCCACTGTTCGGCGCGGGCGCGGGCGCGGCGGTCAGCGGCATCTCCTCGATCTTCGGCAGCATCGGCAGCCTGTTCCACTTCGCCGAAGGCGGCATCGTGCCGGGGCCGGCGGGCGCGGGCGATGTGATCCACGCGCTGCTGTCTCCCGGTGAGGCCGTCATCCCCGCCGCGCGCGTCCGTGCGTTCCGGGACGCCGCACCGACCGCCCGCGCGTTCCGGCTGCCGGAGGGCAGCGACCAGGGCACACAGGCGCAGGCGCAGACCGTCAACTACGAAGCTCACTACCACCAGCCCGTCTTCCACAACGCCGAAGACATTGACCGTGAGAACCGCCGCAACGCGCAGCGGCTCAGGACCGCCTTCACTGTCGGCTGAGATAAATTCGGCTGAGGCACTCTAGGCAGTACGCAACAGACACTTTTATGGGTTTTCTGTGCTGCCTACGGTGTCCGGGCGGCAGACCCCTTTCGGTCTGCCGCCCGGAGGAAGTCAGCCAATTTTCTAATTTTCTCATGTCGGTCGAGCAATTCGGTTGAGCAATTTCGTAATTTTGTCATGCAGGTGGACGTCGCCGAAGCGGGCGGGAGGAGCCGCATTATTTGACGTCAAATAATGCCGGAAGCGGCGCGATGGTTGTCCCCGAGCTGACATCGCCGACAGACAGCTCAGGAACCATCACCCCCAGATGCTGCTCGAACCAGGTCGCCACGAGCCGGCGATGACAAAATTCGCCCGGCTTCTCCCAGCACAGCAGGATGGGTTCATGCGGCTCGGCCAGGGCGTGCAGCGCGTCCCACGTTGCCTGTGGGTCCAGCTTGCTCAGGACCTCCTCGGCGAAGAGGGCGCGGTACTCCTCCTCGCTGACACTGTTGAACCACTTGCCGGGCGCGAGCTTCGAGAAGATGCGGTAGCCGGCGGGATGCCGGCGCGGGGCCAGGCGCGCGATCGAGATCCGGCCCTCCATCGGGGTTGTCGAGAACGAGGCGGTTTTCATGCTCTTCTTCTTTCTTCTCTTTTGCTTTTGTAATTTTGCTTTCGTGACGGTCTCAAGCTTTTACTAGAGCTTTCAGATGAGGGCGGAGCCAGAGCGGTTGACCTGGCTCCGCGTCCTCTGGCCTTAACTCAACCTCCTTGTCTGTTTCCTCGCATACTGAGCGCCCAGATTGTAGGCACGGGCGCTTTCGGCACCCGCGACGGAGGCCCTGGCCGCCTCCAACTGATGGCTGAAGGCTGGCGGGCGCGATGCCACCGGACCCTGCGCCCATTCCTCGACGTCCTGGAGGAAGTCGCTGAGGAACGTCGGCACGAGTGCGGTGATCGCCCGTTCCACCTCGGCCGGCGTGTAGAGGTCGCGGTCCTCCATAACAGCATGGGCTTCGTGGGCGGTCCTGGAGATCTCCTTTTCAGAAGGGTTCATACGGCCTTTCCCTTCTCGGCCCTCGTCTCGGCCTGGAGCGCCTTTTCCAGCTCGTCGGGGCGCTCGAACTCGAACTCGGTGACGTTCTCGACGAAGTGGCAGGCGGTGTGGCGAAGATAGGCTTCCAGGGCGCGGCGGACCTGGCCGACGGTGTATTGGTCCTTGTCCACCATGCAGTGATGGTAGCGGGCCGCTGCTTGGGCGAGGTCGCCGTCGCTGATCTCGATGGTCATTCTTCTTGTTCCTTTCTTCCTTTCCTCGTGGAAGGTCCGGTCTTCGTGCATGTTCTAGGAGGCGCCGGACCACCTGGTCGTCGGTCCGGCGTGGGCAATCACGAGAACCAATTTCGTAATTTTGTTATGCTCCCAGAGGTTGGCCGGTCGGCGCTTCTTTTCGCTGCCTATAAGATGCCCAGCGCCTCGTTGAACTCGGTAGGCCGGCACTCGGGATAGTCGCCCGTGACGCCCTCCGGGTAGGTGAGGAAGGTATTGAGCACTCCGGTGATGCTGGCGACGAAGGCAGCCCGGACCTGCTCGAAGCTGTAGGCGGCACCGTCCTCCATCACGCGGTGGGTCTTGCGCGCCCCGTCGGTGATCAAGTCTTCGCTGATGTCGAGTGTCATTGTCTCGGTCTCCTTTGTGCGGGTCGGTTTGCTTTCTCGAACGGTGATTGGTTTGCTTCCGGTTGGGCGGTAGGTTTCTGGTCGGAAATCTGGTTAGGAAAATGGGGTTAGCAGCGGACCCGCCAATCACTTGATCAATCACTTGATGTAAAACACCTCCTCGGCGGGCTGGAAGGCGGCGAACGGCAGGGCCTCCCCCGTGGCCGTCAGGCGGTCGCTGAGGGCCTTCTTGTCCAGGTGGAGGGTCACGGCGTCCGGCAGGTGCTCTTGTGCCCAGGACAGCGCGGCGGCGGGGTCGGTGACACTGACGGCGGCGGGCTTGGTGCGGTAGATCATCTCTTGCCCTCCTGCACAGGGGACCCAATAGCAGCCTCAGCTTCCCACCCCAGCCGCAGGCGTTTCATCAATCCCGTGTAGGACACAGTGCAGCGACGGTCAGCGGCCCAGTCTTGACAGCACTTGGTTTCCCCGAAGGCTGTCAGAAGGTGCGTTCTACGACTGTTCCTGCGCTGTGTCCCGTCCGTCGCCCACCGGCAGTTGTCCGCCTCGTAATTGCCGTCGTTGTTGATTCGGTCAATGGAGAGGTCGTCGGCGTAGCCATTGGCGAGCGCCCAGGCGCGGAATTCCTCATAGTCTAGCCATTCACGGCAGACGGTGATGCCGCGCCCGCCGTAGTTGTCGTAACTGCCTGCGTTCGGGTTGTTGCATCGGGCAAGCATTGAGCGCCATGTGTTCCAAAGGCGCTCGCCGCTTCGCCCGTGTGATCGTCGCAGATTGTGGACGTTCTCTAAGGCGAGGCACCCGCAGGAGCGGGAGTCATGTCTGAGGAGGTCATCGGCGAACACGACGCGCTCGGTGGCGAGCGGACAGAGGCATCGGCAAGGGTAAGCGCTCCGTTGCCATTGCCCGCGTCTTCTCATCTCGCGGGGGCCGATCACAACCCAGCGTCCGAAGCAGTCGCCGTCTTTGAT
>JAABUH010001894.1_pt1 | contig 21573 bp, 22 predicted proteins | sample 5559121 | NCBI WGS metagenome assembly JAABUH01 (sample SAMN10711871, study PRJNA513364) | rock metagenome | isolation source: Antarctica rocks | place: Antarctica: Victoria Land, Battleship Promontory nord | collected 2015-12-28
CTTCTTCGCCAAGCTGAAGCAATTCAGGGCTCTCGCAACACGCTACGACAAGACCGCCAGAAATTTCCTGGGTGCCATTCATCTTGCAGCCGTGACCGTCTGGCTCAATTGACGACACGCCCTAGATTTAAGCATGTGATTACCTGTCAACGTATTGGAACAACCAGCATAAAGGGAAAATCTTAATTTAATGATGAGAGTAGGACTCTGCCTTCGGAGCGTGATGCGGTTGCACAGGCTCTGTGCCTCTGGCGGCGAACCCAAGTCGCATCGGATCGGCGCGCAGGATTCCCGCTCTCATGCCTGCTTGCGGCGTCAGGGGCCGGCGGGAGGGCGGCGCCTGGACTGAGCCGGTGGCCAAGTTAAAGATCTGTTTGGCGACGCCCGCGCGTGCGGCATTTCCGCCCTCAGAACATTCGCTGCCGGTCTGGAGGCAGACTGTGCTGCGGTGCGCGTCACCCTGATCGAACCCTAGGAGCGTGTCCTGGTAACGGTCGGCGGGCTCTGATTGGAGGGCGCGAGGCGGTGGCGGGCGACGCCGCCTTCCTCATGCAGCGAGGGGACCATGAGGAAGCGTGTGGTGCCCGCGACGGAGTAGGGGCAGGCGCGTTATGGTCGGCTGGTGCCCCGACCTTCGGGGAAGCCGACGCTGACCCCGATCCCGCATCGCTCGTCCCGGACGCGGCCGGGATCGTGCAGGTCAAGGTGTGGCTGCTGGGGATCGGCCCGATGGTGTGGCGGCGCGTGCTGGTGCCGGACACCTGCACCCTGCGCGAGCCGCACGGCGTGATCCAGGTCGCGATGGGCTGGGAGGGAGTCCACCTCTACCAGTTCTGCCTCCGCTCGCGTCGTTACGGGTCGTGGAAGGTGTCGGCGTCCTCGCCCGCTGTGACCCTGGCGGCCCTGAAGCTGCGCCGCGGGCTGCGCCGGCATCCCGAGCGCGCCCGCCTGGCGCTGCTGGCGTTCTGGTGCGCGCCGCGCGAGGCCGAGGTGGTGGACGGCCTGGTCGAGCCGCTGATCCAGGTGACGCACCGCATCACGGTCAAGGCCGAACGCCGCGTCGTCGAGGAGCTGGTCGAGGAGGCTCGCGAGGTGCGCGGCAAGGCCGGCATCCTGTTCCGCATTGCCGAGGCCGCGGTCGGCACGCCGGATGGCGTGGTGCGCGAGGTGATCTTCCCCGTCGCCGGCGAGCAGACCTTCGAGGCGCTGGTCCGCGAGGCCCGGGCGCTCGGCGCGCCGCAAAGCCGGCGTGCCCACACCGCGGTGCGCGCCTCGTGCGGGTCCTACTACCGCCGGATGATGCCCAGGCTGCTGGCGGCGCTGGACTTCCGCTCCGACAACGGCACGCACCGCCCCCTGCCTGATGCCATCGAGGCGATCCGGCGGGCGGAGGGAGAGGGCCGGCAGTTCTTCGGAGCCGAAGAGATCGCCATCGAGGGCGTGGTGCGCCCGAAATGGCGCGACATCGTGCTGGAGGATGCGCCGGGCGGCGGGCAGCGGATGAACCGCATCAACTACGAGATCTGCGCCCTGCAGACGCTGCGCGAGCGGCTGCGCTGCAAGGAGGTCTGGGCGGCCGGCGCAGGCCGCTTCCGCAATCCCGACGAGGACCTGCCGGCCGATTTCGCCGGGCGCCGGGCCGCCTGCTACGAGCGGCCTGGCCTGCCCACGAAGGCGCGGGCCTTCACGGACACGCTGCGCGCCGAGATGACCGGCCATGGCCGAGGGCACCGCCGATCCGGAGGCGATCCTGCGCCGCTTCACCCGCAGCAACGTGCAGCACCCGACCTGCAAGGCCCTGGCCGAACCCGGCAAGGCGGCCAAGACCGTGTTCCTGTGCCGCTACCTCGGCGAGGAGGCGCTGCGGCGCGAGATCCACGAGGGGCTGAACGTGGTCGAGACCTGGAATTCGGCCAACGGCTTCATCTTCTTCGGCAAGGGCGGCGAGGTGGCCGGCAACCGGCTGGACGACCAGGAGGTGTCCGTCCATGCGCTGCACCTGCTGCAGCCCTGCCTGATGTACGGGAACCCGCCGATGTTGCAGCGGGTGCTGGCCGAGCCTGCCTGGATGGCGCGCATGACGTCGGCCGACATGCGCGGGCTGACGCCATTGGTCTGGAGCCACGTCAGCGCAGCCTGCTGCGATCATGCCTGCCGCGGGTCTCGGCATTCCACACCCCGCCACTCCCGCACGTCAGCCCGCAGAGCACGAAACCACAACCTGCTCATCCCGCTCAAATCGTTCGTGGATGGGCACCAAGCAATGGATAATGGATACCAGAGGCTTGCCTTTGGCGGAGTCCAGAGGCCCCGCTTGCAGGCAATGGGCCTCCGGCCCTGCCGGCCTTCCGATCCCCGCCGGCGTCAGGGCTTCGCCCCGAGCGGGGTCCGCAGTTCCCTGCCCGCGCGCACGAGATGGCAGAGGCCGACGATCGCGGCGGCGAGGCCGGAGGCGGCGCCGATGCCCATCGCCCAGCGCGGCCCGAACCGGTCGGCGACCCAGCCGATGGCCGGGGCGCCGAGCGGCGTGCCGCCCAGGGCGATGGCCAGCAGGATCGCCACCACCCGGCCGCGCAGGGCGGGCTCGGTGCCGAGCTGCACCAGGCTGATCGCGGTGGTGGTCACGGTTTGCGCGGCCACGCCGAGCACCACGAGGGCCGCGCCGAACAGCCAGGCGTCGGGCATGACCGCAGCGACGGCGAAGGCCAGCCCGAACGCCGCGCTGCCTGCGGTCAGCACGCCGAGGCGCGGCCGGCGCCCGGCGGCGAGCAGCGCGCCGGCGACCGAGCCGACCGCCATGGCCGAGGTCAGCAGCCCGTAGCGGCCGGACCCGGCGTGGAACGCCCTGACCGCCATGGCCGAGATGAAGATCGGGAAGTTCAGCCCGAAGGTGCCGATCAGGAACACCATGAGCAGCACGGCCCTCAGCTCGGGACGGCGCCGGAGGGTGCGAACCCCCGCCGCGAGGCCGCCGGGGGTCGCGCGGGCGCCGCCGCCCGGGTGCAGCTCGCCGCTACGGAGCAGGCAGAGCGAGCACAGCACGGCTCCGAACGAGGCGGCGTTGACCAGGAACAGCCAGCCCGCGCCGACGGCTGCGATGAGCAGACCGGCGAGGGCGGGGCCGATCATCCGCGCGGCGTTGAACGAGGTGGAGTTCAGCGCCACGGCGTTGGCGAGGTCCGCCTCGCCCACCAGCTCGGCGACGAAGGTCTGGCGGGCCGGCGCGTCGAAGGCCGCCGCGCAGCCGGACAGGAAGGCGAGCGCGTCGACGTGCCAGAGCCGCACCAGCCCGGTGGTGGTCAGCACGCCCAGCGCCAGCGACAGGACCGCCATCGCCGCCTGGGTGGCGAGCAGCAGGCGGCGGCGGTCGAGGCGGTCGGCGGCGAGCCCGGTCAGGGGCAGCAGCAGGAGCTGCGGGCCGGACTGGAGCGCCATCACCACGCCCACGGCGGCGGCGTTGCCGTGGGTCAGGCCGGTGAGCACGAGCCAGTCCTGGGCGGTGCGGCCCATCCAGGTGCCGACGTTGGAAACGATCGCGCCCGCCGCCCACATCCGGTAGTTGAAGCTCTCGAGCGAGCGGAAGGTGCGCGCCGCCGCCACCCTCACGGCGATCCGGTCCCCGCGGCGGCCGGGGCGGGGCGCCGCCCTGCGAGCCTGCGTGCCCTCACGCGCCCCGGGTGTCGAGCAGGGCGATGATCTCCTGCGCCGTGCCGGTCTCGCCGAGCCTGGGGAAGACGCGGGCGACGCTGCCGGCGTGGGCCTCGGCGGCGGCGTCGGTCATGGCGTCGGTGGCGAGGGCGACGTTGAAGCCGAGGGCGTAGGCGTGGCGCGCGGTGGCCTCCACGCCGATGCTCGTCGCCACGCCGGCGATCACCACCTGGTGACGCCGCACGCCCTGAGGTGCGCCTCCAGGCCGGTCGCGGTGAACGCGCCGGGCGTGCGCTTGGTCACCGCGTGGTCCTCCGGCTGGCGGTCCAGCTCGGGCAGCAGGTCGGTCCAGCCGTCGGGGCGCGCCATGCGGGGGCGGGTCAGCTCGGTCCGGCCCGGCGGCGCGCCGTCGACGCTGACCAGCACCACGAGCAGCCGGTGGCGCCGGAACGCCGCGGCGAGCGCCGCCGCACGGGCCACCACGTCGCCGAGGGGGTGCACCGTGGGGGTGCCGAGGACGCCCCGCTGCAGGTCGATCACGACGAGCGCGGTGCCGGGGTCGAGCGTGGTCACGGTCATGTCCCGTCCTCCTGCGGGCCGACGAGGCGCGCGAGCAGCCCGACGGCGTGGGCGAGCTGTTCCCGCTCGCGGGGCGCCAGGTGGCTGCGGATCGCGCGGAGCAGCCAGTCCTGGCGGGCGGCGCGGCCGGCGCCGACCCGCTCGCGGCAGGCGGCGGTGACGCTCAGCAGGGTCTGCCGCCCGTCCGCGGGGTCCGGCGACCCCGCCACCAGCCCGGCCGCCTCCAGCACCGACACGGTGGCGCCCATGGATTGCGGCCGCACGCCCTCGGCCCGCGCGAGCGTGCTCACCGTGGCCGGGCCGTCGCGCTCCAGGCGGCCGAGCACCGACGTCTGCGACCAGGTGAGGTCGCCGAGGTGGGCCTGCTCGCGCAGCCGGCGCCTGAGTGCGCCGAGCACGACACGCAGCTCGGCGGCCAGCGCGGCCTCGGGGTCGTCGGGAGCGTCCATGAGGCAAGCTGTGGCAGGTCTGAAGGCAGACTGCAAAGGATTCCTTCATATCGAGACATGGGAGTGGACGTCGGGGTGGGAGGCGGGACCGCGCCTTCCCTCTGCCTGTCACTCCGACGACCCAGGGGAGTCGTCGGAACCCCTGGCAGGCCTACGGCGGACCCGCCAAGGGCGCCCTCCCTGGAGCGTTTGAAAACAGCCCTACGGGCCTGCGGCACGACGCCCGGGCTGTGCCGCGTCGCTTTCGTGAGCAGGTCCAGGGGCGCTGCCCCTGGCAAGTCCCCGCTTTCAGGCATGGGGCGGAGCCCTGGCCTTGCCTTACTGCTTCGGCAGCGCCAGCGTGGCCAGGGCGGCGCGCAGCTCGGGGATGCCGGCGCCGGTGGCGCTGCTGGTGGCGATGATGTCGGGGTGGGCGGCGGCGTGCTCGCGCACGTAGCCGCGGACCTGGTCGAGCTTGCGGGCCAGGGCGGCGGGCTTGGTGCCGTCGGTCTTGGTGAGCACGATCTGGAAAGTGACGGCCGAGAGGTCGAGCAGTTCCATCACCGCCTCGTCGGAGCCCTTCAGCTCGATGCGGCTGTCGAGCAGGAGGACGACGCGCTGCAGGGTGGGGCGGCCGCGCAGGAAGTCGAGCATCAGGCCCTGCCAGTCGCGCTTCACCTCCTTGGCGGCCTGGGCGTAGCCGTAGCCGGGCATGTCGACGAGGGTGAGGCGCTCGCCGAGGTCGAAGAAGTTGAGCTGGCGGGTGCGGCCGGGCTGGTTCGACGCGCGGGCGAGGCCGTGGTGGTTGGCGAGCGCGTTGATGAGGCTGGACTTGCCGACGTTGGAGCGGCCGGCGAAGGCGATCTCGGGGCCGCGCGGCTCGGGGAGCTGGTCGGCGCGCTGGGCGGCGTAGAAGAAGCGGCAGGGGGCCGCGAACAGCACGCGGCCGGTCTCGACCTGCGCGTCGCTGGGCCCGCCCTGGTGGCCGAGGGGCACCTCGGCGGCGGGGATCGCGAGGCCGGAGGCGGCGGGGGCGTCCTCCCAGTCGTCGGCGTCGGCCTCGGACAGCTCGGGCAGGCCGGCGAACGCGGCGGGCAGCGCGCCGGCGGAGTGCTCCTGCGGCGGGGCGGCGCGCTCCCGCAGCGGAGCGTCGGCGTACGGGGTGGTGCGACGCGGGTCGCGCGACCGGGCTGGCAGCGGGCCGGGCGCGTCGGTCTCCGGGGCGCGCGGCGTGCGGGGCGGGACGGGGCCGGTGGCCTGTCGTGCCTTGCCTTTCCCCGCTTGCCCCGGGGTTGCGCCGGACGCGAGCGGGGCGGGCGCGAGCGGGGCGGGCGCCGCGGTGCCGGATTTCGCGGCGCCGGGCGGGGCCGTGCCGGGCCGCCAGGGGCGGCGGCCCGGCATCAGGTGCGGGCCACCTGGCCGGTGCGCGAGCCGCGCAGGCGGGTCTGGCGCATGATGAACCACTGCTGGAGGCAGGTCAGGGTGTTGTTCCAGCTCCAGTAGATCACCAGGCCGGCGGGGAAGCGGCCCATCATGAACATGAAGATCAGCGGCATGAAGCGGAACAGCTTGGCCTGCATCGGGTCGGGCGGGGGCGGGTTGAGCTGCTGCTGGGCGTACATCGTGGCGCCCATGATGAGCGTCCAGGCGGACAGGTGCAGGGCGGGCGCGATCGAGGTCGGGTCGAACGGGATCAGGCCGAACGCATTGAGCAGGTTGGTGGGGTCCTGGGCGGAGAGGTCGTGGATCCAGCCGAAGAACGGGGCGTGGCGCATCTCGATGGTGACGAAGATGTCCTTGTAGAGGCAGAAGAACACCGGGACCTGGAGCAGCATCGGCAGGCAGCCGCTGGCGGGGTTGACCTTCTCCGCCTTGTAGATCGCCATCATCTCCTGCTGGATTTTGGCGGGCTCGTCCTTGTAGCGCTCGCGCAGGGCGGCGACCTTGGGGGCGAGCAGCTTCATCTTGCTCATCGAGCGGTACGAGTAGGAGGCGAGCGGGAAGAACAGCGCCTTGACGCCGATGGTGAACGCCATGATGGCGAGGCCGAAATTGCCGAGCAGGTGGTTGAGCCAGTCCAGCGCGTAGAAGATCGGCTTGGTGAGGAAGTAGAACCAGCCGAAATCCACCGCCTTGTCGAAGTTGGGGATGCCATACTGCGTCTCGTAGCGGTCGAGCAGGGTGACCACCTTGGCGCCGGCGAACAGGTGAGAGGCGTAGGTGGAGTCGGCGCCGGCGGCGGCGATGACCGGGTCGGTGGTGACGAAGTCGACCTGGTAGCGGTCGTGGCCCCCGTCGAGCAGGTGGCGGTAGGAGGCGGAGGTCTGCGCCTTCTGGTCGGGCACCAGCGCGGTCAGCCAGTACTTGTCGGTGATGCCGGCCCAGCCGCCCTGGGTTGCCTCGTTGAAGGCGATGCCGCCCGGCTTGCCCTGCGCCGCCTTCTTCGAGGCGTCGTATTTCAGCTCGTGCAGGCGCTCGCCGAGCACGCCCACGAAGCCCTCGTGCAGGATGTAGTAGCCGGCAGTCTGCGGCGTGTAGTCGCGGCGGATGCGCGACCAGGGGAACAGGGCGACGGGCGCGCCGGTGGCGTTGTGCAGCCCCTGGATGATGGTGAACATGTAGTCGGCGTCCACCGCGAGGGCCACGGTGAAGGTCAGGCCGGCGCCGTTGTCCCAGGAGAGCGTGACCGGGTGGCCGGGGGTGAGGTCGCCGCCCGAGGAGGTCCACTGCGTGGTCTCGGGGTCAGGCAGCGCGGGCGTGGCGGTGCTGGGGGCGGAGGCGGGCGCGGTCCAGCCGAACTGCACGTAGGAGGGCTGCGGGTCGGCGCGCGGCTCCAGGAGCTGCACCAGCGGCGAGTCCCTGGAGACCGTGTCGTGGTAGTCGCGCAGCACCAGGTCGTCGAGCCGGCCGCCATGCAGGTTCAGGCTGCCCTGCACGCGGGTGGCGTCGATCCGCAGGCGCGGGCCGGTGTCGGGCTCGGGCACGGTAACGGGCTGGTTGCCGGGGTCCGACGGGTTGGCGGTGGGGCGCGGGCCCTCGCCGGACGGGGTGTCCTTGGTGGCGAGCTGCGCGGCGCGCTGCTGCTCGACGACGTTGGCGTGCGGCAGCAGGTACTGGAAGCCGAGCAGGATCGCGAGCGAGATCGCGATCGCCAGGATGAGGCGCTTCTGGTCCATCAGACCGGGCTCCTTCGGAGCGAAACTGGGGTGGGCACGGCCTGGGAAGCAAGCAAGGCCAGAGGCCTATTGTCCGGAAGCGGGGTCCCTGGACTCCGCCAAAGGCGAGCCTTTGGAAACCACTTGCTGAAGAGAGTGGTTTCCGAACGCCCCACGCCTGGAGGAGGAGAGCCTTCGGTGGATTTGGGCGTCGCTGGCCAAAGGTTCCGATGGCACGCCTGGGCCATTGGAATGGCCGGCGGAGGGGAAGCCCGACCTTGCCTGCTGCCTTCGCAGCGGCACGGCGGCACCGGGTCGTAGCCGCCGTCGCAGAACGGGTTGCAGCGCAGCACCCGCCACGCCGCGAGCGCGCTGCCGCGGGCGGCGCCGTGCTCGCGCAGGGCCTGCACCGCGTAGTCGCTGCACCCCGGCTCGAAGCGGCAGCACCCGGGAACCAGCGGGCGGATCGTCCACTGGTAGCAGCGCACGGCGGCGGCGAGCAGGCGGGCAGGCGGGGTCACGGCGCAGGATCCGGCAGGGTCACGCCCGCCTTGGCGAGAGCGCGGGCGAGGTCGTCGACGAGCTGCTCGAAGGGCCGGCCGCGGGTGGCGTCGCGGCCGATCAGCACGAGGTCGAGGCCGGGCAGCGTGCGGCCGGCGAGCAGCAGGCGGGCGGCCTCGCGCAGGCGGCGGCGGGTGCGGTTGCGGATCACGGCGTTGCCGACCTTCCTGGTCACCGTGTAGCCGACGCGCAGGGGGTCCGCATCGTCGCGGGCAAAGGCCTGGAGCACCAGGCCGTGCACGGCGGCCTTGCGGCCCCGGGCAGCGGCGCGCAGGAACTCGGCGCGGACCTTCAGGCGCGGGAGCTGAGGCCGCGGCGGGGCGCGCCCGGGCGTGGGCTCGGGGCGAGGGGGCGGCGCCATGGCGGGCGCCCGTCCGGACCGGCTGCCGTCAGGCCGACAGGCGCTTGCGGCCCTTGGTGCGCCGGTTGGCGACGACCTTGCGGCCGCCCACGGTTTCCATACGGGCGCGGAAGCCGTGGCGGCGCTTGCGGACCAGCTTCGAGGGTTGATACGTGCGCTTCACGAGCAGTCTCCAGAGGATCGGGGCCAGCCGAACGGCGGCGCGGGAGGGCTCGGGGGCCGTCCCGTTCAAGGCGCGGCTTATACGGGCGGCGGGCGGCGGGCGTCAATGCGCGGGTGCGGGATGGCCGGTCGGTGCCCGGGGGTCATTCCGCTCGGCGCGGGCTTTCAGGGCGGCGTTCATGGCCTGGAAGCCGGGTACCGCTCGGCCACGTCGAAGAACCACAGCGCGACGCCCCGGAAGCGCTCGCCCTGGGTGAAGATCGTGGCCGTTCCCTCCGGCCGGAGCAGGAAGTAGTGCTCCGCATCGAAGAGCCGCGGCACCAGGATGTGCCCGCGCCAGCGAAGCTCCCGGCCGGTCCTCGCCACGAGCACCGTCGGCCGGAAGACACGCTGCTCCTGGCCGTGGCCCACGCGATTCTCGATGACCGATCCGGGCATCAGATCGCCGGTCAGGACGGTTTCTGGGTTCCACTCGGGATAGGCACCGGTGTCGGTCAGGACAGCCCAGACACGCGCCGGCGGCGCCGAGATCGCGATTTCGGTCCGGATGTCGCGGCGCGGCGCGAAGCCGAAAGCCAGGCCGAGCGCCGCAACGAGGATGCAGGCGAGTTTCAGCAAGGTGCCGCCTTCCGTCTGCTTCAGCGGTGTGCGCCGCGGGTTCAGCGTTGCACGTCTCCGTCCTGGTCCGAGGCGCCAATGCAGGCCGCCCTGCGGATGCGGTGATCTTGTGGGTTCCGTCGATCGCCGCCGTGTGTGACCGATCGGAAGGAGGGCTGGGCTCTGCCCAGACCCGCCAAAGGGCAAGCCCTTTGGAAACCGACTTACTGAAGTGATGGATTCCAAAGGCTTGCCTTTGGCGGAGTTTGAGGCGGAGCCTCAACCTTGCTTGCTTCCTGCCGCTCCGTGCCGGGGGTAGGGTGGCGCGGTGAGACGGTTCTGGCCCCTGGCGCTGATCGTGGCGGCGCTGCTCTTGGCCTGGGCGCTGGAGGCCGGGGATGTGCTGTCGCTCGCGGCGCTGGCGCGGGAGCGGGTGGCGCTCGGCGGCCGGGTGGCGGCGCATCCGGTGCTGGCGCCGCTGGCGTTCGCGCTGGCGTACGTGGCGGTGGCGGCGCTGGCGCTGCCGGGGGCGTCGGTGATGACGCTGGCGGGCGGGCTGCTGCTGGGGCCGTGGCTGGGCGCGGCGTGCACCGTGGCGGGGGCGAGCTTTGGTGCGGCGTTGCTGTTCCTGGCCGCGCGCCGGGCGGCGTCGGGGTGGCTGGCGGCGCGGCCAGGCGGGCGGCTGGCGGGGATGGTGGCGCGGGTGCGGCCGGGGCTGGAGCGCGACGGGTTCGCCGGCCTGCTGGCGCTGCGGCTGGTGCCGGTGGTGCCGTTCTTCGTGCTGAACCTGGCGCCGGCGCTGGCGGGAATGCGGCTGCGCGACTTCGTGGCGGCCACCGTGCTGGGGATCGCGCCGGCGAGCGCGGTGCTGAGCTGGGCCGGCGCGGGGCTGGGGGGCGTGCTGGACCGCGGCGGCACGCCGGACCTGGGCGCGGTGCTCGGGCCGGGGGTGGTGCTGCCGCTGGCGGGACTGGCGGCGCTGGCGCTGCTGCCGGCGGCGTGGCGGCGGGTGCGGGGGCAAAGCAAGCAAGGTTGAGGCTCTGCCTCAAACTCCGCCAGGGGCGAGCCGCCCCTGGACCGGCCTTTCTGAAGTGAAGCCAGTCCAGGGCGGCTCGCCCTGGCGGGTTTGGGCAGAGCCCAACCTTGCTTGCTGTTCCTGGGGGTGGAGATGGCCGAGTTCGACATCGCGGTGGTCGGGGCGGGGTCCGCCGGGCTGTCCGTGGCCAACGCGTCGGCGCGTCTGGGCCTGCGCACGGTGATCGTGGAGCGGGCGGAGATGGGCGGGGACTGCCTGAACGCGGGCTGCGTGCCGAGCAAGGCGCTGCTGGCGGCGGGGCGGGCGGCGCAGGCGGCGCGCGGGGCGGGACGGTTCGGGGTGGGGCTGGGGGAGCCGGCGATCGACTGGGCGGGGGTGCGGGCGCATGTGCGCGGCGCGATCGCGACGATCGCGCCGGTGGACTCGCAGGCGCGCTACGAGGGGCTGGGCTGCGTGGTGCTGCGCGGGGCGGCGCGGTTCGTGGCGCCGGACACGCTGGCGGTGGCGCTGCGGGACGCGGGCGGGGAGCGGCGGCTCACGGCGGGGCGGATTGTGGTGGCGGCGGGCAGCCGGCCTGTGGTGCCCGCGGTGCCGGGGCTCGATGGCGTGCCGTACCTGACCAACGAGACGCTGTTCGGGCTGGAGGAGCGGCCGGAGCACCTGGTGGTGCTGGGGGGCGGGTCGGTCGGGCTGGAGATGGCGGAGGCGCACGCGGCGCTAGGGTGCCGGGTCAGCGTGGTGGAGGCGGGGCGGATCGCGGCGCGCGAGGACCCAGCGCTGGCGGAGGTGGTGCGCGCGGCGCTGCTGCGGCTCGGGGTCGCGGTGATCGAGGGCATTGCGGTGACGGCGGCGGAACACAGGGCGGGGGAACGCGGGGCGGGGGAACGCGGGGCGGCGGAGGATGGGGCGGAACGCGGGGTGACGCTGGTGCTGGCGGACGGGCGCCGGGTGTCGGGGAGCCACCTGCTGGTGGCGGCGGGGCGGCGGCCGTCGCTGGAGGGGCTGGGGCTGGAGGCGGGCGGGGTAAGGGTCTCGGCGCGGGGCATCGCGGTGGACCGCGCGCTGCGCTCTGTGAGCAACCGGCTTGTGTATGCGGCGGGCGACGTGGCGGACGTGGCTGGCATCGGGCCGCTGGGCTACACGCACCTGGCGGGGCATCACGCGGGCGTGGTGGTACGCGGCGCGGTGTTCCGGCTGCCGGCGCGGGTGTCACGGGTGGTGCCGCGGGTGACGTACACCACGCCGGAGCTGGCGCAGGTCGGGCTCACGGCGGCCGAGGCGCGGGCAGCGGGGCACGCGGTCGAGGTGCTGCGCTGGGACATGGCGGAGAACGATCGCGCGGTGTGCGAGGCGGACACGCGAGGGCTCGCCCTGCTGGTGGTGTCGCGCGGGCGGCTGCTGGGCGCGGGGATCGCGGCGCCGCAGGCCGGGGAGATGATCGGGATGTGGGCGCTGGCGCTCGGGCAGCGGGTGGGTCTCTCGACGCTGGCGGGGATGATCGTGGCGTATCCGACACGCGGCGAGGCGGCCAAGCGTGCGGCGGGCAACTTCTACACCCCGCGGCTGTTCTCGGCGCGTACCCGGCGGCTCGCGCGGCTGCTGGCGCGGCTGCCCTGACGCGGGAGCGTTGCGCGGCGGCCCCGCCCCGGGGCGGGGCCGGTTCCGGCGGGGATTTTCCCCCGCGCGGCCCGGGGCTGGTCCCGGCGCCAGGGCGGCGCGCCGCCTGAAGGGATGGCTCGATGGTCCGCCACTGCCTGCTGCTGTCGGTCGCGGTGGCGATCGTGGTGCTGATCGGGGTCGAGCTGGCGGTGCGCGCGCCGGGGCAGGGGGACGCGGTCGCCCTGGTCGCGGCAGTGGCGGCGGGCGTGGTGATGCAGCTCGGGCTGGCAGCGTTCGTGGTGCGGCCGCTGCGCGACCAGCAGGCCCTGCTGCGCGAGCGGGTGCGCCTGGCCGAGCTGGCGCAGGAGCGGCTGGCGGAGCTGGAGGCGGGCACGTCGTCGCTGCGCCACGACCTGCGCGGCATCCTGTCGCCGAGCCTGATGATGGCGGACCGGCTGCTGGACCACGCGGACCCCAAGGTGCGCCGAGTGGGCGAGGTGATGGTGCAGACGGTGGAACGGTGCAGCGAGCGGCTGAGCCGGACCCGCGCGGGGCCGCCCGGCCAGGGCTGAGCCGCCCGGCGCCGGCCTGTCCTGGCGAGGCAGACCAAGCCAAAGGCTCTACCTTTGAACCCCGCCGGAGGCGAGCTTCTGGAAACCACTTGCTGCCAGAATGGATTTCCAAAGGTCTAGACCTTTGGCGGGTCCGGGCAGAGCCCGGCCTTGCTTGCCGTGCCTGCCACCGCGTGGCCTGCCTCCGGTTTCAGCTCAGTTGTCGTAGCCCTGCGGAGGACCGCCGTAGCCCGAGCCGCCGTAGCCGGGCTGGGCATAGCCCTGCTGGCCGTAGCCGCCAGGCTGGGCATATCCGGGCTGGGCATAGCCCTGCTGGCCATAGCCCTGCTGGTCGTAGCCGCCGGGCGGCGGGTAGCCGGGCTGGGCGTAGCCGGCGTTGCCGTAGCCGGGCGGGGGGTAGCCAGGGGCGTAGGTCTGGGGCCGAGGAGCCGTGGGCGTGGTGGCGCCTCCGCCGACCGCGCCCAGGGCGCCGCCCGCGAGCGCGCCGATCGCGGCGCCCCGCCCGCCGCCGGCGATCGCGCCGAGCGCCGCGCCGGTGCCGGCCCCGAGCACGCCGCCGCCCACCGCCCGCTGTCCGGGATCGTAGGGGTTGGTGCAGGCCGACAGGGCGGCGAGGCCCAGGAACAGCAGGGGTCGTGCGGTCGAGGAACGCCGGAGCATCGCAGTCTCCTGTTGCAAGCCGAAATCAGTAGTGGTTCGGGGTGGTCGCGGCGCCACCGACCGCGCCGAGGGCGCCACCGCCCAGCGCACCGATCGCCGCGCCGTTGCCGCCGCCGGCAAGGCCGCCGATCGCCGCGCCGGCGCCGGCACCGAGCAGGCCGCCGCCGACCGCGCGCTGACCGGGGCTGTAGGGATTGCAGGCGGCGACGCCCAGCGCGAGGCTGGCGGCGGCCACGGCGGCGATGGTCCTGCGAAGCACGGCGGACTGGCGAGGCATGGCGACACTCCCTGATATGGTGGAAAGGACCCGGCCGCGCGGTGGGCGGGTCGCGGCTGACGGGCTGCGATGAACGTCACCGACCTGTCAGAATGCATGAAGCCCGTACCTGGTTGCCCGCGCGTTAAGCGCGGCGGCATTTCTGCGCCAACGTAGCAGGCGGCACCCTGCCGGGCCACGGCGGCGAGGGTCGGGCAGGATTGCGGCAAAGCCGGGGCGGCGTGTCGCGGACCGTGACGACGGACTCCGGCGCGGCGGTGGCAGGCGGCGCGCCGGGCCCCGGCCCTTGCTCCGGCGGGTGGCCGACGCTAAGCCCCCGCCATCGCCTTCGCCAGGCCGCGGCCCTCTTGAGGCCGCCCGTCCGGCCGCCCTCGTCGTCACCCCGGAGCTGCCCGATGTTCTCCCGCCTGCTGGGCATCATGTCCGCCGACATGGCCATCGACCTCGGCACCGCCAACACCCTCGTCTACGTCAAGGGCCGGGGGATCGTGCTGGCCGAGCCGAGCGTGGTGGCGATCGCGGACGTGCGCGGCAAGAAGCAGGTGCTCGCGGTGGGCGAGGAGGCCAAGCAGATGCTCGGACGCACGCCCGGCAACATCCAGGCGATCCGGCCGCTGCGCGACGGGGTGATCGCCGACTTCGAGGTCGCCGAGGAGATGATCAAGCATTTCATCCGCAAGGTGCACAACCGCCGCGGCTTCGCCTCGCCGATGATCATCGTGTGCGTGCCGTCGGGCTCGACCGCGGTGGAGCGGCGCGCGATCCAGGAAAGCGCCGAGAGCGCCGGGGCGCGCCGCGTGCTGCTGATCGAGGAGCCGATGGCGGCCGCGATCGGCGCCGGGCTGCCGGTGACAGAGCCGTCGGGGTCGATGGTCGTCGACATCGGCGGCGGCACGACCGAGGTCGCGGTGATCTCGCTGGGCGGGATCGTGTACTCGCGCTCGGTGCGAGTCGGCGGCGACAAGATGGACGAGGGGATCATCTCCTACATCCGGCGCAACCACAACCTGCTGATCGGCGAGAGCTCGGCGGAGCGAATCAAGATGGACATCGGCGCGGCGTTCGCGCCGGAGGATGGCTCGGACGGGCCGTGGCGCGAGGTCAAGGGCCGCGACCTGATGCACGGGGTGCCGCGCGAGATCGTCGTCTCGCAGCGCCAGATCGCCGAGAGCCTGGCCGAGCCGGTCGCCGCCATCACGGAGGCGGTCAAGGTCGCGCTGGAGAACACGCCGCCGGAGCTGGCCGCCGACATCGTCGACAAGGGCATCGTGCTCACCGGCGGCGGCGCGCTGCTGTTCCGCCTGGATCAGGTGCTGCGCGACGCCACCGGGCTGCCGGTCGTGGTCGCGGAAGACCCGCTGAGCTGCGTGGCGCTGGGCACGGGGCGGGCGCTGGAGGAGATCAAGCGGCTGCGCAACGTGCTCACCACGATGTATTGAAGCGGCCGGGGCAAGGCAGGCAAGGTTGAGGCTCTGCCTCAAACTCCGCCAAAGGCAAGCCTCTGGAATCCACTACCTAAGAAAGGGGTTTCCGAAGGCCCCGGCTTTTGGCGGGTCGGGGATAGCTGCCAAGGGTCACGGCGACCCGCTTGGGTCGTTGGAGTGGGCAGCGGAGGGAGAGCCCGGCCTTGCTTGCGCTCAGCGCCGCCTGCGCAGGATCGCGCGCCGGAGCTTGCCGTAGAGCTGCGCCAGGGTGTGGGCGATGATCGGCGCCGCCAGGGCCAGGCGGACGCTGGCGTTGGAGACCGCCGCGAGCTCTACGGCCTGGGTGAGTGTCATGGTTCCTGCCCGACTGGGTTGCGCCGGCCGGGATGGCCAGGCGCGTCGCGGAGACCGGAACAGAACTAGAACATTTAGGACAAGATTCCTAGCAATGTTTCGTATCCGCGTATGCAGGCGGGTGCGGGTGCGGCGTCGCGGAGGCGGCGGCGGGCGGGCAGGCGGCGAAAGGACGTGATCTTTCGGGCACGATCCTCTAGGACCCGACCACCCCCGGTTGACCACCCGCGTATGAGGCGAACCGTCCTTGATTCGGCTTTCCATCCAGGCCCGCCAGGCGCTCGCCCGCCTCACCCTGCCGCTGCTGATCGCGGCCTCGTTCGGGCTGATGCTGCTGGGCCGCGCGGACGGGGCGCTGACGGCGCGCGCGCGCATGGCGCTGGCCGACGCGCTGTCGCCGATCTACCGCATGGTCGCCGAGCCGATGGCCGGGATGCGCCAGGGACTGGCCGACCTGCGCGGGCTGGTGTCGCTGGAGAGCGAGACCTCGCGGCTGCGCGACGAGAACGACAGGCTGCGGCGCTGGTACGCGGTGGCGGTGGCGCTGGAGGCGGAGAACGCCACGCTCAAGGCGGACCTGCACTGGATCCCCGACCCGGCGCCGTCCTACGTCACGGCGCGCGTGGTGGCCGACGCGGGCGGCGTGTACGCGCGCGCGGTGCTGCTCTCGGTCGGGCCGAACCATGCGGTGCGCAAGGGCCAGATCGCGCTCGACGCGGACGGGCTGGCGGGGCGGGTGAGCGAGGTGGGCGAGCGCTCGGCGCGGGTGCTGCTGCTCACCGACATCAACAGCCGCATCCCGGTGATGCTGGAGACCAGCCACGCGCGGGCGTTGCTGGCGGGCACCAACAACGCGCGCCCCCGCCTGATGTACTACGCCGAGGGCACGCACCCGGTGGAGGGCGAGCGGGTGCTGACCACCTCGGAGGCCAACGCGTTCCCGGCGGGGCTGCCGATCGGCACGGTGCACTACACGGTGTCCAACGTGCCCGAGGTGGCGCCGTTCGCGCATCTGGACCACCTCGATATCGTGCGGATCTTCGACTACGGGCTGACCGGGCTGCAGCCGCCCGAGGCGCCGGGTCGCCCGGAGGCTGGTCGCTCGGAGGCAGGGCGTCAGGAGGCGGGCCGCGGGCCAGAGAGGAAGCGGTGAGCGGTGGAGCGCGGGATCGGCAGCGGGCCGGACGACCGCACGCCGGGCATCCGGCCGCGGCCCACGCTGTGGCGCCGGCTCGACGCGGTGGCGCGGGCGTCGTTCCCGGCGGCGGTGACCGCGGCGCTGCTGCTGGCGCTGTCCGCGCCGTTCGACCTGCCGGGTCAGGTGCAGCTCCAGCCGGCGTCGGCGCTGGCCTGCGTGTTCTTCTGGTCGCTGTTTCGGCCGGCCTCGATGCCGCCGCTGCTGGTGTTCGCGCTGGGGCTGCTGTGCGACCTGCTGGGGCTGGCGCCGGTGGGCACCGCGGTGCTGACGCTGCTGCTGACGCACGGGGTCGCGGTGCGCTGGCGCCGGGTGCTGGTGCGGCAGGGCTTCGTGCTGGTGTGGCTGGTGTTCGCGGCGGTGGCGGCGGTGGCGGCGGCGCTGGAGTGGGCGCTGACCTCGCTGCTGACCTGGCAGCTGCTGGCGGCGGCGCCGGCGGTGTTCGAGGCGCTGGTGGCGGCGGGGATCTACCCGGCGCTGTCGATGCTGTTCAGCCTTGCGCACGGCAGCGTCGCGGACCCGGACCAGGCGTGAGGGAACCGGAGAGGCCGGCACCGGCAGCAGGGCCAGGAAGTCCGGAACAGACGGCAGGGAAGGCCAGGACTCTCCCCCCCTGCTTGAAGCTGGGGACCCGCCGGGGCGAGCCGCCCCGGACCGGCATTCGACTCAGACCTGCGGCACGTCGGGCGGCGGTGTGCCGCAGGCGTGGCGCCGATGTCGCCAGCGGCCTCCGGCGTCTGGCACGCGCTGTCGTGGCGTGCCGCAGGCCCAGAGTCATGGTTTCCAAAGGGCGAGCCCTTTGGCGGGTCCGGGCAGAGCCCGGCCTTGCTTCCTTCCTGGCGGGCCATTCGTGAAGCGCGACGGCCGGCGCTCGGGGGTGTTCACGCGCCGCGCGCTGCTGGTGATGGGCGGGCAGGTGGCGGCGCTGGGGGCGCTGGGGGCGCGGCTATACCACGTGCAGGTGGCGGAGGGGCAGAAGTACGCCACGCTGGCGGAGAGCAACCGGATCAGCGCGCGCATGATCGCGCCGCCGCGCGGGCGCATCCTGGACCGGTTCGGCACGGTGGTCGCGGGCAACCGGCTGAACTGGCGGGCGGTGCTGCTGGCCGAGCAGACCGACGACGTCGCGGCGACGCTGGACCTGTTCGCGCGGATCGTGCCGCTGGCCGACCACGAGCGGGCGCGGGTGGACCGCGAGCTGCGCCACCGGCGGCGGTTCATCCCGGTGATGGTGCGCGAGTTCCTGAGCTGGGAGGACATGGCGCGCATCGAGGTGAGCGCGCCGGAGCTGCCGGGCATCATCGTGGACGTGGGCACGACGCGGATCTACCCGTTCGGCGAGCAGCTCGCGCATGTCGTGGGCTACGTGGCGCCGCCGCAGGAGGCGGACATGGGCGAGGACCCGATGCTCGCTTTGCCGGGCATCCGCATCGGGCGGGCGGGGGTGGAGAAGGCGCGCGACGAGGAGCTGCGCGGCGAGGCCGGCGAGGTGCAGATGGAGGTCAACGCGGTGGGCCGGGTGATCCGCGAGCTGGACCGGCGCGACGGCAAGCCGGGCGAGGACCTCGGGCTGTCGCTGGACTACGAGCTGCAGCGCTCGGTGCAGGAGCGGATCGGCGAGGAGAGCGCGTCCGCGGTGGTGCTGGACTGCCGCAACGGCGAGATCCTGGCGATGGCGAGCACGCCGTCCTTCGACCCGACGCTGTTCGACAGCGGGGTGAGCCAGGCGCAATGGGTGGAGTGGACCAGGGACCGCCGCACGCCGCTGATCAACAAGGCGACGGCGGGGGTGTACCCGCCGGGCTCGACGTTCAAGATGGCGGTGGCGCTGGCGGGGCTGGAGGCGGGCACGCTGACGTCGGGCGACCGGGTGAGCTGCCCGGGCTACATCGACGTGGGCGACGCGCGGTTCCACTGCTGGAAGAAGGGCGGGCACGGCTCGCTCGACCTGCACGGCGGGCTGAAGAACAGCTGCGACGTCTATTTCTATGCGGTTGCGCAACGGACGGGGATGGACAGGATCGCGCAGGCGTCGCACCGGCTGGGGCTGGGGACGGCGCTGGACGTCGATCTGCCGGGCGCGCGCGCGGGGCTGATCCCGACGCCGGCGTGGCGGCGCGCGCACGGGCACGCCTGGAACCTCGGCGACACCATCGTGAGCGGGATCGGGCAGGGCTACATCCAGGTGACGCCGCTGCAGCTCGCCACGTACACCGCGCGGATCGCCACCGGGCGGGCGGTGCAGCCGCACCTGACGCGGCTGATCGGGGGGGCGATGCAGCAGGGTTCGGCGGCGGACGACTGGCCGGCGCTGGGGATGGGGGAGCACGCGCTGGCGGCGGTGCGTGCGGGGATGCACGCGGTGGTCAACGAGGCGGGCGGCAGCGGCGTCAACGCGCGCCTGCCGCTGGCCGGGGTGACGATGGCGGGCAAGACCGGGTCGGCGCAGGTCCGCAGGGTGTCGCGCGAGACGCGCGAGCACGGACACTTCGATTCGAGCAAGCTGCCGTGGGAGTTCAGGCCGCACGCGCTGTTCGTGTGCTTCGCGCCATACGAGGCGCCGCGCTACGCGATCGCGGTGGTGATCGAGCACGGTAACGCAGGCGCGGCGGCGGCGGCGCCGCTGGCGCGGGACCTGATGATGCAGACGCTGACGCGCGATCCGGCGGAGCGGGCGGCAAGCCAGACGGTGGCGGCACGGTGAGGCGGGCGGGCGGCGGCGCGAGGCAGGCAAGGTTGAGGCTCTGCCTCAAACTCCGCCAAAGGCTCGCCTTTGGAAACCAATACTTAAAAGAGGCCGGTCCAGGGGCGGCTCGCCCCTGGCGGGTCTGGGCAGAGCCCAGCCTTGCTTTCTTTCAGGGGTGGGTCGGGTGATCCTGGAGCGGCGGCTGATCCGGGCGGAGCCCTCGTTCGGGCTGACGACCAAGCTGATGCAGGTGAGCTGGCTGTACGTCGTGCTGCTGTGCGCGCTGGCGGGGGTGGGCTACGTCGCGCTGTACTCCGCGGGCGGGGGGCCGATGCCGTACGCCACGCCGGACGCGATCCGGTTCGCGGCGGGGCTCGTGATGATGATCTGCCTGGCGATGGTCGACATCCGGTTCCTCGCGCGGTTCTCGTGGCCGATGTACGCGGGCGCGCTGGGGCTGCTGGCGCTGGTGCTGCGCGTGGGGCACGTGGGCAAGGGGGCGGAGCGCTGGATCGCCGTGGCCGGCGTGCAGGTGCAGCCGTCCGAGCTGATGAAGGTGGCGCTGGTGATGGCGCTGGCGGCCTGGTTCCACAAGGCGAGCTGGGCGCGGGTGGGCAACCCGCTGTTCCTGGTGCCGCCGGCGGTGGCGATCGCGGTGCCGGTGGTGCTGATCCTGAAGGAGCCGAACCTGGGCACGGCGTTCATCACCGGGGCGGTGGGGGCGAGCGTGGTGTTCGCGGCCGGCTTCCGGTGGTGGATGGCGCTGCTGGTGGCAGCGCCCCTGCCGTTCGCGGGGCGGTTCGCGTACGCGCACCTGCACGACTACCAGCGGGCGAGGATCACGACGTTCTTCAGCCCGGAGAGCGATCCGCTGGGGGCGGGGTACAACATCATCCAGAGCAAGATCGCGCTGGGGTCGGGGGGGATGTGGGGCAAGGGGTTCATGAACGGGACGCAGAACCACCTGAACTTCCTGCCCGAGAAGCAGACGGACTTCATTTTTTCCATCATCGCGGAGGAGTGGGGGCTGGTGGGGAGCCTGGCGGTGCTGGGGCTGCTGGGGCTGATCGTGATGGGGGGGATGCTGATCGCGCTGCGCTGCCGCCACCAGTACGGGCGCCTGCTGGCGATCGGGATCAGCGTGAACTTCTTCCTGTACGTGTTCGTCAACATCGCCATGGTGACGGGGGCGATCCCGGTGGGCGGGGTGCCGCTGCCGCTGGTGAGCCACGGGGGCTCGGCGATGCTGACGGTGATGTTCGCGTTCGGGCTGCTGATGTCGGTGCACGTGCACCGGGACGTGGAGTGGGGAGAGAAGCGGGAGGAGGATTGAGGCCAGCCCGTGCCGACTGTGTTGCGGGCGGAGGGAGCCAGGCTGTACTTCTGGAGCCGCGAGCCGAACGAGCCGCCGCATATTCATGTTGACCGCGGTGGAGCATCGGCCAAGGTGTGGCTGGAGCCGGTCGCGCTGGCGAGCAACACCGGGTTTGCGGCGCACGAGCTGGGCGGCCTGCTGCGGCTGGTGCGGGTGCGTCAGGTGGAACTGCTGGAGGCGTGGCATGGCTTCTTTGGCACAGGCTGGCGGGGTGGATGTTCGGGTGCGCGCGGTGTCGATCGACACGGACGTGCTGAGTGTCGAGCTGATGGACGGGCGCACGATCAGCGTGCCGCTGGCGTGGTATCCGCGGCTGCTGGCGGGGACGCCGGAGCAGCGCGCGGCGTGGGAGATGGCGGGGGGCGGGTACGGCATCCACTGGCCGGAACTGGACGAGGATCTGAGCACGGAGGGGCTGCTTGCGGGGGCGCGGGCGCCGAGGGGGTCGGAGGGGTGGCGGTCGGGGGTTGGGTAGGGGGGCCTCTCGCTCACCGGAGAAACGAAGGAGTTTATCTTCTCGGTTGTTGCCGAGGAGTGGGGGGCTGATAAGGAGTCTGGCGATACCAGGCTTGTTGCTGCTGATTGTGATGGAGAGGGGACGCTGATCGCGCTACAACGAATGCATCCTAATTTGATGCCATCATCTATGTAGCATCTTGTTGTTTAACAATTGGCCAAGTTGATCCGAAACCTGCCAACTTCAACTCATTGTGGAAGCTCTCTAAGCTTTTTGTTAGCTCTGTTCCAAATATTACTTTGCCATAGGCAACCTCAGCATATTATACCAACCGCCAAAACGCCTGACTCTCGCGGGGCCTGGATTCCCATCACCGTTCTAATCTGATTCACTTTGCTCATGTCCGAGCCGGGAGAGCGTGTGATGGGCGTGGCAGTGTCTGTGACC
>JAABUH010001895.1_pt1 | contig 21572 bp, 30 predicted proteins | sample 5559121 | NCBI WGS metagenome assembly JAABUH01 (sample SAMN10711871, study PRJNA513364) | rock metagenome | isolation source: Antarctica rocks | place: Antarctica: Victoria Land, Battleship Promontory nord | collected 2015-12-28
ACACGTCCGGTTGTCTTTGCTGCAGGTGCGGGGAGCGCTGACGCACATGCGCCTGTCCACCACGCTCGCCCTACTCGGACGAGCCAGTAAGCAGCTTCCCTTCCCTACTCTACCCTACTCAGCTTGTTGCAGGAGCTGCTGCGCGCACCTGCCCGGTGCACCGACTACAGTAGTGCGCCTCTGAACAGAGCTGAACACGCAACGCAAGACTTGTTGCAACGCCACAGCACGGCTGTCAGAGGGTGTGCGGCCCAGGCTGCCAGCTCAACCTGCACCCGCCGCCGGGCGCGTGCGGCGCGCGGCGCCGCGCCGCGCCCTCACGGGTCGGCCATGCGGCCGCCTGCGGCCAGAGGGGGGCCGCCACGGCGCGCACCCTCGTACTCGGGCATGTAGTAGCCGGCCAGGTGCACTGCGGCGCCGCCGGTCACGCTGAACTCGCTGTAGGAGTCCAGCACGATGTCGAGGTTGCAGCTCTCCTGGCCGCCCTCGCGCAGCGAGCACAGCAGCACCGCCGGCCCGTCGCCCACCTTGGCGCTCAGGCCCACGCGCTGGCCAGCGGCCGCATCCATCGCCAGCGTGGCCTGCGGCAGGTCGCGGTACACGTGAATTTGGCACCGAGGCTTACGCGCTGGCCAGCGGCCGCATCCAGCGCCAGCGTGGCCTGCGGCAGGTCGCGGGGCATGTTGATATTGGCGCTGAGGCCCACGCGCTGCCCGGCGGCCGCGCCCAGCGCCAGCGTGGCCTGCGGCAGGTCGCGCAGAGGCGCAAGGGTGATGCCTCCAGGGAAGCAATAGTGAGGTTGCTGGAGGGGAGCGCTGAGCGGTGGGCGGTTGGTAGCGCCAGTGCCGGCTGGGCAGCGGGCGCTGGCGGGCGCCTGTGTGTGTGCGAGGCGGGCAGGCGCTGCAGGGGCAGCCTGGCAGTCCCTTGCTGGTTGCTGCAGCCACACACCTGGCGGCAGTGCCGCAGTCCCTGGCTGCAAAGCACGCGGGCGGTGGCAGGAGCGGCGGGCCCCGTGTGCGGCTGGGCTGCAGACGCGGGTGTCTCTGTGTGAACGAGGCGGGCAGGCGCTGCAGGTTTGGCCAGCCCGCCGCTGGCACCCGCCCAGCCTCACGCAGAGCCCGCCGCCGCCGCTGCCGCCCGCGTGCCTTGCAGCCCGGGACTGCAGCACTGCTACCGGGTGCCAGGTATGCAGCAACCAGCAAGGTAATGCAAGGCTGCCCAGCAGGGGGAGGAGCGCTGCAGCGGAGTGCCGCCACAAGGAATATACAAAGCGCTTCTCGTGTGCGTTGTGTCATTCCGATACACGTCGGGCTTATGTAAGAGGCACGTACACAGTGGTAAAATGCACTGTAAGCTGCTGCGTGAAGGCAGGCATTCTTTACGATGGTGCGCGGACGCAAATGGCGGCCACCGCACGCTGCACCAGGCAGCCGCTCCTGCTGGGTGATGTGACCTATGCGCAGGTGGCCGCGCCTGCGAGATGTGCAGCTTGCACTCCTCCGGCGGCGGCACAAACGCGCCCACCTTGCCGGGCTTGACTTCCAGGCCCCAGAAAACGTTCATGGGCTCGGCCATAGCCCCGCACCTCCGCTCAGACGTCCCTCTACCTCTCGTATTTGTCTTTGGTCTGGAGCAGGCAGCACTCGCTTGAGAAAGTACGACTTGACCCTACCCTTGATATGTTTTTCTAAAGAGCTATCGAGCTGGTCGACCAGCAGCTTGGGCGATGCCTGCGCTCTGCCACTAGCCTACAGGGGAAGCGTTCCAAGACTCTTCAAGGGTGCTCACTGCCAGTCGGTGCACCTGTCTCAGACATTGTCTTAAGCACTCCAGGGCAAGCGCTGTGGCTCCCGCGTGCTGCCTGGCAGTCCCGAACTCACGGTCACCGCTTCAGCCAGCCAGCACAGCTGCGAGCGTGCACGCATGGACGTCGATGATGCGGCTCCGGCAGCGGCGTTTGCAGCAGCAGAAGGGGACGCCCCCCCGGCTGCAGAGCTGGCAGACGCAGGCCAGCCCGGCGCGCCCGCGCCGGCCGAGCCGGAGTCAGGCCTCAACGGCCTGCCGCTGTCCAAGAACCAGATGAAGAAGCGCGCCAAGCATGAGGCGCGCCTGGCCAAGAAGGCCGAGAAGAAGCAGCGGGAGAAGGCGGAGCGCGGCGCGCTGGTGGCCGCGCGCAAGGCCGAGGCCGCGCAGCGCCTGGCCGCGATGAGCCGCGAGGAGAAGCTCGCATTCCGGGAGGAGTGCCAGGCAAAGCGCAAGGCGCGCCCGCCCGCGCCCAGTGTTTCCCGCAGCCCCCGCCAGGGCGCAGCCCCTGCCGCGTCGCCCCCTTGTTGCACACCTCCGGGTACGCTGGGTATGCTGTCTCTAGGCGTGGCCGAGCGGCGCTCTGTGCACTGCGACGCCAGCGTAGCTGTTACGGCAGGGGTCGTGCTGCAGGCCCTGCTGCTGCGCGCTAGCCCCTCGTAGCAGCTGCCTCCCTGCTGGGCTCGTGTGGCTTGCGGGGGTCTGGTGTGCGGCGGGCTGGAGCGCGCTGTCAGTCAGCTGTGCTGCCTGCGCGGACAGACTCATAGCACGGCTGTCCAGGCCCGGGCGGACTCCGGGCAGGCTCGAGGCGCTCTGACCGAAGCATGGCAGCGCAGGACCGGCAGCTGTCCGGCAAGGAGAAGAAGGCGCGCCTGGCGGCAGCGCTGAGGGACGGGCAGCGCATCATCATCGACCTGGACTATGCCGACCTGATGACCGACCAGGCGCGGCTGTGGTGGGCGCTAACGGGCTCAGCGTGTGCGGTCTGCATGCTGTGACAAACACTCCTGATACTCTGTAAGATAGGGGCCTAAGTGTGCATGCCTGCAGTCTGTCGCTCACTTGCACCACATCGTGCCATACAGTGCATGCTGCGCATTACCATGCACCATGCATGCCCGCATGACCCTCGTGCAGCGCACACAAGCCTCGCCTGCAGCTCAGGAGCTGGGCGTGCCTGTGCTGGACCATGGCAGTGCACGCACCATGGGACCGCTGCCATGCACCCTTGTGCCGCGAGTGTGCACTCGTCTCCACGCACTCCCACAGCAGCCGGCGGGCCAGGCGCGCCGCGCGCGCGCGTGCGCCGACGGGGCGCCGCGGCCGCGCAGGAGCTGCGCTCGCTGGCGCAGCAGCTGGGCTTCTCGTACGCGGCCAACATCCGCGCGGCCGCGCCCGCGCACCTGCACCTCACCAGCATGGCCGGCCGCATGGGCGACCTGCTGCGCCGGCAGCTGTCCGGGCTGGAGAACTGGGCGGTCACGCGGTCCGAGGCGCCCTACCTGGACCTCTTCGCCGGGCGCACCGAGCAGCTGGTGTACCTGACCGCAGGCGCGCGTGCCGCCGCGCCTGTGGCCGCCCGGCTCACGCCAGGAGGCATGGGTTCGCCGCCGGCATAGTCATTGTCTGAACAGATTCTTATCTGCTGACATGCCTGTGGGCCCCTTGCCGCAGGCTTTGTCGCACCGCAAGACACTTTAAACGATCCACAAGATTCACGAGCCAGCGTCAGAGCGTCAGGCATGGAGCCGCGCTCGGCTAATGACATGCGCAGCAAGCCCGATCGGCCCAGGCCCGGGGGGTCGCGCAGACTCGCCGAACGAGCTGCAGGCGCTGGACCCCGGCAAGGCGTACGTGATTGGCGGCCTCGTGGACCGCAACCGGCACAAGGACCTCTGCGCAAGCCGCGCGCGCGCGGCCGGCATCGCCACCGCGCGCCTGCCCGTCGGCCAGCACTTCAAGCTGACGGCGGCCGCCGTGCTCACCGTCAACCAGGCGCGCCCGGCGCGCGGAGCCGACCTGGCTGTGGCCCGCCGCTGCCTGAAAAGGCATGACGACATTCCCTACACGCTCTGGCTGGGCTCGTGTCGCCCTGCTCGCGTGCCACACTGTGCAAAGGAAGGTCCCGTGCTGCGCGCATGCTTGCAGGCGCCTGACGCGTCGCAGCGCGCCGTCGCCCACCACCTCGCCGTCATAACACGCTGCTGGCTGTTTCAAAACACCGTGTTGCCATACAAGCACGGGCTTGCGTACGCCCAGCTTCGAGGTGCAGTAATCAGGGTGCTGTGCTTGAAGCGGACCCCTGGGGCAGGTGGTGGAGGCGCTGCTGCATTTTGCAGAGCTGGGCGACTGGCGGGAGGCGCTCGAGCGCACGATCCCCTCGCGCAAGCGCAGCGCTCCCGCCGGCGACGGCGCCGCCGCCGCCGCCGCCGAGGTGGACGACGAAAAAGCAGATGACCCCGCGGCTTCCGCCGCCGCAGGCAACCCAGGACCCGAGGACGCTGGCGGCGCCTGCGGCAGCGGCGCCGCGCCAGCAAGCGGCAGCGGCGGCGAGGCGGCGCGCCCCGACGGCGAACCCGCTAACGGCAGCACTGCCCCGAGCGCCGGTGCAGCTGCGCCCGGGGAGCGCCGGAGCGGCGGCGGCGGCGCCGCGGCTGCAGAGGAAGCAGGACCGGAGCGAGGCGGTCCAGGGCCTGCTGGCGCGTCGGGGTCGGGAGCAGGATGCGCTCTGGGTGAGGGCGGCGCTGGACCGCCGCCGGAGGCCGCGGTGCAAGCGGTTGTGCCTGCCTGCGGCAAGGGCGCCGATGCGGGGGCGTCAAACGGCGAGCCCGCGCTCAAAAAGCCGCGCCTGGACCCACCCGCGTCTGTGGCGGCGGACTGAGCGCCGCAGTGCGTAGCGCGCGCCTGTTGGTGGGGACGTGGAGGCTTGTGGCTTGGATGTCATGAAGGTTGTTTACTTGTCCCAGGCCCTTGGTTTTGTGAGCAGACTGTCAGTGGTGCAACAAGTATGACATCAAACGCGTTTCTCTGTTCACTCTGCACATCATCTAGCGCATAGTCGCAGACGTGCTGGGCGTGTCTCTCACGTCTCTGTGCACCAGTGTGGTGGTTCACGAGATCATGACTGTGACAGTGCACGAGATCTCATGACGGTGACGGTGCAGACCAAGGAGCAAGCACTCGCGTTGCACTTGCGTGGTGCGGTCCGCATGATGTTTGGGCGGGCCGCAGGCGACAGCAGAGCCGCAACGCAACTTCGCTTACAATGTGCAAGCTTGAGAGCTGTGCGAATGCATGTGCATCACACTACATGTGCCAGCAGGGGGTCAAGCGGCATGATGATTTGCATACAATGCACGCGGCGCATGCACTGGTGCATGCGCAGGAAACGTGCGCCGGCCGCAGAGCACGCACCGTGTCACTCATGCAGGGACCCAGAGGAAGCCATGCAGGTGTTCGACTGTGGAGGGGAAAGGCCCTGTGTGCGCCGCGCGAAGCCGCAGAGTCTAGTTGCATCGCCCCGCTGCAGCACCGGCACCGCGGGGCGCGCACCAGCGGCGCCCCGCTCACAGGCAGGCCCGCCGAGCCGTGCCTGCTGGGCGCGACAGCTTGGCTGCGAAGGGAGGCACCCTGCTAGGGCTGCTCTGCAGCGCCGTTCGCCGTGCGTCATGCGCCTGGCACGCCTCGCTGCTGAGGTGACATACGTTTGCCTGCAGGCTATCCAGCTTGTGGGCATAACGCAGCGCGCGCGCGCTGCCCTTAAGAGAGCTGCATGTGCAGCACAGGTGCAACCCCCGCTGTGCATCTTCCGCTACCCGAGTCTCCCTAACAGACGCATCAGGCTCAGCTCGAGGCAAGGTGGTGGCAGCCTGCTGCAGGGAGACAACTCTGGGGCCTATGTGCACCCACTGGCTCTGCCATCATGCGTGCCATGCAGCGCCGCGTAAGGTGCATAGGTGTGTTGTGGGCACAAAGCGTCGGCAGCCTGTGGTCTTGTCAGTGCTGTGCTGATCACATCCTGCGCTACTGCTCACGCATGCATGTGGATGCCGACCTAGATGAGCCGAGATGCGGAACACAGCGCACCATGCCCTCCAGCATGCGCGCCTTTGCACCGGATTCGCTCCCAGAAATGCCGAACGAAGGCTGCTTTGCGCAGCCGATAGCCTCACACTTTTAAACCCCTACTTCGTCGTCAGAACAGCTCATGTGAGCAGGTGTTTACAGCAGGCGCTCCTGGTGAGCAGTGAACAGAGCCGCAAGCAACAGAGCGAGTGCAGCAAATGCACCAGCTGCCCTGGCTGCAGGTGCACGCGCGGCCTGGAAACAGGGAAGCGCTGCGCCAGCGAGGACACGCCCAGGCCCCACCACCCACTGTGAGCAGCGGGAGATAACCCAGCCTCTGCTGAGCCAGCCCGAGTAAGCATGGTATCAGGTGGAACAGTCCAAGCAAGCGCACAGCTAGCCTTGGTCTGCATTACACTGAAAATGCTCCGCTCAAGCAGCGAGTGCCAAGAGGTATGGGCAATGCAGCCCACCTGACACAGGCACATGGCTGGGCTGCCACGACGCAAGAGCGGCGCGCCAGCAACAGAGTGGCTTAACATGGCCAGCAAGAGCGTTTCCAGTCCCTGCACAAAAAGAACAGCCCACAGCGCCCAGCGCACTCGGCGGCAAAGTTGGTCTCTGGTCCACCAAGCAGTCCTCAACAGTTTGAATACAGCACACAAGTACTTGCTCTTTTGCAGGCCTTCGCCGCACGTGCTGTTAGACACTGAGTGGGACTGCCGCTTATCGACATCAAACCTCGTTCGAGTATACCCTAAATTTAGGGTATAGGGTAGGCTTCGAGATGCGTTCAAAACTCGAGAGCTTGCCGCGGATGACATACAGGCAGATAACCATGAACAACAACAAAGCAGACGAGGCGGCGCTCCTGGGGCGCTGCAAGGGCGTCTTTGCGAAGGCGAGCTTCATCAATATCGGCACGAAAGAGTGAGCGCCTGCAGCGCGCTGCACACACTCTGCTGGCCTGGCTGTCCTGGCAGGCCTCTGGCTCCTCGCCAGGAGCCCTACCTCACACTCGGCACCGCTGAGCAAGCAGACCCCGTAAGGGGGGAGCGCCTGGTGGCTAGCCTGTGTGGACTCGCCGTCCACCTCACTGGGTCACACTGGCCCGAGACCTCAAGCACTATCCTGGAAAGCGCTAGCTGGACGGGCCTGTTGCACGCAGGGAACCTGCTTTCAGACCCCATAGCACTCTCCCGGCAGGACAAAGGCGTTCATGCGCACAGCGGGACGGCGCCACCGCCCAGCGCCTGCTTTTCTCCAGAGACAGCAACTAGCCACGCAGCTACCAAGCCCAAACACGCGCCGCGGCAGGGAGCCGCTGCCATACGTGCAGCACCCCGTGGAGCGCGCCGCGTTCAAGGGGAAGCAGATGCAGACGCGGCCGGCGCTGCTGGGGCGCACGCCGGCCACGTTCTTCGAGAAGCAGCACCTGTATGTCAGTGAGGCGCGCAGCGCCATGCCGATGAGGCGACTGCCTGTTGAAGGCACCGCGCGTTGCTGTGACACAGCTGGCCAGTGGCAGGCTCATACCTAAAAGGAATGCGTCTGGTGAGTCGCAGCAATTGCCCTGAGGTTCTCAGGCAATGCAGGCCTGAGCATGCAAACACATGTGCTGTACATGCGTTGTATGTTTAGAATTAGGTCAGAATATCAGAGGCATGTGCAGGTGCTAGCCTCACTGGCAGCTGTACTGGTGTGCCAGTGGCATACATGACACGTTTGATATCAGGGTTGGCGTAATGGTCGCAGTCTGCGCACACACGAGCGCATTCAGTGCCTGGGAGCCGGCTGGTGCATGTGCACTTCGCGGCGAGGGCAGGCGCATGGGACGCACCTGTTGTCGAATCAGCGGCACCCACCATACCGCAGTAACCATGTGAGCCGACGGCCCAGGCTGCAATGATGCGGCTGGCTGACATGCGGGCATGCGCCCCTGTCCATGGCGCCAGGGCGCGCCGTATGTCGACCGGCTCAAGTACGCGGAGCAGGGCCAGGAGAAGCCCGGGCGCGGCTTCCACACCTCGGACTTCATGCGCAGGGACGAGTTCACGATGACGTTCAGGACGGAGCAGTACCGCACGCTGCTCAAGGTGAGCAGACCCGCATCGCGCGCTCACACTGCGCTCGCGCATGCCCGGTCGCAGCCGCCCGCGGCCTTACTGAGGACACCGGGGGAGCGCTGCAGCAAGAGGCGAAGCATGCGAAGCAAGCGGCCGCGCGCGCGCAAGGCGGCGCTGGCGGCGCGACACCTGTGCCGCCGCTGCAGCCGCCGCCGCTGACGCGCAGGGAAGTCCTGCTGTATGACCTGGTGCGCATGCAAAGCCGTGCTCAGAGCAGATTTACCTAGTGGCTTACAAGAAGGGCACTTAAGCCAAAGTGGCCAGCTATGCCTGATGTCAGGGTGTGGGGCTGTCAGTCCAGACCCACGAACAGGTCAAGGGTGGCGCTCTTGCTCGGCTTGACCGCCTGCACGTGACCCTGCTTGACCACCTGCGCGAAGCCTACTTCATCCACATGCGGGCACACTGCGTGCATGCAGGTATTCGCACAGCCGCCGCAGACGACGGACGGCGGGAGCCGCACAGGCCGCGACACCTGCAACCGCACCGCACTCGGCCGCGAGCGGAGCCTGGGCCCGCTGGTGCGCACCAAGGACCAGGGCACTGTGGGCTTACCTGTGCATACCTTGTGTGCTCTAGACTTTAGAGATCTAGGGCTTTGATGCGCAGCCGGTCGAAGAACTGACATGTTGTCATATTCGCTGAACTGGGGGATGCAGGGCTGGTCAAAAGCAGTATATTTGCATGCAAGTCAGTGCATGCCGGGTAATGATGCCGCACACCGACAGACGCGCTTATCTGCCAGCCAGGTTCGGTCTGCGCCTGCATGGGATTTGGTAACGCAGGTAACGTCCAGCCTGGCAGCCCATGGACCACCGCCCCGCCAGTACGTGCGGGCTCCGGAGTACGGGCACCGACCAAAGATAGCGCATGAGTTCTACCGCCGCGACAACGCTTTTTTGGTAAGTTAAGATTCAGTAGGCGCACCTTTCAGGGGTTCCGGACCATGCATGTTAGGGTAGGCACATCAGTGAGAGGTGACAGGTACGCCCCGTGTTGTTGCCAGACGATGTACCATACCGGACACGTCTGTGGGAGCATGACTGGCAGACCTTCTGTAAGATAGATGCAGTGCTGCGTGCAAAGCAAGGTGACATCCTGATAACAGACACTCTAGTCCCCTGTACACCAGACCCGCACTATATCCAGCAGCGGCGCAGAGGCTCTTGGGTGCGATGCTTCCTGTGCCTGCTAGGCAGCCCATCAGCAAGCCGTCGCTGCTAACAAGCTTCAGCTCGGGTGAGGCAACATGGCATGCCTAACAGCACTGACGCCGGCCTTGTGATGCATAGCTGTCTCATGAGGAGCAAGTACCCCAAGGCCCAAAGCAAATAAAAGCATGCGCAATGCGCCCACACCCATGTCTATAATACAGGCTCGACATCACTGTCCGCAGACCTCTCTCGAGCTTCACCTGCTGGACCCCGCCCGAGCCCCCTGACACAAGCCCCACATCTAATTACCTTGCATGTCAACCCCCGACATGCTCAGGCCTGCTCACGCGCCAGAAGCGCGCTGAAGTGAGGCGTGGCGCACTTACGGCCTGCATGGTTGAATGACACGCCTATCCCTTCGCCCTTCGCCCCACCCCCACCCCAGGCCCAAAACTGTATGGCTAACCCCAGCAATACCCTCTTACATATGAGAAAACCAGTCAAGGCACGCATCGCTCGCTCCTTGGCGTTCACGGCGCCAGAGATGTGGGAGTCCAGTCACTGCCCTGGCCTCGCCGCTTCCTGCCAAGGCCGGCCCTGCCAGGGCGCCCCAAGCGCCCCATCTGGCTCCTCTTGCCCCGGCCAGCGCACACTCCCGGCCAGCTGCAGCAAGCGCTTGCGAGTGCTCCCTGCCCGGCGCGCGATACAGCTAGCGCCGCTCTACGGCTTCTGCGGAGCTCCGCTTCAGCGGCGGCCCCGCAGGCCCTGCCGGCCCGCCGGCGGCCGCGCCCGCGCCGGCGGCGGCGGCGCCCGCCTTGCTGCGCTCCAGGTGCGAGATGTGCAGCATCTGCTCCACGTGCGAGCGGCACACCGGGCACTTGCTGTTGTGCCGCCGCAGCTCCTGCGACTCGGCAGCGCGGCGCTCAGATCCGCCGCAAGTCCACCGACCACATGAAACGCAGGCGCAGGGCTGCCGCCGCGCTGCACATCGTGCAGGCGGGCCGGCAGCAGCGCACACTCCGACACACAAGACACATACACGCTTCCACTGCTCCCTTGAGGGTGCGCGCCGGTTTTGAGTAGGACACCTACCCCTTATGTGCTGGAGACCATGTCGGCCCTGCACAAGGTCATCGTGCCTGGGAGCACCAGTGCCTACCTACAAGCCTGGGTGACACAGGGCGCGGTGGGGGGCACGCCTGCGCGCAGTCCTGGCACATGCACAGGTGGCGGCAGGGCAGCACGGTGGTGTCGCGGCGGTTGACGAGGCAGATCACGCACAGCTTCTCCTCGCTCAGCTCCTCCTCCGGCACCGCCGGGTCCAGCTGGCGCGGTAAAAATGAAGTTTACGGTAAGAAAATTTTCGGGCGCACGCGTCAACCCGTCCGCCCGCGCCGCAGCCGGGCGGCTGCGCGCGCCTGCTGGCAGCGGACTGCTGGTGTCGCAAAAGAGCCGCTCTGCAGACCACAGCGTTGCAAGGCTTCGGTTGCAGCGACACAGGGTTGCCACACTGCATGCAATCCCCCAGCCTGCCCTCCTCGCGCGCTCGCCGCCCAGCCTGCTGCCGGCTGATGGCCGCAGAGCACGGCGCGCGGGGGCGCGCGGCGGGCCGCACCCGGCGCCGTGAGTTCAGCGAGTCAATGCCGTAGATCTCCTGCAGCTCGTACGACACACCCTCCACCCAGATCTTCTGCTTGAGCGCGCGCGCGCGCAGGCCGCCCGGCCCCGCGTGCTCGTCGCGCGCCAGCGCCACGAACGTCGTCTGGCTCTGCACCCAGCTCTTCTGGCCTGCGCCCACCTCCAGCTCCTGCGCAGCGCCCGCGGGCCTGTCTTCGCATGCGGCGCCCGCAGGCCTGCCCTGACAGCGCCCGCGCGGCCGATGCACAAGTACCAGCCGCCCCAGCCCTCCCCGCGCGCTTGCCGGGCTCCACACCTGCCGGTCCGTGGCCGGCGAGGCCCGCCAACATCGCTTTCCCGCCCCGGCACGCGCCAGTCCACCCCACCCTACCCCCACCGATCAGACGGAGGGACAGCGCAAGCACGCGCCTGCAGCGTGTGCCCGTCGGCCAGCCCCTTCTCCGTGACGGTCTCCATGCGCACGATGAGCGGGAACGCGCCGCCCTCGGGCGCGAGCAGCTGCCGCTCGTCGTAGCGGTCCAGCTCCACGACCGCCGCCGTTGCGCCGGCCGGCGGGTACGCCTTGCCGAGCTGCGCGCGCGCGCGGCCGCGCTTGCCGGGCGCGCGACGGTCGAGCGGGGACAGGGTGCTCATGAGGTGCGCCGCGGCTGGGCAAGCCAGCGCCGCTCGCGCGCCGGGCGCACGCCGCAGCGCATGCCGCACAGGGCAGGCACGAGCCTTCCTAGCCGACCGCCAAGCATTACGGCAGAGCTGACAGCAGACATGCGCCCGCAGGCTTGTCTGTGTGAGAAGACTGAGCAGCCCTGGCGCATGCATGCCACAGCATGCAGGTTGGCTGCCCGGGCAGCGCGCCATCGTGCGGCCGCCGTCGTCATAGGTCACGGCGGGCGCGGGGGCGCCCTGCGTCTGCGTGATCGCGCAGCCGCGCGCCGGCTCCTCCACAGCCACCACAAACACCGTCACCCTGCGCCACAGACCCGCACCGTTTGCCGCGCGTGCCAGCAACGCCCTGCTCTACCTGCGCTCGCACTACTGCATCCTGTGAACTGGCATCGCGTGTGAGACCGGCGGCCAGCACCGTCGCCGCGGCCGCCGCCCACGCCATGCAGAGCCTGCCCTGTTAAGGCATGCTTTATGAGCCATGGCAAGGGGGCGGCGCCGGCCGCGGGCACTTTAATGTGAGCCTGCTGGTCGGGCGGCGCAGAGTGCTGTCAAGCAGCGCAGCCTCTTCAAAAGTGTCCTTCATTTGTCAGGCTCAGGGGCTGCAAGGCTTGCTTCGGTGCGCGGGTGTGCAAGGAGGGGCTGTGCAGGGCGGGGCGCGCGCGCCGGCAGGGCACCGACGAGTCGAACGTGAAGCTGACGGCCAGGCGGCGCGGGTCGCCGTCGACCGGCACCAGCGCCAGGCTGTTCTTCTTCAGGTTGACCGCGTTCCGGATGGTCGCCGTCTGCAGCAGCTGCTCCTGCGGCACCGCCACCGGCCGCACGCCGGGTGGCGGAGGCGCGGGCGGCGGCGGGGCGCCCGGCGGCGGCATGTGGTACGGGGGCGCCGGGTAGTACTGACCGCCCCGCTGCTGCCGCATCACACGCGCCCGTGAGTGGCACGCGCCCGTGAGTGGCGCGCGCCCGTGATGAGAGTGGAGCTGAGCGCCGCCACAGCACGCGGCGCAGACAGGGCGCCCAAGAGGCTGACAGCGCGCTCGGCAGCGAGCTGCTTTCCCTGCCCCGCACTGCCCAGGGGCACCACCGCAGCTCAGCAGCGCGGAGGGGTACCAAGCGCGTGCAAAGTCTGCTAGACCGCACAAACCCCTGCTGCCAACGACAGGCCTGGCGGAGCCACGCGCCGGCGCAGTGTCCTGCGCCCGCACAGCGCCCGCCTTCGTCACAGGGCATGCAGTGCGGCTCCCCGCCAGCGCCCGACCCGCCGCACCGGGAAGGGCGCCAGCACCGGAGGGTACACCGGCCGCCAGCCGCCCTGCACGCCGTAGAACTGCGGCGGCCCGCCGCCGTAGCTCTGGTCCGGCCCATAGTACTGCGGCGCGGGCAGCCAGTCCCACGTCAGAGCGCACCCCACTCAGCCTCCGTTGAGTGCGGAGGCTGTGGCGCCCGCCCAGCATGTGCTGTAGGTTTGTCAGCACAGCGGCCCGTCGTGGTGGCCACCCCGCAAGGTCCTTTATCAGGCCTTGCGCACCACGGGCCTGCTGGGCAGGGTGCCCTCCGTTACTCGCGGCACTCACTGGATTCAGCATATGCTGGGGGGCACAGGCGCGTGCTTCTGCGAGCGCCCTCCGCTGGCAGCGCCCGCATACGTCCAAGGCGCGCCTCCTCTGCGGCCAGCTGTGCGGCCCAGGATCCCGCGCCGGGGCCCCTCGGTGCCAGCCGGGCCTGCACCTGAGGTGGCCGGTACACCGGCGGCGGGGCGTAGGCGTCTGGGAAGGCCGGGGGCGGCGGGTGCGCGTGCAGCTGCACGTGCTGCGCCTGCTGCTGCTGCAGCGCCGCCTGCGCCTGCGCCTGGTGCTGCGCCTGGTACCGCGCGCGTTCCCGGCTGGCGGACGCGCCCATGCCCCGCGCGACCTGCGCTCGCGCGTGCCGCGCGCGCACACGCAACGCCTTTACGAAAGAGCCGAAGGCGACCAGCTGCTTGCAAGGCGACGTCCCGGGCTCCTCCTGTGGGGATACAAGTGGGGACGAAGCTTCAGGCCTGACTAGTTCGAGGCGAGCCCAAGCCCTGGTACAGCTCGGGTTCTGCAGGCTGAGCAGGAGTGCCAAGGAAATGTAGCTTGAGCAAACTTGGCGCGTCAGAGCCGGGCAATTGGCTTTGCGGCGCAATGCCGAGGTGTCACAGACCCGGGCAGCGCCATGGCTAGCGGTAGCGTGCTCGCGCAAGCATGGGCTTGAGCGGCCTGGGCGCAGCGCACGAGCGGGGCGAGGTGCCGCGCCAGCCGCCTGGCGAGCAGCAGTGGGGTTGCGGGGAGGAGCTTCCGCGCTGGGATCGCGGCGCCGGGTGCGGGCAGGACTGGACCTGCAGTGCTGCCATGCTAGCCGCTGCGCTGGGCAATTGGCGCGTCCGCGGCGCTCTGGCGCGCGAGGCAGCCTCGGGGGTTGTCACGACGGGCCTCAGGCAGCCCATGCGTTGCAGCGCTGTGCCGATGCATGGCACCCCGTTTGCCGCACTGCCTGCGCTCGTTTACCGGGGCTTGATGCAGAGGGCTCCAAGGGGTGGCGCTTGCATATCTGCGTAGATGACGGCACGCAGGCCCCCAGGGTCTCCAAGTTCTCCGCCAAGGCTGTGCATGGGATGGACGCACCGAGGCATCGTGATAGTCGTGGATGCTGTCCTGGCTCGGCCCTGCGGAACGCGCTCTCGCGCCACACACGCGCGCCAATCATGAGCCAGGCCGCAGTCTGCAGACGGGGTTGCCAGGCTTGCCTGTGCCTCTGGTCGCGCAGCAGACACGGGTCCTAGAAGTGCTCGTGCGCTGGCACGGGGGCGGCACACCTGGAGCCAGCGGCACCTGGCGGTCGGGCGCTGTGGGCCTGCGGTGGCACCAGCGGCGTGAGGGGCCGCGTCGCTGTGCACGCAGTTCATGCTGCGTCACTGACGCGCGAGGCGGTGCAAAGCGGGCGCGGCCAGCGCGCGGCGCCCTCCGCACGCGCAGTCCGCCAGCCCTGACACGCTGGCTGATGAGGCGGACGCAGGGCCGGGCTGCAGCCAGCCGACCGGCGCGCCGGGCCTGCCGGCAGCGCAGGCGGCCAGGCGGGGCCGAGACGGGCCTGTGGCGCGGCGCAGGCACCGGCCTGCCGAGGACGCGCAGGCGCCGGTGGGGGCGGGCGCGGCCGGCGAGCGGGCGCCCGCGCAGGCGTGCGCGCGGCCCGCCAGCAACGGCAACCAGTATGAGGACGCCGACGCTGACGGCGCCGAGGCGGAGGAGCCCAGCGGGTGCGGCGCCTGCGGCGTGCGGCGTGCCGCGCGCGTGTGTGCCGCGGCGGGCAGGCCCTGGTCTTGCAGGCCCCAGCGCCTCCGCGCATGCCTGCCCAATCTCGGCTGGGCGCATGTGAGCACAGAGGCGAGCAGCGAAATCCACATCCCTGGACGCTGGGGTGTGTCTGCGCTGCCCCGCCGCTGCCTGTGAATGCTGCGGCGCCGCCTCGCGCGCATCGGCGTACCGTGCGTCTTGGCATAGCAGCCCGGGGAAGTTTGCATGCTTGCCACAGCTGAGCCTGCCCGGCCTGGCGGACTGCAAGGCCGCGAGCCTCCAAGGCATGCCGCGCCTGCCTTGCACACAACCCATGTTCTGAGCTACTGTGCATGCCCATGGGCCATCACTGCATGTGCTTGCCCTGCCCGCCTCATGCCTCGCACGCCCGCAGGGATGACGAGCGGGACGCCGACTTTGTCGCGGATGATGCGGAGGCGGAGGATGAGGGTGCGCCCGGGCGTCATTGGGCAAGCGTGAGAGAGCCAACGGTTCAGCGACCGTTGGGAATGCGAGACGCAGTGTTGCGTTGTCGCCTTGGGCGTGTGTGTTCGAGGAGGGGCTTGCCGCCTGCTGTCTGCGGCCTGCGCACACTGTTCAGCTGTTGCTGGGGGCCTGCCCTGATGAGGTGAAGCTTTGTCGCCTTGGGCGCACGTGTACGAGGAGGGGCATGCCGCCTCATGTATGAGGCCTGCGCACACTGTTAAACTGTTGCTGGGGGTCTGCCCTGATGGTCCGCCGCGCGTCGGCGCAGGCGATGACTGGATGGAGGGCGCGTCCAGCAGCGGCGGCGACGACGCTGACGACGAGGACTACGGCGCGAAGCGGCGCGCGTCCGGTGGCCGCGCCGGCGGCCGCAGCGCGGGCGCGCGGGCGGCTGCCGCCAAGCGGCAAGCGCCGGTGCGCCGGAGGCGCGGAGCACAGCGCAGCCTTGTGCGCGTCCGGTCACCAAGGGCACGAGCGCAGCCGGCCCGCATGGCGCATCAGTGTGTGCTGAGCTGCGTCTGTGCGGTCTTGCCTGCGCGGCAGCGCAGACAGTGAGCGTCCGGGGAAGGGCGGCAGGGGCAGCAGCTGGCGGCAGGCACGGTGGGGCGATCCGCACAGGCCCGTGTCGCTGCCGGTGGCTGAGGCTGCTGCTGCGCGCCGCGCCGCAGCCGCGGCGGCGCCGGTCGGCGCAGTACGAGAGCGAGAGCGAGGAGGAGGCCGACGATGACGAGGACGAGGAGGAGGAGGAAGAAGAGTATGCGGAGGAGGACGAAGATGAGGGCGACGCTATCATCGCGCGGCGCCTGCAGTCAAAGCTGATCGCGGGCGCGCGGAAGGCGGCGGCGCGCGGCGGGCCGCCGCGTGCTACCCGCCAGGCGGCCAAGGCCCGCCCCCGACTCGCCAGCCCGCCGCGCCCTGGCCCGCAGCCCTGCGCGGCAAGCATCCCCGCATCGACCGATATCGAGCCGCTCCTTTGCGCGTGTCAGGCCTTTGCTTTATGGCCGTGAGATGTGCAGAGGTTGCGATCGGGTGGGCGCCCAGTAGAACTGTGCATGATGGGTGCACCCTGCGCGGGCCGGGTGCTGCACAGCTGTGTTACCAGGTGCAACTTCTATTTAAGCTGACCCAATAACTCAAGAAGGCCTGGGACGCTGCCGCATGTATGCTTGCATGTCTGCGCACCCCTGTGCTGCCCGGCGCCTTATCACATGCCGCGGCTGGCCCGCAGGCGTCGTACGCGGAGGACGACTCCCCGGAGCTCTCAGAGGACGACGACGCGGGCGACGCTGCGGACGGCGGCGATGGCGACGAGTTCCCGGGGCGCGCGGCGCTCGGCCTGCGCACAAAGCCCCGCAAGGTGGGTGCCAAGCACGCGCGACGCTGCGCCCAGATGGCCTAGGTTTGGTGCTAAGGGAGCGTGCAGGCCCCCACGCACTTTGGACACAAGTGCACTCAGGTGCTTGCAGAAGTCGGCTCCTTGGCCCGCCTGCATGTTGGATGCGAGGGCGCGCGCGCTTGCGTGGCTGCGCTGCTGCCCCGCGTAAACCGCGCAAGGCTGCGGCAGTTGGCTCAGTGCACTTGTGACGGGAAGGCGCACCTGGTGCCAGAGCCATGCGCACCAGGTGCAGCTCGACTGCGTTCATAGGCGCCGCGTAAAGCGCTGTGCTGATGCAGCTGACTTACGGTGCCAAGCCATGCTTGGTCCCACCGACGTGCTTCCAACGTCCTCCGCAGGCGCAACCGCTGAACGTCGCGGACGACACGCGGCGGCGGGAGCGCGCGCAGGCGCGCAGCGGTGGGGGCGGCGGCGGCGGCGGCGGGCGTGTGGGGCGCCACAGCATCCGCTCCGTCGCCAAGGCGCGCCGGCCTGCTTAGGCTCGAACAGCTTGAGTACAACCCAAAGAGAGTCAGCCGAGGCAGGGGTCCAGCTCGCTGTGAGGCATGCGCCCCGGCGCCCCGGATCCAAGCGCAGAGAGCGAGCCTGAAGGACGCTGAAAGCCTGAGCGTGCGTCGCCGCGCGCTCACAGGGCAGGGAGTCTGCCCTACACGGCGTACGCGTCGTGCGCGCGTGCGCGCCCCATACCCTGCGCCACGCCGCGGCGCAGGTGTTGCACGCTGAGGTTAGGGTTAGGTGTTGCTCCATACCCCGCCCATACCCTGCGCTGCGCCGCGGCGCAGGTGTCATACGCGGAGGACGGCAGTGCGGAGAGCGACTTTGAGGACGCCGAGGCCGAGCGCCGCGCGCGTGTGGCCAAGCGCGCGGCTGCTGTGCCGGCGCTGCTTACTGACGCGGTGGAGGAGGCGGACGAGGTGGAGCGCGTCATTGCGCACCGGCGCGCGCCCCGCAGCCTATCCTTAACCCTACCCTGCCTGGCGTGCACGCGGTGCTGCAACACCCTGGGTGTTTGGCGCTGGGAACCTGCGCAGAGGAAAGCTTGTGTCCAGGAAACGTGAGCGGATGGTCCCGCGTACCCTATCCGGGCGGTACTGAGCAGGCGCGCGAGGCCGCGAGGCCATGAGCGGCCTGGCCCGCTCAGGGCAGGCTGTATGCAGGATTTTTTTGGGGTGTCCGCGCATGCCTGCCGGCAGCTGAGCTTGCCGCCATAGGCTGCATAGAGAGCGTGAGGGCTCGGCAACCACGGAGGGAGTGGGCTGGGACCTGCGTGGCCCAAGCTCAGAGGGGCACACAGGTCTGCTGCGAGCCGAGCCGGCCGCCGCGGCGCGCGCAGGGCGCGCGAGGGCGCCGAGCCGGGCGCGGACCCATGGGACGCGCGCGAGTTCTGCATCAAGTGGAAGCGCTGGAGCTACATGCACACGTCCTGGGAGACGCGCGACGCGCTCGCGCAGCTCGGCGGCTTCAAGCGCGTGCTCAACTACATGAAGCGCGTCGACGAGGCCGAGGTCAGCCCCCCGGGCCGCACGCGCCGCCCCGCGCCCGCCCTTACGGCCCCCGCCTGCCGCCGCATGAGCCTGGCCGCCGGGCGCGCGCGGCGCGCGCGGCTCGCGCGCGACCCGGCCAGGTCTGGCCGCGCGCGGCGCTGCAGACCGCGCGCGCCGCCCCACAGCCGGCGCGCACGCGCACTTGACAACTGGGTTTTGTCATATTTTCTATTAATCATGCTTGTCAGGCTGTAACTGATGCGTTGGAGCCCGTAATGGAGTAGAGAGGGTACCCAAGTTGAGCGCGCTCACTGCGCGCGCGGCGGGCGCCGCCAGGTGGCGCGCGCGTGGCTGACGCCGGAGGAGGCCGAGCTGGCGGACGTGGAGCGGCAGATGGAGGAGCAGCTGGTCGCGCAGCACCGCCTGGCCGACCGCGTCATCGCGCAGCGCGCTGAGCCGGACGGCTCGCTGCGCTACCTGGCCAAGGCGCGCGCCCGGCGCCGCCGCCGCCTGCCTGGCAACAAGCGCCAGAGGGGCAGCGCTCTGCGCGTTCTCGCGCCGCTCAGAGAAAGGCCGCCCCCCGAGCCTGCTGCCGTCGGAGAGTTGCGGAATCACTGCCAGGCAGTGCGGGCGGCCTTGGTCGTGCAGGCCGCGCCGCCAGTCTGGGGCCGCCTCCCATTCCAGCCCGTCGGCGCTCTTCTCGCTCCTGCGCAAGCGCGGCCACGTCCTGCGGGCTCGCCTGCGCCCGCCTGGCGCCCACAGGCCGGCCGGCGCGGCTTCCGCACACGCCTGTCGAATCCAAGACCCGCGTTGCTCGGCGGGCGCTGATGCGCGGCGCGCCCTGCGGCTGCCGTGGGGAGGACCTGCCCTGCGCGCACGCCTGTCCAGCTGCACACCGGCGGTGCTCGGCGGGCTGACGCGCCGGACGCCGGGGCGCGGCAGTGGAAGGACCTGCCGTACGCGGACTGCACCTGGGAGACCGCGCAGGACATCTTCGCCGCGGGCGGCCAGGACTGCGTCGACGACTTCCAGGCGCGCGCGCGCGCGGGCGCCGCGACCGCGGCCCCGGGCCTCCTGCTTGTGGCAGAGCTCTTGCTGGTGCAGCTGCCCCTGATTGGAGATGCAAGGGCGCCAGCCCCTTGATCGCTGGCACTGCTGCTGCAGGCACGCATGCATGCCATCTGCAGCATGAGTCAATGATACTGACACGCCATGGCTGAAGAGGGGCGCGCCTATCCTACGACCCTGTGCGCGGGCGCGCAGACGCGCGAGGCGCGCCTGATGGAGGCCAGCCGCGGCGTGGACGCGCAGCGGCGCGCGTTCGCGGCGGCCGGCACGCGCGCACTGACCGAGCAGCCGGGCTACGTGCGCGCCGGGCGCCTGCGCGACTACCAGCTGGAGGGCCTCAACTGGCTCATCTACTCCTGGAGCCAGGACAACAACTGTATCCTGGCCGACGAGATGGCGCGCCCCCGAGCCCCCCCCTGAAGCCCCTGCGCCCTCCTGCGCGGTCGGCCGCAGCATCGCTCCGCCCTGCGTGGCAGCCGCTGCCGCGTGCCATGCGCAGCGTGAGCGGCTGCAGCGTGCGGGAAGAGAGCGCATGCAGAGCTTGCCTGCTCGGATGCGAGCTGGAGGATGCACCTGACGCTGGCAACTGGGGTGCCGCGCAGGGCCTGGGAAAGACCATTCAGTGCGTCAGCATGGTTGGTGCGCCTGCCCGCGCCTTGCCTTGCGCTTCTCCCACCCCACATGCATTCGTGACATGCTCCTTGCCTGCTTGCGTGCGCCGTCCCTGCACATGCAGCGCCTCTGCAAACGCAGGGTGCTGCTCTTCCGCCAGCCCCGCTGTGAGTTTTACAGTGTCGGCAAGGAACTTTCAGCGCCCGAGCATCTATAAAAAATTAGTGCGCGCGGCCGCGCAGGCTACCTGGCGATGGAGATGGCGATCCCGGGGCCCTTCCTGGTCGTCGTGCCGCTGTCCACGGTGCCCAACTGGATCCGCGAGTTCCGCAAGTGGCTGCCGCAGGTCAACGCGCTCGTCTACGTCGGCGACTCCAAGAGCCGCGAGGCGCGCGCGCCCGGCCGGCCTCGGCTTCCCCGCGAGCGCCTGACCCGCCCCTGGCCTTGCGCGTTCTGTGATGCGCGAGCCGCGCGGCGCCCTCCGCCGGTGCCCAGCGTCCTGAAGAGCCTCGCGCCCTTGCCGGTCATCAGCTCTGTCAAGTCCTTGGTGACAGACTGCTCCGGGGTGAGCTGCGCGCTGCTGTCTTCTGATACGCTGCGCCCTGGCTGCCCTTGCAGCAAAGCAGGCTCACAGCCACCCAAACTGACGCGGTGGTATGCTGTGCGGCGTGCGTACCGTGGTCGCCTTGCTCGTTTGTGCAGTGTGTTGGTGGTGTGTTTTGGTCCCGCAATGTGGTATGTATAGATTTCACAGCCGGACGCCGCCGCGCAGGTGATCCGCAACTTTGAGTTCTACACGGGCCGCTCGTCGGGCCGCCTGTACAAGTTCGAGGTGCTGATCACCACGTTTGAGCTGGTGCTCAAGGACGCGCCGACGCTGGGCAAGGTCAAGTGGAACTACCTCATGGTCGACGAGGCGCACCGCCTGAAGAACCACGAGGCCGCGCTGTACCAGGCGCGCGCGCGCCTGAGGGAGCCCGCCGCCCGGCCGCTTTCCATATCATTCGCGCCGCCTGCATCCGTCAAAGAGCATGCTGCCAGACTAGAAAGTTACTGAATGTCACTGAAAGGTCGCTGCTGCAGAGATGCATGGCAGCAGTGTGCCTTGCAACAGGCGCAGGTCCTGCTTACCTGACCTGTGCAGGTCCGTAACGGTGTCGCCAGCGCGGCCGGGCGCTCACCCGGGCGCGCGCGCGCGCGGCGCGCAGGAGCTGAGCCAGTGGCACTTCAAGAACAAGCTGCTCATCACGGGCACGCCGCTGCAGAACTGCATGCGCGAGCTCTGGGCGCTGCTGCACTTCCTGGAGCCGGCCAAGTTCCCGGACATCGACGCGTTCGACGCGCGGCACTCGCTGCAGCGCGCCGAGGACGTGCGCCCGCGCCGCTTCCCCCCGCGCCCCTGGGCGACCCCCCCGCGGCGCCGGCATGACGCGCACGCCTGCGCGCCAGCATGCGCGTGCCGCAGCCCGGGCCCGTGCTGCCGCGCGCTCGGGGCGAGCGCTGCGACGCGCGCCTGCCCGACTCCCGACACGCGCCTGCCTGGGAAAGGCCTGCAAGAGGCACGCAAGCCGCGCTGAGATGTGCCTGGCTGAGCCCGACACGCGTCTCCGTACAAAAGGCGGGCGAGCGCGGGGCCGCTGCGCGCGCAGCTGCGCCAGCTGCACGCGGAGCTGCGGCCGCACCTGCTGCGCCGCGTGATCAAGGACGTGGAGCGCAGCCTGCCGCCGAAGAACGAGCGCATCCTGCGCGTGGCCATGTCGCCGCTG
>JAABUH010001896.1_pt1 | contig 21545 bp, 23 predicted proteins | sample 5559121 | NCBI WGS metagenome assembly JAABUH01 (sample SAMN10711871, study PRJNA513364) | rock metagenome | isolation source: Antarctica rocks | place: Antarctica: Victoria Land, Battleship Promontory nord | collected 2015-12-28
CGAGGGTAAAACGACCTCGTGACCACTAGGCTACGAATCGGTGTGCGCTATGTCATGAACTTTTGCGGTCCGACTTGTAGTTTCGTACAACGGTGTTTCGCCGGAGTAGCTGCCGAACGACGCCAGTAGGCCCCCGTCAGTCGGTATGGTGGTTCCGGTCATGTAAGTCGAGTTGGCGACGTTGACAATCACGTCGGCGATCTCCTTTGGATTCCCGTTGCGCCGCAACGGGATGGAGGAAACTAACTTGTCGCGGGCGCGTCCGGAAAGCCCGGCCGTCATGTCGGTGTCGACAAACCCGGGGACCACGAGGTTGACCCGGATACCGCGCGGTGCGAGCTCGACCGCCAGCACCTGGGTGAGTCCGCTGAGGCCGGCCTTCGCGGCCCCATAGGCGACATCGCCAGGGAACCCCCGGAATCCCACGACGGCACCGACATTGATGATCGTCGAGCCGTAACCGAGCCGCGGCACGACCAGGCGGCACACATCGAAGGTGCCGGTGAGGTTCGTCGCGAGGACCGTGTCCCAGTCGGCGCGAGCCAGATGCTCGATCCGGCCGCCCCGGTGCACGCCCGCACAGTTGACGACCACGTCGATCGAGCCGAGTGTTTCCTCCGCGGTGTCGAGAGCGGCGGCGATGGAGTCGGGATCGGTGATGTTGGTACCGATCTCATGTACTCGATCGGGACAGGTCCACGGCTCCTGTGTCGCGCCGCGGGCTAGTACCATGACGGAATCCCCTGCAGCGCAAACTTGGTCGACAAGGGACCGGCCGATTCCTCGGGAGCCGCCGGTGATGATCCAGTTGCGTTTGGTGTCGTTCATCGGTTCAGGAATTCGAGCAGCGCCTCGAGGTATCGATCGCGGTGCTCAAGGAAGGTGGCGTGGCCGCACTGTTCGAACTCGACTAGTTCGGCGCGGTCGTTGAGTTCGACCGCCGCTTGTGCTCCCGAGAACGGTACGAACGCGTCCTCGCGGCCGTGCAGGAACAGGATCGGGATCTCGAGTGCGCCGAGCTGCTCTCGCAGGTCAATCTGGGCGAGGTCGCGCAGCGAGTCGTCGCCCCGGGGTCCCATATCGATGAACATCGACCAGAGCCAGTCGAGCACCGCTGCTCCGGGGTCGGTGGCGCACACGGAGCTAGCGACACCCTTGAGCGTGTCGGCACGGTTCGCCGCGGCCGCGTCGAGCACACTCTCCACATCTGCAACGGTGCTGCCGTGCGGCCAGTTGTCAGTACTGGTGTAGCGGGGTGACGCACCGCCGGTCAGCACGAGGGCCGACGCCTCGGACCCGAGCTGAGCGACGGCCTCGGTGGCGACGGCGCCGCCGAGGGACCACCCGTTGATCACGGGCGACTGGAGGCCGAGATGGCGGCACAACGCCGCCACGTCCGCTCCGAGGGCCGCGATGGTGACGTCGTCGAAGTCCTTGTCGGAGCGTCCGCAGCAACGCAAGTCGACGGTGACCACCTCGTTGCCGTTGGCACGTAATGCCGGCAGTACGGTGTCCCAGCAGCGTGCCGTGGCGGCCCAGCCGTGGACGAGCACGATCGGCCGGCCCTCCCCGCGGTGATGTTCGAAGTAGACCTTCCGCTCGTCCTCGACTGCGATGTAACCCATGTCTCGTCTCCTAGTGTGTGATGTGAGCTGAAAGGTCAATGGAATGCCCGGAGGTCGTTGTCTCGAAGCAGATCTGGCGCGGGACTACGGGAGGTAGGTCGCGGAAGTGTGGCATCACCTTTTCTGCGAACAGCTCCATCGAGCGCAGCACCTTGGCGTGTTCGAGACCCCCGAAGCGCATCCACCCTATGAGGTGCTGCAACCCCGTTTCCTGACGTAGTGTCGCGATCTCGTGGACGAGCCCCTCTGCCTCGCCGACGTAGACGACGCCGCCCTCCCGCAGCCCGTCGACTGTGACCCCGCCCGCTTCGTCGGTCGCCGCCACCAGTTCGGCGTACCGCTCGTAGGTCGACGGCGCGTCCGGTCCCTGCGGAACTGCGCCGAGCGCCTCGTCGAAATACCAGGTGAGTGGCTCGGAAGCGTTCTCGACCGCCTCTGACTCGGTGTCTGCCAGATGGATCTGCCAGTTCAAGGGGAAGTCCAACGACAGCGGATCGCGGCCGCGGTTGATCAGGGTCCGCTTGGCGTCGACGACGAACTGGTTCAGTTCCGGCAGTGTCATCAGCGTCGGAGTGACTAGCAAGTTGTACCCGCGGTCGGCCATCAGGTCGAACGTCGTCGGGCTGATCGACGCGACGTACATCGGCGGGGTGGGCCGCTGCACCGGGGTGGGCCGGCAGTCGACGTTCTCAATGTGGAAGTGACGGCCCGAGTAGGAGAAGGGCTCGCCGACATCCTTGCTCCACAGCCCCTGGATGATTTCTAGCGCCTCGAAGAACACCTCCCGGCTAACATCCTGTAATCCGCTGACCCCCATCTGGCGGAACTCCGCAGGTTGGTATCCGCGGCCGGCGCCGAAGTCCAGCCGGCCCCCGGAGATCACGTCGACCATCGCGTAGTCCTCCGCGATCCGGACCGGCCAGTCGAACGTCAGGTTGCTGACGGCGATCCCGATCCGCATCGTTTCGGTGCGTGCCGCGATGGCCGCGGCCGCAACCTGCGGCGAGGGCATGGAGCCGTAGTCGCTTCCGTGGTGCTCGGCCAGCCACACCTCGTCGAATCCGAGGTGCTCGGCGTATGCGACCTGGGCGAGCATCTCGCGATAGTCACGCTGGAAGTCGTGGTCACGACTCTCCAACACGTAGAAGAGCCCGAACTTCACGATGTACGCGCCTCCCGGTAGGTCGTTGTCGCCCCGGTCTGCGAAGGAGTGGCTGGATGCACCGTAGGTCGACAGCGTGGCCTGACGGAAGGGGTCCTCGAAGGGTCGTTGTGGAATTCGACAAGCTCAGAGCCGTTCGGCGTCCGCACGTAGGCGCGTCTTATCGATCTTACCGACGCTCGTGCGCGGCAGCTCCGCTACCGGCACGACGCGTTCGGGCAGCCACCAGCGCGGGACGCGGCCAACGAGATCGGTGAGGATGTCCTGCGGGGCCGCCGGGCTATCGCCGTGGAGCACCACGAACGCCAGTGGGCGTTCTTGCCAGCGCACGTGGGGTATGGCGATCACTGCAGCCTCGGCCACGTCCGGGTGTTCGGTGAGTGCCTGTTCGAGGCTGAGGGAGCTGATCCACTCGCCGCCGCTCTTGATGAGGTCCTTAGCCCGATCGACGATCCGCAGATAGCCTTCCGGGTCAATCGTGGCGATGTCACCGGTCCGCAACCACCCGTCGACAAACCGATCAGGATGCTCGGCGCCGAAGTACTTCGTGGCTACCCACGGGCCTTGCATGAGCAGCTCGCCCCGCTGGACGCCGTCGTGCAGGACGACGTTTCCCTCGTCGTCGACGAGCTTCCACCGCAGGCCCGGGAGCAGGCGACCCTGCGTGCATATGTAGTCGTAGCGGCTTTCCGGGTTGTTGTCTGCCGAGCGGGGCGGGCGCGAGAAAGTACCCATCGGTGACAGTTCTGTCATCCCCCACCCCTGGGCGGCTGGCACTCCTAGTTCCTCTTCGATGCTGCGCACGAGCTCGCGGGTCGGGGTGGAACCGCCGAGGACCAGGGTACGCAGGCTGCTCAAGTCGGTGCCGGTGACGATCGCGTGCCGAACGAGGTCCACTGCGACGGTGGGTACCATCCCGACGTAGGTGACCGCCTCCGCCTCGATGATGTGTGCCAGATCCGGCACGGCGGGGCGTCGCCCCGGCAGAATCTGCGCTGCGCCGGTCATCATGGCGGCGAACGGGATGCCCCACGCGTTTGCGTGGAACATGGGCACGATGTGGCACACCCGGTCGCGCTCGGACACCGCGTGCCCGTCGGCGAGACATGCGGCAAATGTGTGCAGGTACAGCGCGCGGTGAGAGTAGCCGACGCCCTTCGGCGAACCGGTGGTGCCCGACGTATAACACAGTGCGGCCAGGTCGTTCTCGTCACAAACCGGCGGGTCGTACTGTGGCGTCGCCGCCTCCACGAGGGCCTCGTAGTCGAGGACGCCAGTATCACCGGCACCCCGGCCAGCACCGGCCATGGTCACTACCCGCATCTCCGGACGCTTCGTCCGGGCCACCTCGAGCAGGTCTATCAGCGAATCGTCGACGAACACGATCCGGTCCTCGGCGTGGTCGACGATGTAGGCGATCTCGTCCGCCTCGAGACGGAGGTTGACCGTGTGCAACACCGCGCCGGCAAGTGGAACAGCCATGTACAGCTCGAGGTGACGGCGGTGGTTCCACGCCAGGGTCGCAACCCGATCGCCCGGCCGGACACCGAGTTCGACGAGCGCCCCGGCTAGGCGCACGACCCGGTCGAAGTACTCGCCGTAGGTATAGGTGTGGGTGCGGGCCCCCGCCTCGTATTCCACGATCTGCTTGTTCGCGAACAACTCCCGTGCTCGGAAGAGGAAGTCGGTGATGAGCAACGGATTGGTCGGGGCCGCCGCAGCACCAACGGTCATCCCTTCGTCCCCTCCCTCGCGGCCGCCACCCGTTCGTGAACCTGGGGCATCACTTTCGTCGCCAGCAGTTCAATGCGAGCGGACCCGCTCTCCACGCTCTCACCCGGCAGCTGTGCCCAGAAGTGCACGTCCTTGATCTGAGGGCGCTCGATTAACATGGTGGCCAACTCGTCCACTGCCGTGGCCGGATCCCACAGAGTGAAGGCCCCGCCCGAGATCAGGTCGTCAGGGGTCTCGAAACGCGGCACCACATCCGGCGGACCGAACGCCCCCATCCCGATGTAGGTGTTCATCTGGTACAGGGCGTGTTGGCCGATACGCGCCCACTCGCGTTCCACATCGTCGGCAATCACCACCCATTGACCAGCATAGATACGAGCGTCTGCGCGTGAACCTCCCGTTCGCTCCACCGCGTCGAGATAGATTTCGTGGTGTTGGTTCTGGGTGCTGAGGTAGCCGTCGCCGATCCTGGCCGCACGCTCGATTGCAACATCCGCCATCGCCCCGACAAGGATCTTTGGGAGTATTTCCGGGGCCGGGGTGATGGGCAAATCAGCAAGCGCGTAGCGCCTGCCTTGAAAGGGTTCCCGGGAACCGGACCATGCTCGACGGATAAGTTGGATGCCTTCCTCGAGCATGCTCGGACGGTACTTTAGATTCTTGCCAAACGCCGCGAACTCGGGCCCCCAGTAGCCTTGCCCGACCCCGAGGTCGAAGCGGCCGTCCGTGAGCAGCGACACGGTAGCGGCGTCCTCCGCGAGACGGACTGGATTGTGCAGTGGGGACACCACTAGGTTGGTTCCGATTCGCATCGTCGTGGTTCGCTCGCCGATCGCGGCGGCAAGCACGAGAGGCGAAGGTGTATAGCCGTCCTCCATAAAGTGGTGTTCGGTCAGCCACACTGATCCCAGGCCGAGCTTCTCGGCCCAAGCAATCTGTTCCAACGTTTGCCGGTACAGATCCTTGAAACCGATTGACCATTCGGCCGGGCTGCGGAAGTCGTACCATAGACCGAAGACACACTCCTGCTCGCTCACGTCGTCTCCTTCGTGGTCGTGTGATCGCTTATCCGGCCCGGCCCGGCCAGCCGGCGCGCGTGGTCTACATCACTGTAGGAGGGCATCGCAGTGCTGATAAGACTGAAATTGCCCGCCAGTTGTAACTCTCTCCAATGACGCCTCGCTACGACGACGTGAGTATCCGAGACCGTGGGCTGACGCGCAGTTCGGTTTGTTGACCGTCGTCCCTCTGCCTCAACCCAGGTTGACACAGAGGGCGCACCGTGTTCCGCGCCAACCCCAAACGACGGGCGATCGTCTTGATCCCCAACTTCTCTGACCTGTGCAACCGCCGGATCTCTGCCCAATCCTCCACTTTGATCACTCCCCCACTCTGTTCGAGGGGGTCAAACTTCACTCGGCAGCAAGGGGTCAGTGTTCACTCAGCATCGACAGAGCCAACGGTTGAAGAAGATCGTCGCTGATCAGGCCTTGGACATCGACATGCTCAAGGAGCTGAACCGGGGCGCTCCTATAGATGTCAAGTGGTGAGTTTGGTGAAGACGACGCGGACGTGGTAGCGCTTTTGGCACCGGATGATTTCGGGCATGGAGAGGCCTTCGGTGGTGCGGCGGGCGGTGTAGGCGCGGGCGCCGGGGGTGATAGCGCAGGCGAACGATGATCGCGAGGTGCAGGGCGCGGTTCGCGGTGCGGTCGCCTCCGCGGTGCAGCCGGTGGCGGTGGGTCCAGTCACGGCGAGCTGACCGAGATCGGGCCGGAGCCGCATACAGGTAGAGGCAAGCTTGATCCGGGTCAGGCCACGTTGCGGTGATTAGCATTCTGCGGCCGGCCCGACGGAACCCCGCACTTCTCGCGGGTCAACGCCGCGGTGCCGGCGCACCCGGTCACCGGAGCACAGGGTGGGTACCTTCGTCACCTTCGCCGCGGCGATGCTCGCGCACCTGCGGCGTCGAACCTCACTGGCGCTCCTGATGGTCCGGGCTCAGCCTCGATTTTACCGCCCAACCCGCCGGGCTGACGGCCCGCTACCCCGCCCTCGACGACTTACCAGCCCTGCTCCCGCGATGTCTTCACCGCCGCGGGCGGGCAACACTCCGACCGGGACACCTACGACCTCATCATGGCCGAACAGCGCCGTATGGCCGTCCTCACCCGGATCTACGCCAACACGTCCTAAGCAGCCGCTCGGCCCTACGCTCGCGCTCTCCCGGTAAGCGGCACGCAGCAAGACTCTGTTAGTTACAGACCGACGGACTGCCGAAGTGCGTCTTCAGTCGTACCGTTTAGTTCCTCCGCACGAGCCAGAAGTAAGTCCACTGCTACGCGGATGAGGGTGTTGTCCGTGATCCGCTCCCCCACCGGACCATGACGGCTCTGACGGCTCTGATTGATACGCCTCACCTCCCGTGAGAGCCGATCGGCTTGATCTTGTCTAAGCCGGCTCTCCTTGCGGATGAGTTGCAGGTAGCGCGGTAGCGCGGCGTTCAGCGACGTCGTGTTCGTCGTTGCGCTCGCGGTCTCTGCATTAGCCGGTTCTGCCGTAGGCTGTTGCACCAGGTTGGCCGATTCAGGCACGGAGTCTGGTAGCTGCGCTGCCGGGGTCGCTACTTCCGGAACTGACCGAAGCTCTCGACGAAGACGACTTGTGCTGGGGTCCGGTAGCATGGAGCGCCGCGAAGCGAGACCGCCCAGGGTCCGACTCGGCCGCTCGTCATCTGCACTCATCGCAGCCCCTCCCCCACCGTCGCCACTTGGTGCTTTCCTGGGGGCGCGGCCTCACCTTCTGTGATCCGCGCGATGATCTCTGCTCCGAGCGCCTGCAGATCATCAGCCAGGCCGCTCGCCGACCTGGATCGCGGCCCGTCGTGGCGAAGCCCACTTCGTCGTACTTCGTACCACTTGGGCCCGGCAAGGACTGCTCTTTCCAGTTCGTGCACGAGAAGGCCTCGGTCACGAGCCTCCTGCGCCGCAGCTTCGACGTGGCGAATCGTCGTCTCCAGCACCGGTGCCCCCTCCCCCAAGTCTGCAATGATCGCAGCGCGAGCGCTCTCGATGACCCGTGTGGCGCCTCGGTTGACGCCAAACAGGACAACACCGAGCAAGTCGAGGTCAGGGTTGGCGTCAACGACCGCGTCCAACCGGCGCGCCACATCCCGAAGACCCTTCCGGGACGAAGCATCCGTCTTGACCGGTATCAGGGCCCATCGGGCGGCGGTAAGAGCGGCCTGTTGCAGTGTCTCCTGGCCAGGCGGGCAATCGATGAGTACGAGGTCGTAGCGCGGGGCGATCTCCGACAGCGCAATCGCCAGGGCCGACTTTGCGCGGAGGGGGTCCTTCTGTGCTAGCATCGTCAACTCAGCTGCTGCCATGTCGAGGCTAGCGCCCCCGACAAGCACGTCTAGCCCTCGACGCACATCCACTTCGGGGACCAACGATCCGCCAAAGGCCAGCGCCTGAGCGAGTGCTCGCCCACGATCATCTGAGCCTTGCCCGGTATACCCCAACTCCTCCCCGAGGTTGCCCTGCGGGTCGAGGTCGACCAACATGACTCGGTAACCACTGGCAGCGAGCAGCCCGCCGACGTTCGCGGTGATGGTGGTCTTGCCGACCCCCCCTTTTCCATTGACGACGGCTACCACTCGCCCAAGCGCCGAGCGATTCACACCTTCTGCCATCAGGCCAAACTCCTCTGGTTACAGGCTCCGGGAGTAACAGAGTCCGGTTGGGTGGAACCCACAGAGTCTGGCACTGGGAAAAGCGTGCCGAGAGTACCGACACGCCCGAATCGACCTGGTACTCAGTGACTTGGGCACTTCGGAACTCTGGTACTCCGCGACTAACCAACTCTGGTACTCGCAGACTCCCAGTGTCTGCGGGTCGATACCTGACTCTGTCAGGGCGGGACTATCGTAGTATCGCAATCCGTTAGTACGGTGTTCCGAGACTGCCAGAATGCCGTACTAACGGACTGACAGACTTCGTGTTCTTCAGAACCGAAGCTTCTATAAGTCGGTGTGTGGCGGCACCCAGCCGTCCACGGCCGATTGGGCGCGCGCATGCAGCAAGACGGGGCGTCCGCGGAAGCCCTTGACGACTCGCGCTGACGGGGCAGGCTGGGGTTGGTGGCCGCTGAGGGGGAGATGTCGTGGCTCGGGTTGGCGCAGCGGATGGTGCTCCGGGGCCACCCGGAGCCCACTCTGCGCGGGGTGATCCGCAGCGTCGGTAGTGGGGCCGAGTCGGAGAACGCGACGGGCTGGGCCGTTGCCGGTGACCGGTTGCCGACGGTGTTCACCGGGGTGGGGTCGTCGCGACGCGCGGGTGGGGACGACGGGGCGGAGCAGCGGGTGACGGTGTGGCGGGACGGTGCTCGGGTGCGGGTCGCGAGGCCTGACGGCTCCCCATCGCTGATCAGCGACGGCGAGCGGACGTGGACCTTCCACGACGACAGTGGGACGGCCACGGTGGGGACCGGCCGCAGCGTGGTATTCCGGGGTCGGGCACCCACCTGCTGCGGCGTCGCACCGTTGCTGACCTGCTTGAGCTCGGCGAGCCCGTGGGCGAGGTGGAGCCGACGACGATTCTGGGACGGGACGCCTGGTGCGTCACCTTGGCCCCGGTCGACGACGCGGACTTGATGCGCGAGCTGGTGGTCGACGTCGCGACGGGCCTGGTCTTGCGCCAGCACGACCCATCGGCGGACGGGGTCGACGAGTGGGCCGAGCTCGCGGTGGGCGAGCCCCTCGACGTCACACTGTTTACGTTCGGCGGTCCGGCCCGCAGCGCGGAGGAGGCCCGGTCCGGTCCGCAGCGCGGGAGGCCCGGTCCGCCGACTTCGCGGCGCACGAGGCCGACGGCTACCGTCGGCGTGCCTGGTTCACCCGGCGGGTCACCACTGCCGCGCTGCGCGCGGAAGTCGTGGTCGACGTCGCGGTGGTGTGGGTGCACACCCACGAACGACAGGACCGGTGCATTCGAGGCGTCCCTCGAGGTGCGCGGCGGGTCACACGCCGGAGGCAGCCTGACGAGGCGACCCCGGTCCGCCGCCCCGTGGCCGCTGCGGTGAGCGAAGGTGGACCACCGGTGGAGCACCTCACGGTGGGACTGGGCCCTGACCCTCCACGGCCCGACGCTCAGTGCCGAGGGCCTGGCCACGATCCAGCAGCAGCTCGGCGACGCCCCGTGAGCACGCCGGCCGTGGTTTGAGTGCAGGTGATCGAGCTGGGGACCGACCACGCGGGCTGCTTCCGAACCGCTGCCGGGGAACCCCGAGCTCGTCGCGTCCACCTGGGTGCGAGGCGCCAATTGTGCAGCAGGCTGCTGCACAATTGGCCTTGGGCACGTGATCGTGTTGTTGGACAAGATGACTGCCGCTGAGGTGCGCGCTCGCCGCGCTGTACGGGTTCCCCGTTCTTGCGAGCATTTTCAGTTGTTGTCATTGACCGCTTTGCTGTCGCGGCCTCGCTCGGGACCGTCGGTGCTAGGAGGTGGTTTCAGTACACGGGCTGCGTTCGGTGGTCGGGGCACAGCAGCTGGGGGGTGAGTTGCCAGCCGTCGGCGGTCAACCACTGTTGCACGGATTCCGGTGGAGTATCGGCGTCGGTGGCCGCGGTGGCGAGGTCGCCGGTGAGGATGGGTCCGTCTCCGCACACCACGCAGGCGATGTCGAGCACGGGGCTGTGGGGTTGGCAGAGGCGGCAGTGCCGGCGGGGGAGGAGCTGCCCGGGCCGGTCGGGGTCGGTACTGAGCCAGGTGACGGCCAGATCGGCCTGCTGGGTGGTGGCTTCCTCCCGAGTGGTGGGCTCGTGTCCGCAGCTCGGGCAGGTCCGGGATGGCCGGTTCGCTGATGCGCGCGCGCTGGCCGACGGCCCGACGGTGACGTCGCAGTCTTTTGTGCGCGGGGCCGAGTGCCGACGGTGGTCTTGTCGAGGTGGCCGTAGATGGTGCTGCGGGGCACGGTGAGGATGGCGGCGATCTGCGCGACGGTATGTTCGCCGCCGTCATAGAGCCGTTGGGCCAGTTGCGCCTGATCCGGGGTGAGCCTGGCGGGGCGGCCGCCGCGGCGACCGCGGGCCCGGGCGACGGCCAGGCCGTCGCGGGTGTTGGCCACGATCAGCTCCCGCTGCAGCTCGGCGAGCACCGACAGCATCCCGAACATGGCTCTGCCCTCGGCGGTGGCGGTGTCGATGCCCTGCTCGAGGACCTTCAGCCCGACTCCGCGATCGCGGAGCTGTGAACCCAGGGTCACCAGGTGCAGCACGGAGCGGCCGAGGCGATCGAACCGGGTCACCACCAGGATGTCCCCGTCGCGGAGGATCTGCAGGATCAGGTCCAGTTTCGGCCGGGAGGCCTTGGCGCCGCTGGCGTGATCAACGTGGATGTCGTCTCGGGCGACGCCGGCCCGCAGCAGGGCGTCGATTTGATGGTCAGGATTTTGCTCGGCGGTCGACACCCGCGCGTATCCCACCAGCATTTGTCGACAGTACCCTCGGTGCGTAGTTATTCGACGTTGTTTCCCGACGCGAGTTACCGACGGTGGCTACCGGCACTGACATCGACCGGTCGAGGAGTGTCGACAAAGGGTTAATCGACAGCGTGGTGGGTGCCGGGAGACCGAGGTGAACGAGTGGGCGGCCATGCCGGTGAGTATCCCGTTGGCAAGATCGCCAGCTGAGGTCAGTCCGCTGGAAAGGCCTGACGCAGCGTTGTCACATCATCGCTGACCCGATCGAGGCTGATTACAGGGAAACCCGCACGGGGAGCTTCACCAGTCCACGGGTCAGCAGGATGGGCTGCCATTGGAGTGGCTCATCACCGAGTGCGAGGGTGGGGAGGCGTTTCAAGACTCGAGGGATGGCCACTGACCCTTCGAGCCTGGCGAGGTTCGCGCCGAGACAGTAATGCATTCCCATCCCGAAGCCGATATGTGGGTTGTCGTTTCGGGTGATGTCGAGCTCATCCGGTCGGTTGAACACCTCGGGGTCGCGGTTGGCGGCGCTTGGGGCGAGAAACACGCGCTGTCCCGCCTTGATCGTGCGCCCGCGCAACTCGACGTCTTCCGCGGCAACTCGCACCACCACCTTCGCTGGTCCGTCATAGCGCAGGAACTCCTCAACCGCTCGACCGGCCAGGTCAGGGTTTGCTACCAGCAGCCTGGCTTGGTCGGGGTTCTGCAGCAGTGCCAGGACAGCATTGGCGATCAGGTTGGTGGTGGTCTCGTGACCGCCGAAAAGGAGCAAGGTACAGGTGGCGATGATCTCGCTGTCGGTCAGCGTGTCATCAGCCTCCTGCGCCTTGATGAGCCCGCCGATGAGGTCCTCCTCCGGACTCACGCGTGCTCGAGCAACGAGCTCGGTGATGTAGCCGACGAGGCCGCTCATGCCGCTGCGGGCCCGCTCGTGGCGCCCCTCATCGTCGAGACCGCCGAAGACCAGAGCGGAGATGTCATCCGACCACCGCTTGAACTGGTCTCGGTCAGCTGCGGGAACTCCGAGCATCCCGGCGATGACGATCGCAGGCAGGGGATAGGCGTATGAGCGGACTAGATCGGTCTGCTTCGCGTCAGCAATCTCACGCTCGACGTCGTCGAGCAAAGTGTCGGCCACGGCGATAACCTCATCACGCATCGCCTCGATCACCCTTGGAGTGAACGCCTTGGACACGAGTCGACGCAGGCGGGTGTGCTCGGGGGCGTCCTTGAAGACCATCCAACCGTTGAGTAACTCCAGGGTCGCCAACAATTCTTGGTCGGGGTGCCCGCGTCCACGCTCTCGATTGATGGCTGGGGTGATGCGATCAGAGGAGAACCGCGGGTCCTTCACGGCGGCCTGGTTGTCGTCGTAGCGGGTCAGGACCCACGACCGGTAGCGCTCATTCCAGGCCACCGGGTCACGGGTCCGCAGCGCCGCGAAGTATTTGTGGGGGTTGGCCACCGCGGCCTCCGAGAGCAACTCGTCGTCGCTGTCCGCGGAAACGATCAAGCCCGCGCCGGTCGTCGTCTCACTCATGAGTTCCCCCTCTTGGTGGTGAGTTGGGATTCGAGGAGGGCGAGGACGCAAGCATTGCCGTCGGTGCCGGCGACGCCGCCCCCCATCGTTTCGACCAGCCCGAGTCGTGCGCCCTCGACCTGACGCGCCCCGGCCTGGCCTCGAAGCTGCCAGACAATCTCGGCCACTTGCGCCACTCCCGTGGCGCCGAGGGGATGCCCCCGGGACAGTAGCCCCCCGGAGGGGTTGATCGGCTGGTCGCCGTTCAACGCACTCTTGCCTGCGGCCGCGGCGGCGCCGGCTTCGCCCGGCTTTGCGAGGCCGAGGGCTTCGGTGGTGACCAGCTCGCCAATGGTGAAGGCGTCGTGCATCTCGGCGACGTCGATATCGGTCGGGTCGACATCGGTAGCCTCGAACAGTGCCTGGGCTGTGTCCCGGACGAGGCGGTAGCCCCAGACCTCGGTGCTGCGGTGGTCCCACAGTCCACCGGTTTGTTGGACACTCGCCCGGACACGGACGTCGGCGGCCACGCCTCGGTCGACACCGACCACCACGGCTGCGGCACCATCGGAGATTGGACTGCATTGCAACAATGTCAGCGGGTCGCTGATCATCTTTGAGGCAAGCACCTGCTTGACGTCGTAATCACCACTGTATTGAGCACGCGCGTTGTGCGTGGCGTGAGCATGGTTTTTCACCGACACTGCGGCCATCTGCTCGAGTGTTACGCGGCCCTCGTGAAGCCATCGGTGGGCGGCCATGGCATAGAGCGCGGGCATCGCCAGCCCGCTGCGCCCTTCCGCGTCGGTGTCCTCGGGAAGGATGGGACCGGTAAATTGGGTGCTCATCTGCTCCATGCCGACCACCAGGACATGCTCGTAGCGCCCAGAGCTCACCGCCGCCACCGCCTCATGAAACGCCGATGTTCCGCTTGCACAAGCATTCTCGATGGTGATCACCGGAGGGCCAGAGATCCCTAAGGCATGTAGCGCGCGCTGGGACACGCCCGGCGCACCGAAGACGCTGCCCACGTACACAGCGTCGAAGGAGGTGCTGCGCGTTGGCGCACTCGGGTGCGCGGCGTCCTGGAGTGCTTCACCGATGGCCTGCCACGCCAGTTCGGTCACGGGCGTGTCCGGCTGCTTGCCGAAGAAGGAGGTCCCTACCCCGTGTACGAGGGGATTCATGCGGGGACCTGCACTGTCGGGTCGCCGGCAGCATTGAGGCAGCGGAGCTCGACGACGTCGCCGATGGCAAACCCGGGAGCTGCCTGTTCGTCGTCGACCACTGGCCCGTGGGCCAGGATTCGCGGCCCGTCCTGGAGGTCGACGTAGACCAGGTCGTAGGGGGGGACCCGCTTCCCCACCTGGATGCGCACCCTCGTGTGCGACCACACGATGCCGCTTGGTCCGAACGTTGCTTCGGCGACTGCGGCTCCGCAGGCCGGGCAGGCGGGTGGCCGATAGGCGACTGGGTGTCCGCAGGCCAGGCAGCGCACCCCCACGACGGTAACCGTGCCGTTCACGCTGGTCTCCAGCACCGGCCGTGGGTCTTGCACGTCAGACACCCCCGCGGGCGCGACCCGAACTTGTCTCTAGGTCGGGTTTTTGTGGCGCAACCGCATCAAGCATGTAGCCAACCTAGCGTTTGCCTACGGGGTGGTCAAGGACGGCCGGGGTGCTCGGCAACCATCGAGGAAGGTACCGGCGATACGTGCGGCCAGCTCGGTGCCAGGCTCGGGGCCAGTCGGGTTCCACCACCGGGTCATCCAGTTCAGCGAACCGATGAGGATGTGCGGTGCCGTACGCAGATCTGTGCTCGCCGCCAATGTGCCCTCCTCGACCCCCGCGCGCAGGATAGAGCGGACCAGCGCGACGTATTCGTGGTCCATCGCGGCCCATTCCGGGAATCGGCCTAAGCCGGCTACTTCGTGGATGTAGACCGAGGCGTAGACGAAGTAGTCCTGCAACACGCCGACGTGATTGTCGGCCAACCGCAGGATCCGGTTCGGCGCAGCATCCGAGCTCGTCGCCAGCGCGCGCGTCTCGTGCAGGAGGCGCTCTGCGGGGGGGCGGACTACAGCGAATAGGAGGTCTTCCTTAGTGGTGATGTAGTTGTATAAGCTACCTTTGAGCATACCCACCTCGTCGGCGACGTCTTCCAGTGTCGCCGCGTGATAACCTTTGTCACGGAATATTTTTGCTGCCGCTTCTGTGACGTCTGCCCAGCGATTGGGTCGGGGCATGAATCCTCCTGAGCGATGGTGAAATCCAGCCTATCGCCGCTGAGCCTCAGTGCGAGTTCCGGAGGTCCAGCACCCGCTTCGCCTTGAAAGTGGTGGGAGGCAGTACGCCTGGGTCGAGCACGGTGACCGGCACCCGGATGCTCGTCAGCTTCTTCAGAATCGTCTCCGCCCGTGCCGCGAGGGTGTTCCGGCGGTCCCGTAGTTCAGCTTCCGACAATCCGACACCGGCGGCGAGGGAATCCCCGCTCATCTCCGCCTCGACCACCATCTCATCAAGTGCACCTTTCTTGTCGACCACAATACGGAATTCCGGGCCAAATCCCTCTATGCTACGCAAGCCGGTCTCGATGGCGGACGGAAAGATGTTCGCGCCGCGGATGACGAGCATGTCGTCCAAGCGTCCCAGGACACCGTGCGGCAGGCGCGGATAGGTGCGACCACAGGAACACGCGTCGGTGGATAGGAAAGTCTCATCTCCGGAGGCAAAACGGATCATCGGCTGGGAGTCACGCCAAAGGTGGGTGTAGACGATCTCTCCCCGTTCCCCCTCGGGTACAGGGGTGTTGGAGTCGTCCTTGTCCACGATCTCGGCGAAGGTCTCGTCGGTGAACAGGTGCGTGCCCATGCCCGCCTCACACGCGGTGCTGGTCTGGAAGGGATACATCTCCGAGGTCGACCCCGCGTCGCGGGGTACGGTGCCCCAGCCCTCCGCGATGACCCGGCTCGTTCCAGGCAGACTTCCCCCGGGTTCGCCCCCGACGAACATAGTGCGTACTGAACTCTCCCGGAGATCCACGCCCATGCGGGCCGCGACGGAGAGCAAATGAACGCAGTAGGAAGGGGTCGCGCTGAAGGCCGTTGGTTTGAGCCGCTGAATGAACTCGATCTGCTTACCCGAGTCTATCGGGCCGATCGGAAACACGGTCGCCCCGATCCGCTCCGCCCCCTGGACGACACCCCATCCGCCGAAGAACAGGCCGAACGGAAAGGAAATCTGCATCAGGTCGTCTGGTCGGATCCCGGCGCACCACTGAGCCATCGCGTGCACCTCGCCAGAGCGCTTCCAATCGGTCCTCGAGACGGCGTACAGTGTTGGCACCCCTGACGTGCCCGAAGACCCGTGGATACGGGCGATCTCCTGCCGGGCTGCTGCGGGCGTATAGCTACCGAACACCGGGTTGGCGGCCTGGTCGGCCACCAGCATCTTCTTGGTGATCACCGGGACCTTCGCAGTGAAGTCGGCGAGCGTCTTCACCTCCTCTGGCCGGAAGCCATGCGCGTCATAGTGCCGGCGGTAAAAAGGCAACTCGGAGTAGACGTAGCGCAGTCGGTTCTGCAGGCGCGTGAGAATCAGCGCGTCCCGCTCCTTGGGCAGGCGCGTCTCACGTTCCTCGTCCCAAAAACGCGGAAAGCCGCGCCGATCCAGCATGTGGGAGCGAGGTCCGATCTCAGTCACAGTTTCTCCACGTGTACGTGCGCCCCAAGCAGGCGCGGGTGATAGGCAGCTCGCCGCGAACAACGAGACCAGGGGTCGCGAGGTAGATTCGGACTTAAGGGGTGACGACCCACCCATGGAACGCCGTCAACCTTCGGGGAGCGATCAGGCGCGACCGAGCGCCACATCTGCATTCTCCAGTCGGCGCTTCATGTGCTGGTTACGCGTGAACTCGGGGGTGACGTAGCGGGCAAACAGCTCCAGCGAGCGGTTCCACTTGTCGGTGGTGACCCAGTCCCGAGAATTGATCAATAGGGTACCGAAGCCGCCAACAGTCTCCTCGACCTCGCGAATCTGGCGCACGCAGTCTTCCGGACCCCCAATGATCCACGGAATCTGCTCGACCATCCATTCGAAGGTCAGCTCTGCGTCGGGCATCTTCTCATCCTGCTTCATCAACGCACCGAGACCCAGGCCGAGTAGGTACTCATAGGACCGGTGGACACCCTCACGAATCTCCTTCATCGCTTGGTCCTTACTGTCGGAGACATAGACCTCCCGGCTGACCCGCCAGTCCGCGCGGGCCTGCTCCGGGTCTCGCCCCGCCGCCGATGCTGCATCGACGATGGCATCGCCGTGCTGGCGCAGGTCCGGTCCCCCCGGGTTGTCGTCGGAGAACAGCGGCGCGAAGTAGACGCTCAGGGCCGCCCATCCCTTGTCGCCGCACCGCGTGTAATTGTGCGTTCCCGTAAGTCCGGCGATCGCGAAGGGCGGCACGTGCTGGTAGGGACCGACCTGCAGTCGCCGGTTGTCACCCTCCCAGAACCGGCCCTTGTAGGTCACCGGCTCCTCTTGGGTGAGTAAGTCCCAAATGATCTCCAGTGCTTCGCTGGTGCGGGGAGAGGCCTCCTCTGGATCCATGCCGAACAGCGCTTTGTCCGTAGGCAGGCCACCCCCACCGAATCCGTAGAGCAGTCGGCCATGGGTCAGGTGATCGAGAAAGGCCAACCGCTCTGCCACCAGGAAGGGGTCCTGATAGGGCAGGTTGATGACGCCGGTGCCCAGCTTGATGCGGCCGGTTACCGCGGAGGCCTTCGCGATCATCAGTTCGGGCGCCGGAACGTTTTCGAAACCGCCGGTGCGATGCTCCCCTATCCAGTACTCATGGAACCCGAGCTTTTCCGCCAGCACCATCTCGTCGATATCCCGATCGAAGGACAGTGTCCAGTTCTCGCGCGGCGGGTGCTCGGGCATGGTGAACAAGCCAAATTTCATAGTCGACCTTCCCTGCGCGCTCGGCGGCCCGTTAACGACGGGCCCGTAATCAAACGTATAGTCGGCTACGGTCGCTGGGGTGTCAAGTGTCACATCCCGGGGCAGTCGCTGATCGAGGCCGCCGCCTCGTACGGCGACAACTGGCACAGCCGCCGCTACCACGCAACATGCCGGGCCGCTGCCAAGCCCCGCGATCAAAGACGCCGGGAACGGAGGGATGCTGACACGCGAACCTGAACTGTTTCCGCTCGACGCCGCCGTGCAGGGGTGGCGCAGCGAGGACGTGAAGTTTTCGTCCTATCCCGGACACAGCCACTACCTGCCCGCCGGCGGCTGGACGGGACTTTCGAGGGCCTCGCAACGCCCATCGTGACCGGCTCCTCCTGGACGACCGACGCGCCCTACCGCAAGACCGCCGCCGTGCGCACCGCCGCAGCCGCCGGGATCACCTACGTGAAGAAGGAAGCCGCGGCTCTCTACACGTACGCGAGCGCCCGTCACCGCTCGATCGTCTGCCTGGCCCACGTCACCAACACCATGGCGGTCGACGGTGACGACAAGGGCGGCGCCGACAACGGGGTGCACGACACCCTCGCCGTCGCGGGCACGGTCGCGGCGGCACTGCTCCGCCCCGAGAGCTCGGACCCTTGACCTGAGGATTGCCGGCAACGATCACTGGATTTGCATCATCGCCCGAACCGGGGATGCTGGTGCCACCGCACGACCGTGCAGTCGCGTACCGAGGGCCGCCGCGCGTCACCGACGCCGCGCCAGGCCAGGGAGTGACCCGTGACCGAAACCCGCACCGCATCGCGAGCGACCGAGGCCCACAGCGCGATCTACGCCAAGGGGTTCGCCGCGCTGCACATCTTCACCGGCCTCGTCTGGCTGACCAACGGGCTCGCCAAGGTGTTCAACAAAGGCTCCTACGACCTCGGGTTCCGGTCCTTCTCCCTGATCAGCCGAGACGGGGCGATGCCGATCGCCCACAGGGCCTCCGACGCCACCCAGATCGACTTCCTCGTCTCCTGCTACCGCGACATCGTCGTCGCGAACTGGGGGACCCTTCGGGATCTTCCTCACCATCGCCGAGCTCGCCATCGGCCTCCGCCTGATCTTCGGGTTTCTCACCATCCTCACCCCGATCTGGATCACGCTCTGGCCGACCGGCGGCTACTTCTGGGAGTACCCGGCAGAGGACCTCTGGCCGCTGCGGCTGCTGGCCATCGTCCCCGGCCGGGCGCAACTGGGGGCCTCGATCGCGGTCTCGCGCCCCGGATGAACCACCGCTGGCCCTTTTGACCCCGGCGATCACCGACCTCTTCTCCCTCACGGGGCGGGTCGCGGTGGTGACCGGCGCTACCTCCGGGTTGGGAACCACGTTCGCCCGAGCGCTGGCCGAGGCCGGGGCGGACGTCGTCATCACGGGACGCCGCACCGAGCGGCTCCCCGAGGCCGCTGCCAAGGTGGTCTCGAGCGGCCGTCGCTGCCTGCCCATCACCGCGGACGTGCGCAGCCCCGCCGACTGCGACCGGGTGATCAGCGAGGCAGTTCATCAGCTTGGCAGGGTCGACGTCCTGGTCAACAACGCCGGTACCGGTCACGCAGCCCGTGCTCTCACCGAGGACCCGGCCGAGTTCGAGGCGGTGCTGGCCACGAACCTGTCGGGCGCGCACCACATGGCCCAGGCTGCGGCCCGGGCGATGGAGGTGGCGGGGAACGGCGGCTCGATCGTTAACGTCGCCTCGGCGCTCGCACTTGCGGTAAGTGACGTGCCCCAGGCGGCATACACCGCGTCCAAGGCCGGCCTGCTCGGACTGACCCGGGACCTGGCGATGCAGTGGTCTGCGCACCACAGGATTCGCGTCAACGCGCTGGCCCCCGGCTTCTTCCCCTCAGAGATGACCGCACCGCTTCTGGCCCACGAGAAGGCAACAGCCGGTGTGCTCACGCGGATCCCCATGGGTCGGCTGGGTCGCCCGGAGGAGCTCATCGGTCCGCTGTTGCTGCTTGCCAGCGACGCCGGCTCCTACCTGACTGGGACGACGCTAGCCGTCGACGGTGGCTGGACCATGCACTGAGTCCCTTGCGCTACCGCTTGTTCAATTCTAGCCTCATGTGATCTGCATCATCCGGAGGTACCGTGTACAAACTGATCGCAATCTGGTCCGCTCCTCGCCCCGAGAACGCCGAAGCCTTCGAGGAGCACTACCGCAGCGTCCACCTGCCCACGGCAGCTCGAACCCCGGGGATGACTCGGCTCGTCGCGGTCCGCACCGCCAACGGACTGGAGGGCGGGCCGTCGGCGTTCTGGCGGGTCGCCGAGCTGCACTTCGCCACCAAGGCAGACCTGGAGGCTGCTGAGCACTCCGAGGCGTGGGGCGCGATGCGCGCCGACGCCGGCCAGATGATCGAACGTTTCGGGGTCACGCTCACGGTCGGCATGGGCGAGGAGCAAGACGCCGAGCTGACCCCGGCATGACGATCCTGGTCACCGGCGGCTCGTCGGGCATCGGGCGGGCCGTCGCCGAGCACTGGGCCGGACTCGGCCACGACGTCGTGGTCAACTACCACTCCGACGACGCCGCGGCCGAGCAGACCGCGACGGCCGTCGCCGCCGCCGGCACTACCGCCCACCTGGTCAAGGCCGACGTGGGCACTGCCGACGGCGTCGACGCGGTCGTCTCGGGAGTCCGGGAGCGCACCGAGTCCCTCGATCTCTACGTTCACTGCGCCGCACTGGCCGTTACCGGCACCGCACTGGGCATCGACCCGGCTCGACTCACACAGGCGATCGCCGTCAACGGAACCGCGCTGGTCCCGCTCACCCAAGGCCTACTCCCGGTGTTCGCGCGCGGCGCCAGCCTGGTGTACGTCAGCAGCCGAGGGGCCCGCTCCTACGTCCCCTCCTACGTCGCGCTGGGACCCACCAAGTCCCTCGGCGAGGCCCTCGTCCGCTACCTCGCGGTGGAGCTCGCACCCCGGGGAGTCCGGGCAAACACCGTGGCCGCGGGACCACTCGATACCCCCGCGTTCCGGACGATGTTCGGGGAGAAGGCGCAGGACCGGCTGGACGCGGCGGCGGCGGCGAACCCCAGCGGACGAGGAGTGGAGATGGCCGACGTCCTTGCCGCCATCGCCTGGGTCACTTCGCCCGCGGCCGGGATGCTGCAGGGGCAGACGGTGATGGTCGACGGCGGGATCTCGCTCTGACTCGAATCCGCGAGTAGCGCCCGGCTCGACTGTTGATCCTTGTAGCCGGGGCTTCTCTGCCCCCTTGTTTCGGGGTGTGGGCGTGGGTGGGCCCCCGGGGTGACTCGTCAGCGGCGACAGCCCTCGACGAGGAGGATCGCGGTGGTCCGGTCGGCGACATCGGCTGCCGAATCCGGCCCAGCCGGATCCCACCAGCGGGTCATCCAGTTCAGTGAGCCGATCAGTACGTGCCCGGCGCTGCGGACGTCGAGGTCGGCGCGCAGCGAGCCCGCTGCAACCCCGTCGGCGAGCACAGTGCGCACCATCGACACGTACTCGTAGTCCATCGCCGCCCACTCGGGGTAGCAGCCCAGACCGGCCACCTCGTGCACGTAGACCGAGGCGTAGACATAGTGGCTTGGCGAGTACGCCGACGTGCACCCGGGCCAGCGCGACGATCTTCTCCGGGGCGAGCGCGTCGGCGGCGAACCAGCTCTCGGGTACGGGCCAGCAGCTGCTCGGTGGGGGTGGCTGTCTCGCTGGCGCTCGACCGCCGGCACCACCGATTCGGGTGTGGTCGTCTCGCTGGCGCTCGTCCACCGCAGCAGGGCACCGGGGGGCGCCCGCTCGTCCCTCACGGCCACCCCCCGGCGGTTGTTACCCCGGCCGCCCGACTTCGTCAAGGGTGGGTGCCCCTGCGGCGGCAAGGGGCCGATGAGCGTTCGACAACTTATCCGGCACCAGGCCTCGCCGGGCTCGGTCCCTGCGGGAGCCCCGAAAAACTTCTCTCTCTAACCCCCGCCCCTCCTCGCTGCGCTCGGACCACCTCCGGGGCCCCTTGAGCACTACGTGCTCGGGCGGCCCGGGAAATGGTT